>Ga0302123_10003122_pt1 | contig 11064 bp, 9 predicted proteins | sample CB21_321_MG_FD_203109 | JGI IMG/M metagenome (GOLD analysis project Ga0302123, IMG submission 203109) | Marine microbial communities from Western Arctic Ocean, Canada - CB21_32.1 | ecosystem: Environmental > Aquatic > Marine > Oceanic | place: Canada: Western Arctic Ocean | collected 2017-09-28 | reverse complement strand
CGACGGCCTGACGACCGAGATGCTAGTCACTCTTGGTCAAGCTGAGGTCAAAACACTCGATGATCTCGGCGACTTGGCGGGTGATGAGTTGATGGAGACGTTGCCCGACGCAGGGTTCAGCGAGGAAGAAGCCAACGCCATTATCATGACCGCGCGGGCGCACTGGTTCGACGACGAACCCGCGCCCGAGGGAGAGGCCGATGCCGCTGCAGAGACTTCAGCAGAGGCTACCGCCGAGACGGACACGGCGAAGGAGTAGCTTTGCCCGGACCTAACGGCATGATCGAGCCCCGGAACGATCCGCAGCGGCGCTGTCTGTCGAGCGGCGAGGTGCGTCCTAAGGAGACTATGGTGCGTTTTGTGGTATCGCCTGAGCGGACCGTCGTCCCGGATGTGGCGGAGCGCCTGCCGGGACACGGCTATTGGGTGACGGCGACGCGGGATGCCCTGTCGGGTGCGCTGCGTCGCAAGTTGTTCGTTCGAGCCGCGCGCCGTGAAGTTGGCGCCGACCTAGGGTTGGTGGACATAGTAGAGGACCAGCTGCTGCGCCGGACCGTAGATCTTCTTGCCATGGGGCGCCGCGCGGGCCTCGTTGTGTCGGGTTTTGAGAAGGTCCGGGCAGGCATCCGAGAGCAAGGCGTGGCCGCCGTAATCACGGCCGCGGACGCTGCCGAAGACGCCATCCGGAAGATTGTTGGCCCGGCAACTGGGCTTGCCATTGTGCGCTGCCTAGCCAGTTCGGAAATCGGTTTGGCTTTCGGTCGGGAAAATGTGGTACATGCAGCCCTGCGTCCCGGGGCTTTGACGGATCGATTCCTACGTGAAGCCCACCGTTTGGAAGGCTTCCGCCCTGTGGACAGCGTGATCAAGGCCTGATTGATGAGTGACACTAAAGACAAGAAACCGCTTTCGCTGTCCGGAAGCTCCAAGCTCGAGATGAAACGGCCCGGTGAGGCCGCTGGGCAGGTGCGCCAAAGCTTCTCGCATGGTCGCTCCAAAACCGTGACGGTCGAAGTGAAGAAAAAGCGTGGCGCTGGCGCCCCCCGCAAGCAAACACTGGCCGAAGCAGTAGCGGTGCGGATGCCCCCCGAGGCGAAAGCAGCCCCCGCGCCCTTAGTTCCCCCGGCCGAGCCGGCAGACAAAGACAACAAAGGTCGGGTCGTCCTTAAGGCGCTGACCGACGACGAAAAAGCCACGCGCGCCAGAGCCCTAGAGGGCTCCAAAATCGCTTCGGTCGAGGCGCGCAAGAAAGCGCAAGAAGATGCGTCCCGCAGGATTGACGAAGAAGCTCGTCTTGCCGTGGAACGTGAGGCTGCAGAAAAACGTGAAGCCGCAGAAGCCGAACGCAAGCGGGTCGAAGAGGCATCCCGCAAAAAAGCGGCCGCTGCGGCCGCGGTACGGCTTGGCGAACCTGAGACTGAAGAAGAGGCTGATGCTCGCCAGCCCAAACCGGGAGTGCGACCGGAAATCAAGCGGCCCACACCGCCGCGTCCCCGTGCCGGCGAACGCCGCCGCGGCGGTAAAATGACCATGAGTCAAGCGCTTGATGATCGTGAGCGGACCCGAAGCCTTGCCGCGGTTCGTCGTCAGCGCGAGCGCGAAAAACGCCAAGCCCGGACCGGTGAGTCAGAGGCGCCGAAGAAAGTTTTCCGAGAGGTCGCAATTCCCGACAGCATCACAGTGCAGGAATTGGCGAACCGCATGACCGAGCGCGGCGTTGATGTCATCCGATCTCTTATGAAGATGGGCGTGATGGCGACGGTCGACCAGGCGATCGATACCGAGACTGCCGAAATCATCGTCACCGAGTTCGGCCACACGCCGAACCTCGTTTCCTCGGCCGATGTTGAAATCGGGTTTCGTGCTGGAGACAGTAACGATGACGAAGGCGATCTTGCGTTGCGTGCACCGATCGTCACGGTCATGGGTCATGTCGATCACGGCAAGACCTCCTTGCTGGATGCGTTGCGCACAACGGATGTTGTATCGGGCGAAGCCGGCGGCATCACGCAGCACATCGGTGCCTATCAGGTTACCATGGCCTCGGGCGGCAAGATCACGTTTCTCGACACCCCCGGCCACGAGGCCTTCACCACGATGCGTGCTCGCGGCGCGACCGTGACGGACATTGTCGTATTGGTTGTAGCCGGTGACGACGGCATCATGCCGCAGACGGTTGAGGCTATTAATCATGCCAAGGCAGCTGAAACGCCGATTATCGTTGCCATCAACAAAATGGACCGTCCCGACGCGGACGCCGATCGTGTGCGTCGCGATCTTTTGCAGCACGACTTGGTCGTCGAAGAGCTGGGCGGTGAGGTGATCGCCGTTGAGGTCTCGGCCACTGAGAAAACTGGTCTTGATCGCCTCGAAGAATTGATCGTCCTACAGGCTGAACTGCTCGAGCTCAAAGCAAATCCGAACCGGTCCGCAGAAGGTGTCGTGATCGAAGCGAAACTTGATCACGGCCGTGGCGCGGTGGCGACGACCTTGATTCAGCGCGGCACCCTCAGACTGGGTGACATCGTCGTGGCGGGAACCGAATGGGGCAAAGTTCGCGCCATGGTTGACGATCACGGTAACCAGATTAACGAACTTCACCCCGGCGAACCGGCCGAGGTTCTCGGCTTGAACGGTGCGCCGGCGGCGGGCGACGAATTAGGCGTGGTGGACAGCGAAGCCCGCGCCCGTGAAATCACTAGTTTCCGGGCCGGGGAGGCTCGCGATAAAGATGTCGCGTCGGCCGCCACGGCCCGCGGTTCGCTGGAAGATATGTTCACCAAGATCTCTGAGGGCGATACCAACTTGTTCCCGGTGATTATCAAAGCCGACGTTCAAGGGTCGCTTGAGGCGATCCGCGGTGCGCTGGAAAAATTGTCAACCGATGAGGTTGCGATCAGCGTGGTCCATGGCGCGGTTGGCGGCATTAACGAATCCGACGTTACTCTAGCGGCAGCATCCGGCGCCTTGATGATCGGTTTTGGCGTGCGGGCCAATGCCCAAGCGCGCGACAGAGCAAAGCGCGATAAACTTGAGGTCCGATATTACTCGGTGATCTACAATCTTGTCGACGAGATGAAAGACATCTTGTCCGGCATGCTCGAACCAGCGATTAAAGAGACTAGCCTCGGCCAAGCGCGGATCAAGCAGGTCTTCGCAGTGTCGAAGGTGGGCAAGGTCGCGGGCTGCGAGGTTATCGAGGGCACGGTCCGCCGTGGTGCCAAAGCGCGGCTGTTGCGCGATGACGTGGTTGTCCACGAAGGCGTTTTGGGCAAGCTCAAGCACTTCAAGGACGACGCCCGCGAAGTGCGGTCGGGGTCGGAATGCGGCATCGGCTTGGAGAGCTACCAAGACTACCACGAGGGCGACATCATCGAGGTGTACGAAGTCGAAGAGATCGCTCGTACACTGTAGGCCAGTTCGCCACGAGTTGGGCCCGCCGGCGGTTCGGAATCCATGCCGAGACAAAAAAGAAAATCAGCCATCCAACGGCAGCAACGTGTCAGTGAGCTCATGCGCCATGGCCTCGTTGACGAACTTGCGTCTATGGAATTCATGAGCGGCACCGTTTCTGGCAGCACAATTACGATTTCCGAGGTTAGAGTCAGTGCCGACTTGAAGCAGGCGCGCGCCTATATATTCCCGCTTGGGGGCGGTGACGCAGAACCTCTGCTCAAGGAATTGAATACTGCGGCGCCGAAGTTCCAAGGGCCGTTGGCACGCCGGGTTGGCTTGCGCCTTACACCGCGCCTCTATTTTGTGGTCGACGAAACTTTCGATGAAGCCGACAAGATCAATTCGCTGTTGGCACGAGCGAAGGCTAAAGCACCCTCCGAATGAACGGCTGGATTGTTCTCGACAAACCTAAAGGTATTTCCTCAGCCGCGGGTGTTGCCAAGGTGCGCCGTCTGTTCGACGGCGCAAAAGCCGGTCATGGCGGCACACTTGATCCACTTGCCACCGGCGTGTTGCCGATCGCCTTGGGCGAAGCGACCAAAGTCATGGGGTACATTCTCGATAGCAACAAGGGCTATCGCGCCACCGTTGTCTGGGGCGAGAGCCGCAATACGGAAGATGCCGAGGGCAGCGTGACCGGCACCAGCCCGCGTCGCCCGGACCGTGCGGCGATACTGGCGGCCCTTCCGGGGTTCACGGGTCGATTGAGCCAACAACCGCCAGCTTTCTCAGCCTTAAAGGTGGATGGTCAACGGGCATATGCTGCGGCCCGCGCCGGCAAACCCGTCGAACTCAAACCTCGCGAAATCAACGTATTCGCATTGGAATTGGTTGACAACGGACCAAACCATGCAGTTCTGGACGTTTTCTGCGGGAAAGGGACCTATATCCGGGCCTTGGCCCGGGATATCGCCCTGGCTTTAGGCACTCTGGGCTACCTTGGCGACCTCAGGCGTACCCGCGCTGGGCCCTTCGTTGAGTCTCAGGCGATTTCTCTAGCTACCCTAGAGGACTTAAGCCATAGTGCGCGCCTCGCGGAAGCACTATTACCGCTTGAGACCGCGCTGGACGACATCCCGGCGCTGGCCTTGGACGGTGCGGCAGCGGCGAAACTTCGCTACGGCCAGACAATTAGCGTTTCCACGGGTCTCAAGGACGGCATTGTCTTTGCCACATCGGATACTGGTCCGGTAGCCATGGCGCGGGCGATTGACGGCACTTTGAAACCGATTCGTGTTTTTAATTCGTCATAGGAGATAACCGATGTCGATTACTTCAGAGCGCAAAGCTGAACTCATCAAAGAATATGCGACCAAGGGAGACGACACCGGGTCGCCTGAGGTGCAAGTTGCGATCCTGACTGAGCGGATCACCAACCTCACTGAACACTTCAGAGACCACAAAAAGGATGCCCACTCACGGCGCGGGCTCCTGATGCTCGTCAATCGGCGCCGTCGGTTGCTCGACTATGTGCGCGACTGTGAAGTCTCGCGTTACGAGCAGCTTATTCAACGACTCGGTATCAGAAAGTAGCCGGTTGTTCGCCGCGCATAGCCAGTTCGCTCCGCCGCGCGCGGGCGATTGGTGTGCGGGTTTCCGCGTCTGAGACCCGAGGTCGTTGACCTCCAGGGGAGCGCGCAAGGGGTGCGCTCCGACAGCAAGCAAGGAAGATAGATATGTTCAATATCGTTCGGAAAGAAGTCGAATGGGGCGGGCGCACGCTCGTCATCGAAACCGGTAGGATTGCTCGCCAGGCCGACGGGGCTGTTCTCGTCACCTATGGCGAGACGACCGTGTTGTGTACTGCCGTCGCGCAAAGATCGCCGCGGGCGGGAATTGACTTTTTTCCACTAACCGTCAACTACCAAGAAAAGACATTCGCTGCTGGTAAAATCCCAGGGGGCTTTTTTAAACGCGAAGGACGGCCGGCCGAAAAGGAAACCCTCACGTCACGTCTGATCGATCGCCCGATCCGACCGTTGTTTCACAGCAGCTTCCGCAATGAGACGCAGGTTATCTGCACGGTCTTATCGCATGACTTGGAGAACAATCCGGATATCGTGGCGCTCATCGGCGCATCCGCAGCCCTAACCATCTCGGGCATTCCGTTCCTGGGCCCCATCGGCGGCGCCCGCGTGGGCTGGGTCGATGGCGCTTATGTGCTTAACCCGACGCCGGAGCAGCTCGAAGAATCGCAACTCGATCTTATCGTTGCCGGCACGGGCGAAGCCGTTCTGATGGTCGAATCTGAAGCCTCGGAGCTTAGCGAAGAAGTCATGCTGGGCGCGGTCATGTTTGGTCACGAGTCATTTCAGCCGGTCATCGACGCGATCGTGTCGCTGGCCGAGTCAGCCGCAAAAGAGCCGTGGCCGCTGCCCGCTGACGTCGATACGTCAGATGTCAAGACGCGGCTGGAGACTTTGGTTGGCGACGACTTAAAAGCTGCTTACGCTGAGCGTGAAAAGCAGGCACGGACAGACCTTTTGTCCGCAGCGCGCAAGAAGGTTGACCAGGCCGCCGCCGAAGACGACAGCCTCGACGCGAGCGTTGCATCGGGCGTTTTCAAGAAGATGGAAAAGAGCCTCGTCCGTGGTCAGATCCTCGACAGTGGCGTTCGCATCGATGGTCGCGATACTAAAACGGTCCGCCCCATCATGGCGGAAAACGACGTTCTGCCGCGCACCCATGGCTCTGCTCTGTTCACTCGGGGTGAAACCCAGGCTTTGGCCGTCACCACGCTAGGTACCGGTCAGGACGAGCAGATGATCGATGCGCTTGAGGGTGAGTACCGTGAGCGGTTCATGCTGCACTACAACTTCCCGCCGTACTCTACCGGTGAGACCAAGTTCATGGCGTCCCCTGGCCGTCGTGAAATAGGTCACGGCAAACTGGCATGGCGGGCTTTGCGACCGTTGCTGCCGACACCAGAAGCGTTCCCCTATACCATTCGTGTCGTCTCCGAAGTGACCGAATCAAACGGTTCGTCCTCGATGGCGACGGTTTGCAGCTCGTCCCTCTCGATGATGGGCGCGGGCGTTCCGTTGCGCGCACCGTGTGCGGGCATCGCTATGGGGCTGATCCTCGAAGAGAGTGGTTTTGCTGTCCTCTCGGATATTCTCGGTGACGAAGATCACTTGGGTGATATGGACTTCAAGGTGGCCGGTACCGAAGCGGGTATCACTGCGTTGCAGATGGACATCAAGATCACCGGCATCACGAAGGATATTATGGAAGCGGCCCTCGCGCAGGCGCGTGATGGCCGGATCCACATTCTTGGCGAAATGTCGAAGGCGCTCAGCACCGCGCGTGATGAGGTCAATGACAACGCACCGCGGATCACTACGCTCCAAGTACCCAAAGACAAGATCCGCGAAATCATCGGTACTGGCGGCAAGATCATTCGCGAGATTTGCGAAGTGACTGGCGCAAAGGTCGATATCGACGACGACGGTACAGTGAAGGTGGCGAGTTCGAACACAGAGTCGGCCGAGGCTGCCGTGAAGTGGATTCGCGATATCGTCGCAGAACCCGAGATCGGCGTGATCTATCGCGGCAAGGTTGTGAAGGTTGTGGATTTTGGTGCCTTCGTGAATTTCATCGGCTCCAAAGACGGTTTAGTGCACATCTCCGAGCTGGCCCCGGAACGGGTTGGCAAGGTGACCGACATCATCAATGAAGGCGACGAAGTTTGGGTCAAGGTCCTGTCGTTTGATGATCGCGGCAAGGTACGGCTCAGCATGAAGTCTGTGAACCAAGAGTCTGGTGAAGAAGAGGGCGGCGCAGCACCGGCAAAAGAAGCTGACGCGGGCGAGTAGCCTCCTAACCTGCAGGAATTGCCCGGCTACTCTTGTGTGGCCGGGCATCTGCGAGTTGGCCGAACGTGATATCGGTCTATATTGAGTAGGACACCCTCTTTTTGGGTGACGACGAGGATGCGGAACCGTGAAATCCCTCAATAGCATGCGTATTTCGGGGTTTGATGTACTCCCTCTGGTAGAGGGAGGCAAAGGAATCGCGATCTCGAACGGTGAGAGTTCGGGAGCCTGGGCGGCGGCAGGTGCGGTCGGCACTTTTTCTGGTGTCAATGCCGATTCGTTCGATGAAGCCGGCCAAATGATCCCGCAACAATATCTTGGCCGCACCCGTGTCGACCGGCACGAGGAGCTTATCAAATATTCGATCGATGGCGGCGTGACGCAGGCCAAGATTGCCTACGACTTGGCAAGCGGCCGAGGTCCAGTCCACATGAATGTCTTGTGGGAAATGGCGGCAGCAGAGCGTGTGTTGAACGGCGTACTTGAGCGCGCCAGTCACCTCATCAATGGCGTTACCTGTGGCGCAGGCATGCCCTATAAGGTGGCCGAAATCGCTGCTCGTTTCGGCGTGCATTATTACCCTATTGTCTCATCGGGCCGCGCGTTCCGCGCGCTGTGGAAACGCGCCTACCATAAGTTCGGCGAGCTTCTTGGTGGTGTCGTCTACGAAGATCCTTGGCGTGCCGGCGGTCACAATGGCCTATCCAATAGCGAAGACCCTGAAGTACCTGAAGACCCCTACCCCCGCGTCCTCGAGCTGCGCCAACGCCTGCGCGAGTTCGGCCTCGATGACACGCCGATCATCATGGCCGGGGGCGTCTGGTATCTGCGCGAGTGGTCCGATTGGATCGATAACTCAGAACTGGGCCCGGTCGCGTTCCAGTTCGGTACAAGACCATTGCTCACAGAAGAGAGCCCAATCTCCGATGCTTGGAAACAGCGCCTGCGTGAGCTGAACGAGGGCGATATTTATCTCAACAGGTTCAGCCCTACGGGCATGTGGTCATCGGCGGTTGAGAATCCGTTCCTACGCGAGCTTAAAGAGCGCACCGAGCATCAGACTGCTTATACCCTCGAGCCGACCGGGTGCCACAACACTGAGTTCTCGCTGGGCCCGCGCAAAAAATCGGTCTTCGTCACTGAGCATGACAAAAACCAAGCTCAAAAATGGATGGAGGCTGGCTTTACGGAGGCGATGAAGACCCCGGATTCCACCTTTATTTTAGTCGCCCCGGAAGTAAAGCGAGGGATTATTACTGATCAGGTGGACTGCATGGGATGCCTCAGCGCTTGCCGCTTTTCCAACTGGTCCCAAGAAGAGGGCCATACGACTGGCAAGAAGACTGACCCGCGCAGCTATTGTATTCAGAAAACCTTGCAGGTTATCTCTCATAGCGACGAGATCGAGAACGAGCTCATGTTTGCTGGCCACGCAGCCTTCCGTTTTAAGGATGATCCGTTCTATTCAAACGGTTACGTGCCCACCGTGAAACAACTAGTTGATCGCCTCGTAACGGGGGACTGAAGATGCTGCGTGTCAGCGGGCCGTAAGCTTGAAAATAAATCCTCTATGACTGTCCCCCAACAACTTGACGAGAACAGGACTACACAGGATCGTATCCGCGCGGCTGGCTTGCGCCCCACCCGTCAGCGGGTGGCGTTAGCACGCCTGTTATTTGAACCTGGCGCACGGCACTTGACCGCTGAAGTGCTCCACAGAGAGGCCGGTTCCGCCGGGGTAGTCGTTTCGTTAGCAACGGTTTACAACACGCTCCATCAATTCGTTCGCGTGGGGCCATTGCGCGAGATCACGGTTCAACCGGGCCGGTCCTATTTCGATACTAATGTGCCGGACCACCACCATTTCTTTCACGAAGCGCACGCGGAACTCGAAGACATCGAGAGCGTCGCAGTAGATCTGTCGAGTCTCCCGGAACCGCCGGCGGGCATCGAAATCGAACGCATGGACGTCGTCATCCGGCTCAGTGATCGCAAGTCATAAGTTGTTTCAAACCAAGCCGCTGCATAGTTCATTAAAGTGATTCTAATATTGACCATGACCTGAGCCGAGCCCATATTGAGTTTCGGGTCGCGAGTTGCCTGAGCGTACCCACATCACTCTGATCAACAAAAAGACGCCGAAGGAGGACATTGATGCCCGCACTATTGGGAACCAAAACCGAACAGAACCTGAAGGATGCCTTTGCTGGAGAGTCTCAGGCCAACCGCCGCTATCTCTATTTCGCACAAAAAGCTGATGTCGAAGGTTACAACGACGTCTCCACAGTGTTCCGATCGACCGCCGAGGGCGAGACCGGTCATGCTCATGGCCATCTCGAGTTTCTCGAAGAGACCGGCGATCCAGCAACCGGCGAGCCGATAGGCACGACCGACAAAAATCTTAAGGCCTCGATTGCCGGGGAAACCCACGAATACACCGACATGTACCCCGGAATGGCCAAGACCGCCCGGGATGAAGGCTTCACCGAGGTGGCCGACTGGTTTGAGACCTTGGCAAAAGCCGAGAAGTCGCATGCCGGCCGCTTCCAGAAAGCGCTCGACAGCCTCTAAGCGTGACCAGCTGTTTTAAGGGTGGGGGCGGTTTAACAACCGCCCCCGTTTTATTCAGATGAAAGAAGGCTCGTCCGAGGCGCCCACTCGGCACCCCATCGACTGGCAAGACCCGGCGTACACGGACCTGGACGCGCTCGACGCGGAAATGCGCCGCGTCGGTGATATCTGCCACACATGCCGCCGCTGCTTCAATTTGTGTGGTTCCTTCCCGCGACTATTCGATCTCATCGACGAGTCAGAAACGGGTGAACTCGATTCTGTCGCGAGCAGCGATTTCAAATCGGTCGTTGATGCTTGCACATTGTGCGACATGTGCTTCATGACGAAGTGTCCCTATGTACCGCCGCATGAATTCAATCTCGATTTTCCGCATCTGATGTTGCGCTACCGCGCAGCGGAGCGAAAACATGGGATCAAGCCGGGCTTCGGCGAATCGCAACTTACCAAGACAGATCGCAACGGCCGGCTCGCGCGATTCGCTGCGCCCATAGCCAATTGGGCATCGGCGCGCGGCAATGCGCTCACGCGTCCGATTCTCAAGGGCGTCGCGCACGTTCACGAAGACGTGGTGCTTCCCAAGTTCCATAGTAAGACGTTTGTCGCTAAGGCCGCGCAACATCCCGTTGCGGTGAATGATGCAGCCCCCGCTAAGGGGCGCAAGGCAGTGCTCTACGCGACCTGTTTTGTGAACTACAACAATCCCGATATCGGAGCTGCCGCGCGCACCGTGCTGGCGCGCAATGGGGTCGAAACCGAAGTGGTTTACCCCGAGTGTTGCGGCATGCCCCAACTAGAGGAGGGCGACATTGCTAATGTTGCGGACCGCGCCGCGCGGATAGCTGGACTCATGACGGGCTGGATTGAGGGCGGTTACGACATCGTCGCAATGACACCGTCCTGTGCATTGATGCTTAAGTTCGAGTGGCCGTTGATGTTGCCCGATAATCCCCAAGTGCGCGGCCTTGCTGACGCAACATTCGATCTTTCCGAATACGTCGTCGATATTGCCAAAAAGGAAGGCCTAGCCGACGGCATGACGCTCTTACCGGGTAGTGTCGCGGTTCACCTTGCCTGCCACGCGCGGGCCCAAAATATGGGCGCTAAGGCCGCCGAATTATTGCGACAGCTTCCGGGTGCCGATATCACCATCGTTGAACGTTGCTCGGGTCACGGCGGTTCATGGGGTATCAAGAGCGAGAATTTTCCGGTAGCTCTCAAA
>Ga0302123_10003120_pt1 | contig 11076 bp, 10 predicted proteins | sample CB21_321_MG_FD_203109 | JGI IMG/M metagenome (GOLD analysis project Ga0302123, IMG submission 203109) | Marine microbial communities from Western Arctic Ocean, Canada - CB21_32.1 | ecosystem: Environmental > Aquatic > Marine > Oceanic | place: Canada: Western Arctic Ocean | collected 2017-09-28 | reverse complement strand
ATCATATGAAACGATGTTTCTTGATGAAAATCAAGAGTATAGTCGTGATCTTGCTCTGAACTCTCATAAATCTTCAGGGGTGCCAGGAACAGTAAATGGTTTATTAAAAATTTTTAATGATTATGGATCTGGCAATTTTACCCTAGAAGAAATTATGGCTCCTGCAATTCATTATGCAGAAAATGGTCATTATATCAATGCCACAGATGCCCAAGGATTTGATTCTTATAAAGCTCTATTTTTAACCGATGCAGGATCTACTAAAATTTTTGTAAAAGATATAAACGATGCTATAATTAATATTCAAAAGGCATTTAAAAACGGGGATCTATCTGAAGAAGATTATGCAAAAGAATTATCAAGTATTAATGAATGGAAACCAGGTGACCTATTCGTACAAAAAGATTTATCAGACACGTTAAAACGTATTGCTCAATATGGAAATGCTGGATTTTATGGAGGTAAAACAGCTGAACTAATCATAGAAGAGATGAATGCTAATGATGGATTTATCACTGAAGAAGACCTATTCAATTATGACTCAGTCTACAGAAATCCTATAGTGGGAACATATCGAGGAAATAAAGTTATTTCTATGGGTCCACCAAGCTCAGGTGGAGCTTTATTAATACAAATGTTAAATATGATTGAAAATTTTGAAATTAAATCTATAGAAAGAAATTCTACAGAATTTGTACACCTACTAACCGAGGTGCAACGACTAGCGTATGCAGACAGAGCAATACATTTAGGAGATCCAGATTTTTGGCCTAATCCAATTTCAATGTTAACGTCAAAAGAATATGCAAAAGAGCGCTTAGTATTAATCTCTATGGATTCAGCCACACGTAGCACAGAAATTGCTGCGGGGGAAACGCTACCAAAAGAAAGTGTAGAAACAACACATTATTCTGTGATGGATAATCAAGGTAATGTTGCTGGTATTACCACCACGCTCAATCTGGGTTATGGAAGTAAAAAAATTGTTGACGGTGCTGGATTCTTACTCAATAATGAAATGGATGATTTTTCATCTAAACCAGGAACAGCTAATGCCTTTGGTTTAATAGGATATAAAGCAAATGCTATTAAACCTTTTAAACGTCCGCTTAGCTCTATGAGTCCTACAGTTGTTATTGATAATGAAGGCAACCCAATAGTAACAATTGGAGCTGCTGGTGGATCAAGAATTATTACTGCTGTCTTACAAACAATAATAAGCATTGTAGATCATGGGTTAAATATTCAAGAAGCGATTGATGTCCCAAGAACACACTCTCAATGGTTGCCAGATAATGTTCGATATGAGAAGGATGCATTGACCCAACAAACTATCAATGAGTTAGAAGCATTGAATCATATATTTGCACATAACGGTACCGTAGAGAATGGAATATATACGCTGGCACAGATACATGGAGTACATTTAAAGAATAATAAATTTATAACCGGTTTTGATAAACGAGGAACATACGATGAAAATGAAGGCATCACATATTAATAAATCATTCATTACGCTAACATTAGCAACGCTAATTTTTTTAATAAGTTGTGGCAATAATAATCGTGCAACACAATCTACAGTACCAACACCTACCGTAATATATACTCCCGGTGAACTAGTATCAGATGGACAAGGATATGTACAATATAGAGTGGGTAATACTCCTATTATTATCGCTGTTCCTCATGATGGAACATTGGCTCCATCTTCAATGGCAGACCGTACTGGAGATACAGATCGCGCAATCAATACAAGAAAAGTTGCAGAACAATTTGCAGTATTTTTTAATGCAAATTCTAATGGTCTTTTCCCGCATATTATTTATAATAATGTTAGTCGTACAAAATTAGATCCAGATTTAAATGTAACAGATGGTGCACAAGGAAATAGTTATTCTGCGCTATCATATGGCACATATCATAGCTACTTACAAACAGCTATTGACTCTGTAGAAGCACATTTTGATGCAGGTCTATTGTTAAATCTTGTAGAGCATGACCATTCCGTACAACAAATTGAGCTTGGCTATCTCCTATCTGCTAATAATTTGAATTTGTCAGATACTGCGCTTAACGCATATAATAGCCAATCCAGCGTAAATCACATGGCATCCATCTCTGCATCATCTTTTGCAGAAGTAATCAGAGGATATAGTAGTTTTGGAAATTTATTATTTGCTTCATCCTATAATGGCTATACTTTTAATGTTGTACCAACATTAGATAACCCATCCCCTGGCACTAACCCATATTTATCAGGAGGGTATACTCTTGAAACTTATGGTAGCAGTAATGGCGGGAAAATTAATGCTATTGAAGTAGCAACGCCTTATGCTGGGTTTAGAGATAATGCAAATGCTTATCGCGCAGTAGGAGTAGTGCTAGAAAATGCTACTAAAGGATTTTACCAAGAACAGATTGGCCAAGTTATTTACTAGAAAGGTAGAAACTATTTTAAAGCGTTAGCTTTATTCTGCGCCGTCTTCCTGGTCTTCCGCAATAATGGTTCTAGAAATACCATTTTGATATTTTTGACTATCAGGATTTAATTCTTGAGCTATTTTATAATATTTTCTTGATTTTCTCCATAATTTGTTTTCTTCAAGCGCAATCGCTATACCATAAACCGCTTCTTCATCTGAGTCATTTAAAAGATATGCTTCTTCAAAATTTTCTACAGCTTTATATAGCTCATCTATTTTTAAGTACGATACACCCAAATTATAATATATGCTGGCCTTTTCAGTATCATTATCAATAGTTTCTATTGCTCGCTCAAAAATATCAATAGCATTTCGATAATCTTTTGCCTCAATATACAAAACTCCAATCCCACTCAATGCGGTAGGATTATCTGAATCCAGCATTAAGACAGCTTGATAGTATTCTGTCGCTTTATCCGCTTCATATATTCTATTCATACTTTCTGCTGCGCTCAAAAATAAACGAATTTTAACATCATCATGTATATCTTTTAGAGCAAGAAATGCATTCACACTTTTGAAAGTTGTTTCTTTATCTCCTTTTACGGATGCATAAACAGATAATAATACATGTCCTCCAGGTTGCTCGGGATGAAGAGTACATATATCAGATGAAAATTGTATAGCTTGATTGAGAATAGTTGCTTTGCGATCTGCGCTAGCCCCATTATATAGACCTAAATAACCTGTGCCTTTGTTATACATCAATGTATACGATTTTGCCAATGAAGCTGCAATAGCTTGAGACATTAAGATTTTTTTATCATTTGCTGTAGGTCGAATTTTAGTACTTGGTAAAGCAGTGCTAGCAATATCCATGTACTCTTTTACTTTCCCCCAATCTTGAGATCTAGGATAAATTTTATCTGCTAAGTGGAATGCTGCTTCCCATTTGTCTTTTGGGTGATTTAAAGCTTTTAATAAAAATTCTTCAGCTGCTCCCCATTCTTTGTCTTTTAATCTGATTTTTGCAGACTCTAAATCTTGTCCAGCAAAAAGTGTAGAAATTAATATTAATGTAATAAAAAAGTTTTTCATAGCGCTTATAAACATATATCCTCCAGTTATAGGAACAAGTTAGTATTATTATTATCAGATTTCAATAGGTAAGAGTAGATTTAATCCATTCTTTGCGCAATTGATATTCCCTATCCGAAACACTTACTATACCTTCATGTGCAATATTCTCAATACAGAAAGACGCCATTGTTGCCCCAGCTATCATGGATTCTTGAATATTTTTTCCAGCCATCTTAGATGATAATAATCCTCCTGCAAAAGCGTCTCCCGCACCAGTGGTGTCCATAACTGTCTCAACAGGGTATGCGCCTATAGAAAAATGATTATCGCTGTCAAAAAAAGAAGCTCCATCTTCTCCCTGCTTAATAATAAGACTGTCCGTGCCCATATTTAGTATACATTCTGCCATTTCTTTTAAAGTATGGTTTGATAAGCCAGATAAATACACAGCTTCATTATAGTTGATACATAATAAATTAGATTGAGAAATAATTTTTTTTAAATCATCGTTAGCTATATCTATATACAATTTAAATGTATCTAATATGATAAAAGGGTTTGATTGGATTTGATCTAAAACAGTAAGCTGTAAATTTGGATGAGTATTTCCTAATAGTAAATATTCACATTGTTTGGAATCTTCAGATAAAACTGGCATATATTTTTCTGAAACCCCCGGATCGACATATAATGTCTCTCTTGTAGAAAAATCTTGAGCATATTCACCTCCCCAAACAAATGTTTTTCCTTCTTCGATTTTTAAATCATCTAAATTAATAGAATGATTACCTAAAAGATTAAAGTGCCCATTAGGAAAATCACTTCCTACTATTCCAACCAGTTGACATTCTTTCTGCTTAGTTGCTAATAAGGCATAAGATGCTGATCCGCCCAAGACATCTACATATGTCCCATATTTATTGATTATCTTATCAATACTGATAGAACCAAAAACAAGTGCTTTATGTGAGTAATTTGAAGTCATAATTTTTTTTATTAAGATAACAACGTAAACAACATGAAAAAAGAAAAAATAGTATTAGGAATTAGTGGCGGAGTTGATAGTTCTGTTGCAGCAGTGTTATTGCAACAAGACGGATATGATGTACGTGGCGTATTTATGAAGAATTGGGATGATAAACATGCCATCTGCTCTGCAGAAGATGATTATGCTGATGCTTTAAGTGTATGTAAAAAACTCAAGATTTCTCTAAAAAAAATTGATTATACTACTCAATACAAAGATAAGGTATTTAAACAGTTTTTAGATGACCATGTACATGGATTAACTCCGAACCCTGACGTACTATGTAATAAAGAAATTAAATTTGAAGTCTTTCAAAATTATGCGAAAGAAATAGGAGCAACTAAAATTGCGACAGGTCACTATGCAGATAAACATACAACCGATTCTACTTGCTATCTAAAAAAAGCAACAGACCAATCAAAAGACCAAAGCTATTTCCTTCATCAACTAGGACAATCTGAATTAAAGAACACAATTTTTCCCTTGGGCAAAATGTTAAAAAAAGATGTAAGAAGTATTGCAAAAAAATACTCTTTAATCAATCATAACAAAAAAGATAGTACGGGAATATGTTTTATAGGAGAAAGAAAGTATAATGATTTCGTAGGAAAATATTTAACTGTAAAAAGAGGGGATATTCAATCTCTCAATGGGGAAATTTTAGGGAAACACGATGGTCACATCTATTTTACCATTGGTCAAAGAAAAGGTTTGGGTATTGGTGCAAGATTTAGCGCCGAAGATAAGCCTTGGTATGTGGTAAAAAAGGATATCAAGAATAATATTGTGTTTGTGGCACAAGGAGAAGACCATCCCGCACTATTTAGTGAAACAATTATAGTTGAACATATTAATTGGATTAATGAAAAACCTGATATATTTCCAAAAGAATATTATGCAAAAGTCAGATATCGAGATAAAGATAAATTATGTACTATTTTTTCTTTAGATAACACTTCATATCTCATTAAATTTAAATCAAAACAAAAAGCTATTACTCTAGGACAATCTATTGTTTTTTATAATAAAGAAAGTGTTTGTATAGGAGGCGGTATTATCTCAAAAAGAGATATACCTTTTTTAAAGGAAAATATTGAATGAATAATCAACTCCATATCGGTATTCTTGCAGCAGGTAAAGGTTCAAGAATGGAATCAGATTTACCTAAAGTGCTTCATAAATTAAATGGCAAAAGCTTGATTGACTATGTTTTAGAAACAGCATCAAAACTTATACCTAAATCAATAACGCTTGTGGTTGGCTTTCAAAAAGACCTTGTCAAAAATCATATACAAGATGATAACATAAATTATGTTTCTCAAGACCAACAATTAGGAACTGGTCATGCAGCATTACAAATGGAACATCAATTAGCAAATCAAATAGGTCATTTATTAATATTATATGGTGATGTACCAAATATCAAATCTAGTAGTCTATCTCCTATAATAGATGAACACATAAAGGAAGATCGTAATGCAACTGTTATTACTGCAATGCTAGACGATCCAACAGGATATGGTCGTATTATCAGGGGTAAAAATGGTGACCTATTAAGGATAGTGGAGGAAAAAGATTGTACTGCTGATGAGAAAAAAATTAAAGAATTTAATCCTGGTATATACATTTTTAAAATTCCACAGCTTTTTAGTGAATTAAAACGAATAGAATCCAATAATGCATCAAATGAATACTACTTAACTGATGTTATAGAGCTGATTAAAGAAAATTTTTCAGTACAAACAGAAAAAATTAGTAATCCTGCGGAGGTCATAGGGATCAATACCATAAATCAATTAAGTGATCTGGAAAATAATAACTAATGAAATACTTTCTTGATTCCATTATCATTATTCTATCATTTATCATCATAGTTTTTGGATGGTCTTTATCAAAAACTTTTCTTGATCAAAATATTTTACTTAATACACCATCTTCTAAGATAGAATCAACGCCAAAAATTAAATTATTTGAAAACTACGATAATCAAACTTTAAAGGTCGCCATATTAAACGGATGTGGAATAAGTGGATTGGGGAATCAATTTTCTGATTTATTAAATAGTAAATATGGACTTGTTATTGTAAGAACTGAAAATGCAGATAATTTTGACTACGAAATGACAAAAGTAGTAATTATCAATGACTCTAATCCTAATATTGAAAACTTACTAACTATTCTAGGTATGACTATTAATAATGAAAATGTAGAATTTAATAGCTCGTATAATCCTCAAGAAGATATTCAAATAATCATTGGAAAAGACTACTCAGATTTTCTTAACTTGAACTAATGAAAACCAATCCATTATTAAAACAAATTGTCAACCTTGCTGAAGAAAAAAAGGCTGAAGATTTGGTAGCACTTAATGTATCTAAAATTACTTCTTTGTCTGATTATTTTGTCATTTGTTCTGCCAACAATCTCATACAAGTCAAAGCAATCGCTGATAATATTAAAGATAATATCAAAGAAAAACCTTGGCGCACTGAGGGATATCAAAATTCCAATTGGATTATTATTGATTATGTAGATGTGGTGGTACATATCTTCTTTGAAGAAACGCGTCATTACTATGATCTCGAACGTATTTGGTTTGATGCAAAAACGGTCAAAATATAATGATCCAAAAAAAACTAGAATCTTTTATAAATGAATATTTAAAAAATCAGGATTATGAAATTTCTAATTGGAGTGTTGCAATAAATACAAGAGAAGGTTTTGGAGATTATTCATCTAATATTGCATTAATCTTATCAAAAAAAATTGGCAAAAATCCAATGGAGGTTGCAGAAGAAATAGTAGCGTCTCATACTGAAAATGAGAAGTTGTTTTCTATTTCTGCTACGAAACCTGGATTTGTTAATTTTCATGTTTCAATCGATTATTATTTAGATATCATAAATAATATTTTAAATGAAGGTACTAATTTTGGAAAACCTGCTAAACATGATAAGTCAGCCAATGTAGAATTTGTCAGTAGCAATCCTACTGGACCATTAACTGCTGGTCATGGCAGAAACACTATACTTGGTGATATGGTATCAAATATATTATCATGGTATGGCTATGATGTTACAAGAGAGTATTATTATAATAATGCGGGGAAACAAATGCGCATATTGGCTGAATCTTCCTATGCAAAATATGCAAAAAAAATTGGTAAGAATGTTAGTCCTCCAGAAAACGGTTATGTTGGAGAGTATTTAGATGATATTGCAGATGAAATTATTGCAAAATATGGGGAAGCTTTAGATTCAGATAGTGAACATTTTAGAACTTTTACAGAAGAAAAAATCTTTGATAGTATCAAGAGCACATTAAAAAGTCTAAGAATTGAATTTGATCTTTTTTCTCAGGAACAAACATTTTATGATAATGGTGCAATAGACAATGTATTAAAAAATTTAGAAGAATTATCTTTATCCTACAAAAAAGATGGTGCTACCTGGTTTAAGACTAGCAGCCTAGGAAGAGAAGAAGATAAAGTATTGGTAAAAAGTACCGGTGAACCAACCTACCGCTTACCCGATATTGCATATCACATCGATAAAGTAGATAGAGGCTTCGATTTAATTGTAGATATATTTGGCGCAGATCATATTGACGCGTATCCAGATGTTTTGCTTGGGTTAAAAGCTTTGGGTAAAAAAATAGATCACATTAAGGTCGTAGTACATCAATTTGTAACTCTTAAAAAAGACAACAAAGTTGTCAAAATGTCTACCCGTAAAGCAAACTTTATTACTTTAGATGACCTTGTTGATCAATTAGGCGTAGATGTTGTGAGATATTTCTTTATTATGAGAGGAGCAAATAGCCATTTAGATTTTGACTTTGATTTAGCAAAAGATGAGTCTGAAAAAAATCCTGTCTATTATCTGCAGTATGCACATGCAAGAATTTCTAATTTAATTATAAGATATAACAATGACATCACACAAGAAACAGATCTTGATTTAAGTCTTTTGACAGAAAAATATGAGATATTATTAATAAAAAAATTATCTGCATTCCCAACAAAAATGAATGAGATATATGAATCTTTAGAGCCGAGAAAATTAGCCACCTATCTTGAGGAAGTTGCTGCCTTATATCACAAATTCTATGGTAATCATAAGGTCATTGATCTTGATAATATTCCACTATCTTATGCAAGAAAAAATCTCTGTAATGCTACACAAATTATTTTAAAAACAGGGCTATCTATTCTAGGAATTACTGCTCCTGAGAAAATGTAAAATACTATGTCTAATCTAACAAGACGAGAATTTATCCGAAGAAGTTTAATACTTTCTGCCGGAGCATCATTAATCATTTCTTGTGAAGACAAAGATACCACACCTACTGCGATTGCTAGCTCACCAGGAATGTTAGGCTCAAATGGTAATGCTAAAAAAATAATAATAATAGGGGCTGGTATGTCTGGATTAGTATCTGCTTATGAACTAGTTAGAGCTGGTCATGATGTGACTATGCTAGAAGCAAGAGATAGGATAGGTGGACGAGTATTAACCATTCGATCTCCTTTTTCAAATAATCACTTTGCAGAAGGAGGCGCAGCAAGAATAAAACCAAGCCACAATCTAACTTTAGGTTATGCTAATCATTTCAATTTGGATTTAGATCCTTTTTATGCAACATCTGGAGATTATGTTAATATGTCAAACGGGAATCGTGATATTATTTCCAATAACACATATTTAAATACTAGCTATGGGTCTATTTTACGTAAAGAGTATTTGAAAATACGTGGAGGTTCTGATCTCTTGCCTCATGCATTTTCTAATTCTAGCACCTTAAATAACAAAATATATCTTGGTGTTCCAGTCACTTCTATACAACAGCAAAATAATAGCGTAACCGTACAAACTTCCAATGGGAATCAATTCACTGCTGATAGAGTATTATGCACGGTACCCTTAACCGTTCTTAATAAAATTCAGTTTACCCCATCTTTATCATCTGAAAAACAAACTGCAATGAATGGGGGATATCGCTATGCTCCCTCCACTAGAATCTATATGCAATTTCAAAATCGATTTTGGGAAAATGAATCATTAAGTGGTTGGGGGAATACTGATATTCCTGAAGAAATATGGCAACCTACATGGGACCTAGCAGGACCTACTGGTATTATAATGTCCTACTTACGTTGGACGCCAGCAGAAACTATGGATGCTTTGAGCGAAGAAGAGCGTATCAACTATGTATTAAATCGTTGGGAAAGTATCTTCCCTGGCGCAACTAATAATTTAGAAAGTGGCGTCTCTCAATCTTGGGCTGAAGAAGAGTGGTCTCAAGGAGCCTGGGCTTCCCCTACTAGCTCTCAAGATGCTGCTTTAGCAAGCCATATTGGTTTAGCTGAAGGACGTATTCATTTTGCAGGGGAACATGCATCAGACCATCATGGTTGGATGCAAGGAGCTTTGTTTTCTGGCCTACGTGCAGCTACAGAAATTAATGAGGCAAATTAATGCTGATAAAGTTATATGAATTTTATTTTCTACTTGGTTTATTTCTTTATACAGTCGGTCAGTATTTAATTTTTATTTTCTTTAATGATATTGACGCACTTCATTCCCAAGAACCCATTGATTTTGCTCAATGGCTTTATCAAAAATGGTATTGGTGGGACTGAAAAACTACTAATTTTAGGTGTTTCAGTGGTTCTATTGTATGTGGTTGTTAAGAAATGGGAAAAAGAAAATACAATTGTCATATAATTAAAATGTCTGTGGAGGCGGGGAGATTCGAACTCCCGTCCATAATAGAGAAAAGGTAAATATCTACATGTTTAGTTACTCGATCAAGTTTCGCCTTATATAGGTTCAAGAACAGACGAATATAAGACTATCTTCTAAGGGTTCACTTATTTAGTTGAAGCAAAAAAATAAGCTATCTCATTTTTATGACATCATTCAGACAACGATGAGAAACGTCTACTGATGATGGGTTATAGCAATTAAGCTATAGCCATTTGGCCATAATCGGCACTTAATACGGTTTAGAAGTTTTAAGAGGTACTAAGCTCTACATGCAATTTAAAATTTCTTTCTAAAATGTCGAAACCAGGCGCCCCCAATTGTCAAATATCTTGGAAGATACAACATTTTTTATAAACAAAAAAGGCTCTGTAGCGCCAACCTCAGAGCCTTTCCGATTGCTTGTATTTGCGTACAATATCTAATTAAAGACTACGCTAAGCTAACAGTCTTTTATATAATTGGTCAATACTTTAATTCAAAAATGATAAAAAAAATTGAACAATCTCTTTTTTCCATTACCGAATCTGGATTCATGACCTTAAATTAATGCCTAGTTTTGCCGACGTAGCTCAATGGTAGAGCAGAGGCCTTTTAAGCCTTTGGTTGTAGGTTCGAGTCCTTCCGTCGGTACTAAGTTTTATTAATATGGTGAATTACAATGTCTGAATTTCAGAATAAACATATCGGTCCTACTGCTAAAGAAGTCAAAGAAATGCTTTCTTCTCTTGAATGCAGCAGCTTAAATGAGCTACTTGAAAAGATTGTGCCACAAAAC
>Ga0302123_10003118_pt1 | contig 11083 bp, 11 predicted proteins | sample CB21_321_MG_FD_203109 | JGI IMG/M metagenome (GOLD analysis project Ga0302123, IMG submission 203109) | Marine microbial communities from Western Arctic Ocean, Canada - CB21_32.1 | ecosystem: Environmental > Aquatic > Marine > Oceanic | place: Canada: Western Arctic Ocean | collected 2017-09-28 | reverse complement strand
AACCCTTAGCCCGGTTCTGATCCCAGTCACTGTCAAATTCACTGTCAATTCATTAATCTCGTTGCGTTGGAAAAAATGAATTACTGCCCCAAATACCTATGTTGAACGAGGTATTTGTGGTACCGAAGGTGGGAGTCGAACCCACACGGGTGTTACCCCAATGGATTTTGAATCCATCGCGTCTGCCATTCCGCCACTCCGGCTTTGGGTTACTCGGCTTTCGAGCGTATAGAACGCACAATGCGAGTTGTGGACTATCTATATTAGCGAGGAATCTGCGCTAGTACATGGCTTTCGGGATGTTCTTTTGTTTTCGATCGACCTATGTGTTGTTTTAAAGGCGGAGTATTAGTCGCCGTGCTAGCCTCTGGGTATGACAGATAACAGTGTCGATAACACAGAGCGATCGCTTGAACTTTCTCGTCCGCTTGCGGTTTTAGACGTGCAATCAACAGGGCTCGATTCTTCGAACGCGAGGATCGTTAAACTGTCTGTTTTGAAAGTCTATCCTGACGGTTCAGAACACGCAAAATCAGTGCTCGTGAATCCTGAGATTCCTATCCCGCCGGGAGCTACACAAGTGCACGGTATTTCCGATTTGGACGTGATGGATATGCCGATGTTTCGGGCATATGCACGTGCGCTAGCCGATCATCTTGAAAATTGTGATATCGCTGGGTTTGGGATCGAACGGTTTGGACTCCCATTACTTCAAGCTGAGTTTGAACGTAACGACGTTGAGTTCGAGATATCCGGTCGGATAGTCGTAGATGCGATGACCATTTTTCACCGGCTTGAACCTCGTAACTTGGCTTCTGCATATTCGAGATTTGTCGGTGGTAGTAAGTCCGATGCGGTTGATGACGCTCAGGGTGCTCGCGATGTTTTCTCCATCCTTCAGGGGGAAGTGAGTAGTTCGAGATCTGTTCCAGTCGTACCAACCGCTCTTGCCGCGTGGGCGAAGGGAATCGATGATACCGCCATCGATCGTGAAGGAAAGTTTGTGTGGAGTGAAGAAGGCGATGCACTCGTTAATTTCGGCAAGCACCGTGGTGAGCGTTTGATTGATGTGGTCGGAAATGATCTTCCATACCTCAAATGGGTTGCTGGATCAGATGACTTCGACGGTGAAGTTCGTAAGATCGCCGAATCGGCTGTCGATGGTGATCTTACAAAACGCTCGGGTAACGACGACTCGATGGACTAGAACGGTCGATTTTCTTGTGGTTCTGATAATTGAGGTGGAGCGCCATCGGATCGCAGCACGGCGTCGCCAGTAAATGTGATTTCGACGCAAGGCATGCCGTTGAAAATACGTTTGGCGATTATGAAAGGTCCCCACCATGGGAGTCGTAGCGCTCTGTTTATTTTTACAGCGCCGAGCAGGATATTAAATTTTGTTCGAGGAAATCCGGGTCGAAGTGCCCAGTGCTCGATAAACGCGAAAATCTTGGGTAGTTTTTCGTTGAGCTTACGAACTACTAGTGCTTCGGCGGGGATGTCGAACCACGGTTCAAACTCGACTGAGTGAACTGTGACCTTCGCGTTGCGAGACATGCTGGCAACCCAGTCTCGCTTCCCTGGGTAACCCGAAAGAATGAGCTTGTTAACGCCGTTTTCCTGAATCCAAACGTACGTCGTTTCGATGGTTCTGGGTGAGCCATTTTTTCGGGTGAGCGTGGTGCGGATGTAGAAACTATCGGAGAGGATTTTCTGCAGTTGGAGGGGCAGTGATGGTGCGGACATATATCCGATGTTAGCTGTCCCCATCGAACACGGCGATAGCGTCGGGGTTGATATGGATGGCACCTGGACCGTTTGTGATAACGAGCGTGGCGGAACCATTTTCTACGCGGTGTTCGAGAGTTGCGGTATCACCGTCTTTCGCAATCCCCTTGCTTCCGCCATTAATTGTCACGTCACCGTTGTGAGTTGTACCCGACACTGTCACATTTGACCCGTCTTGCAAACGAACTGCAACATCACCATTTGTAGTCGTAATCGAGTTGTTTCCGACGTCTATCACGCCATCGAACCATACGTGGGCGTTTGTCGTTGCGATGTTCATTTTGCCATCGACCGACTGCACGATTACTTCGGAATTCGTGGTGCTGAGATCGTAGTCACCCGATGAGTTAATTACTGAAATCTTTCCATCTGTGGTTCTTAGTGACGCAGTTGAGAGCGTTGCGGAGTCGATGCTGATGGGGCGATTCGTTGTTCGCACGACTAGATGTACGCCTGTTGGTATCCCGAGATCAATTATCGAGTTAGCAGACTTAGAACCGCTTCCCCCGGTCTTGGCTGAGATCACAAAATGATTGCTTGGTTCGGGTGTGAAGCTTCGGGTGTAGAAGTCGATAAACTCACCGTTATAGAAAGTCGCTTTTAGATCGAGGTTGTCGGAATTGACGCGATGAACACGTACTTCGGCATATTCGCCGACCACCTCTACCAGAGCACCGGGTGAGATTGCGATCGTCGATGTAGTCGTCGTGCTTTCACCGCCTGAAAGAACACAGACTGGAGCCATCGTTGCAAATGCAACGATGATGATTACTAGCGTTTTCAGTCTAAAGTTCATGTTGTGAGCTGAGTAGTACTCCGTCTGCGATTTTACACTTTTGGGTGAGTTGTGGGCATTCGTCGCATCAGTGGTCGAACTACTCACCATACGGTCAGCATCGCTATTGATAAAGATCGAATAACGTGCAGGTATTAACCCAACACTGTGCGTATAGCGGATACAACTTTTTCGGGCGTCGGGTAGATGAGCGGTTCGAGGGCAGGCGAGTATGGTACGTTGACCTGCTCGGATGCTACTACCTGAATCGGCGCCTGAAGATCCCAAAAACCTTCTTGGGCGACTATCGCTGCGATTTCAGATCCCGCTGAACACATCTTATGTGCAGGATCGACCACCACTAACCGACCTGTCTTGGCAACAGATTTCAGGATGGTTTCCGTATCTAGCGGAACTAGCGTGCGCGGATCGATAATTTCGGCGGACACCCCTTCAGCTTCGAGAACTTTAGCAGCGTCGATGGCGTGCTGCACCCCACCAGCTATTCCGACGATCGTAACGTCGGAACCGGGTTGAACGATATTTGCGACTCCGAACGGTACGAGGAGCTCGCCGTTTGGGAGGTCTGCATTGTCGGGTACTTCCATACGGGAACTGATTGCAATTCCGTCTTCAAAAAGGAGACAGACGTCATTGTCACGTACTGCTGTCTTCATCAATCCTTTAGCGTCATAAGCGTTGCTTGGGCAGATGATTTTGAGTCCTGGTGTGTTCATAAACACGGGGTAGTTTCTATCCGAGTGATGAGCTGAGGCCCCTCGTGCGTAAAACATTCGCACTCGGAAAGTCACTGGTAGTTCGGCTTGTCCACCGAACATATATCTCATTTTTGCAGCCTGAGAAATCAGCTGATCCATGCCGACCCACAGGAAGCTGGTCACGGTTTCGACAATGGGACGCATGCCACAGAGCGAAGCACCGAGTGCTGCACCAAAGAACCCGTTCTCAGATAAGGGAGTGTCGAGGACGCGGTCTTCGCCGAATCTCTCAACAAGTCCGGCGGTCGCTCCGTAGACGGAATGGCGAAGGTCTTCTCCCATCGTGAAAACCGATTTGTCGCGTTCCATCTCTTCGATAGTCGCTTCTGCGATTGCTTGAATATAGGTTTTAGTTGCCATTGTTGGTTCTGTTTCTACGGATGAATAGGTGGACCTGGAAGATTGGCTGATACTAGACGGGAGTCGCCCACATATCTTCGTAGAGGTCTTCTGGCTTAGGGTATGGACTGTTACGGGCGAACTCAACAGCACCTTCGATCTCGGTATGAACGGTTGCTTCGATCTCGTCGCATTCGGCGTCGGTCGCAAACCCCTGATTGATCATTGCGGATCGGTGAATTGGAAGTGGATCGCGGGTCATCGCTTCGTCGACTTCCTCCTGAGTGCGGTATTCGGACTTACGAATTTTATCGAGACCAAGCGAATGGTCTTCAAATCGGTAAGTCATCGCTTCGATCAGCGTTGGCCCTTCGCCCGCTCTTGCACGCCGAACAGCTTCATTAGTAGCTTCCCAAACAGCAATAGCATCTTGCCCGTCGATCAATACACCCGGCATGCCGTACGCGCTAGCACGATCGCTCACGTGGTCTACGGAGACAGAGTTTTTGTACGAGGTGGTAATTGCGTAGCCATTATTTTCGCACATGAATATCACTGGTAAATCCCAGAGAGATGCCATGTTCATCGACTCATGGCAGGCACCCTGATTCGATGCTCCATCACCAAAGAACACTAACGATACAAAATCCTGTTTGCTGAGCTTCGCTGCAAGCGCTGCTCCAGTGGCGATTGGTACAGAAGACGCAACGATGCCGGATTCGCCCAGAATGCCTATCGAGAAGTCGGCAAGGTGCATTGAACCGCCTTTGCCTTTGCAATATCCGTCTGACTTCCCGAGGATTTCTGCCATCGCTCGGTTTACGTCTCCACCTTTGGCTATGGGGTGCCCGTGCGATCGGTGGTTACCGGCGATTCGGTCGGTGTCACGTAAAGCGGCACAGGCCCCAACGGCGACGGCTTCTTCACCGATGTATGGATGAGCAGGTCCAATGAGTTCACCCGACGAGTGAATTTCGATCACTGCTTCTTCGAAATATCGGATGCGGCACATCCGCCGATACATTTCTACGAGTTGCTGTTTGTCCAACGCCATTATGGTTCCACCTGTGATTGCAGTGATCTGGTTCGGACTTTTAGCCCAATTCTTTGACAGGTTACCTCGATTTGTTTCAGTGCGTCGTGTCGGACGCGGTAGGTTCTGATATTACGCATTATCGGTAAGTAGAATTGGAAAGAATTCAAATCTGAATCGATATGTATCAACCGATAGAGTCCGCGTCTCTCGGACAACAAGGGGATGGTGTCACCCATTTGGTTGAAAATGCCTACTGTATGGTCGGGCTATTCACCCTAATCCGCTCTTCTTCAAGGGGAGCATGGTTGCTTGCAGGAGCAATTCGAATGGAAAGCAGGTATCGAATTCGTAATGGTAATGTTAGGAATACGCTCACTAATGCACCGGCGAATTCAGTCATTAGGTATCAGCGGGGTGATAATTAGTGTCACACGGTGATAGCGGGATTTTGGATACGTTCAAACTTGTTCGATTCGATTAATCTCGGTTTACCCGCATATATTGGGCTTGGTTCGTATACTGGGAATCAACCTTGTTAGCATTGAAATAAGTAGACCGATGACTGACTTACCGAATTTTGGAATTGTTTCTTCACACAATGTAATGGTCCCGATGAGAGACGGTGTTCGGCTTGCGACCGATGTCTACCGTCCTGCCGATGAAAACGGAAACGCTGTCGAAGGTCGGTTTCCGGTGATCGTTGGTAGGACTTCTTATGACAAGTCGAACCCGGTCATTTGGATCGAAGCTGTTGCGAAGGCGTTCGTACCGCGAGGTTACGTTGTGGTGCTTCAAGACCTACGAGGTCGTGGCGATTCTGAAGGGACCGGTGATTACTTCCATACTGCCAACGAAAAAGAGGGTCTAGATGGTTATGACACCATCGAGTGGGCGGCAGGACAGCCGTGGTCGTACGGCAAGGTAGGTATGGTCGGTGCTTCTCACGGAGGCATCGTCCAGAACATGGCTTCTTTGTATCGACCACCGCACTTGGCAGCACTGTGGGTTGATGTCGCACCGACGAACGCGTTCAGATGGGAAGTTCGGCAGGGTGGGGCGATGGCTCTACACATGTACGGCGCGCTTTATCTTCATGGATACGATTCGCAAGAGATCGCTGGTAATTCCGAGGCGATAGAACGAATCGAGCATGGTGCAGAGCGATTGAGCGAGGAGATTTGGAAGCAGCCGTTCACCGAAGGTAGTACTCCAATTTCTGTAGTGCCTAATCTTGAAAAAGTTCTTATGCACTATTACCGAGATGGTTCGTACACCGATTGGTGGAAACAGGAATCGCTCGATCACGCGCAACATTACGATCGGATGGCCGATATTCCAGCTGTTTATAGTTCAGGTTGGTACGACCCGTTCGCCGCGGAAACTTCAGAGCAGTTCACACATATGGCGAAGAAAAATACATCGCCGCAACGATTGATACTGGGGCCGTGGAATCATGTTTCGATGCGGGGTAATGGTGCGTCATTCGTCGGTGATGTAGATTTTGGCCCGACCGCAAATTGGGGCGACGAAGTCCTCAACGCTGAACGATTTAGATGGTTCGATCGCTGGCTCAAGGGCATCGAAACCGGGGTCGAGCACGATGATCCGGTTCGGATATTTGTAATGGGCGGCGGAGAAGGGGATTTTGACGCGGCTGGGCGGATTCGGCATGGCGGCGGATGGCGAATGGAGCAGGAGTGGCCGTTGGGTCGTGCAGTGGAAACCGCGTACTACTTGTCAACCGACGGAGGTTTAGGAGTAAGTTCTCCTGTCGGAGATTCGGGTGAAACATCATGGGTTCATGATCCCGAGAATCCGGTACCTTCCATCAGCGGAAATGTAACCGGGTTTTACGAGTGGATCGTTTTGCCTGATGATCTTGATGGTGCCTATGTTCCGCAGCGGGCTCGAATGCGGTCGCTAATACCTGACGGTCCGATTCATCAAAAAGAACGTGAGTCGACGGTCGTTCCTGCCGATCGTGAACCCGGTACACCTGCGTTATTGGCGGATCGTGCAGATGTGAACGTGTTTCAGACGGAACCGCTGGAGGCCGATGTCGAAGTTACAGGGTCGATGATGGTGAATTTGTGGATTTCCTCTGATGCTATTGATACTGATTTCACGGCGAAGCTCATCGACGTTTACCCATCTAGCGAAGAATATCCTGAAGGGTTTCATTTACCACTGGAAGATTCGATCAGGAGGGCTCGTTTCCGAGACGGATTCGCCAGCGAAGAATTGATGACACCGGAAGAAGTATACGAATTGCAAATCGAACTTCCTCCGGTGTCTAATCGATTCGTCAAAGGACACCGAATTAGGGTCGATATATCATCGAGTAATTTCCCTAGGTTTGACGTTAATCCGAACACTGGCGAACCGATAGGCCGACACACACGAACCCAAAAAGCGACGAACACCGTTTATATGGACAGAGACCATTCTTCGCACATCGTATTGCCGATCGTGAACATTGCGGACTGAGAACTCATATAGAAAAGAGGTTGGAATGGCAAAATTATCTGAGCAGGAAATTGCAGAACTAATGCCGGCTGTGCCGGGATGGAGCGTAGTTGTAGAGGAAGGGATAGGGCGTTTGCAAAAGACGTTTACGTTCGGGGATTTTATAGAGGCTTTGGCTTTTACTAATCGTGTTGGCGATCTTGCGGAAGCTGCGGACCATCACCCTCGGATTGTGACCGAGTGGGGCAGAGTGACGCTCACGTGGTGGAGTCATGATTTAGGTGGCATGGTCACCAACGATTTCGAAATGGCGAAGAGGGTCGACGCATTGTAGTGCTGGTGAATAGGGCTGACTAAACCCATCTTCACCGGAAGAAATTATCGACTGAGTTACTTACGAGCTTTTTCGTTCGACATCTTCTCGATTGCCTGAACAAGAGCTTGGTGCCCTTGATTTACCGCATCTGGTCCGTCGGCTTGAACCGATCGGTAGAGCTGGGCAATAAGAGTGCTTGTGGGCAGGGCTGTGCCAGTCTCGGCAGCCAGTTGACCCGCAAGGCGTAAATCTTTCTGCATATGCTTAACCATGAAACCCGGTGTGAAATCTCCATCAAGGATTTTAGGTCCCAGCGTTTCGAGCGCCCATGACCTGCCTGCACCGTTCTTCACAGCGTCGAAAAACGCCTGCATATCGAGTCCCGATTTTTTCGCTAGAACGAAGGCTTCCGCCATTCCAGCGAGAGTCGCAACGCCGATCAGTTGATTTGCAATCTTGGTCGTGTGACCCGAACCCACGGGGCCCATATGCGAAACGTCTCCACCGAGAACGTTCAATACAGGAAGCGCTCGTTCAAATACTTCCGCATTGCCACCTACAAGAATAGAAAGAATTCCGGCTTCTGCTCCTCCAACGCCGCCAGTTACCGGGGCATCGACGAAGTTCGACCCCTTGGCTTCGATCAGGTTCGCCATCTTCTTGCCCATCTCGGGGTCTATTGTGCTCATATCTATAACCACTGAGCCGGGTTTCAGTCCTTCGAGAATACCGTCCGCTCCGGCTATCACGGCTTCGACATGCTCGGAATCAGGAACCATTGTGATAACGATGTCGGACAAGGTAGCGGTGTCGGCGGCTGAATCGGATGATGTTGCGCCGAAATCTTTTGCAGCGTTGACCGTGGCTTCGTTTAGATCGAATACGTTGACTGAATAGCCATCTTCGACCAAATTGCGTGCCATCGGTAAACCCATCATTCCGAGTCCTACGAATCCGATTTTTTCTTTACTCATACTTGGTTCCTTTGGCGGTCGACCGTTTACTGATGTTTTGGACGATTTTGCTTTGCTGGCTAATTTACATGGTGCAGGAGCGAATTGGGTCGATTAAATAGACTTGATACTGAATTCACCTCCTACTTCGCTGCCGCTCATTATTCGTGTGTGATTCACGTTCGTAAGTCTGATGCCAAGCCGTATCAAGTAGTGCTCGATGAGTTGGGCGTTTCGGCTGATGAAACACTTTTCGTTGGCGCCGGCGGATCGGATGAGTTGAAGGAGGGGCGAGTGAGAATCGATGCGGTCTAAATCGACGATCTGATCACCTAGCACCAAGGTGCGGTTGATGTGCTATGAGTCGGGGTGGTCGATTTGAACGGCCCAGTTATTAAGTCGATGATCGAAGTGCCTGGCTACGTGCGAAATCGGTCGTAGTTCGTTTCGTTGGATGGCTTGAGCTATACTGCCGAGCCATGAGCAATATACGATTCTTATTACTTACAGTCGTTCTAGTGGTGATATCTATGTTTGCCTCTGCTTGTGGGCCGTCTAGTAGTGCCGAACCGGTTGGTGAATCGATATCTGAACCAGAGCTTGACGCCGTTCAAATCACGCTTCCAAACGGTGTGTTCACTGCCGAGGATGTGGCTGTTGCGGGATGGAAGAAGTCGAAGGAGCTTTCACCTGAGACGTTGCCCGATGTAGCGAGCGTTTGGTATGGATTTTATGACCAGCGCGACGTTGAAGTTCGCGTGTATAAAACGCAGACCGAAGCGATTAGCTCGGGTCAGGAAATAGCGGACGTCGCAACCGGTCGGCGTAAGCCAGCCCCATTCGCTTCGGGGGGTATTAGTTCGACACGCACGAGCTACTCGACGTATGCGATTGTCGGTAATTTGATATTGCTGTGCGAGATAAAAATCGAAGACTGCCAGAGCCTAATCGACGGCATAGGACGGTAGAATTCCATTTTGGTTTTTTTATCGATTCTTATTAGGAGTTTTCGTGGCCAGTACCGATACGCACCGACCCAATATATTGTTCATCCTGAGCGACGATCAGGGGGCGTGGGCGATGAACTGCGCTGGAACGCCTGAGCTTAAGACGCCGAACTTGGATCGACTAGCGGAGACCGGAATTCGGTTCGAAAATTTCTTTTGTGCTTCGCCGGTTTGTTCGCCAGCAAGAGCGTCGATTCTTACAGGGCAAATACCCTCGCAGCATGGTGTTCAGGATTTTCTAAGAGCGGGCAACTCGGTCGATTTACCGGGTGATGGCAAGACTATTCAGTACCTTAAGGGTCGTACTACCTACACAGAAATTCTTGGCGACAATGGCTATGACGTTGCTCTGAGCGGTAAGTGGCACATCGGTGATTCCGCCACGCCTCAGGCTGGTTTTGCCTACTGGAACGTTCACGCTAGTGGTTCAGGTGATTACTACAATGCACCGATGTTTCAGGACGGTGAGCAGTACACGTCGGACGGCTACTTTAGTGATGTGATTACGGACAATGCAATTGGGTATTTGGACGATCAAAAGAGTTTAGATAATCCGTTCTCTATGAACGTTCACTACACGGCACCGCACGCTCCATGGGGTCGTGAGCAGCATCCATCGGACATATACAACGACTATTTCGACAACTGTACATTCGACTCCGTTCGCTGGGATCCGATTCACCCGAATCATCTGCTAAAAGAGGGGTCTTCAGGCAGTGTCGGCGAGACAGCAGACGAGCGCCGTCAACTCCTAAGTGGATACTTTGCTGCGATCACGGCAATGGACGACAACATAGGTCGATTGATCGATTGGCTTGAGGAGAACGATCTTCGCGAGAACACGTTGATTGTTTTCACTGCCGACAACGGTATGAGCATGGGGCACCACGGTATTTGGGGCAAAGGCAACGGGACGTATCCGGCGAATATGTACGACACCGCAGTGAAAGTGCCGACACTAATGTCACGACCGGGACATGTTCCGCAAGGCGAAGTTGAGCCGGGGCTACTTAGTCACTACGACCTGATGCCGACGATCTTGGATTACGTGCGTTTGGGCTACACCATTGGCAACGTTCGAGATTTACTTCCCGGAACGAGCTTCGCTGCGACGCTGGAGGGTGCGATTCCGGCAGGAGATTTGTCGGTTGTTGTGGCGGACGAGTACGGTCCGACGCGGATGATAAGAACCAAATCTCTGAAATACATTCATCGATATCCCGACGGACCGAACGAGTTCTACGATTTGGGAAATGATGCAAACGAAACGGTGAACGCTATAGACGATATAGCGTTCAGGTCAATAATCAGACATATGGCGAAGCAGCTGCAGGAATGGTTCGATCGATACGTTGAGCCGGAGCGTGATGGATCTAAGCAAGATGTGAAGGGCAGGGGCCAGATCGATCTTGTTAGCGGAAGCAAGGAAGCGTTCGCACAAGACGTTACGTTCATGCGAGATCTGTAACCGGTCGTTTGCCACTTAGTCACGCTGCCAAATCAAAAGCAGTCTACTTCTGAGCAATTTCAGAAGCAGCCTGCTTTTGATTAATGTCCGAGTAAAACATGCCGTTACAAATCGTGAACGTTAACCAGTAGCCCGGTGTCCTGTATTTAACGAACG
>Ga0302123_10003116_pt1 | contig 11087 bp, 10 predicted proteins | sample CB21_321_MG_FD_203109 | JGI IMG/M metagenome (GOLD analysis project Ga0302123, IMG submission 203109) | Marine microbial communities from Western Arctic Ocean, Canada - CB21_32.1 | ecosystem: Environmental > Aquatic > Marine > Oceanic | place: Canada: Western Arctic Ocean | collected 2017-09-28 | reverse complement strand
GCAGCAGGCCCATGGTACCCCGCAAAAAACGCCTCGAGCAGAACATCCACATCGACATCGACGTCCCATGACAAACGTCCCGCGATATAGTGATTCAATCCCTGCATCGCGAAGTTCGGCTGACACTCGAGCATCAGGTACGTCCCGCCCACATCACGGAACGCGGGTAGATCTTCGCGCATTTTGTAGATCTGCCCCCACGGGCCGAAATGACGCCAATGCCCATAGTAGTCGTAGTAGCCGAACTGTGTCAGCAACTCGCCCCACCCTTTGAGGAGGTCGTAGAACTTGACGTTGGTCGGCGCGGTCGGATCTGTGAACGGTCGGGTATGGTCATAGGTCCACCCCATGTTGCAAACCATGCCAGTGTGATTCTTGTGCGGTTTCGCTTTTATCGGCAGCTCAATTTGATAAGCGTACACAAGGATGCCCAGGAACTTGTCTTTGTTCTGCGGTTCGAGACGGTCGTGGATCTCCTGCGAAAAATGGAGGAGCCGATCGCTTACAAACTTCCCGTCCTGGTCCTTGACGCCATACTGCTCGTCCAGCGCCAAACAGCGCGGACACAGACACATCGGCGAATAATCATTCGGATCCAGGGACGCGATCAAGGCGTTCGGATCGCTTAGTTGCTGATTGATCTTCTTTGCAACGAACGCCATCACCTCAGGACTGGTAGAGCAGAAATTCGTTTGCCCCGAGCTAGCTTCGCGGACGAGCAGCTTGCCGTCCCGGTCTTTAGCCCACATGTCCGGGTGCTCTTCGTATGGAAAATCGTTCTTACTGAGCAACGCTGTCCACGCATGTCCGAACGCCATACGCCCCTGATTAATTATGGACTTGTTGCGATGATCCCACCGGTCCGCAACACCCCAGCTCGTGCCGCGATTCGAAAAGAACGACGGGCTGCCGGTCTCATCGATCTTCCCGATGACGACTCTGCCATTCACAGGTTTCGGAATCTCCGCACCTAATTCGGCAGGCATAAACCAATGGCAATTGAGATGACGTGTCAAGAAGCGATAGATGCCTTGCCGCAGACCGTCCAGCTCACCGGCCGTTATCAGCAGGTCGCCGGCTTCTGTGGTACGCAGCCGAAACGCGTCGTTGTGCGGCCAGCTTTCGGTCGCGTCGATGCTGATCACGATCGCAGCCTGGCGCTTGGGGCGGATCCCCGTGATACGCATCTCCCCTCCCCCACTCATCACACCGATGTAGTGCTGCAAGTCGCGGATCGCATCGATCAACTGCGACTCACCAGAACGATGCGGCTTGTACTCGGACCACGCGTCGAGCGTCAGAGAAGAGCCGTCCTCAGTACGCGGCATCGCCTCACAGACAATAGCGAACTCACTCTCGCCGCCAGCCGCCAGGATGATTTTGGGGCCAATCCTCTGATCGTCGCGAAGACTGGAGCTGTCATGCCCTCGCCACCAATCGATCTGAAATCGCGGGGCGTGCGTACCGACGACACGAACGGCATCATCAATGCGTTGCACGGCGATGAACAGTTCGCGAGCGGGCGTACTGCCGAAAGAAATTTCGCCGTGAAGGATTTCGTATTGCAGGGCGTCAGTCGGACGCAGTGTAAGGTCTCGCGTTGCGGTCGTGGCCGCGCCTACGTCGATATCGGCGTTGCCCGCGGACAGCCCAGCGGTATCGTTGGCGGACCATTGCAGCCCGACGCGAAATTTGCGTTCACTGCGATTGACGAAATGAACGGTGGCGATGAGCGCCGCAGCATCGTCAGGATCCGGGCGACTGGTCGTATAGATCTGGATGTCGCGATAGTTGCCGGGCAATGCTGCAGGCTTGGCCGGCTCCGCAAGCGCGGCGAGAGGTGCCGAGACACAAAGGAGAATGAGCAGATGTAGTTGTTTCATGCATAAACCCTATACCTTGGGAAGCATTCTTCAATTCAATACTGGCGTGAATTATCCACGCGTTCTTCATCTCATCCGTGGTCTTGCGTCTGCCATCCAATAGCATGACTCATACTGCAGCCCGAGCGATTCCAGGCGCGCGGCGCGACGCACGATACGAAGAGGCGTATCCATGCTGAGTACACAATATACATTAGTCGCATCACATAACGGGGGACAGGATTTCGACGTGCATTCGTAATTCCACAACCGCGTGTAAGAATATGGAATCGGCACTATCCGACTTCGCCGGCCGGGAGGTCGGCACTACACTTGGAGCTTTGCCATTGCAGTACAAACTCGTTTGCTTCGACCTCGACGGTACGCTGATCGACGACACGATCTATATCTGGCAAACGCTGCACGAGGCGTTCGGGGTGCCAAAGGACGAACGCCAGCAGCACCACAGCGACTATATGGCTGGCAGGATCTCCTACGCCGAGTGGTTCGCAACGGACATTGCCGCGTGGCGACGGCTCGGTAAGAGCCGCGAGGATATTGTCGCAGTCGTGCAGGATTTATCTGTTATGAATGGCGCTATCGCCACGCTCGAGGCCCTGAAGGCGCACGGCTATAGACTGGCTGTGATCTCGGGCTCGATCGATATCGTGATCGACACGTTGCTGGGCCGGGATTTCTTCGACGATGTCTTTATCAATCACCTCCACTTCGACACGGCTGGCGCGATTATCGGCGGCGAGCCGACGCCGTACGACATGGAACACAAGGCGACCGGACTCCAGGCTATCGCCGACCGTAAAAACCTGGATATAAGCGAATGTGCCTTTGTCGGTGACAACGAAAATGATGTACATATCGCTGAGCTGGCGGGCTTCAGCATCTCTTTCAACTCAAAGTCGAGGAAACTCGATTCGATCTGCGATGTCGTGATCGACAATAAGGATCTGCGCGATATACTGCCGCATCTGGAAGTCTGACTCGGTTGCAGAGAGCGGCCAGGCAAGTTAGGTTTACGCCCGTCTCCATGCTTGCCCTCCAATTAACTCGAATCAGCAATAACAGGGCCGGAAAATGATAAAATTTATCGGTTGGGCATTCGCTGTATTCGCACTTGTCGGTTGGTTGGCCGTCGCCAATACCGCGAATAAAAAAATTGCCGCTGAGCAGACGATCGTCGACGAAGATCTCGCCCGCAAGAAATCGCGCTCAGACGATCAACTCGCAAAGCATGCCGGGGGCGCCGAACAAAACGAGGCCGCCGCGGCTGAGAAAGTCGCGGAAACAGCCAGACTCGAGGAAGAGAAGACCGCACTTGAAGCGGCCAAAATTGCCGCGACGGCCCGCATCAAAGAGCTCGAAGTGCTGCGTGACAAACTGATCGGAGAAAAGGATGCCCTCCGAGACAACAAGATCCAGACCAAGCAGGCTCGTGATGCGATGAACAGACAAATCGCGCAGCAGCAGCAAACGATCACCAATCTGAATCGCGCGATCGGAACAGTGACCCCCAAACAGTAAGATTAACGTGGCATATCCAACACCAAGACGTCCTGGCGCCAGGAAGAAAGAAGACAAGTCGACAGTAGTGACAGCGGCCGTCGTGCTTGGCTGGTTGCTGTTTGCGTTTTTGGCCTTCAGATTTTCCCGTACGACATCTATCCGTGATGACAGAATCGGCCGCATTCGGGCCAGCCAGGCCGAGCTGCACAAGAAACACCAGGAAGACGTCGACGCAAAGAAGAAGGCAATCCACGACCGAAAGATGGCCGCCGCCACGACGATCAACGAGCAGAACAGCGCCCAGGCTGTAGTGAATTCGATAGTAAACAAACGCCTGCGACCCGAATCGGAGAAACTTCAAACTGCTGTGGCGGACCTTGAGCAGATCGTCGAGAAACTCACTGCCAATGTCCAAACGATTGCGGATGACCTCGGCACCTCCGGAAACGAATTGAACCGCTTAAAGACGCGGATGCGGGAATTGGGAACGGAAGAAAGGAAACTCAAACGTGAATACCAGCAGAAATACAAGGAAATGAAGGCGGTGTACCGGGAAAAACTGGGCAAACCCGACCCTGCCCATATCGCCCAATTTTACGAGTCCCACGACTACACGCCGTTCGCACCCGCCGCCGCTTTCTTCACGGCGGAACAGCAATACGCGATTAATGATTCCGAATTCGCGGTTGGATACTATAAAAAGATACTACGCCACTTCCCGAAGTCGAAATACGCTAGCTACGCCATGGACCGGATTGAGAAAATCGAGAAAGGCCAGCCGTACCAGGAGAACAAAGTCGAGTTCTATCCGTACAATATTCTTCCGTTCATAGCTCACCCGTAATACTCCAGGATCGGGCCAGGTGGCATCACAGAAAAAGTCCCGCTCCCCCCGCAACCGCACACTGTCTCTGAGCGAGGCAGACCGCGACCGGCTACTGCCGCGCCTCACCGGGACCGATGCGTTGCACGAACTCACATCAGCGTGCGACATTACGGCGTGCGCAGACGCGTTGGCAGCACTGGATGCATTACCTGCAGCGACAGTCGATCTGGTCATTGCCGATCCGCCGTACAATCTCGACAAGGTTTTCAACAAAAGAAAGTTCTCTGCTGTCGACAATGACACATACTGTGCCTGGCTCGACAGCTGGATCGCCAAGCTGCCGCGCCTGCTCAAGCCCAACGCCAGCATCTACATCTGTGGTGACTGGCGCTCATCGGCAGCGATTCAGGCGATCGGATCGAAGTATTTCAAAGTACATAATCGTATTACATGGGAGCGGGAAAAAGGGCGCGGCTCCCTTACCAACTGGAAAAATGCCAGCGAGGATATCTGGTTCTTTTCGGTCGGCCGGGAGTACACGTTCAACGTCGACGCAGTTAAGGTGCAGCGGCGTGTCATCGCACCCTATACGGACAAGACCGGGGCGCCAAAGGATTGGCACCGATCGAAAGCCGGTGACTTCCGCCTCACCCATCCCTCTAACCTGTGGACAGACCTGACCGTACCATTCTGGTCGATGCCGGAAAATACAGATCACCCAACGCAGAAGCCGGAAAAACTACTGGCGAAGCTGATCCTGACCAGCTCGAATCCGGGGGATCTCGTACTCGATCCGTTCGCCGGCGCCGGAACAACGTCGGTGGTTGCGAAGAAATTGCAGCGCCACTATATCGGTGTCGAGATTGATGAGACGTATTGCCTGTTGACTGAGCGCCGGCTGGAAATCGCCGAAGATAATCCGGCGATTCAAGGATATCAGGACGGCGTATTCTGGGAACGCAACTCACAGCCGCCGCGGTAGGGGAAACGCGTGGGCAAAATCATTAGGGGCAAAATGATCAGGGACCATGTGTGGGTGGGCAGTTCCGACACATCATGTCACCGGAAAATACCTAGACACACGATTTTCGCCGATGCGAAATTCATAATCCGCACCACGGACGTTCACCATTTTTCAGCACTCCAAAAATCCGTCATCTTATGATAATTTACCGGACTATTTTTCTTCAGCGCGCCGCTGTTGGAAGAATTTCTGAAGTAGCGCGAGGCACTCCTCCTGGAGCACGCCGGAGACGACGGGAACCTGATGCAGCATACCGGTAAAGCCGGTGACGTCCAGGGCGCTACCGGCAGCGCCACTGCGCGGATCTGTAACGCCAAAAACCAAGCCGCCGAGGCGGGTGTTGACCATAGCGCCGGCGCACATTGCGCAGGGTTCCTTGGTCACGTACATCGTCGCGTCCACAAGCCGCCAGTCTTCCAGCTGCACGGACGCTTGGGTGATCGCAAGAACCTCGGCGTGGGCAGTAGCGTCGTTCAGCATCTCGACCTGATTGTGCGCCCGCGCAATCACTTGGCGATCATATACGATCACCGCACCTACGGGCACTTCCTGCGAGGCGTAAGCTTTCTCGGCCTCGCGCAACGCCATACGCATGTATGTTTCTTCGTCTGGATTCAGCAGGTTCATGCGGCAAATAGACGATCTAAAATGAAAAAAGCGAACCCCTGACCCCTGTGTAGATTATAGTAAGGTCTGGTGACCCCAATGTATATACGAAACAGAGCAGGAAGTTCGCTGCTACTTAAGATGCAGAAATTCGGCTCAGGTTTCAGGTTTTTCTGATTTTTTTTTCTAGGCGATGATTTATCCCAATAAACTGCGTACTTTCTCCGTCGTGCGAAAGTGCGATTTTGTAATCTTCCCGAGCTCTTCCATACCGTGGGCTTTTGCGATCTCCACACCGATCTCGCTGACTTTGGCAGAAGCGCCTTTGGGCAATGTCTTCTTGTACGGTTCGCCGAGCTTCGCGAGCTGCTGGACGAAACCGTGCCGTGCCAGGATAGATGCGGCGGCTACGGCTACGTCCGCTTCAGCTCTCGGCATCTGCTCGAGTACGACTTTTTTCCCGAGCTCCATGAGGGCGTTTTTCACAGTCGCTTTGCGGCCGAATTGATCGGAAATAGCGCGGGGGCAATCCGGAACCTTCTCCAGGACGTCCTCCAATGCACGGGCGTGCCCCCAGCCGAGGAGTAAGTTCAGGTTTGCGAACTTCGCATAGAGCTGGTTGTACGTCTCCGGCCCGATTCGGACAACTGCGAAGTTGCCTTTCGTGATTTGGCGAATCTTACCCGCGAGCCCAACGATACGTTTGTCGCCCTTAATATTCTTTGAATCCTGCACACCTTCCTCGAGCAACTCCATCGCTGATTGCTCGTCGACATAGACGGCAGCAATCACTAGTGGCCCGAAAAAATCGCCCTTGCCACTCTCGTCGATGCCGATGTGGGGCGTAAACATCGTCGGGTTCTCGGCCTGGGCGATCACCGACTCATAGCCCATACGTACTTCCTCCAGCACCCTTGGCTCGAGGGTAAACTGTACGAACTCCTCTGTACGCTTGCCCTGGATACAAAACTTCCCTGACTCGTAGGCGACGGCCGTCGTTTTGTCCTTGCGCGCCCGCCACAACGCATGCGGAGCCTCATCCAGCTCCCAGTTCTCGGTTGCGAGAATTCCGTGGAGCTGTTCGGCTTGTTCCCGGGTGAGCTTGCAGACGTAGTTGGTCTTGGACATGGGGGAGGTTGGGGAGGGTTCAGGGTTCAGGGTTTAGGGGTTCTGTAGGAATCAATGTGTCAACTTTTAGCCAGGACTGGACAAGGTTTCAGGGTTCAGGGTTCGGGTTTCCTGATTCCGTGCCCGTGCCTGTGCCCGATTTTCCGAACCGAGTAAAGAGGATACACAACATTCGGGCAGCTTGCCACTGTCCTCTTCCCTGATATTGTTGCAAGACACATCTTTTTTACCAACAGCTGCAACTTTTTGTACGGCCCAATCGTATTTGGTTACGGAAGACCACCTCAAACGATTCGGCCGCCATGACAACCAATCTAGTTTCTGCTGCCGCCCCGGTCGCATTTCCGGCCGATACCAGAATCACGAACCAGCCTGGACGACCGAGGCGGTGGCGGAGCCAATCCGACCAATCCGACCAATCCGAGCAATGCCCGACTTCCCCGTCCTGACCGCCAGCACCCCGATTTTGAAATCACTGCAACTTGTTGCATTGTTGGAGATTGGACGATATTTTCAAATACGAAGAGGATGGTATCCTCGTCGATTCCAACTCGCTGCGGAATAGTTGTTGATTATGTCTATCGTCCGCCAACCTGCAGTCGCCGGTACGTTCTATCCAGACAGCGCTGTGCGCCTGCAGGATTTTCTGAACGAATTCCTCGTGCCGCCAGTCGCCCCCAGTCGTGCGACGGTGACGGCTGTAGTGGTACCACATGCCGGGTACCGCTATTCCGGTGAGACCGCAGCGATCGCATTCTCCCTTATCGAATCCCACTGGGAACGGGTGCTGCTGATCGGCCCGTCCCACTACGAACGGTTCCACGGTATCACGATCTCCTCAAGCGATACTTTCCGGACACCTCTCGGCGATGTCGCAGTCGATACAGAGACCTGCCAAGCCCTTCTCGAGTGCGACGGTATCTTCGTCGAAAACGAGAAACTGCACCGCCCCGAACACGCCCTGGAAGTAGAACTCCCGTTCATTCAATATCTGTTGCCGGAATGCTCGATCATTCCGATGCTGTGCGGCGATCTGACAATCGATGAAATTCGTCGAGTCGCAACGATCTTCGACGACCATCTACCGCCCCGAACCCTGATCGTCATCAGCTCTGACTTCACCCACTACGGGATACCATACGACTATCTGCCGTTTGACGAAGATGATGCGCCGACAAAGCTTCAAGAACTGGACCGCGCAGCAATCGACGAAATCATCCGATGCGACGCGGAAGGATTTCTTAGCTATTGCCAAAGCACTGGCGCCACGATTTGCGGCAAGATCCCGATTGCCGTCCTACTAGCCCTGTACGAAGTGCAGAAACCGGAAGGCACCTTCGAACTGCTGCACTACACAAATTCCGGCGAGATGGTAGACGACTTCAGCAAGTCTGTGAGTTACGCCGCGATCGCCTACAAGTCGATGCAGACTGTCGTGGGCGCAGTCATGTCGGAGGAAGCAGAAGAGACGCTTCTGAGCTTCGCCTATGGCGCGATCGCGACCGAGCTCGACGGCGAATCCTACATCATACCGAAATTCGTTCCACACCAGCTTTTCGAACGCGGTGCCGCCTTTGTTACTCTGCGCATGCAAGGGAAGCTGCGCGGCTGCATGGGCTGTCTGGAGTTCAAGGAAAGCCTGGTCGACAGTGTGCGTAACAATGCCGTCAACGCAGCCTTCCACGATCCCAGATTTCCGCCGCTGACACGTGCCGAATTCGAAACCATTGAAATCCACATCTCGTGCCTGACAGCCGCGACGCCGATTACCGCGATCGCAGAGTTTGAAATCGGCCGGCACGGGATCATCATCGAAAAGACCGGCCATCGCAGCGTTTTTCTGCCGGAGGTGGCTGTGGAACAGAAGTGGAATACGGAAACGACGCTCATGCAGTTGTGCCGCAAAGGCGGGTTACCTGAGGACGCGTGGCGGCAAGATGCGGAACTGTCGGTATTCGAAACGATCCACTTCAGCACCCACAACCACCCACAGGGGACAGGTCGATGAACAGCGCTACGGCATTAATCGTCGTTGACCATGGCAGCCGGCGCGAAGCTGCCAATACCATGCTCGAGGCGATCGCAGATCTCCTGCGCCGGCGGCCTTCAACGCCGGACACGACCGGCGGGGATGCGTATGTGACGGTCGAGCCCGCACACATGGAACTGGCCGAGCCCTCGATCAAGACTGCGGTCGATCGCTGCGTCGCCGCCGGCGCTACGCAGATCGTCGTAGCACTCCTGTTCTTGTCACCCGGACGCCATTCGACCCAGGATATTCCGGACCTGGTCGCAGCGGCCATTGCTGATCATCCGGGTATCGATGCGATTGTCGGCAAACCGCTGGGCCCGGATGAGCGCATCATCGATCTGCTGCTCGCACGGGCGGTAGAAGCAAATGCGGGAAGCGTCGTGGATCCGGCAGGATGAAGGCGATTAAATCAAAGCGCACGCTGGTGATCGCCGCATCTATTCCGATAGTCGCCGGCGCCGGCGGATCGGAAGTGCGTCACCTCCATCGCACGTCTTTAGAGTCTGGGAATGGGTCTCGGATCTATACCAGGATCACTAGTTCGGAATCGTCCCGTGGCGCGCTGAACGCGGCATCTTAAAAGATGGCGGGCACGGCTACGGCACATTCCAGGCGCGCAGCAGTTACAACGGTTCCCAAGGCCTCGACGTGACCTGCAACGACGTCGGATTCCGCTGCGTCAGGGATGCAGAACGACACTCTTTGCCGAAAGAACAGCCGTTTGTTGACACCTATTCTTGACAGAGGCACGGCGTGCAGCTATAACACCGTTACGAGCGAATCACCCGCCTGCGCTGGAGTTGGCTACGGCGGGCAAACGAATCACGAATCACGAATCATGGCAAAAAATTTCGGTATCCTGACTAGTGGCGGCGATTGTCCAGGCCTGAACGCGGCAATTCGCGGCGTCGGCAAAGCGGGGCAAGATCTATACGGGATGCACTTCATCGGCTTTCGCGATGGCTTCCGCGGGCTGGTCCAAGACCGCACGATGGAACTTGACGGCGACCTGTTGTCGGGGATTCTGACGGACGGCGGAACCATCCTCGGCACGAGCCGAGACAAACCACATCGCATGCCGATCGGCGGCAAGATACTGGACATGACAGACGCGATCGTGGACACGTACAAGCGCCATCATCTCGATGCGCTGGTCTGCCTCGGCGGCGGCGGCACGCAAAAAAACGCGCTGCGCCTCAAGGAAGCAGGCATGGAAATTATCACCCTGCCCAAAACGATCGATAACGATGTTTGGGGTACGGATGTGACATTTGGATTCGATACCGCAATGGCGATTGCGACCGAAGCGATCGACCGATTACACTCGACGGCGACCAGTCACCATCGCGTCATCGTCGTCGAAATCATGGGCCACCGTGCAGGCTGGCTAGCCCTCGGCGCAGGTATCGCCGGCGGCGCAGATGTCATTCTTTTGCCCGAAATCCCCTACGATGTGAACCTTATCGTCGCCGCAATCCGCAATCGCCATAGCCAGGGCAAACGCTTCAGCATCGTTGCCGTGGCCGAGGGTGCAATGTCGGTTGAAGCTGCCAGACGCATCGATAAGTTGTCGGCAGCAAAGGAAGGGGCGAAGACAAAGGCCGCACGCAAGGAAACGACAGCGGAGCTCGACGCCTTTTATAAAGCCCACGTCGACCACACCCTGCAGCTTACACACCAGCTGGAAGCGAAAACTGGCCAGGAAGCGCGCCTGACGATCCTTGGCCACTTGCAGCGAGGCGGCACCCCGTCATGCGCCGACCGCTTGCTGGCGACCCGCCTCGGCACGGCCTGCGCTGAGTTATTGAATGCCGGGAAATACGGCGGGATGCTTGCAGTACGCGGGAGCAAGCTCGAACTGATCCCCCTCGAAGACGTCGCCGGCCGCAAGAAGCTGGTCCCCACCGATCATTCCTGGATCGAGGCCGCTCGCGCCGTTGGCACCTGCCTGGGAGATCGGTAGTGGTGGTTGGGTGATGAAGAGTGCGACTGGAGGCGCGTACACCCGAGCGAAGCGACGGCCGCGAAGCGGAACCCTCTGACGCCTATCGACAGTTACAGTTCGAGTCTGTATTTCGATGTCGAGGA
>Ga0302123_10003102_pt1 | contig 11111 bp, 6 predicted proteins | sample CB21_321_MG_FD_203109 | JGI IMG/M metagenome (GOLD analysis project Ga0302123, IMG submission 203109) | Marine microbial communities from Western Arctic Ocean, Canada - CB21_32.1 | ecosystem: Environmental > Aquatic > Marine > Oceanic | place: Canada: Western Arctic Ocean | collected 2017-09-28 | reverse complement strand
CCCGTCGAGTTCGTTCAGCCCGTCGAGTTCGTTCAGCCCGTCGAGTTCTACCTCGGCGTCCGTGAGCCCGTCGAGTTCAGCGTCGCCGTCGGTGAGCCCGTCAAGTTCCCGTTCGGCATCTCAGTCAATGAGCCCGTCGAGTTCAGTGTCGCCGTCTAGTTCGGTGAGCCCGTCGAGTTCTGGCAGTCCGTCGAGTTCTGGCAGTCCGTCGAGTTCGTTCAGCCCGTCTAGTTCCGTGTCCGCGTCACTGAGCCCGTCAAGTTCATTCAGTCCGTCAAGCTCATTCAGCCCGTCGAGTTCCACATCGGCGTCCGTGAGCCCGTCGAGTTCGTTCAGCCCGTCAAGTTCGGTGTCTGCGTCACTGAGCCCGTCGACCTCCGTGTCGCCGTCTAGTTCAGTGAGCCCGTCGAGTTCGTTCAGTCCGTCAAGTTCCACGTCACTGTCTACGAGCCCGTCAAGTTCATTCAGCCCGTCGAGTTCATTCAGCCCGTCAAGCTCGGTGAGCCCGTCAAGCTCTGCGTCACGGTCTACGAGCCCGTCAAGTTCTCGTTCAATGAGCCCGTCAAGTTCGGTGAGCCCGTCAAGTTCGGCGTCTGTGACTGATAGTCCGTCTGCATCAGTTAGCCCGTCCGCATCGAAGAGTCCGTCTGCGTCACCGTCAGTGTCGTTCAGCCCGTCGAGTTCATTCAGCCCGTCAAGTTCTGGCAGCCCATCGAGTTCCGTGAGCCCGTCGAGTTCTGCATCAGTGTCGGTGAGCCCGTCGAGTTCGTTCAGTCCGTCGAGTTCGTTCAGTCCGTCGAGTTCATTCAGTCCGTCGAGTTCAACATCAGCGTCCGTGAGCCCGTCAAGTTCCGTCAGTCCGTCAAGTTCCGTCAGTCCGTCAAGCTCCGCGTCGGTCTCCGTGAGTCCGTCCGCGTCAGTGAGCCCGTCAAGTTCGGTGAGTCCGTCAAGCTCCGTCAGCCCGTCAAGCTCCACGTCGGCATCGGTGTCCCCGTCAGCGTCAGTCAGCCCGTCAAGTTCGGTGAGCCCGTCCAGTTCATTCAGCCCGTCGAGTTCGGTGTCTGTGTCAGTGAGCCCGTCGAGTTCGCAGAGTCCGTCATCGTCACAGTCGAACAGCCCGTCGAGTTCGTTCAGTCCGTCAAGCTCCGCGTCGGTCTCCGTGAGTCCGTCCGCGTCAGTGAGCCCGTCAAGTTCGGTGTCGGCATCGGTGAGCCCGTCAAGTTCAGTGAGCCCGTCAAGTTCGCAGAGTCCGTCGAGTTCGTTCAGCCCGTCAAGCTCTACGTCACCAACGGTGAGTCCGTCAAGTTCGCACAGCCCATCATCGTCGTTTAGTCCGTCTAGTTCGTTTAGCCCGTCGGCATCGGTGTCCCCGTCAGCGTAAATGGATCACCGCTAAATACATTATGAGTTTCCGTACAGGTCACATCTATTATGCCCACTAACGATACACGTAAATATCTGACATTTTTGTCGAAGCGTTTGAATGAAACGCTGGTGACGAACGAGAAATACGAGAGTCTCGTTACGACATTTCAGAGTTATCTAGCCGATACCTCGACGGCGGCCGAGGTGAATACGCTGATCGACGATCTTGGCGATATTAGTTCGCGACTCTATTTGGGCATTGGACGCCCGGTTGCGTGGGATAACGATAACGCTCCACCGACGCCGGAGACAACGACACAAGCTGTGGACTACATATGCTGGCGTGACTTGATGGCGATGAAGCGTATTGAAAGTGCGAATACCGCATATGTCATTTCGCGTGTAAACTGGGAAACCAATACCATCTATACACAGTACGACGATACCGTCGAAAATATTGCGAACACGAACGTGTATGCGCTCGACACCAATGAACTTCCATACAAAGTCTACAAGTGCCTGTGGAACAATAATGACGGCCGCAGTACGACCGCTCCGAGTACGACAGGGAATACCGTCAGCCCTGTGGCTACCGCTGACGGATATGTCTGGCAGTACCTCTATAGTATTACAACGGATGATTATCAGTTTCTCACGACATCGTGGATGCCTGTGCGTACGGATAGTTTAGTCCGCACCTATGCGACCGACAATCCCGGTAAGTTGTCAACCGTCGTGCCCTGTATTATGACTGCCAATGGCACGAACTACGATCCAGCGGGTACGTTGACGGTGACTGTCACGGGCGACGGAAACGGCGCGATCATCGCTGCGAATACTTTGAGTTTGACATTCACGTCAAACACGACTACGAATATCACACCGTCGAACGGTGGTATTGGGTATACGACAGTAGATACGATTATCGTGGAACAGTCCGGCCGCGCAGTCGGTTCAACGAATGCGACGGCGCGTATGATTATTCCTGTGTATCCTAATCACGGATATGACCCGCAACGCGAGTTGGGTGCTTCGGCCATTATGTTGAACACCACGTTGCAAGATGACGAAACCGATCAACTATCAACGGTGAACGACTATCGACGGATTATGTTGATTGACAATCCACTCTTGGCGAATGGCGCAAGTGCCAATGGATCGTTTTACCGACAGACGTTCGACATTACTCTCTCTGCCAATACGGGTGTCTTTGCGCCGGACGATGGAATCAAGGTAACAAACAACACCGCGTATGCCGTCACTGCTACGGTGGTAGATACGGTTCTTGTATCCAGCGTGCCCGTGGTGCGTGTGACGGATATCAACGACAAGGGCCGTGATGTGGCATTTCAAATTGGCGACGAAGTCACAGATACGACAACCGAGGGTGTCATTGGTGTAGTCTCAGCGATATCTGCGCCTCAACTGAAACCTTTCTCCGGTGATGTGTTGTATGTCGATCAACGGGCGCCCGTCACACGGGACCCCAATCAAGCGGAAGATATCAAATTAATCTTTCGATTTAATTAACTAAATATGATAGAATACTTCTTCATAAACGAGATACTGAATGGCACTTAGCAACACCACAGAAAATACGCTGCGAACGACACCGTATTACGATGACTATTACGAAGTCGCCAACACGACCACTGGGCTGTTGCGTGGTGATGACTTCGACTTTCATCGAATCATGTTTCGTCCACGCTACGGTGTTCAGGCGCGTGAACTAACGCAGATACAAACACTTTTACAGTCGCAGTTGGAGCATCTCGGCACGACGCAGTTCCGTGATGGGGATCGCGTCCTCGGCGCGTCGTTGACGATTGATACATCCGCTAATAGTGGACAGGTACTTGCGACCACGAATCTGGCGAGCTTCTTCAATCGCACCACGAATGACGGCAAGTATGTTTATGCCAAAGTGGCAGGAGTAACGGATCTCACGACCACGGGGCGCATCACACAGTTTGTCTCGATTGATGACGCCGAAACCACGAACAACTATCTCGTCTTCAAATACACCAGCACCAACACCTTTGGCGCGGAAGGCGTTATTCAGGATCGCGATGACGCGACGGTAACGGCGACGTTCGCAGCGGGAGCGAATTCGTCTGTCTTTCATAGTGCATCCACGATTAGTGTGGATGAAGGGGTGATGTTTGTCTCCGGCTTCTTCGTACGCGTCAAGCCGCAGACTATCGTGCTTGATGCGCTAACGAACACTCCCTCCTACCGGGTCGGTATGGAAGTCGTGGAAGAGTTCCTCGATGAACTGGATGATGTCGTCGGTGCGTCACTCCTTGATGAAGCGAATCGTAGCGCCGTTGGCGCACATCGGTTCCGTGTTCGTCTGACCCTGTCGAAGCGAGCTATTACGGACACTGCGGATGCTGGATTCATTGAGATCGCTCGCGTCGTTGACGGGCAGATTCTCTACACGCAATCTAATGCAAAATATGTCACGGCCGCTGAACTGAAGCTCACGCTCGCACGGCGTACCTACGACGAGTCCGGCGACTATATGATTCGCCCGTTCTTGCCCGTAGTGGAAGCTGCGAGCTTGGCCAATTCTACGAACTCTGCGGATATCACAACTCTCCAGTTATCGCTCTCGTCAGGAAAGGCGTATGTGCGTGGGTTTGAAATGGAAACCACCGCGCCGGTGCGGCTGAGTATTGACAAGGGACGAACGACGGAATCGGCGACCAATCGAACACTACCCGCGACCGTAGGAAGTTACCTGCTAGTCAACCGTGTCTCTGGTACAACGGCGCCGAACAACTATTTTGTTGGCACCACGACAGTAGACGTACACTCTGTTGCGCCGACGAGTATTGATACGGCAAGTGCGACGACGTACGCGTACTCGAAGATTGGTACCGCGAAGGTTCGAATGCTGGAAAGCTATAGTGTTCCACTCGCGGCCGCCATTTCGGAACTTGCGAACAGTAGCGTCTACAAACTCTTTACATACGATTGGAATTTTACAAGTCTCACAGGAAATCTAGCGAGTACAGCCACGATTGTTGATGGAGCAATCCAGTTACCGGTTGCGGTAGGAGATGGGTTCCCGGCTGTCAACACAGCAATTACGGGGGCAACCGTCGTTCTTAGTGGTGCGGCTTCTCCGGTAACGGGCACGTTCACCGCTAATAGCTACCACTTTCTCGGTTCGGACGCGTATATCACGCTGAAAGAATATCTTGCTGTACTGCCAAATGCGAATACCACCTATCGTTTGTTATTCCAGCCAAGAGATGTGGATGCGTTTACGTTGTATGATGCTACAAAAGCTTACGACAATGCGATATATGCGGACAATCTCTCTTTCCAAGCGAACGTAGCGCCTGCTGGAAAGATTAACGGCACACCCAACGGCTATTCACTGATTAGTTCCACGGGCACCAACAAACTGATTTACCAGCTTCCCGAAAAGTTTATCGAGTCGGGAAGTATTGACACAAGCACCGCAACGTTCTCTACGTGGCATGCGTCGGCTTCAAATACTCGGACCTTCAGTAGCGCCACTAGCGGCGCGCTGTCACTTTCGTTCGCAGGAAATACCTTTAGCATTCCCGCAGGAACCTATACGGCAGAAGAAGCTCGAAAGTATTTCACGATCTTTGATATCACCGCTGATGCAAATGGATATGGTCAAGTTGTCCAGTTTACCGATTCCACGCCGGCCGGGAGCGAGCGAGCGATTAACGGCGTGAGTATCTCTTCTGCTGGTTCGCCAACAGGAAGTGAGTATCACCTATCATTCACGTACTACCACGGCGCGTCAACGAGTGATACGCGCACCTTCATCGCGACTGGTAAAGCTCTCGTCACTGGTTCGTCCGCACGAACGAAAAACTACTATGTCGGTAATACTACGAGCTACCATGCGTCTGCAACGACCGCGTTGGTTAATGGACAGGTGGAATATCATACGCTGAACACGGCGCCGAGCTTTGCGTATTCGCTTCGCACACATGATGTGACGAATCTGCGGAAGGTACTGTATAAGAGCAGCAACACGGTCTTCTCTACTGGAGATATGTCTACCGCCACGGATGTTACGTCGCACTTCAGACTGGATACGGGGCAACGCGACAACCATTACAACTACGGCCGCGCCATTGTCGGGACGGGCGCAAGTGCTGTGATCGTCACGACTGGGCGTCTGCTGTTTATCTTTGACCACTTCATGCACTCGGGTATTGGATACGCGACGGTGGATAGTTATCTCTCGACGAACAATGTCGATAAGGGCATGACGTACGATACTATTCCCACGTATGTCTCTCCGAAATATGGGCGAGGGACGAACTTACGTGCCTGTCTGGACTTCCGTGTCGCGCAAGGCCATTATGGGGCGGCGACCGGAAATGTTGCGTTGGTGTTTGCGTCAACAAATACGAGTGCCAACAGCACATATGCGGCCAGCGATGGTACGCCCTATCTTATTCCCGTGTCCGACGATATCTGGAATGGTGATTACGATTACTATCTGGCGCGGAAGGATGCTGTATCGATTACCGCCAACGGAGCGTTCCATGTCACGAAAGGACAGGCTGCGGTATTCCCAGAGGCGCCGCATATCGAAGCAACAGACTTGTTGCTCTATCGATTGACTATTCCTGCATATACGCTCGTTGATGGGGCGGGCATTCCTACTAATGTCACCGTGAAGTCGTACGACTACAAGCGATACACAATGCGGGACATCGCAAAGGTGGACGACCGTGTAAAGCGGGTAGAGTACTATACGGCACTGTCGCAACTGGAACGCCTCACGCTTGACACGACGGAACTAGATGCCGACGACAACGAGCGGTTCAAGAACGGGATTGTGGTGGATAATTTTACAAGCACCGGAACCGCGCATGTGTCCCATATAGACTTCGCCGCGTCCATTGACACACGCAAGCACGTACTACACTCCGCGTTCAGATCGTTCTCGACGCAGTTCAGCACGGACTATGCGAACACCACCACGGCTGGTATTACCGTTGTTGGTGATATCGCCATTCCGGCCTATACGACGGAGGAGTTCATTTCACAGCCGTTAGCAACCAAATCGGTTTCGGTAAACCCATTTGATATCGGTTCCTTCTACGGGAAGATTCAATTGTCACCAGCGGTGGATACGTGGAAGTCTACCACGACACTTCCGGCACAGGTAATAGACGGGGGTGGTCCGACGCAAGCGTGGATCAATGCAAACCTGCCTGCGTACACGGTGTGGGGTGAATGGAATACGACATGGACCGCAACAGCACCCGAAGAAGAAGAAGAAGAAGAGAATGGCACAGAATGGCGTGTCAACGAGGGGAGTGAGAGCGCAAAGGCAGGCGAGTATAATTGGCGAAGTTGGGAAGCCTGGGACGCCGCCGGTAATCCACCACTCGTAAGACGGACCGACGTTTGAGCGACGGCTAACACATAACTTTCGAAGGACACTATGTCAGAAACAGTAACCGCATCTGTGTCGGAACGCACAGGCACCGAATTTTCATACACCTCGCAAACGAATACACAGTCACTTGGCAACGTGATTTTGGACACCTCTGTTGTTCATAGTATCCGAGCCCGAGACGTTGTGTTCGCCGCCAATGGGTTGCGTCCGAATGCCACGCTGTATCCGTTTTTTGATAGTGTGTCGGTGCAAAAATATGTGCAGCAAGCAAATGTGCTTGAACTGAACCCCGTCGCTGCGAGTGACATTCCCTCGGGCACCTTCTTCATTGGACAGACGCTCTATGTGAAAAAAGCCTTGACGGGGACCGTAAGCACTATCACCAATTCAACGGCAGTCACCGGAACCAGTACTGAGTTTGACTTCGAATTGTTGTCGAATCAGTTGGTGCGTGTCAAGTCTGGTGTGGATGTGTTTGATCGATACATCGCCAGTGTTTCGTCAAACACCGCCGCGACCTTCGATAGCAATGCTGCCCTCAGGTTGAATGGTGCAACCCTTTACACATTGACCCGTGTCGTGGTCGCAGATGTCACCCCGCGTTTGTCGAACTCGGGCGCTACGATCACATACACACTCAAGTGCACTCGGGCGCAGCAGGATGTGGACGCTGATGCCATTCTTGGGCCCGGGCTGAACTACGGCAGTGCGACGGGTACATTTACGGATCGTGGATCGCGCCTCATTCTACCGGAAGATAATGGCGCGTATGCTCGGAAGTTTAGCTACGCCGCCGGGAGTTTGCGCCCCGAGAAAATGGCGAAAGATTCTGGTGTTGGCACGGTCGGTGCCGAGGTTATTTTGCCGATGTCCTCCCGTACGTCCAGTGTTCTCAGCGCGGCCAGTGTTGCGGTAGAAACAAAGACACTCACGGTTAACACGGCGGTGATTACCTCGGGCGTCGTGCGGGCGTATGATTCAAACAACCTTCGGTTGGACGTGGACATCACGGATACCAAAATCGCCAACACCACGGTGATCTATTTTGTCGGTGGGCCTGGCGCGGGACAGAGTGCGAGTGTCACCAACTATCACTCAGCGAACCAGACGGCGGTTATTGATACAAGCGCACTCACAGATATCACAGCGGGACAGACGATCTATAGCGTCGGGTCGTTGTCATCTGATGGGTTCCTTGCGAACAGTACGGTGACTGCGGGTGGTGCGGGTACCGTATCGGGGGTGCTTCATCTTCAGGAAGGGCAGTTCGCGACTGGTCAACGACTCTTCCGTTTGACGGATAGCAGTACAAACGATCTCTCAAGCGCCACGACCACCGCAGAAACCAACTATGTGGCCTCCGGTTTGTCGGTGTCGCAGCAACCCACTAGTATCGTATCTCGTACCACCAATGTCACGCGACGTGGTGTCCACGACTCTCGTTATTGGGAGAACGACACCTACACGTCATGCCCAGAAGGATGGGCAGATCCACTAGCGGAAACGTTCCTTGTGGATGCGACACGCTTTCCACAGGGTATCATGCTAGCCTCGGTGGACTTGGTGTTCTCAGCAAAACCTACCGATGACATTCCAGTCACGGTTGAACTTCGACCAGTTATCAATGGATATCCTTCGTCATATCAGGTAGTGCCGTGTGCGTCACCAGAAGGACAAGCGTCTACCACACTGCGGTACGACGCCGTGAATGTTGTCACAACGGATTTGTCTACCGCGTTCAGCAACACATCCGCGTACACGCGATTCACGATGCCCTCACTGGTTCACCTGTTGCCTGGTATTGAGTACGCCCTTGTGGTTCGCTCCGACTCTTCGGAATATAAAGTCTACACCGCCGAACTCGGCGCGCAGGTGCTTGGCACCGATAAGAAGGTTGCGAAGCAGCCCTATGCGGGCAGCTTCTTCAAGTCACAGAACGGATCGACGTGGACCGAAACACCATTTGAAGATATGATGTTCCGCTTGAACAAAGCAAAGTGGACATTGTCGAGTGGTGCGAACACTGGCATCCTTGTCGCCCGTGGCGTGCAACCGGCGACAACCAAGACATTTGATTCGATGACGTTCTATCCGTATGAAGTTACCTTCCCGTTGGTGACATCGACGAGCTATTCGTTGAGCGTCAAGCCAGAAGGTTCGGGCACCGCAGTTGCGTATAGCGTTCAACCGAACAAACTGGTAGCGTTGTCCTCACGGTCGTTCTTAACCGGGAGCTACGACGCGAACGCTGCGCCACAGTTCTACCCTGCTTTTGCGAATAGTGCGCCAGCGGGTCAGACAGTCAGCGGGGTGTCAGCGAATACCATCGATACCATCGCCACGCTCACAACGCGAAGCACTGATGTCGCACCGTATGTCGATCTAAAAAAGATGACTGTCCTTGGTATACAGAATCGCATCAATGAGATGGAACTGTATGCGACACAGTTTGTCATTCTCGATCCCGGTAGTGGCTATGCGAATGCGGCCGCAGCCACAGGCACCGTCACGACGGTCGCATCGTCTAACGTTGTGACAGGGACGGGCAGTGCGTTCCTCACCTCAGTTATTGTGGGACGAGATGTGGTGATCGGGGCCAACTTGGCGGTGACCGTTGCGTCCATCGAAAGCGACTCTCAGTTTACTGCGACAACGACCGCCGGTGAAGCCCGCGTCGCGAATGCGTTCTCGACCTTTGCGAACCTGACGATGACAATAAGCGCCAGTAATGTCGGTGCGAATGCAGTAGGATACGCAGTTGTATCCACCGTCAATAGTTCCATCGTCACGGGCACTGTTACTAGTCTTGTGTTAACGACTGACGGAAGTGGCTACCTCACTACGCCGACTGTTACGGTATCTGGCAATGCGGCGCTGACGTATCGTGGCGAGGACTCCGCACAGCATGGTAATGCGCTGACACGATACTTCACACGGGAGGTGTCGTTAGCGGAAGGGTTCGACGCTCGCGACATCAAGATGTACTTTGATGGATATCGCCCCGAGGGTACTAACTTCTATGCCTATTACAAGGTGCTATCGGGCACGTTGGATAGCGAGAGGTTTGCGGATCAGCCATGGCGATTGATGACACAAATCACGCCGGATGGAGTGATCAGCACACGTGCCACACAGTATCGGGAGTTTGAGTTCCGCACGCCGCAAAGTCAAGCGTTGACATCATCTACGGATACCACGGATCGGTTCAAAGTGTTCTCCATTAAAATAGTGATGTCTACCAACGATACGACCGTCGTGCCGAAGATTCGCAACTTCCGCGCTATTGCCTTGGATGAGTAATGCTGATACAGACCGATGACCGCAAGCATGTACGGGACACCTATAACAACGCGTTACTATTAACCGACAAAAAGGCTCTCACGCGGTCGCGGGCCCGACGCGAATCCGCGAAGGGCGTATTGTCCCTTAGATCTGAGATTGGCGAATTGCAAGCACATGTGTTACAATTGACCTTACATGTTGCACAACTTCTTAAGGTGAAATAATGGCTAAGATTGCTGGTAGTATCTGGGTCGAAGGAACCGCGCTTCATTATGTGGATAGCGGGGCTACAGAATATTATATTATCGGCACCAACAAGGGATCGGCCGGCGCCGGTATAAGCGGCTCAATCTGGATAGAGTCTGATCGTTTACGGTATGTAGATACCTCTGGAAACGTACGCGAATGTTCTACTATAAACACCCATGGCACAAACTCTGGCGCTATTGCCGGATCGCTGTGGATAGATAATACTGGGTCTGGCCAGCACCAGTTACGGTATACTGACACCGGCGCCATACAAAATAGCCCGCATGATGATGTGGCATTTGGGGACGTATCACATTCGGACGTGGCGCACACCGATACGACTACACACAACGATTCTGTGGCACACGGCGATGAACATGCTGACGATCATAGCGATACCGGAGGGAGCCACGGTGACGACCCGTTTGGTGATGGGGGCCCGGGCGAGGGTCACGGTGGCCATAACGATCATTCCGATGATCATGGCGATGAGACGACCAGCAGTACACACACCGACACCACGTACCATACCGACAGTTCTGGCCATTCGGACGTAGCACACACAGATGTTCCACACGCAGATGCCACACATGCTGATCAGCCCATTTCCGTGGGTGCGTAAAGTTTTACGGCAAAAATATTATGAGTATTGAGATTCGACCTGTTGGCGTCAGTTGTCAATTGCAATGCACCTATTGTTATGAAGAGGGAATGCGAGAAGAGCAGCGATCACATCGATATGATCGTGATGCGGTATTAGCCTCCATCAAAAAACTTGGTCCCAAGGATCATTTCTCTTTATTTGGTG
>Ga0302123_10003098_pt1 | contig 11116 bp, 12 predicted proteins | sample CB21_321_MG_FD_203109 | JGI IMG/M metagenome (GOLD analysis project Ga0302123, IMG submission 203109) | Marine microbial communities from Western Arctic Ocean, Canada - CB21_32.1 | ecosystem: Environmental > Aquatic > Marine > Oceanic | place: Canada: Western Arctic Ocean | collected 2017-09-28 | reverse complement strand
TGAGACGACCCGGGTGTAACTGATCTCGGTGAGTAGCCCGGCGAGGCTCAGAAGCAGGATGCCGAGGTAATCGCGCCGGCCTCCTGGGCGCCCGAACCACTTTGTCATCCGTGGCGACTCTAATCAGCCTTCAGACTCTGAAGACGATGTTGCAGCAGGCGTAGGTCGACTGTCCGCGGAACCAGCTGGGGCACGGGAGTTGGCGACCGGAGGGGCGGGGAAATCGGGTCCGCCCTGGCCAGGACCTATGCGGCGACCGGCGCGAAGGTGGTGGAGTTCATCTTCGGACCGGCCACCACCTGAGGATTCATTGGTCGGGCTGCCGAGATTTGAACTCGGGACCTTCGGTCCCCCAGATCGACGCACCCCAAACCGCTGACCTGCACAAACACCCGGAAACCGCCTCTGGCCTGCCATTCTGATTGATCACTGGTTCGCGTTGTTTCGCGTTGTTTCGCGACGTCTCGCGGACTGTACGCGGCCTGCCAGAAGGGCCTAGTCGAAGATCACTCCGGCGGCTTCCTCCACATCTTCTGAGCGCCGAGACACCCCGTGTGTACCTGCCTCGTGTGCCTGAGCGCTTGGAAGCCGTGGCCTAGACTCGATCGGACTAGACATCATTCGGGCGAGATCGAGTGGCCTACCCCGTGACCGGGTGGACCGACGCAGCTAGGGCACCAACTAGCGACTAGTGCTTGTCTTTCATATACTTCGGGCCCGTCCAGTTCCTAGAGCGGATCTTCTCAAGAGGAATCCACTTGACGGGGTGGGTCCAGTTGTCCGACAGTAGGAAAGAAGACGTTGTGCCGAACCTTCGGATGAACCAAGCGGTGGTTTGTGCCCTGACCGACGCCATGACCGAGGATTCGACCGTTATTCTCCTTGGCGAGGACGTCGCCCAGGCGGGTGGCGTGTTCAAGACTTCCGAGGGTTTACTCGACAAGTTTGGGCCACAGCGCGTTCGAGACACACCAATTTCGGAAACAGGATTTATTGGTGCTGCGGTCGGGGCCGCGGCAACTGGACTCCGACCTGTGGTCGAAATCATGTTTGTCGAGTTTCTCGGCGTCGCCCTCGACCAGATCACTACCCAAGCCGCCCAATTGCACTACCTCTCCCGTGGGCAACTCAAGATCCCTCTCGTTATAAGAGCGTCGGCGGGGGCGGGCCTTGGATTCGGATCCCAGCATTCGCAGACGCTGGAAAGATGGTTGTTCGGTACGCCCGGCATCAAACTCTGTGTGGCTTCTGGAGCGCAATCGGCTTACGGCCTACTTCGTTCTGCAATCGCTGATGACAATCCGGTCGTTGTGCTTGAACCCCGGATCCTCTACGGACGACGCGAGAAGTTTGAGCCCTCAGAATCCAAGATCAGTTTGGGTCAGGCCCGTCTGATAGTTGGAGGCAAGGACGTAACCGTCCTCGGACTCGGTCAGACCGTTGGGATTGCCCGAGAAGCGGCCGCTGCGGCTAGTGGGTGGTCGGCCGATGTGATTGACATGTCTTCCTTGATGCCATGGGACAAAGGTACGATCCTGGAGTCGGTAAGCCGGACGGGAAGGCTCGTGATCGTTGAGGAGAATCAGTTCACCGGTGGTTGGGGAGGAACGGTCGCTTCAGTGGTCGGATCCGAACTTTTCCGAGAATTAAAAGCCCCGGTAATGCGAGTCACAGCACCGGATATCCATATTCCCCACGGAGCTATTTTGGAGAGCCGGTACATCCCAGGACCTGACTACGTCACCGAACAGATCACGCAACTTGTGTCAACTGACCGACTACCGAGTCACTGGTGGGAGGAGCGTCGCTGATGGGTGACGTATCTGACTTGATGGATCCGCTTGAGCGGAGAGCCGCCGTTCGGAACAACCGTGTCGAAAGATACCGACGGATGGTTGAGATCCGACTAGTCGAAGACCGGGTGCTTGAACTTTACGCAGAGGGTCATATCTTCGGTTCCACACATACTTGCCAGGGACAGGAAGCCGTCTCGATGGGCCTGGCGACCGCAGCCCGACCCAGCGATCCGATCATGTGCACTTACCGCGGTCACGGTCTTGCGCTCGCTTCTGGTATGACACCGGAGGCGGTGCTTGGAGAAATCCTCAACAAGACGCTTGGAGCTATCCAGGGTCTCGGCGGATCAATGCACCTTTGCGATCTCAGCGTCGGTTTGTTCCCCACGTTTGCGATCGTCGGAGCAGGGATACCGGTGGCTGCCGGTGCCGGGCTTGCCGCTCAGGTCCTGGGTCGGGACGATGTCGGCATTGCGTGCTTCGGGGACGGGGCGGTCAATATTGGAGCCTTTCATGAGGGACTCAATCTTGCGTCTGTTTGGAAACTGCCGGTCGTCTTTGTTTGCGAGAATAACTTGTATGGCGAATACACGAGGATTGATCACACCACCCCAATCGACGACATCGCTTCTCGAGCCGACGCCTACGGGATGCCAGGGATCATTGTCGACGGTCAGGACGTTGACGTCGTAGAAGCTGCAGTGAGTTCCGCGTTAGATAAAGCCAGAGCCGGCGGAGGTCCTACCCTTCTCGAGATGAAAACTTATAGGTACGCCGGCCATTCTCGGGGCGACGCTGGTACCTACAGGCCTGTGGGGGAACTCGAAGATTGGCAGAGGCGCGACCCAGTAACGATCTTCGGTCAGCGACTAATCGACGAGGGATTGCTAACAGACTCCACCGTTGAAGACATTGAGCGTGAGACAGCATCCGAGATCGAACAGGCAGTCGAACGAGTGCTTGCGGCGCCGCGTCCTGGGATCGAGGAGATGTTCCGGCATGTAGTGGCCCCTTAGTTTCTGCTTGCTGATTACGACATGTGAGATGAGCCAGTGCGCCACGAGATAAAACTCCCCAAACTCGGTGACATGACAGAAGAAGTTGTCGTACTCGAGTGGCTACGTGCCGTGGGGGAGCACGTAGACGAAGGCGACGGGTTCTTGTTGGTCGAGACCGACAAGGCCACTGTCGAACTCCCGGCTCCCATGGCGGGCGTACTTGTCGAACAACTTGTTGCTGTCGACGATGAGGTGGCGACGGGCGACCCGGTTTGTGTTCTTGAATCCTAAGGAATCCCATTGGTCCATTTCCCCCTTGATACAAAGCCTGTTGATCTTGGAGGCCCTGATGCCTTGGACGAACTTGACGAAACCCCTTTGCTGGTGGCCAGGGTCGACCCGAGAAGCCGTATAGCAGCCGGTGACCGGATTGAACTGACTGTCGACACCGGACGGCTCCCCTTCTTTGATCCTGCGACCCAACTTGCAGTTCCCGTCTGACTTTGCTTCAGTAGCGAGAAGGTCAGGTCCGGTCGTGCAAGAACTCAGACTCCCAGTCTCTAGTCTCGATGAGATCACGGATTCGGACTAGGAAAGAAGCTGCATAGGCCCCGTCAAATGCTCGATGGTCCCAAGCAAGGGCCAGTATGCCGATGGAGCGAATCTCGATGCACTCGTCACCATGGCTGTCGGTTACCACCGCCGGCTTTCGCCTTATCCCGTCAGTGGAGAGGATGGCTACTTGGGGCTGATTGATTATCGGAAATTGGAACATCGTCCCAAACGGACCTGCGTTGGTAATCGTGAATGTTCCACCGCCTAGGTCGCCGGGGGTGAGTTTTTTCGATCGTGCCCGTTCGGCTATTTCGACGATTTGCCGACTAACTTCCGTCAGCGACATCCCTTCTATCCCGTGGATGACCGGAGCCACTAGGCCCTCAAAATCCAGGTCAACGGCTACCGCCAGATTGATTTCACCATGAATCAACAGTTCGGCCTCGTTCACGCTGGCATTGATCTTGGGATAGGCCTCTAGGGCTTGGGCTAGGGCCTGGACGATGAACGGCAAGTAGGTTAAGCCGAATCCCTCGGTTTCTTTCCACTCAGCTTGGTGGGTCCGTCTTACCGCCTCGACTGCCTCGTAGTCGACCTCCATTGCGGTTAGCACATGCGGTGAGGTGGCTTTCGAGGAAACCATGTGGGCACCGGTCCGGCGCCGGATTCGTGTCAACCTTTCAATGGCGGCCGGGGTGTCCATTGGAATAACGATTACAGCGTCGGTTGTGAATAGTCGTTTACGTAGACACCAAAGAGAGAGAGGTCGTAGCGCACCCACAACGGTCTTCCCTCGTGCATCGTCTGCAGACGGTCATGGGGAAGGACCGGGCCGTCGATAGCGGCTTTGAGGTGGGTGACGAAAGACACTCAGGTAGCTTGCCGTCTCGGAGTCATTCCTAGTTGCGCACGAGCTTCATCGAGCACCTGTAAGACCCCAATGGAAGTCGATAGAGGATGCAGTGGCGACTGCGTCAAACCATCCGTGACATGCCGGGCGGCCCAGACCGCCTGTCTGCACAATCCATCTTCGGCGGTGAGAAGACCCGATCGATCAACATATTGCGCAACGAGTTCGTTCTTCTCGTCATACAGCGTGAGTCCACCAGGCGCAGCGTGGCGCGACGCCACCACGACTCGGCCATCCGAACCATTGACGCTGGCCTCTCCAGAACCAAACGTATACAGACTGCAACACGCAACTGCTTGTTGACCATCGTCGTTGGTCAACACGGTCGTGGATTGAGCGTCAACACCGGATGATGCAAGCTTTCCGATGCAATGGACGCTGGTTGGCAAGCCCATCACGAAGACCGCCAGCCAAACTGAGTAGACCCCCATGTCCAACAGAGCCCCGCCCCCTAGTTCAGGATCGTAAAGGCGATGATGGAGATCAAGGGGAAACCTCACCCCCAGGTCCGCTATGACCATACGCACGTGCCCGAGGTCACCGTCGCTTAGCAACTTCTCCAGGACTCTCGTTCTCGGGTGAAACCGCGTGTGCATGGCCTCCATAGCAAACCTGTTGTGAAGCGTCGCCGCGTCGCTGATCGCTTGCGCCTCCATCGCCGAAGTGGCGAGCGGCTTTTCGACAAGAATGTGCTTGCCTGCCTCTAGCGCGGCCACCGCCATTTCTTTGTGGCGACTGTGCGGCGACGCAATGTAGACAATGTCAACAGCATCATCGCCAAGCAACGCTTCATAGGAACCGTGGACGCGTGGTATCGAGAACTCGTGCCCAAAGGCCTCCGCTCTCTCGCTCGACCGAGAACCCACCGCAGCAATCTCTTGGTCCGTGTGACGCTTCAACGACCGGGCGAACTTGGTCGCGATTACTCCGGGCGCCAGGATCCCCCAGCGCAAGACAGGTCCACCGCGAAGAGGGACAGGTTCCACGTCAGACAAAGACTTCATCTCACAACCCGCCCGTCAGTGCCCGATCCACTCACAGACTCCACACACTCGGTTTGCTACACGTGCTCTGGAGCTGACCGCCAACACCAGCGGTAACACGGTCGGGCAAGCTCAAGGTCTCGATGATCTCCACCACATGAAGGGCAACATCCGCGGCCGCACGCGGTCTCCTCCCCTCTCGTATGGACTGTGCCAGATCCAAGACTCCAATCCCGCGCAGATTCAGCTCCTGATCACCATGTCTGCTCGCTCCCTGAACCTCCTGCCAAGTGGAGTCACCATGCTTGCGCCAGTATGCAGAAGGCAAAAACGTGTCGGGATTGGGCAGGGATAACACGCCTTCAGTGCCTAATACTTGCAGCACCGAAACCTCGGCTGAGGGCATGTCACCCCAACGTAGGGTCAGAGAACACAGAACATCGTCCAAGAACCGGATCGTGCAGGAAGTGAAAACGGTCGACTCGTCCGCGTGCGGGGCGACGGACGCAAGCCGTGAGATCCCCGAAACGGATGTGGCGCAACCGAAGAGGTTCACTAGCGCCGACACATAGTACGGCGCCATGTTGAAGAGCGGCATCGCTCCGGCTCGATGCCGTGCGAGCGCTGGCAGAGGCCGCAGCATGGACGCGAACCCGGCGACCGGCCTACCGATCAGGCCACCATCCAGCGCTCGGCGACCTGCTTGGAACCCAGAACCAAGAAGTGTGTCTGGTGCACAAGCGATGCTCAAGCCCGATCGTTCTGCCTTCGCCAGCAAAATCGCGCCACTCGCTGCCGTCAACGCAAGAGGCTTCTCGCTATAGACATGCTTGCCGGATTCCAGGATTCGCAAGTTGGTTTCGAAATGGGATTCAACGGGTGTGAGGTTGACGATGAGGTCGATGTCATCGCAGTCGAGTATGTCCTCTCCGGAAAACACCTTCGGAATGCCGTATTTGTGCGCCAACTCTTCCGCGGCGCCTTGGTCTAGGTCGCCGACGCCAATCAGTTCGATACTCTCGGTAGCAATGAGATTCGGCAGATACTGACTCGAAACCTCCCCCGCGCCGAGAATGCCTACACCTATTAACTGTGGCTGCACGGTGAATCCATTCTCCGCCGAAAAGGGTTACGAACGCGGACCGGGTTGCGGGGACCTATCGCCATTCCACGCTGGTTTCCTCCGTGTCTCACAGCAGGTCGCTCAGATCATCGGTGAGATTCGTGAAGTCAACGCCGCCCTTGTGCTGGGAAACGGCGATGTTGAGGTACTCCAGAGGAGTGTCGGTGTGGTTGATGATCCCGTGCGAACCTCCGAGTCGGTTGGGAATGCAGTCACCTTTGATCACGTCGGCGACCTCTCCGTCGACTTTCATTCGCCCTCGGCCACCGATAATCACATAGCACTCCTGGAGCATGTCGTGGCGGTGATAGCCGACCGAGGTGCCTGGAGGCATGAAGGCGTGATCAACGAACCCCCAATTCGTTGTGAACGCGTCCATGTCAAAGAGCCGCCGAGCGAGGATCTTCCCCAGGCCGAGATGAGCGCGAAGTGGCGCAAGCAACGTCGGATCGAGACGTTGAACATCCTCGAGATCAACCTCGTTCGGCTCACGGCCGATGAGATCATCATCCAGCTGCACCGCGTCGAACGGTCCATCTTGCGGAGCCACGCCAATCCCGACAACGCTGGTCGACCGATCAGTGTGGTTGACGATTCCATGGGAATCGCCAGCCCGACATAGCACGACGGAGGGCGGCTGTACGAGGCCGATGCGCTCGTTGTGCGCGATTGTCAGCGGGCCGTCGAGCACAACCAAACATTCCTCGGACCTTTCATGGCGATGAAGGCCGACACTGGTTCCAGGATCGAGGCGGGCCGCCTTAATGAACTCGAACGCTGTCTCGAAATCGGAACGCTCCATCACGTTCTGTATCCCCACCTCGCCGGCGCCTCCCTGCACCCGTTGTGCAGTGAACGGACCGCTTTCGCAGTTGTGGATTCGCATGATCTGTCCTTTCGTCCGGGTTGTTCGATGCTCTCCGCTAGATGTGACGTCCGCTCCAATCACACCGCTCCCGAGCTCGGAAGCCGTCCCGGTGGGGGTTGCACCAGTTCCAGGACGATCTGGTCTGGATCGTGGAAGTAGACCGCGTACCCGCCCTCGTTGGCCCCCGCCATGATGCGGTTCGGCTCCGAGAAGAAGGAGACACCTGCTGCGCTCAATCGCTCGTACCAACCGTGAACGTCGTCGACAGTCATCGCCAGGTGAGCGGCGCCAGGGTTGGCAATATTGATGTCCCCACGGTGTCCCAGCGGTCTCACGTATTGCACAAGTTCGAGGTCGTGCGTAGAGAGGTGACGCGGTTGGCCCGGCACCGCCAGCTGTGCGACGAGAAGCCGGGCGTCCGGGTAGCCGACCAGGCTTCGCGTGTACGGGTTGTCCTGGACCTGGCGATGGACCAAGCCGAACGACAGCAGCCCGACGTAGAACTCGAGAGATCTATCCATGTCGGACACTGTGAAGCTGAAATGCCAGACACCGTGCATTGCGTCGGCCGTTGCCATCAGATAACCCCCTCGTCACGCAGACGGACAAGATCTTCCGCGGTCATCCCCAGCTCTGCATACACTCCCTCGTTGGCCGACCCGTGCTTGCCACCGGCGTGGCGGATTTCTCCAGGGGAGACGGAGAGACGAGGCTGGACATCGGGCAGCAGGATGCTACCAAGGTCTTCGTCGGGCACTCGGACCAGGGTGTTGCGTTCTTGATACTGCTCGTCCTCGAGAATCATGCGAATGTCGTATACCGGAGCTGCCGCAACCTCGTGACGCTCGAAGATGTCCATCACCTCAGTCAGGGGGCGGTCGCCTATCCAGTTCTGGATGAAACCATCGAGCTCCTCGACGTGCTCCAACCGACGTTCGTTCGTGACGAACCTCGGGTCCTCAACGAGTTCGGGCTGGTCGATCGCTTTGAAGAGACGCGCCACGATCGACTGCGCAGAGCCCGAGATAGCGATCCACTGTCCGTCGCTGCATCGAAACACCCCTCTTGGGGCTACGTACGGAAGACGGCTGGCCGTAGGCCCGGGCACGACGCCCAGCTTGTCGAAAGCTGCAGAGATGGGGCCAGTGATCTGAAGCAGGCTCTCGATGAGAGACGCATCGATCACCTGACCGGCGCCGGAGACGTGATCGCGGTGGTGGAGAGCGACCATGATCGAGTAGGCGCCGAGAATCGCTGCGACCTCATCCGCGAGCGCAATGGGCGGCAACAGTGGAGGCTCACCGGGAACGCCGTTCATGTGCACGAACCCGGACATGGCCTCGGCAAGGGTTCCGAAACCGGGGCGGCGGCTATAGGGGCCCGTCTGGCCAAACCCGGAGACGCGCAAGATTACCAAACGCGGGTTGCGGTCTAGGAGCTGATCGGGACCGATCGACCACTTCTCGAGCGTCCCCGGCCGGAACGACTCGATGACCACATCAGCGGTGTCTGCGAGCTTCAAAAAGATGTCTTGGCCGTCGGGGTGGCTGAGGTTGAGGGTCACCGGCCGCTTGTTCCTCGAGATCCACCGCCACCACATTGCGGTTCCGTCAACCTGCCACCCCATCCGTCGGGTCGTGTCTCCGAAGCTGGGATCCTCGATCTTGATCACCTCTGCGCCGAAGTCCCCCAGTCGGGCGGCGGCTCCCGGGCCGGCGATCACGTTGGCAGCGTCGATCACGCGAACATCTGCGAGTGGGAGTGTGCGCTCGGCGTTCACTTGGCCTCCTCGCTGCAGTGCCGGAGGTACTCCGCCACCGCAGACACGTCATGGTCGCCGTAGCCCGCGGCGATAGCCGCCTGGGTGACCTCGAGGTTGACTCTGGTCTGCTCCAGGTGCACGCCCAAGCTCTCTGCGAGGTCGAGAGCAAGCCGGAGGTCCTTCTGTTCGAGCACGAGGCGAAACGCGACCGGCACACTTCCTGGCTGTTCGAACGCTTCGCGCCGATAGTGCACGAATGGAGCTGCGATGGCGCTGTTGGCGAAGACCTCGTATGCCATCTCTCGGGTGATTCCTGCCCGCTCGGCAAGGACCAGGCCTTCCGACAGTGCCTCGTTCAACCCATAGATGATCACTTGGATCGACAGCTTGACGGTGGCGCCACTGCCTAACGGCCCGACGTGATACAGCTTCGAGCCCATCGCCTCGAACAGGGGGCGAGCGCGCTCGACATCTGGAGCTGCTCCCCCGGCCATGATGGTGAGCGTGCCGGCCTCCGCCATAGCGACGCTGCCCGATACAGGAGCATCAACGAACGCGGCGCCACGGCTTGCCGCCTTGGTAGCGAGGACGTGCACGTCCGACGGTGCGATGGTGCTCATGTCGATGCAAAGCGCTCCGGGCTGCAAACCGACCAATACGCCGGCTTCCCCGTCGTAGACCTCGTTCGCGGCCGAACCGTCCGACACCATCGTGATGATCACGTCGGCCTGAGAAACTGCTTCCGCAGGCGACGTGGCGTGGGCCGCGTCGTGGACGGAGGCGAACTCCTCAGCCTTTGCAGTCGTGCGATTGTAGACCGCTAAGCGGTGACCGACATCCGCCAGGTTGGCCGCCATGAGACTGCCCATGGTGCCAACGCCCAAGAAGGCGACGTTCATTGCCACGCAGAGTCACCCCAACCCCGTGCGGCAGACGTGGTTGTCACAACTGCACGTCTGAGAAGATGAGGATGCGGGGTTCCGTTATCTCTTCCATCACGTGCCGGAGCCCCTCGCGGGCAATGGGCTCGGCCAATTCGTCATGGCGCTCGGTGAGGCGTTGCGATACGTGAGCCAGAGCGTCCGCGCGTGCGTAGTTTGGCAGCGTGCGGCTCTCATTCAGTGTCTCGGTGGCCCTGGCCACAGCGTCGGCGGAGTCGGCAGCGATGGCTTCCTGACCGATAGCGAGATGTGACGTCCCCGTGACCAGCCCCTGCATAAACAGGTCGTACACCCGTTGCGCCAGGACACGCGCCTCCACCATCATCCGGTAGAACTTCAGCCCAGTCTGCTCGTCAATCGGGACGGCCGGCACCGTGGTCACTCAGGCCCTTTCGCTAGGAGCGTGGATTGCCTAGTACTCGTTCGCGACCATCAGCTCCTCCGCGGGGAACAGGGTTACGACCCGGGGACCTTCGGCCGTGCAGATCACCTGCTCTTCGATACGGGCCGCCGAGCGTCCATCGACCGCCGGGCAGTATGTCTCCAGAGCGAAAAACATGCCCTCCTGCAACTCGATGGGTTCGTTGAGCGAGTTGAGTCGGCTAATAACCGGCCGCTCATGGACGGATGTGCCGACACCGTGACCGAACTGCAGACCGAAGGCTTCCATCTCGTTCGGGAAGCCGAACACTTCGGCCTTGGGCCACAGCTTGGCGATCTCGTCCGTCGTCACGCCGGGCTTCACCATGACGAGAGCGGCATCTATCCACTCTCGGGCCTGTTTGTACGCATCTCGCTGAGCCTGGGTTGCTCTGCCGACCCCAAAGGTGCGGTAGTAGCAGGTGCGATATCCATTGAACGAGTGGACGATATCAAAGTAGGCGGTGTCACCGGGGCGGATGAGCCGATCGGAGAACACATGCGGATGAGGGCTGCAGCGCTCTCCAGCGATCGAGTTGACGGCCTCAACCTGCTCCGAGCCCATCTCGTACAGACGAGCGCTGGCCAAACCGACGATATCGCTTTCCCGAATCCCGGGCTTGAGGGCTTCGTAGATGTCCTGGTATACGCCGTCAACCATGGCCGATGCCTGTGTCAGCAAGGTCAACTCGTCTTCCGACTTGATCTCACGGGCCTGGAGCATTGGTTGCTGCCCGTTTCGCACGTCGATCCCGGCCCA
>Ga0302123_10003093_pt1 | contig 11130 bp, 9 predicted proteins | sample CB21_321_MG_FD_203109 | JGI IMG/M metagenome (GOLD analysis project Ga0302123, IMG submission 203109) | Marine microbial communities from Western Arctic Ocean, Canada - CB21_32.1 | ecosystem: Environmental > Aquatic > Marine > Oceanic | place: Canada: Western Arctic Ocean | collected 2017-09-28 | reverse complement strand
TGTCGGACAAGCAGCGTCACGCAGGCATCGAGCACAGCCGGAACCGCCGCAGCTCCGCTGCCGCTCCGCGGAATACCGCCAATCGACGCGAAGTATTTCCGGGTTGCCAACCCGGGCGCAGCACCCTGCCCCGCGAGCACTTCCACTTTTTTAGCCGCAGGGTCATAGATCAGAATCGGCACCTCGCCGCCGAAGCAGAATAATTCGCGACCGGCCGGATCGCAAATCGAGAGGACCAGCAGCGCAGCGGCCGCTGCATCGGCAGCGTTTCCCCCTTCTTGCAGCACTGCATGGCCAGCTCGGGTGGCCGCGCCGTTGCCCGTAGCGATGCCCCCGCGATAACCTGTGGCCGCGGCCGACTCTTGTTGTGCAAATGCGGTGCGCGAAAAACCAAATAGGCACGGCACCGCACACGATCCGGCCACGAAAAGGTTCCGTCGGGAGACTTTGCCGAGTAGGTCGTTTGGTTGCTGTTTCTCAGGCGGCACCGCACACCCTTTCCGATTGATTGCTGCACGTCTCTCGGCAGTATAACCTGAATTCACCCTCCTGACGCGTGACTCTGAAGAGCTAGGATTTTCCCCGCATTAAACGCATCACGATCCAGATGATCACCGTCAGCACCAGAGAACCGATGATGGAAATATGCCACGGAATTCCTATCTTAGGCAGAATATAATTCGCCGCAACGATCAGTAAAACAAAAAGCAGCAATTGTCCGAAAATATTTTTTGGCATAGTCCACCTCGATTATTAAAAGGAAAGAGCAAGAATAATTTTTACAGTAAACACTGTGCAACTGTTCCGCCCTGAAAGATACGCGGCATCGTCCTGCGGCACCATGCCCCGGACCATCGTTATTAAAGGGCTCGCCTACAAAAGAAAAGCCTCCGATCGACATCAATCCGATCGGAGGCTGAATCGCTGCTGTTACGTGTCAAACGCTTCACACACCGCAACACGCCAGGTCGCAGTCTGCCTTTTTATCGGCGGGCGACTTGGTGCCCTCCGACTTCTCTTTGCAGCAACCCCCACCCTTTTTTTCCTTCTTGGAGGTCGGGCAGCACGGACTGCCACAGTCTTCACCGCACGCACAGCCGGTGCAATCACACGCCTTGCATTCGCAATTCGTGCACTCACCACCGGCGCAGCCACACTCGGTGCATTCGCAATTTTTCCCGCAGCAACATGCCGCAGCCGGAGCGGTGTCCGCCTTGATGGCAAACACCGGAATGGTCAGCAGAACCGCTGCTGTGGCAATCGCCAAGCCGCTCATAATTTTTGAAAAAGTACACATCGTTCTATCCTCTCTGCGGATCGATGCCGCATTGGGTTTCAAAATAAGAAAGCTCAAAATCCTTATCGACTCGCGTGAAGCGAGTGAAGAGGACCTGCATTAGTTGAGCCAAACACCCAGTACCGCATGTAGGCGGAGAGAAGGAACAGCGGCCACTTCGCAGGAGCGATCGAGGCGGCCCTGTTTTGGAGATAGCAGAGAATCCAGACACAGATCGGTCGAAAGCGAACCAAACGGTCGAACAGGATCATCTGTTTTCGCGGTCCTTGCAACCATCTGCTGCGGAACTTCTTCGCGACAGCAGCAGGGCTTTGCCGGGCAGCAGGGCCGGGTGAACTGGTGGCAAACGTGCTCCACTGCACAGCATTGCGCGTCATCTGAGGATTCCCCACAGAGACACGGCGCAACCACCGCGAGCGGAAGTCCTGCCACGACAACGGCGAGCAGGTAATGCCAGATTCTATTTTTTTGCTTAGGTTGACACATGCTAAAAGCCACCTGGAAACAAACGGTTTATAGACTGTTCTCATTGTACGCTACCGGATCCGATTTGGTTTTCCGCCAATCCCATCGGCAACGCTAGATGCGTCCGTTTCCTGTCTCCATGCAACGCGTTGGAGCCATCGTAAAAAATCAGGCCCGAACGGAAAAGATCAGACGGACAGGCTGGTTTCGCGCCGAATCGGGTCTGCTATAATCCGCTCCATGTCTCTTCCAGTTGTGCGAATCCGTCTAGTCTTGCTCGCGTTATGTGCGTCCAATCTCTTTCTCGGGGGTATCCTCCTTGCCGAGGATGCAACACCGGGGGACGCCAACGCCGTGCCCACACTCAAGACACTGCAGGAGGATCGCAATACACTCATTCTCGATCCGGAATCGCCTCCCGCCCGTACGATCGCCGAGGTGTTTTATTTGGTCCTCGGAATCGTAGTGGCTATTTTTCTGCTGGTCTTCGTGCCGCTCGTCTGGATGCTCTTTCGCTTTCGGATGCGCAAGGAAGATGAGGGGATCGAGCCTCCACAGATTTACGGTAGCAATCCGATCGAACTGGCATGGACGGTGGGACCGGCCATCATCGTGTTTGTCCTCTTTCTGGTGACTGCACGCAGCATTTTTGAAATTGAAGCCGCCGTTCCACCTGCCGATGCAGTGCACGTCCGCGTGATCGGACACCAATGGTGGTGGGAATACGAATATCCCGAATATGGTTTTATTACTGCCAACGAACTCCACGCGCCTCTGGCAAAAGATGGTTCCCCGAGACCCGTTTATCTCGATCTTGAATCTGCCGATGTGATCCACAGTTTTTGGCTGCCGCAACTTTCAGGAAAGACCGATGTGATCCCCGGTCGCGTCAACCACCTGTGGTTTGCCGCCGAAAAACCGGGATGGTACAAAGGCCAGTGCGCCGAATACTGCGGCACACAACACGCGCACATGTGGTTGCGGGTGAAATCCGAGAGCGATCAGGATTTTTCAGCGTGGGTTAAAAATGAGCAGCGCGACGCTTCGGTCGATCCTTCGGTCGTCGAGGGCCGCACCCTTTTTATGAAAAATGCCTGTGCAAATTGCCATACCATTCGCGGCACCACCGCAAAAGGCAAATTTGCACCCGACCTGACCCACTTGATGAGTCGCAAAACGATCGCCTCAGGAATCTTACCCAATACCCGCAACTACCTTTTGCAATGGGTCCGCAATCCGCAAACGCTCAAACAGGGTTGCAATATGCCCGACATGAAATTGACCCAAAACGAGGTTGAAAAAGTCGTCGACTTTTTACTCACGCTTCAATAAAAGTGACCGCACCCTCAGCACACCATGGCAACCATCGATTCCCTTCCACAGCCTGATCTCTACGCAACGCCGACGCTGACAACGCGACTGCACGGTTGGGTGGCCTCGGTCGATCATAAGCAGATTGGCATCATGTATCTGATCATGAGCCTCTTCTTTATGATCCTCGGTGGGTTGGAGGCGTTTCTGATTCGCGCGCAACTCTGGGCGCCCAACAATGAACTGATCGGCCCCGAGACATTCAATCAACTCTTTACGATGCACGGCACGACGATGATCTTTTTCGTCCTGATGCCGATGCTCTCCGGTTTTGCCAACTTCCTTGTGCCGCTGATGATTGGTGCTCGCGATGTGGCCTTCCCGCGACTCAACGCCCTCGGCTTCTGGCTTTCGTTTTTTGGCGGCTGCCTGCTTTACTTCACTTATCTTGGCGCCCAGGGATTGTATGGCGCCGCAAACGCTCCGGACATCGGTTGGTTTGCCTATGCGCCGCTCACCTCTCCCGCCTACGCCCGCGGGAATGCCACCGACTACTGGATTCTCGGCACGATGCTCACCGGGGCCGGCACGATTGCCTTCGGGGTGAACCTACTGGCAACCATTTTCACGATGCGGGCACCCGGTATGCTGCTCACCAAAATGCCGCTCTTCGTCTACATCTTTATGGTGGATGCGGTGCTGATCATCATCGCCTTCCCGCCCCTGACCGCCGCGCAGGTGATGCTCCTGCTCGATCGCTATGCCGGGGCCCATTTTTTTGATCCGCAAAATGGTGGTTCTGCGGTCCTCTGGCAGCACCTTTTCTGGTTCTTCGGGCATCCGGAGGTTTATATTCTTGCGCTGCCGGCCTTCGCCATCACCTCGGAAGTCATTCCCGTTTTTGCCCGCAAGGTCATCTTCGGCTACGCGTCGATGGCGGCTGCGACCACAGCGATCGCTTTTATCAGCCTCGGGGTCTGGGCCCACCACATGTTCACCGTCGGCTTGAGCGACGTGGTCGATACAATTTTTGCCGCCTCCACCTTTTTGATTGCAATCCCCACGGGGATCAAAATTTTCAATTGGACCGCCACGCTCTATGGAGGACGCATCCGCTTAAAAACGCCGATGCTCTTTGTGCTCGGTTTTCTTTCGATGTTTCTGATCGGCGGGCTCACTGGAATTATGCTGGCGGTGGTTCCGTTCGACTGGCAAGTATCGGACAGCTACTTCCTGATTGCTCACTTCCACTACGTACTTTTCGGTGGATCGCTCTTTTCGCTCATTGCGGGTTTTTATTACTGGTATCCCAAGATGACCGGCAGGTTAATGAGCGAGCGGATTGGAGTGTTGCAGTTCATCTTTACCTTCGTCGGTTTCAATCTGCTCTTTTTTCCGATGCACATTTCGGGACTGTTGGGCATGCCGCGTCGCATCTACACCTACACCGAACCGGGTTGGGTCCTTTGGAATCAACTCTCCACGATCGGAGCGGCCGTGATGGGGATTGGCTTTTTATTCTTTTTCTATAATTTAATCCGGTCGTTGCGTCACGGTGAAATTGCGGGAGACGATCCCTGGGATGCCTGGACGCTCGAGTGGACCACCCCCTCGCCACCGCCGACCTACAACTTTGAACAAATTCCCACGGTCCGCAGTCGTCGGCCGCTTTGGGATCTCAAACATCCGGACGATCCGGACTGGAAACACGAGTAAGCGATGAGCACTGGTACCCTTTCCTCTGAACAACATGTTCCTCCGCATCAGCCTTCGCGACTGACGACGCTCGAGGCGGGCGTGGTGACGTTTCTCTGTTCGGAGGTGGCCCTCTTCAGCACCCTGATCACCACCTACGTGATCTTTTTAGGTGCGGATACCCCCGGTGCGGATCCGGCCAAGATGCCGAACCCCAGTAATACGCTCGATTTGGGACTGGTGATCATCAACTCGATCTGTCTGCTCAGCAGCAGCGCCACCATTTACTTGGCTCTCAAGGCCCGTAAGCGGGGAGCCCACTCGCTCTATCTCGTCTGGTTTGCCATCACCATCCTGCTCGGAATCGAATTCATCCTAGGCACCGGATACGAATGGTATGGCCTGATGACCGAAAAGCAACTCTGGCTCAGCACCAATAGTTTCGGCAGTACCTTTTACACACTGATCGGCTTCCACGCCTTCCATGTCTCAATCGGTATCCTGGTGATGATGATTCTCTGGGGAGTCGAGGCAGGTCGCTGCCTCAAGGCAGAGAGCGAAGCACCGGAACTGGTTTCCTGGTACTGGCACTTTGTGGACGGCGTTTGGATACTCATTTTCACTCTGGTTTACATCATCGGTCGCTGAACGACGCGTTATGCAAGATATCACTCCACCCACTGAGCAACACCGCGGCATCGAAATGCCTCGACCCACCGCTGCGCCGATCATGATGGCGTTCGGGGCAATGTGCATGGCCAGTGGACTGGTACTGAACTGGATTTTTTCAGTCGTCGGCCTGATCCTGTTCTGTTCGGCACTCGGTCGCTGGATCTATATCCTGGCCACTGGCACCGGAGAAGAACATCTGCCTATCGGCACACGGCCTCAACCGGTCCGTCAATCAAGAATCCAAGTCGAACCGCTCAGGCCCGGAATGCCCGGGCACCGGATGCGGATTCCCGAAAAAGTGCATCCGGTTTCCGCCGGTTTCAAAGGAGGCGCAGTGGGTGGGATCGCGATGGCCGTGACCGCACTGTCCTACGGCGTTTTCAGCGGTCGCGGCATCTGGTATCCGGTCAACTTGCTCGGGGGCATCATCTTGCCCAACATCGGCACCTGGACGGATGAACAATTGGGACAATTTAATTTGCTCGCGCTGGTGCTGGGAACGATTATTTTTATCGTGACTTCCCTCGGTGTCGGCTTAATGTTCGGTATTCTTTTGCCGACCCTGCCCCGCGTACCGATTCTCTGGGGAGGCCTCGTGGCCCCGCTGCTCTGGACCGGGGCGATCTATGGGTTTATGGGCATTTTGAATCCACCACTGAGCGAACACATAGACTGGACTTGGTTTTTTGCTTCGCAGTTTGCCTACGGGATCACGGTGGGAATTATTGTCATCCGCAGCGAAAAAATACCGGTCGGAGGATTTCGATCGTGAACTGGATTGTCCGCCACCTGAGCCTGACGTTCCTGCCCGTGGCAGCCGTGACCGTACTTTCATTCCTGCCACTCAGTGGCTGCGGTCCGGCGACCGGTTCGGATGTGGAACACCGCGTCACGTTCGATGACTGGATGCCTGGCAAACCGCACCAGAGCGATCGTGAACTGCCCTATTCGTACGAACTGGATCCTGTGAAAATTTTTGCGACCAGTTGTTCCGGTTGCCACGGCGCAGAGGGTCGTCTCGGACCAGCCCCTCCCATCAACGATCCTATTTTTCTCCATATTTATTCGCAGAATGCGATGCTTGCGATTCTTGCCGGTGGTCGCAGTGAAGGATTGATGCCCTCCTTTGACGCGAAGCATCGTGGCGGTTTGACCGAACAGCAGCGATCGATCTTGGTCAAGGGAATCTGGGCACGCTGGGGGCAAGCGAGCGAACTGCCCGCAAACATTCCGCCCTATCACGGACAAAGCAGCGGGAACGCCGCTACCGGAAAGGCAATTTTCACAGCCGCCTGCAGCCGCTGCCATGGGGATGCGGGTAAGGGCGACTCTGCCGGTTCCCTGAACAACCGGGCATTTTTAGATTTGGTGAGCAATCAATTGCTCCGCCGCATCATGATCACCGGAAGACCCGATTTAGGATGTCCAGATTTTGTGGAGGCGGGAACCGGAAGTTCTCTCGGCAGACCGCTTACTGGAACCGACATTGCCAATGTGGTCGCTCTCCTTGGAGAGTGGCGAAGCAAAAAAGACAAAGAACTGATCGATGGGCCGTAGCATGAACGATACTGAAAAACCGACAACCGATGGCTGCTGTAAAACCGACCGGCGGGGCTGGTTCGACTGGATCTCCTGGCTCGTACTTGGCTTTGCGAGCATCCTCCTGAGTTTGCCCGTGATCGGCTACCTGTTTGGCAGTGTGATCTGGAAAAAGAAAGACCAGTGGGTACCACTCGGCAAGGTTTCCGCATTCAAACCGGGCACGACCGAAATGGTGACCATCAAAAATCCGGTCCGTGGTCCCTGGGATGGCATCACCGGAGAACTTGCCCTGTATGTGCGCCACCTGCCGGAAGGGGAAGCGAAGGAATTTCAAGTTTTTTCGCTCCACTGCACACACCTTGGCTGCCCGGTGAGTTGGTTCGACGAACCGGGCCTGTTTTTGTGTCCCTGCCACGGAAGCGTGTTTTACTCCGATGGAGGCTATGCGGCCGGCCCGGCACCCCGGGGACTTTATGAGATGAAATATAAAATCGAAGGTGAGAATCTATTGGCCCTGGTCGGCCATTTGCCGACGCTGCAGGATCCCGGCTCGGCGAATGTGATGGCTTCACAAACTTAACGACGGAAGGACAAGTGTGCTACGAGGTATTCAGGATATACTGATGTGGTTTGAGCACCGGCTGGTGCTCCGCGAGACGTTCTGGCCGATCGTGCGCCATCCGGTACCCCGTTCGCTCCGCCGCAAGGTGGGCTGGATGTATGTGCTGGGCAGTACGGCGATGACGCTGCTGTTTTTGCAGGTCGCAACCGGCATCGCACTTTCGATGGTGTATGTCCCCTCGGCGGGCGAGGCGTACGAGAGTCTCAATTATCTCAACTTCCAGGTTCCGCTTGGCTGGATGCTGCGGGCCATCCATAACTGGTCGGCCACGATGATGCTCGTGATTGTGGTCTTGCACATGGCACAAGTCTTTCTTTCCGGGGCCTACAAATATCCGCGCGAACTGACCTGGATGCTCGGCGTGATCCTGTTTTTCTGTACCGTGGGAATGGCGTTTACCGGTCAGGTGCTTCGCTGGGATGCCGACTCCTACTGGGGCCTGGGGGTTGGGGCCGCAATGATCGGTCGCATTCCCTACATCGGTCCGGCGCTGGTGGATCTGATGATGGGTGGACCGATGCTCGGAGGCGAGACGCTCAGCCGTTTCTTTGCACTGCACGTCTACATTATCCCCGGCATTCTTTTCGCCACCCTCGGCGCGCATCTGTATCTGGTCGTGCGGAAGGGCATTTCCGAACCTCCCGAGCAGGGAAAAGAGGTCAATCCGGACACCTACGAAGAGGAATACGAAAAACTGATTGCCGACGGGGCGGGTGATCCCTTCTTCCCCGGGCCGATGGCACGCGATGCATTCTTTATCGGCTTCACGCTGCTGTTTGTTTTAGCGCTGGCGGTCTTCTTGGGCCCGGACGGCCCGGGACTTTCGCCCGATCCGGCCAATGTGGCTGCCGAACCGGTGCCCGACTGGTACTTCCTCTCACTCTTTGCGGTCCTGGCTCTTAGCCCGCGCTCGCTCGAAACATATATCATTCTGATCGGTCCGGTTCTGATTGTGGCGGTGATGCTCATGCTCCCGCTCTGGGCGGGTCGTGGGGAACGGCATCCCTACCGACGCCCGGTGGCGATACTGAGCGTGATCTTTATCTCCTTGGGAACCGGTGTGCTCACCTGGCTCGGCTATACCGAACCGTGGTCGCCACACATGAATGCCTGGACCGGCAATGCGGTGCCCGTGAACATCGTCAAACGACTCAGTCCCACTGAGATGCAGGGCGCGGTCGTGCTTCAACTCAAGGCGTGTCGAAACTGTCACGCGCTGGACGGAATCGGCGGACACCGCGGACCGGATCTCACAAATGTGGGTTCGCGACTCGACCGGCCGGCACTCGTGCGCCAGGTGGTTCAGGGGGGTGGCAACATGCCTGCGTATGGAAAACAACTCACCGGCGCGCAGATCACCGCTCTGGTCGACTTTCTGCACGCCTGTCGTCCGGAGAATCGTCCTCCTGCCGTGGTGCCCACACCGGGCAGTGCAAATGCTACAAAAAAAATGGGTGGCAACGATTCATCGTAGTGCGACCGGCCAGTCGATGCCTGACCGCATACGGATTTGAGGAATGCAATGTCTTCCGATTGGCAAGCCTTCTGGATTTCGTGGCGGTTCGATTTCGGGCTTTCGCTGCTGATCGTACTGAGCGGCCTGATTTATTTGCGGGGCTGGCTGCGATTGCGTCGACGGGGTGCGGGGCAGTTTGGACCCTGGCAGCTGGCCGCCATGCTCGGCGGGCTGTGGGCCGTCTACATTGCGCTGCAGTCGCCACTCGAAGCCTTCGGTTCGCTGTTGCTGCAGATCCACATGCTGCAGCACCTCCTATTGATGTTCATCGCGCCGCCACTGCTCTGGCTGGCCAAACCCGAACTTCCCCTGCTGGTGGGCCTGCCTCGCGTGTTGCGGCGTTCGCTGGTTGCACCGCTGCTCCGCGACGAGGGGGTTCGCATGCTCACCCGCGGGTTAACGCATCCTGTGATTGCCTGGCTGCTGTTTGTTGCGGCCACCTGGATTTGGCACCTGCCGGCCCTCTACACGCGGGCTCTGACTTCCACCTTTTGGCACGAGGCGGAACATGCGACCTTTTTTCTTGCCGCTCTCTGCTTCTGGCACGTCGTGATTGCACCCTATCCGCACACCCGCCGCGAGACCCGCTGGATCGTGCTGCCCTTTTTATTGCTGGCCGGACTGCAGGGCACGGCCCTTTCGGCCCTGCTTACTTTTTCCGACCGGGTCCTGTATTCGCATTATCTTGCGGTTCCGCGAATCTGGAACACCGTGCCCCTCGACGATCAGGCGGTGGCCGGCGCGCTGATGTGGGCCTGCGGTTCGCTCATCTACTTGGTTGCTCTTTCGCTCGTGGCCGTTGAAATCTGGAACGCCCCCCAGGCGGCGCTGACCGGTGTGGGCGCGAAAGGCACCCTGCGCACTGGGCCTTCGCTGGAAGTGATTCGCCAAAGTGAAACTTTCGGTACACGACCGATGGCAAAAAATGCCCGCTGGGATCTGCTCTCTGTGCCCGGAATAGGCAACCTCCTCCGTCAGGCGGCAACGCGCCGCACACTGCAAGTCTTTTTAATGGTTGCTGCGGGTCTGATCGTGTTGGACGGCCTTTGGGGCCCGCAGATTTCACCAATCAATCTGGCGGGTGTGCTTCCCTGGATCCACTGGCGGGGCGTGTTGGTGATCGGCCTATTGGTGGCCGGTAACTTTTTTTGTCTGGCGTGTCCTTTCACCTTACCGCGCAATTTGGCCAAGCGTCTACTCGGAGGAAACCATCCCTGGCCGGCTTTTCTGCGGAGCAAGTGGCTGGCCGCAGGTTTACTCGTACTTTTTTTCTGGGCCTATGAGGCACTCGCACTCTGGGATAGTCCCTGGTGGACTGCGTGGATTGTGGTCACCTACTTTGCCGCATCGTTTGCCATCGACGGATTCTTTCGAGGCGCTTCGTTTTGTAAATACGTTTGTCCGATCGGTCAGTTTCAGTTTGCCGCTTCGCTTATCTCACCATTGCAGATTGCCCCGCGCGATGCGCATCTCTGTACAACTTGCACAACGCACGACTGTATCCGTGGAGGCCCCCAGGGCCCGGGGTGTCAGACAGAACTTTTTGTCCCGCAGAAGACGAGCAATCTCGACTGCACGTTTTGTCTCGACTGCGTGCGAGCCTGCCCGAAAGACAACGTGGGTCTGCTTGCCTTTCTTCCGGCCTCGCAGCTTACGCCCACTGCGAGCGGATCCCGGTTGCCGCAGCGCAACGACCTGGCTGCGCTCCTTTTGGTTTTCTGCAGTGCGGCGTTTGTGAACGCCGCCTGGATGATCGCCCCGGTAGTGGCCCTCGAACAAGCTTTGCTGCAAAGCTTGACCTTCTTCAACCGTCCGCTGTTTGTGGGCCTCGGCATCGTGCTCACCGCGCTGGTGCTCCCGGCCCTGGGACTGCTGGCCGTTGCCGCCCTTTCGAACGCGATGGCGCCGCAAAAAGAATCCGTCGCGGCCCTGGCTCGCCGCTACCTGCCGGCACTGGTCCCCCTTTCCTTCGGCTTGTGGTGCGCGCACTACGCGTTTCATCTCTTGACC
>Ga0302123_10003089_pt1 | contig 11134 bp, 6 predicted proteins | sample CB21_321_MG_FD_203109 | JGI IMG/M metagenome (GOLD analysis project Ga0302123, IMG submission 203109) | Marine microbial communities from Western Arctic Ocean, Canada - CB21_32.1 | ecosystem: Environmental > Aquatic > Marine > Oceanic | place: Canada: Western Arctic Ocean | collected 2017-09-28 | reverse complement strand
GCCCATACGGCAACACCAATTCTGCCCAGACGCCAGAGACGCCTGCCCACGAGCAGGTCTTCATCTACGAACACGATCCGCAGAATCGCTCGTTTTCCCGCGAATTCCAGCAGCCCGGGAACTGCTGCTTGAGAAACCGCCCGTTGACCGCGTACTTCGCTTTGCGAAGCTGGAACTTCTCTTTCATCAGGCACTCGGTCAGTAGGCGTCGCAGCAGTTCGCTGCCGTCACCATCCGGATTGACGACCGAGCCCACTGTGACGACTTTGTCGTGCCGTTCCCGCTCGAAGAACTCGCTGATAGCCCCGGCCAGCCGCTGCATGCCGTCGGCCACTTCTTTCGGGGCTCCCTGCTGAGCTTCTGCTGATACAGGCGGTCCGAGAACCAGCAGCAGGCCCAGAACCACGCAGGATTTCGGGAATTGCCATATTGTCACGTTCAGTCTCCTGAGTCGCGCTTCGTCAATCGAAGATGTGAGTTGAATTGGTTGCTTCGCAGCCAGAACACGTCAGCGGATCAGCAGTGGCAGGCCGATGCCCAGTTCGCGGGCCGTGCTGCCGAACACCTTCTCCCATTGTTTTCGGGTCAGTGGCTCGCCCACAGTCAACGCGTCGAGTTCCAGGCGTCGTAGCGTTGTGCTGAATTTGATTGCCGTCGCGAGTTCACCAGCCGTCGCCTTGATTCTGTGGGCCGTTGCGTCGTCCTGCTTTTCCGGCAGGCCCAATTCTCGGGCCACATCTGTCAGTTCCACTGGCCGATCGTATCGCTTGGAAGCTGCAGTGATCGGCTCGACGAATTCTGTGATCTTTCGACCGTCGTCGTCGCCTGTTCTTAGAAACGGGCCGATCGCTTCCTCCAGAGCGTTCAGGAATTGCGTCTGGTCGCGTCTGAAGTGCTGGTCCATGATTTTCTTTTCGGGGAACAGCCGCAGGACTTTTTCGGCGAGGTCACCAACCCGGCTTTCCCACTGAGGTCGCACGGTGTCGGTAAACGGGATCAGCCCGTTCCGATGGCATCCCATACAACTGATTCCGTTCACGACAGCATTCGAACCGCTGAATCGGTTGGCGTCGCTGACGATCGAAAGCGGCCCTTCGTTGATACGCGTCCCGTCGGCCAGAGCCAGCATATAAGCCTGCAGCCGGTTGGGCAGACTGAAGACGATCTCTCCACCATCATGTTCGAAGGCGCCGAAGTTTTCACTGTTCGGAAACCTGGGACCGAGAGGATATCGGAAGAAGTTCTGACGGTCCGAATCGCCCGCGCTGTCGTAGCTCGGCCAGTACCAGCCGTACTTCGAGTCGTGGCGTTCGACCATGCGGTTGTGATCTGACACGCCGGACTTCTTTCCGCTGAATGCTGCCCGCCACAGCCGGTCTTCCTGATAATTCTCCCACAGATTGACGCCGACCAGTTTCTCAAGGTCCGACTGCTGCTTAGGGATTCCAACGTAATCCGGCAGTGTGACCAGTTCGTGATACAGCGGTGGCCGGGCCGCATGATAGATGAACCAGTCTGCTCGCAGATAAGGAAGATCGCAGTACGTGAGTTCGTATAGCTCGCCGGCTTCCGGGCCGTTCAATCGCAATCCGTAGGGATAAGCTTTCAGCAGCGTGAACCACTGCTGACTGTTCTTCCAGCCGTAGTCCCGCAGATCGATCCGCAGGACCAGCCCGTCGTCGTCGACGACCTGCGGTGGAGCCACTCGCGGCTGACTGGACAGACTGTTGATGAGTTTCGACAGACCGGCACGTACAATCCGCAGGTGTTCGTCACTGACATCCGGGTTGTTCCACAGATGAACCAGTGAAAAGTAGCGAACGTACTGCTGCCGCGAGCTGGGTTGTTTTCGCAGGTCCGTCAGGATGATGGAAAGTAGAGTCCGCTCACCGACGAATACCCGCCGCGGACGATCGGCCAGAGGAAATGTGGCGCCCGATTCGATCCATCTCCGGAACTCGGCCAGTTCCTTTTCCGTCGGCAGCGGCTGATCGTCCGGAGGCATCCCTCCACCGTCCGCCCGTTGCCAGATCCGCGATTCGTCCGGATCCTTGGGCACCAGAAACGGATCCTCATTGCTGTCCGCAGGTGTGACCAGAGTGACGCGATCGGCCAGGTCCAGTCCGGGATACTTGTAGTCTTCGCCGTGGCACCGGATGCAGTACTTCCGCATGAACCGGATTCCCGCGGAAACACCGTCTTTTGCAGCAACGTCCGCTCCGCAGGCGGTGACGACCGCAACGACGGCGAGAGTACTCATGAGATTGGATTGCATCACTACGAGACTCCCACGCAAAGCAGTCCTTCTGAATCTGTTGGCCTGTAGGTGAACATGCGGCTGTCGGCATCACAAATGGACTTCCGGACCGAATCTTCCGGTGAATTGCTCAGAGTCTGTTCCATTTTGAAACCCTTCCGGCACGATCAACTGTTTACAGAGAGTGAACCCTCGCCACTCCGGCAGACGCCTTACCTGGCGGCACTGCGGACCGCTCGCATGCCCAGAACGCTCCAGCGGAAGGACGCTGGATTCCTCTCCCGATCCGCCGAACGGCAGGAGCTGGCAGCGGTGAGCCACTTGCCGCCCCGGTAGACTTTGATTCCCGTGGACGGCCCCTGCGGATCGGTCGCTGGAGACCATTTGTAGTAATTCAGGTCGTAATAGTCGCTGCACCACTCCCACACATTCCCGTGCATGTCATACAGACCCCACGGATTCGGACGCTTCAGCCCTACGCGATGCGCTTGATTCGCATCGTCGTCGACATTGCCGCCCCACCAGGCGTAATCACTCAGAGACGCAGCATCGTCGCCGAAGCTGTAGGCGGTCTCGGTTCCGGCACGGCACGCATACTCCCACTCCGCTTCCGTCGGCAGCCGGTACGTTACACCTTCTTTGGCGCTCAGCTTCTGACAGAACTCCATTGCCTCACTCCAGCTCACGTAGTTCGCTGCGTAATCCGGACCTTCCGTGACGTAAGGCTGCCCCTTCCACGGCTTCGTCCCCATTACCAACTCCCATTGCCCCTGTGTCACCTCAGTCGTCTGCAGGTAGAACCCCTGGCTGATCCGCACCCGGTGCTGGGTCTCGCCCTCGACACGACCTTTCTCGGAGACGGGCGATCCCATCAGAAATTCACCCGCCGGAATCAGCTTCAGTTTCATGCCAACACTGTTCGTGATCACATCGTCCAGGTTCAAGGGGCGTCGCGGCTGGGCTGGGGGCGGGGGCGGGGGGGGGCACGGAGACGATGTGTCCGATATAGGAACCGGTGAAACTTCACGCGGGATGTCACCTGTACGCGGCGTTGCAGTCGCAAGTCTGGCCAGTGTGACCAGCCCGCGGGATTCGCCACGGCGTTCCGGCGTCTGAGCACGGCTCAGGTTCACGCGCACGAACCGTTGCGTCTGCTTGACCGAGAACTGTTCCAGTTCGGCCAGAGACACCTCTCCGTCGCGATCGAAGTCCGCCTTCCCTCCGAGTCCCTCGATCACAAAGTTGAGGAAGACTCCGTGTCCGATGTCCGGATGCTCGTACGACTTCTCACCCGCGGAGCAACTGAAGAACGCCGTCAGACTTCCGGGCAGCTCAACCCTCTGCGGCACGCCGGACGCGTCCAGTTCGATCTCGGCATTCGCTGAACGGCTCAGGCGCGACATCGGATCGTTCCGGCACGCGTCCATCAGCAGAAGCTTTGTGCGAGCCTGGCAGTCGGATTCCAGTTGCGCGTAGACATCGTCCATCGAAATCAACGTCGATCGATCCGAGACGCGCGCATCGGCGGGGCAGTAGTACGATTCGTCCTTATCCTTGAATTGCAGCCCATGCCCTGAAAACGCCAGCAGCAGGGTATCGTCCGGTTTCAGCTCCCGAATCAGCAGCGACAATTGTTCCTGAATATTTTGCCGCGTCGGCAGCATTCGCGTCCGTGTCGCACCGACCGTCTGAGTCATCAGCAGGATGTTGCCTTCTTCATAACCAACCGTCTTCAGCGTCTCGGCCAGCTCGGTGACGTCATTCTCCGTGAACTGCAGCGACGTCAGCTCTGCGGGGTCGTACTGACGCACAGCCACCAGAAATGCATACAGGTCACCCTGCCCGACAACGTCCCTTTGCCCTTCGTCACCAGAGCCCCGCTCACCAGTCCAACCATTCCCGTTCGCGGGCTCTGCATTCTCTACGGATTCGCCACACCCGCACACGAAGACCAGAGCGGTCACTGATACGATTGTTGAGATTGCCAGTCTGAACATATTTCCGTCCGGCACATCAAGTCATGGTCGAAGCCACTGCGGACCGCACTTGATCAATAGTTTGTCACAATTTGTTCGAGATTGCAGTGTACCGCCAGGAACGCACTCCACGAGTCAGTTCAGCCGCAAAATTGGCCACGGCAGTCCATGACCAGAAACGGCAGTCCCCACGAGAGATGCAGACCCGTTTGTCGTCGGATTCCAGATTCGTTCACGGCTCCGAGACAAACATCCTCCCGAACAAACGCAAGGCGCAGCACTCAAACGATCAAAGTCGATCGCTGAGTCTCTGACGTGATCCCCTCCGGACCGGGTTTTGCGGCCGTTACGAGTGCTGTGTTTGAAAACACGGACTTGAACCGTAGCCCGATTTCTCCGAAATCGGGACCAGCCGACATCGCAGCCTGCCGGCACATCGACCGCCGCTCAGTCGTGCCAGGTCCAGGGCAGCGGATTTCGGAGAAATCCGCCTACCGTTCCGCTCGGGACCAGTACACAGCCTCGGCAGGCGTCAGCCTAGCCTCGCGGATCGATCATCGTCCGCAGAATGCGCACGGACTCGTCCGCGCCGACTTCGGGTTTGAGTGCCGTCGTCGCGATCCCCGACACGACTCTCGTGATGTTGTGATCCACTTTGCCGGGCACGGACCAGACGGCACCGGTGGGGGCGGTCATGTAGTTGGAAAACGTGTGATGCCCGGTCCCGGGCCGCTCACCGATAATGTGCAGGATCGCGCGGTGGCCGGACAGTTTCGAAAACAGCGTTTCACCAATCCGATAGCCACAACGCACTCGGCCCGATGTCACGACGATGTGTTCCGGAGCCACCTGCAATCCCAGTTCCGTCAGCCGCTCACGCAGGCGTTTTAGAAACGGCGCAAGGTGGCCGTCGTCCATAATGGCGTGTGCGTTCAATCCGTCTGACACGACGATCTGCACATCAAAGCGGCCAGCGTGCCGCGAGCGAATCGACTTCAGACTGGCAATTGACGCCTTTGCCGGCTGCTCGCCGGACTCGGGGTGCAGGATGTAGTCCAGGCGATCCTCGGAACGTGTCGCGAGTGGCTGGGCGTTCGGAATCAGATCAACGAATCCGTCCTCCAGTTCTGCCCAGATGCTCTCCCGCGCGTCGTCGTAGATGCGACGCACGTCCGCCTTCAAAGCCGGTTGCAGCTCCCACGTCTGAGCGCCATGTCCTTCGGCAATGAACAGCCCTCGCTGGCGCACGGCCTGCATCTGCTGGCGGCCCTGTGCGAGAATCTCCCGCTCGGGCCGTTGATTGCCCCTCTGGCGTTCGTACTGCAGGAAGACCCACAGCGGGTCGCCAAAGTGCTCTGTTGGATCACCCTGATTGTCGATCACGCCGAGTCGCTTGAAGAAGCTCCACATACTGTCGTTGACGCGGTACCCGAACTTCTCGCGCAAACGGACGTGATCCTGATACCCGGTGGTCAGATACCCCAGCATCGGGTCGATCTTCGTGGGCAGCGCCATCAGGTACGCGGGATTCGCCGGCAGGATCTGATCCAGGCACCAGTCCAGGTCATCCAGTGAGACGTCCATGTGCAACGTCGAGCACACATCAAGCCCCAGACACAGCCCGTGCAGCTTGCCCATGACGATGTCTTCGAGACAACAGCGAACAAGCTGCTCGCGCGTCCGGAAGACCTCGGGACCAATGAAGCCGGCGACGTCGTTCAGATGTACCCACGGAGCCGACTTGTGTCCCGCCAGTCGCTGCGAGTCGGCGACGGTTCGTGTGAGCGCCCGGGCGAAGCCGTACTTGCGAGACTCGTGCAGCACCATGTCGAAACCGTGACTGTGCCCGTTGGTGAAATCCGCTCCCTGGCCAGTCTCGAAGTACAGTCCATACTGACCGGTTCGTTGAGCTGCGTACGCCTGCATTTTTTCGATGCTGATGTCGAACGTCGCGTTCGCCGAGTCAGTCCCCGCGATGCTCTGAAACCACAGGGCCGTACTGCCGGGAAAGCGTTCTTCAACTTCCGCCTGCACATCGATATGAGACAGCACGCAATGCGGCATGATGCCATCAATGCCAAACGTCGTGAGAAGGTCCTTCAACGTCGTTTCGATGGCCGCCACTGACGCCGGGTCACTGGAAACCGGATTCGTTCCCAGCAGCGCGTCGCCCACTGCGTATGACCAGCCATCGAACACCTGCCAGCGGATGTCGTCAACGTTGTCGGTAGGCGAGTTCGGTTGGATTCGGGCGCCGAGGTATCCCTTCGTCCCGATCTTACTGCCGGGCAGCGGATTGAAGATCTTCTGGCCGACGGTGGTGAGTTCGTGATTGCTCATCAGCTTGACGACGCAGCCGATGACCTCGCTGGACAGTCCCGGCATGACAGACTTGATTGCCATTTCGTTCTGTGTCAGCAGGACCTGTTTAAGTTCCCCAAAGGTTTGATCGTGCAGCGACTCTTGTCTAACTGAGTCAACGCTTCCCGTGAGCAATGCGGAAAGTTCATCCCGGATAAGCGGATGGTCGTCGATGCTGCTGATCCGCGTGTTCGACAGCAGCAATCGAGCATTACGGCGCGATGCTTCATCCGCCGCCGCGACCGCGACCGTTGCGTCTCCTTCCTTGAACTCGTTGGCCGCTCCAAGGATTTGCGCGTACAGCTTCGCATCGAATCGGCCGCGGACACGCGTCACAAACTCGACAACATCTTCGCCATCACGCGGCGCCGGAATCGACGGAGCACTCGTTGTGTCAAAGGCGAACGTCGATCCTGTTCCGAGAAAGCCAAGATTGCTCGCGGCGGCAGTTCCCGCAAGCAGGCGAGTGAACGTTCTTCTGGAAATCACGGCACTGTTCCTCCGTTCTGAGAACGGCAACAGCTTACCGGGAACTGGTCCACCACGAGAAATCAATTCAATTCTTCGACGGCGTCAGAGTTCGGGCGATCCAGATTCAACGTCCAGATGGAGAACAGGCGACGGGCAATCGACCTGGGTTATTCAGTAACTTTCAATCGTTCGATCAATGATCGTCCAGCAATGCAGTCAGCGAAGTGAGTTCCGCGAACTGGCCATCCAGTTGATCAAAGTCTTCGGCACTCGGAAGTCGTCGCTCGCCTGGTGTGATCGAGTCATCCATCAGGCCACCGCCTTCCCGATGTTGCAGGCCAAGGATGTGACCAAACTCGTGGGCGATAACCGTCAACAGATCGATACGTCGCGAAGCGATCGATTGACTCTGGGAACTGGCGTGGCTGGATTCCAGTCGATTCCGGAATTCCGGATCGACGAGCCAGCCGACGCCTGCTGCGTCGATGTCAATGAGTATCCGATCACCGTCCGCGAGCCCCACGATTCCCGATGGCAGGTCGGACGTGGTCACCTCTACCGCCTGCAGTAACGCGACACCGGACTCATTCAGACCGGCTATGGCGAACAGATCAATCGCCTGGTCGGTAACGGAGCGAAGCGTCTGTGCATTCAGCGGGACGGAATCGACAGTTTCACGCGGCGCTGCCAGCAGCGACGCGGGGGCCAGCAGCAGGGCATCGACCGGTCGCCAGGCAGCGGGGAAGTTGCCGGGATATGACTGCGGAGCCGTCTGATCCCGAGAACTGCCGAAGTTCTGAGCGAACAGTGCTACATCGGCGAAACTGACAATGCCGCTGCGATCGAAATCACGACTGTATGCGTTGTTATTCGTTGCTGTACTGGCACCGAACACCTCGACGAATCGAGCCACGTCACCGAAGCCGATCGAGCCGTTGTCGTCCAGGTCATACATGACTGGCCAGACTTCAGGGACCTGGGCAAACAGCCTGGTATCGTCCGTGCCGGCCGTCGTGGTCGTGTTCACCGATGAGGTCAGGAAACGCGTGTCGAGCGTCGGCAGGATGTAACGCCCGGCCTGATCATTCGCGACGTCCTGTGCCGAAGTGGGATTGAATGCCACGCGGCCCAGCAACAGAAACTGGTCGCGTCCGGCATCGACAGTGACCGTGCCGGCATTCAGTTCAACCAGTCCGTCCGCGTTGTCGATGTTGCTCATGGGCGATTCGGTGAACGCCGGCCCCGCCGTGGCACTGACCGCACTGAAAACGTCGTTATCGAAGCGCAGGTCGAGATCGAAATTCACAAAGGCCGACGTCTCATCGGCCGGAGTGCTGCCCCAGACCTCAATGAAGAAGTCGTCCCATTCATCGAGGAAGTCAACGTCGTCCGGCAGAGTGCTGACCTGACCATTGGCGTCCGTCGACGTTGCTGCCGAAACAACTCGCAGATCGATGCTGACAGACGTCCCTATGATGACTGTGTCGTCTGAGGATGGGTTGACGATCGTATCCGAGCCGCCGTCCCCCTGAATCCGATTCGTTCCCCTGCCGCCGGAGAGCTGATCATTCCCGTCGCCGCCTTCGAGAAAGTCATCACCGTCTCCGCCATTCAGAGCGTCATTGCGTGTACTGCCGACAAGTGTGTCGCCCCCACCCTCACCATTGACTGTCAAGCTCACTGCGGCGCCAAGGGTTTCATCGAACCCAGCCAGCGTCACCCTGTCTGCTCCGTTACCGGCGTTGATTGTCAGTGAATTCGTTGGATTAGAAAAAATGACAGTCTCGCTGGACGAAACACTACTGAGCCGGGACATGCCGTTATCGCCCGTGTCGTCGTCGGACAGCGTGATGTCGTCGTCCGTTCCGGCGAACGTAAAGGTTCGCTGCGCTGCTGCGAGACTGTCGATGATTGGCTCAAGGCCCAGAAAGTTGAGTGTACGGTTGTCGGTAGTGATGCTCCCGTCGGTCAGATTCAAAAAGTTGTAGTCGACCCGGTTGGGTGGACCGGCTGGACTTGGGAGGAGAATCAACTGATCGCCGTTCGGCGAGTTCTCTTCTCCCCCAGTACCGCCGTCGAAAGTGATTGTCCCGTCGAAATCTGGAAGTGGGAGTTTCACCGTGAGTTCGTCACCGCCTTCCAGTCCAAACACTTCGATGTCCGCAACAAAGTCGCCAGCGACGCTATCAATCTGCACCCGTTGAACGCCAACCTCACCGAGTATCGTCAGCTTGTCTGTTGGCGAGCGGAAACTGATCGGCCTCAAGACGGTGTCGTTCTGTACAGATTCGGGGCCGTCAAGAATCTCCAGTTGTGAGAATTCCTGCCCATCTTCATTGATGCGGGCATCTGATTCCGGTCCGAGACTTGCTTCCCGAACGCGCGCCTGCAATTCATCAACGATGTTGAAACCCAGGAATGGATCAGTCGCAGTTCCTCCCCCAGTCGGGTACGAGACCTCTCGACCGTCAATCGATAGGCGGCCTAATTCGGGGACGTACGAAACAGTGTCCACGATCGCTCCGGTGAATCGCACATCTCCGCCATCCCCTTGAAATGTCAGTCCATCGACCGGAATTGCCTGACCGTTCGACAGGTCGACCACCGTCTGACTCGAGGATTGGGAGAGGACCGTGAGTGTGCCGACGGCAGCGAACGGCACGCGGAGCAACTCATCGCCGTCGTCTTCACTCACGACAAGATCGTCACCATCACGCGTGATCGTGTTAGCATCCGCAGCCAGAAATACATCGAGTTCCTGCAGTTGAAGATCGACAAGATGGTCCTCAACCTCGCCATCCAGTGCTCCGCCGACCGGCGACAGACCACCCGTGGTACTGATTCGAAGTCTCAGGCCGGCTACGCCTCGCGTAATGTCCGGCGGCACCGAAATCTGAATGTCGTTACTGCCGGCCATCAGCGTGATGGACTGACCCGCTGCCGCCTGGTTGATGTGTTCCGACTGACTGAAAACTCCGTCACCGTTGTAGTCGATCCATCCATCCAGGAGCCCTCCCGCAGGAGCATCGATAATCAGTGTTTCCGTCGTCCCGGCGACCAGAGTTGGCGAATTGCCAAATGTGGCGGGAATCGGATCACCTCCACCCTCGGAAATGACAAGCAACCCGTCCTCATCGTCGGAAGTGTCGGCGTCGTCACCATTGGCAAACTGCGAGGGTACACCGTCGAATTCGGTGTCGCGCAAAGCACCTAGCGTTGGCCCGGCGGTTGGGTGCCGCGGCCCGTTGTCTGCGAGCAATGTCTGACCGACGGTCAGCGCGTCTCCGAAATCCAGAAGCGGAATTATGATCTCGATCTCGCCGCCGTCGCCGCCTTGATAAGTGATCGTCGCGGGAATGCCAGAACCGAGGAAATTGTTGATTGTAGCGCCTTCCGGCAGTCCAACGAATGTTCCGTCTACTTGCCCTACACCACCATTATCCGCGTCCTCGGTGGTGACGATCACAAACCTCTCACCGCCTCGGGGTACGTAACCGTTCACGGGCCGGAATTCGGCGATGACGTCACCAACAATTACGAATTCTCCCGGAACACGGATCTGGTCATGCCCGTTGACTCTGGCCCCTGCCGTCGTGCCCCCAATATCAAACTGAATCGCCGCAGGACTACCCGACTGTTGATCACCGACTCTGTGCTCGCCGAACGCGGTAAAGACTCTGTAAAAGCCGGACACTCCAGGCAGGCCTCCCACTTCCACGGTGCATTCATCGGGGCCGCTGCAGTAATTGACTGTCGCGTTGTCGGGCAGCGTCCAGTCTGCTGCATCGTTGGTAATAACGTTGGCTACAACACTTATACTCTGTGTGGAAGAGTTGATGTCACCGATGGCTACTGCGCCATCTGAATCGCTGAAAGTCAGGTTGTCGACATTGTCAAACGTTGCCAGGGTTTCATTGCTCACAATCAGACAGGTGTCAGTTGGGAATGGCACTGCCGGGGAGTTTGCAGAGATCAGCGCAGCAGCGAACCTCGCAGGCATGGCTGCGCTTGTTTTTGTGATGCGCGCCGGTGAGAAGTCAAACAGGGGAGTGGCTGGCCTTCATGGTTC
>Ga0302123_10003085_pt1 | contig 11141 bp, 9 predicted proteins | sample CB21_321_MG_FD_203109 | JGI IMG/M metagenome (GOLD analysis project Ga0302123, IMG submission 203109) | Marine microbial communities from Western Arctic Ocean, Canada - CB21_32.1 | ecosystem: Environmental > Aquatic > Marine > Oceanic | place: Canada: Western Arctic Ocean | collected 2017-09-28 | reverse complement strand
ATGAGGTCTGGGCTGAGGATGAGAAAATGGCAATATCACAAGCCACGTTCGAAGTCGCATATACCGGAAAATGGATACTGACACTAGATGCTGTTGTCAATGATGGAGATGAACAACTACAGGACCAACTCACTGGTGCAGATACAAATGATGATAATTTGCAGTTAAGCTATGATATCGGCTTTCAGGGCAGAGTCGGACTAACCGCCGAAAAGTTGTGATTACTCTTGCTCTTCTGGTGAAAGTTCCTCGATGACTTCCATAATGTCTGAATCATCACCGTTGGTTTTGATCTCTTCATCTTCGACCACGCTCGGCAATACGTGACCAGCAAAGGGATTTTCATCATAGTCAAGCATACACAACATTCGCCAGCGCGGCGCCCAGGTAATGTGAACATAGAGTGGCCCTGGAATCATTAGAATCCCCCAGACGAGAAAGTTAGGTATATCGAATAAGGTAGTCATATCGATGGTCAGCAACATCAATCCCAGAAATGGCATTGGATAGAGGATGCCGCGTGGTGTGCTCATCGGCATACGCTTGGTGAAGATATTGATGATACGGGAAACCATTCCAAGGAAGATACACGATGCAATCAATAATGCTGAATGAAATACCCATGGCATCAACCAAGATTCAACGGTGAAGCAGTAAGGTAGGATTAGGGCTAATGACACGAGAATACCATAGAATCCGCCTATATTAGCCGGATGATTCAACCACAGTGGTAATCCCGCAAACCGTCGGGAAAGCGCACCGCCTAGCAAGAGGCTGCGATCTCTTTCATCGAGTTCACCTATGGTGTCTCGCCACGAATCTTGCCCACTCACGAGATGCCGTGGTCATAGTCGGTCTTTTGAATGTGGTGTGTGGTTTATGGTCAATCACTCGGTTTGCTCATCCTTGCTAAAAATCCGTGCTATTGGTGATTTGACCTCGACTTCCCCTAAATCGAGCCATTCGCGGTCGAGTAGTCCGCTGTCATCATCCTCTCTTTCGCGTGCTTGCTCAAAATCATCAGCGACTTCATTGACTGCGTCGCTAAGAGCTAGCGCTTGATTTACCAAACCGAGATCTATTCTCATCTCACTCTCACTACTCTTTGACCAATTACCGATGACTGATGATTCAGCATCGTCCTTGAGCAGATTCCAATCACCGGTCAATAGATCACGCGTCAACTTGAGTCGATGCTGAGAAATCATGCGCCAACCCTCATCGAATTTAACCTCGACCGCACTGTCACCAATCGGTTCATCGTCGACAAAGGGGTGATTGATGTTGACCGCCAATGGCACCGAGCGCCAACGCAATACCTTACGAGTACAGAGCACAAGACCGAGTAAAGAAAAGGTGAGAACCACATATGCTAACAATCCGATAATCCCTAAACCCATAAATGATAATGAGGACAAGACCAAGGCAAATGAGAGGAGTAAACCAATCGTGAATGGTTTGACTTGAGCTGCTCCCAAAGTGGTTTGGTGGAAGGGAATCATTGCCGAAGGGTAATCGGATGCATCACTATCATCAGTAGAGACAATTGGAGCCTGCATATGCTTGACTCACAACCACCATTCATGAGGCTTGTGCCACCATCTGTCATCACCAATGCACCTTTCAAACCCTCTCTTTGACCATTGATTTCGCCCTCAAGTTCAATAGGGGAAGTTTCACAGTCGATTTGGGGTGCACTCATGGCTGAGTTGCAACAAGGCGACATAAGAGAACAAAGGCGTGGTAGTTCGACCATCCTCAGGTCCCTATTGCACGAGATGGCTGAAGAGAGCGAAAGCGGTTATATTCGCAGTGAATTAAGACCTAAGGATTCTTTGCCAAGCGAAGGGCAGTTGCTGATAATAAACGGTGTACTTCATGGTGCAATTCACGAAAAACATACGGTGATTCAAGGGGTCGAAGCCCTGCTTGAAATCGAAAATGATTCCCAACGATTGGAATGTCTGCTCTCGGTTCACACCGGGGTTGACGTTGAACGTATTATCGAGGCATTTCCACGCTGCTTGGTTGAACAAGCAGAGGATGATGGTGATTCTTGGTGGCAGAAACGGCGCTTGACCGCCAAAAGTGCGCCAAGGATGCGCTTGCCAGAACTTGAAGCAAGTGAAAGCGCACCTGAGTTTATTCGAAGAAGAGCCGAGTCGATGTTGGATAAACATATCATCAGTGGTGATGTTCTCAAACACGGTGATGTCCATTTACTCGATTCTACCGATGGCGACGATATGTTTCGCCTTGCTGCCGCACTAGCCTCTAATGGCCGTCCAATTTTAGTTCTCGCTCGTCAAAGGCGTGAGGATTTGATTGTGCGCTTCGGCCTACCTGCTGACTCGGTGTTCTGGTTATCCGAAGGTGAACATGAACAAGTGCAAAATCCATCTTTGGAATCGATACGCCAGAGAATCGATGATTATCTAAGGGATAAATTCAGAGCGGTATTGATGTTTGAGGGCATCGAATATATTGCCGGCATTCATGGCGAGGAACGGCTTATCGACCTGATGAGGGAATTGGCAGATACCTTCCGGTTCGGCGACCACTGTCTATTGGCGACCTGTGACCTTTCCGCATTTGCAACTCGAGAAAAAAACCTCCTTACCCGTGAATTAACTCTAATTGAAAATGAGACCTTACACTCTTGGCTTATCGACAAAGATACTTTGCTCGACCATCCCTTTATGGCCCCTCCAGACCCCGAGGAATTAGCCTTGATCGCTGAATTTAATATCGAAAAACCCGAAATTATCGACATCCCCATCCCGATGACGAGCCCGATTCAACAAGAAGAAGTCATCGATGAAGAATTATCAGAAATGATGCAACAATGGGCACTGGAATCATCAATTCCCGAGGTAGAAGAAGAGATTATCATCGATGAGGATTTGGGCGAACCTTCTTCTGCCGACATAGTCCAAGAGCAGGTAATGAGCAAAGGACCGCGGCCAGCTCAACGCCAAAAAAGAGCGGGGCGAAGGAAAGTGGAGCCAGAGATGACCCCCCAACATATCGGCCTTTCAGGCTTACGTGCTGCCGCTGAAAAAGAAGGCGGTGAAATGGAGTTTTCCAAAGGGTTCAAAGCACAAGGATTCGCCCATGGCCATACACAAATAAACGATTTTGAGCGCTTGAGCAGCGCTACTGAAATGGCTCATAATGTCGTGGAATTACCTGGTTTTAAAAGCCAGTCGCATACGGAAATCCCACTTGCAGACATGTTGCGCAATTCCAAAGGAATAGCGAGAGCCTTGCCCGATATCAAAAATATGACCTCACTTGATAATGTGATTAATGAGGGTAAGGCCAAGGCGGAAAGCGGCCCATTGGCCGCAAGGGGAGTTACTATCAAACGAACTCTGACAAATCGGCGCGAGGGGAGTAGCAGGTCACAGAAAAAAGTCAACCCCGGTGCAGCCCTAGCCGCATGGAACCAATGGCCTGAAGATGAGGAGGAATAATCATGACTAGTATCCGCAGGCAACGCTTGAAGCGAGCACTTGCCGAAGCTAGGTCCTCCTTGGATAAGGCTGAAAATAGCGGTGACGTTTTATCTCCGCTCAACTCCTTGCGCGGAGTAGAGAGTAAAAAAGAGCGGCGTGAGGGTAATCTTCTATCGAGAACTCGGCCTAGAACCAGACCTAGTTTCGATTTGATAGCCGATGCTGTACTTGGCACAGATGGCGAATATGTTTCGCGATTCAATCGCGAAGACGAGGGTGGATTTTCAGATATTGTCAGTGAAGGAATGGAGAGGTTACGCTCTAATCAGACCGATTCCGCTGCAGAAAACCTCTCTGAGCGCATTGGGCTTGAAGTCGATGGCCGACCGATTTGGTCAGCATTACTCGATAGCGATAGGGGCTACGAACAGGAGGCCATCACCACCCATCAACGCCTAGAAAGCGATGAATTACCGGCTTGGCCGCCAATCCTAAAGTTGAGTACACACAATACCTTTCAATCATGGAATACGGTTCCTGAGAATCTGCAAGCAACAACTGCTATCGAGAGGGTTATAGACAAACCCGCGACCAATCTCAACCCGCTATTGCTGATGGGGGAATCTGGTGTAGGCCGCTCACACCTGTTATCTGCTGCTGGCCAAGCGATGTTGTTTCGTGACCACGGCCATGTGGTTTTGATTCACGTCAGTACTTTGCTCGATGAAAAAATCTTGGCAAAGGGTTGGCGAGAGATTATTCCGCAATGTTGTTTATTGGCATTCGATGATATCCATCTCGCACCAAGCGCAATCGCTAACGAGTTGGGTATGATGATTGACTTCGCCCTAAACATGGGTGTGCAAGTTCTTGCCACAACTAAATCCGACCCAAGTACTTGGGAGATTAATCGCCTATGGGAAGTAATGAAAGGTGCTACAATAACCACGATGACCACCCCCTCTCGAGCATCTCTAGTCACACATCTACGGCGTAATTGCTCGATGCGAAGTATATTGCTCTCCGATGATGCAATCTCGGCTATCGCCACTTTTCCCGACGGAGGTTGGCGAGAGGTCGATGCTACTTTTGAGCGGGTTGTATTAGCGATTGAAAGCGGTGCGGATATCAATGATGCTGCTGATGTCAGAGATCTGTTAAGTGAAACTCTAGTGAGTTCTGATATGGAAATGGCCTTGGATAATATGAGTATCGAAGATTTGGCTGAGGGCATTGTCAGCAATGCCCTCGATGAGGTCTTTACCGACCAGGATGGTTTCGGAGTAGATCTTCACGCCGAATTACCAGAGATTGGCAGCGATGATTACGAGCCACCTGAATTGGGTTCTATCAGCAGCGACGACCTGTTGACACGTCATCTCGATGAAGCACTATTGCCACACGTAATCACTACTCTCGATCTCGATGAGGCCGAACGCCACCTACTCCATGCTGATGATTCCCTTAGCGGCCTCGACCAGACCCGGGTGCGAGAAACCGTCTCCAGTATCGGCAATATCGCTGATAATGCCTTTGAGGAATTACAGGACGAACACGAATTGAATACCGTAATACTGGCCCGTCTTGAAACCGAATTAGCAATGTTATTCCAGAGGTCAAATGATGCCGGAGTCGATGAATTAATCGAAATCGCTGACAGAATTAAGGGCATCGAAGAAGAATTGGCCACATTATCACCCCACGATGTGGTTGGTATCGCCCTCGATCACGACCCACGCAGCGCTTTGGTCAAGAATCGAGTTCTCGCTAGACTGCGTCCTAAGCGAGTTTTGATGCCCGAGGCTGCAGCATGAAGCCACCTTGGTGGATGGAAGGGGTTGCCTTTCAATGCCAACCCAATTGCGGCCGTTGCTGCGACGAGCCTGGTGGAATTGTATATTTGACTAAGGACGATGCTAAACGACTGGCTGACCATCATGAAATAGGAGTTAAAGAATGGCTAGAGAGAGATAGTCAAACTACACTTGATGGTAGATTCATCCTTGACTCCGATGCTGAAACCGATATTTGCATCTATCTTGATTCGGAGAAAAAGTGTACGGTTTACGAGGTGCGTCCAGACCAATGTCGTGCCTATCCATGGTGGATAGAGAACCTTGCCAGCCAGAGAACTTGGAGTCGAACCATGGATGAATGCCCCGGCATCGGTGCAGAAGATGCTTTTGTGATTGAAGGTGAGGTCATTCGCATGCATGTGATGGCAGACCGAAATGCTAGTCGTGGATTTCGCCGTTGGAACGATGTCTGATTAGTATTCACTGAGGAATCACACTAGGTGTGCTAGAAACACCGTTTTGATATTGCTCAGTCACCTCATGGTGCATCTTATACCGACATCATGTCTGGGTAACAAAGAGGGAGTCTAATGAGTGATGAAACTGAACATCTTCTAGATCTCACTACCGCTCATCTCGACATAGGTCTGCGAGGAATACCGGTAGGTACCTGTCGTACTTCCTTCGTCACATCCAGTGAAGGTGTGCATTATTGTGGCTATCCAATCGCTGATCTAGTCGGATTCAGTGCCGAAGAAATATTCCACCTATTGCTATACAAGGAATTGCCTGATGCCGAACAGACTGAAGCCTTTAGCGCTGAACTCTCCGCCCGAGGTGATATTCCTCAGGAGATAATCAGCATCTTGGAAAGCCTTCCTAAAACCGGCCATCCAATGGATTGGATGGCGATTGGAATCAGCGCTATCGGCATGATTTACTCAAAGGAGGATTGGGTCGAAGATGCGATGAATCTTGTAGCAAAAATGCCACGACTGATGGGTTTGATCTTCCGTATTCGTTCAGGACAAGGGGAGAATATTCCTGACGATGACTTGAGTTTGGGCTTGGTAGATCGCTTCATCCGCACTTTGGACCCGCAAGATATCGACCGCGAGGTCATGCAACGCATCGTCTCAACCTTCTTGGTATTGCACATGGATCACGGTGGCGGCAATCTCTCCACCTTTACCGGTAAAGCAATCGCCAGTGGCAAGGCTACCATCTTCGCCTCAATCGCTGGAGCGATGAATGCTCTTTCAGGTCCACTTCATGGCCGCGCCAATCAATCCTGCTTGGAATTCATCAAGCGTATAGGAACCTCTGACGCAGATGAAGTGGAGAAATTCGTACGTAACGAATTGGCAGAACATCGACCGATTTACGGCTTTGGTCATGCGGTGCTGAAGTGTGAAGACCCAAGAGCAACCATCCAAATCGCACTGGGTGGAGAATTGTGTCCACATGATGAACTCTACAAAACCGTCACAACCTTGCGTGATGTTGCCTCGAGAGTTCTCGCTGAAAATCCAAGGATATCCAACCCGAATGCAAACGTCGATCTCGCCAGCGGCTGTCTGCTCAACTACGCTGGTTTTACCGATAGTAATTACTATACCACTTTCTTTGGATGGGCTAGGGTTTGTGGTATAGCAGCACAGATAATCGACGAGAGAATGGTGATGCGTAGTGGTAAGGGCACCCCTATCTACCGGCCAAAATACATGGCTGACCGACAATCACTCAGGCGTCTTTGACATTACTGGTCTTGCGACTTTACCGCAACCACGGTGGCCGATGATGCGTACCGCTTCCCACGGTAACTCGCCACGAGAATCAGCTAAGATTTCATCTGCGCTGCGTTGCCAATAATGCTGTTTTCGCCAAGTTTCAACTTGAACGTGTCTTTCACTTTCATTCAATTCACACCAAGGGCTAACCTCGGTTGGAACCTTCCGCTGAGCCAAATCCTGCCATTGCTTGAGAGATAGTGGTAAACTCGCAGGACGCTGCCAGCGAGTAGCACCAGCGATCGGTTGTTCAGGATGGGCATCATCGGTGATTACCGAAAGACCTGCGTTGAGAAGGGGCCATTCCTCAGATACATTACACGGCCAAACATGGACCGGATAGCCCTTAGTGATACTTCTCAATCTCCTTAACCCCCGTCCAGATAAACCGACTGTCCGCCCTAGAGGTAAATATCGCTTCCAGCCGAAGAGGTATTCCTTTGCACAGGGCATCATCACCGAGCCATTGCTCTGATGACTTTTGATTAGACTGGCGAATGAGGTGGTAACATATTCTGGAAAGGCACGGATGTGTTGATTGAAGGAACCGAATACCGGTGGAACCACCGGCCGTAATTCTGACCAGTGGCCCTTGTAGGCCGCTTTTTTCGCCACTGTTGCCATCGCTGAGTGAAAGGAATAGACCACTACATTATGTCTTGGAATCTCATGTATTTTGAGTAATTCCGTCACTTGTCCAAGCATTTTCGCCAAATGTGCGGTGTTTTCTCCACGCGGTTGAATCGAGCGATGTGGCGGTTTGATCTCGATAAAAGCCACTTTGCTCTGTTCGATTAATTGCTCAGTAAAATCCTTATTTTCAAGTAATGAAATGAAATCATCGAAGCCGTGGCGCTTTATGTCATCGCTTTGCCACTGTTCGACGAATCGTTGCTTTCCAACCAATTTATCTTCATCTATCGAAAGGTGATGGTCGTGATGTAAGACCAATTCGCCATCAGCGCTGAGTCTTAAATCGAATTCAACCCCGTCAAAACGCGTGACCCCTTCCACCAATGCGGGAACGGTATTCTCCGGTGGCTGACGCCAGGACATGGCATGACCTTGGGGATTAGTGATTCAGACTTTGCTCTTCAATTAGCGGTACAAGGTTATATCCCACAGATAATCTAGGCGCTGATATGGTAAGCATCTTGGCGGTGATGGTGCTGATGGTGATTTTTTTCACCTTACCTGTCTGCCTGTATTTTACCAGAAAACAGCGCACTAGCCGGGTTGCATTGACTGATTTCAAGCACAAATTCTTTGAAAATCACTACTATCTTCACGTTCTTGGCTATCTGGTAATTGCTTTTTGGAAAGGATGGATAGATGGTCTTAACGAACCGATGAAACGAATTACTGGCCACTGGACCGATTTGGTTTTTGCCATCGAAGGAAATGCTTCACTTTGGCTTCAGGAATTGCTGAAAAACCAATTCCTCACCGATTTATTAAACTTTCACTACCTCTTCATCTACCTATTCTTAATCTACGTGACCACGGTCTATTTCGCCTATGCAAATGACCGGGATATGGCTGATAAAGTCACCATGAATTATCTATTGATCTATTGCATTGCAGTGCCCTATTACCTATTCTTTAACGTCGAGGTAACCTCGTCATGGATTCCAGGAATGGAAGCACTTCTCTATCACGACCCAGTATATCTTGACTTCTACGTCACTCATGACCCGCTCGATAATGCCATACCATCGCTGCATATCGCCATTCCATTTGGTATCTTACTCCTCGGCTGGTTAGACGGGAAAGAGAGGGGAATCTCGCTGCGTGAATCTCGACATTCAAGCTATATGCGCTTCGTGTTAGCCAATACTTTGATCTTCATGTTCTCGATAATCTACCTCGGCATTCACTGGTGGATAGATATTCCATTGGGGCTAGCAGTAGGTGCAATTGGTGCTCTATTTATCCATCATATTCAACCACGACTAAGGGGGAAGCACGGTGGGATTTCTTGGCCTAAGGAACCCTTGCGCTTGATTGCAGTGCCGATAATAATCGCTGGTCTGCTCTCGGCAGCAATGTTGACTACGATTCAAGCGAGTACGGTTGATACCACAATGCGAGTTGGTGAAGGTGAAATGGTCTATGAGATAATCCAGCCGTTTTCCGAAGGAGAAAGTGCCAGTACTTTGATTACAAATTTCGACGAGAGTGCAGCCATACAATTCGTGGTGATTGAATTAGAACATGCACCTAACATTATGGCTGAAGGCAAACCCGATTGGGGTTTGAACCACAATAATCCGGTTATCCTATTGAATCCGGGGCAGAGTGTGCTCTACCCGCATGAGAAGGTGGATACATGGCAGTTGATAATGGTCGAATCACTTGGTGGTCCGATTGTCGAAGTGGGAATGGTCACTGATTATGGTGATGCACGAATGCTTGAGGGGTGGATTGCTTCGATGCCTTCACTGCTGATAACCGGCTTTGTTCTGCAACGCTTATGGCGACAAAAATCATCCAGCCTATCACTGGCTGATACTCGCCCTCTACCACTAGTGGAGGAAGAGTGATGTCTGAACAAGGCTTGCTCAGCGATGAAAATCTCGCTTTGATAACCAAAATTAGAGAGCATCTTCGCGCTCGGCTGGGAATTATTTCCGTCGCCTTCGTCGCTGGATTAGCGATAGGTATCCCAGCATCTGCAGGATTGATTGAATGGTTATTGACCGATGCAAATCTACTACCTGATGGAGTTAATGTCATCACCTTGACCCCGGTTGAATTTATCATGTTACAAGTCAAGGTGGGCGCATGGCTAGGCTGCTTATTGGCAATTTTTGTCATAGCGGTAGAAGGTGCTTGGCGCAGCCAAATCAATGTAAAGATCCCACACCCTGGGCGCACTGCCATCATCACCGGGTTTTCTGTAATCGCCCTTGCCGCCGGTGGAATTTGGTATGCCTTCGATTTGCTAACACCGATGTTACTCGACTATCTTTCAGCAGATGCACAGGCTGTAGGCCTCAATACCGAGTGGCGTTTAAACGGTTATGTCGGCTTTATTCTCAATCTCTCTATTGCCTGTGCCATCGGTTTTCAAGCTCCGGTTGCAACGATATTAGCGATTGAAAGCGGAGCCGTTACCCGTCAACAATTCACCGAATATCGCCGTCACATTTGGTTTACCACATTTGTGCTCGGTGCAGCCTTAAGTCCACCCGACCCATTATCACTATTCTTGGTCTCACTGCCTATAATCATACTCTTTGAAATGTCATTATTCATCGATTTACTCAGGATGAAACAAAGGGTGTAACAACTTGAGTGGGACCACCATCTTACCCGGTGAAGGATTGTGCTCCGTACCGTGACTATCGCCACCTACGGTAATAGCCATCCCAGATATCATCAATTCAAGCCGATAAGATGAGTTGTGACTACGATGAAAAGCCTCGATTGCATCGACGCCAACCCGTTGTAAATATTCGACCAATTCACTGGTAGCAACCCCGTAATAAAACGGATGGGCCAAACTGGTAATACCGTCAGAACGCTTAACGATTTCAATCGCTTCTTCAATCGAAGGCAAAGGACGGGGCGAAAAAGCTGGACCGTCATCACCAATCCATTGATCAAATGCCTCTTGGAATGATTTCACTATTCCTTTTTCCATCATAACTCGCGCTAGATGCGGACGACCCAATGAACCCTCAGCATACTTGGAGACCTCATCGATACTGATGTCATGTCCATGTTCTGCCAATTTAGCCAACATCGCCTTCATACGTGGTAAACGTGCATCTTTTTGTTCGGCCAGCCATTCGCTCAACTCTTCACTACCACCTGCTGGGAAATAGGCTAGCAGATGCCATGAATGAGGTTGAGTCATCTCTGTTTTCGCCAAAATCTCGGGGTCGGCAGCAATTGCCATAGCACAGGTAATCTCAACTCCAGGGATGAAACGCATATCATATTGTTCGGCAGCCGTCACGGCTTGTTGCCATCCTACATCGGTATCATGGTCGGTTAACGACCAAACTTTAACGCCATTCTCGTGTGCTCTTTTAGCCATCTCTGCAACTGATTGAGCCCCATCGCTAAAAGTCGAATGACTATGTAAATCC
>Ga0302123_10003081_pt1 | contig 11163 bp, 9 predicted proteins | sample CB21_321_MG_FD_203109 | JGI IMG/M metagenome (GOLD analysis project Ga0302123, IMG submission 203109) | Marine microbial communities from Western Arctic Ocean, Canada - CB21_32.1 | ecosystem: Environmental > Aquatic > Marine > Oceanic | place: Canada: Western Arctic Ocean | collected 2017-09-28 | reverse complement strand
GACAGCGCAACGACCAACGCGATCCTCTACCGAAGCGAGCTCGATCGGTTGGTGCGTGACGCCAAGGCGCTCGGTCGCACCACTGACCCCCTTTTCCGCCAGCGACTTGCCACGGCGCACACGACGGTCGAGATCATGCGGTTCGTTGGCCTTCGCGCCTTGAGTGATCTCCTTGCAGGGCACGACCCAGGCGCTGAAGGTTCTCTATTCAAGCTGCTGTGGAGCGAGCACCACACGTCGGTGACCGAGCTCGCGCTCGACATCATCGGGGCGCATGCCATGACTCCCTCGGGCCATCAGCCGGCCGACTTCTTTCTCGACCTTCCTGGTGCCGAGTATTCGTCTCAATCGTGGGTGTCGACGTTCCTTGCGGCAAGATCTGACCTCATTCGCGGTGGCACGTCCGAAGTCCAGCGAAACATCGTCGCCGAGAGGGTGCTCGGGCTTCCTCGAGAGCCACGAGCAGACTCCGGACCCTGGAGGGATGTACCGCGGTCGTGAACAGTTGATGGGCCTTTCATGACGTTTGTGCATTATGATCATCAGAGATTCGATGGAGGTCGTTGATGGCTGCGACAACGGCGGAAACACAGAACCCCACCCTCGTGGACGTCGACGAACTGAAGATAGGTCTTGCTTCTTTCATCGACCAGGTCGTCATACCGCTGGAGGACGCCAATGCGGAACTCCTCGGCGACCACCGTGGTGCGTTCTACGACGAGCGGGGTGGCTACAGCGCCGACGTTGTCGCGCTCATCCGAAAGGTCAGGCAGGCCTCGGCCGAGGCCGGCTACTATCAGATGTTCTGCCCCACCGACATCGGCGGCGGAGGGGTCGGACGCCGGGCGCAACTGCTGATCTATGAGTTCCTGATGCATCGGTACGGTCCGGCGAGAATGCTCCCCTATGAGGTCATCGCTCATTGGGCATTCGGGCCAAGCTTCATCTGTTCGAGCTTCAGCGCTGAACTGCGCGAGACGCTCCTTGAAGATGTGGTCATGGGCCGGGTCGGCATGTGTTTTGGCATGTCGGAGCCCGACGCAGGGTCCGATGCGTGGATGATGAGCACGAGGGCACGTCGGGACGGGAATGAATGGGTCATCAACGGAACGAAGCAGTGGACATCGAACGGTCCTCATGCTGACTATTGCTACCTGTTCGCGGTGACGAACAAGGAACTCCACGCCGAGCGCCGCGGCGGGGTCAGTTGCTTCATCGTGCCGATGGATAGCCCAGGCGCAAACGTCGATTCTGTGATCAAAATCTTCGGTGAGGTCGGTGGCAACGAAGCCATCTTGTCGTTCACCGATGTGCGGGTCCCGGCCTCGCACATGGTCGGCGAGGAGGGATCGGGATTTCGCTTGGCTATGGGTGGTGTCAGCCTCGGAAGGGTCTACAACTCGGGCCGAGCGATCGGCTACTCACGCTGGGCGCTCGAGGTTGCCACCGAATACGCAAAGACGAGAGAGGCCTTCGGCAAGCCGATCGCACAACACCAGGGCGTTTCGTTCAAGTTGGCCGACTCGGCCATGGAGATCTACGCGGCGCGGTGCGCGGCACTCGACCTCACTGCACGCCTCGACAATGGCGAGGCGTGCATCCGCGAGTTGGCGATGACGAAGGCGTTTTGTTGCGAGACCATGTTGCGAGTGGCCGACAGAGCAATGCAGGTCTGCGGCGGGATGGGCATCACCAACGAGATGCATCTCGTGAAGATTTGGCACATGGCCAGGTCGCTCCAGATCGCGGATGGTAGCGGAGAGATCCTGCGCAGAACCATCGCTAACAGGCTTTTGTCCGGCGACATCGACTTCTGATCCGGCGGATCAGATGCAGCTCGATCTCGACCACACGCACGACGAGTTTCGCCAAGAGGCGCGCACCTGGCTGGATGAGAATCAGCTCGACTGGATTCGTCCTTCTGAAGAGGACCCTGCTGTGCGCGGCTACGATGCAGAATGGCAGCGAAGGGTGTTCGACGGCGGTTGGGCCGGCATCGACTGGCCAGAGGAGTTCGGTGGCCGCGGTTTGTCGTTGCTGCAGCAGGTCATCTGGTACGAGGAGTACGCGGCGAGCGGTGCGCCCTCTCGATCGGTGTTTAGAGTCGGGTTAAACCACGCAGGTCCGACCCTCATCGCGCGGGCAAGCGTCGAGCAGAAGGACTTCCACCTACCTCGAATCCTGCGGGGCGAATCGGCGTGGTGTCAGGGATTCTCGGAGCCGAACGCCGGCTCAGATCTTGGCTCACTCCAGACACGGGGCATCATCGACGGCGAGCACATCATCGTGACAGGTCAGAAGATCTGGACGTCGGTCGCCCAGCACTGCGACTACCAAGAGCTTCTGATTCGTACGGATGTGGACGTGCCGAAGCACAAGGGCATCACCTGGATCATCGGTGACATGAGCCTCGATGGTATCGAGGTCAGACCGATCACGACCATCGACGATGGAGTCGATTTCTGCGAGGTCTTCTACCACGAAGTTCGCATTCCCCTGGTGAATGTCGTCGACGGCATCAACAACGGGTGGAGTGTCGCTATGGCGAACCTGGCGATCGAACGGGGGCCAGCGTTCTTGAACAACAGGCTCGAGTGGATCAGAGTGCTCGACGATCTCATCGAGGAGGCCGGCTCGCGAGGGTTGCTCGACGACGACGTTGTCGCTGACAGGCTTGCCCTGCTGAGGGCAGAGACCCTAGCGCTGCGTTCGATGGCCTACCTGCTGATCTCGCGGGCAACGCCTGGCCAGCCTCCCGACCCCATTGCGTCAGCCAACCGGCTGTATTGGTCTGAGCTCACCCAGCGGATCGCAAGAGCCGCCGTCGAGCTGCTTGGTCCCGACGTCATCGAGACCGGAAAGTGGTCGCAGATGTTTCTCCACACATTTGCCAGCACCATTGGCGGTGGAACGAGCGACATCCAGAGAAACGTCATTGGTGAGCGAGCGCTCGGACTGCCGCGATGAACCTTCTTCCGACTGCCGAGCAGCAAGATCTCATCGAAGTGGCAGCAGCCTTTCTCTCCAACGAGATTGGCGATGGCGCGCAATTCATGGGAGACGATCGATCGATCGATCACGAGTCGTGGAGCCGGTGTGTCGACCTCGGGTGGCTCGGTCTAGGTGCTGCCGAGGACGTTGGGGGAGTTGGCTACGGGCTGGCTGAAGAATCGTTGCTCTTTCGTGAGCTGGGGCGAGCCTTGGCCCCTGGACCGTTCGTGTCAAGCGTGGTCGGCCTTCACGTCGTGCTCGACGCTGGAGCGACTGAGACAGCCGAGGCACTTCTGTCCGGCGAGCAGCGATGCGGCCTGATGCTGGCAAACGGCACAGCCCTCGATACCCATGCCGGCGATCTCGTGGTGAGCATAGAGGGTTCGACAACGGTCGTCAGCGAGATCGAATCGGTCGAACCTGCGGCGTGCGCCGATCAGACATCTCGGCTTGCTCGGGTAGTTGCTGGTGCCGACGTCGCCACGTCGAGCGATCCATCACACGTGCTCAGATTCCGTGTGTTACTCAGTGCTTCCCTTCTCGGAATCGCCGAGGCGGCTCGCGACCAGTCGGTGGCCTACGCCATCGCACGGGAGCAGTTCGGCAAGCCGATCGGTACCTTCCAAGCCGTCAAGCACCGATGCTCCGACATGGCACTGCGATGTGAGGTCGCTCTCTCACAACTGTTATTCGCGGCCCTGCAGGCCCAGGATGGTCGCAGCGATGCTGCAACCTACGTCGCTTCGAGCATTGCACTGAGTGAGCGTGCAGCGAGGGACAACAGCGCTATCAACATTCAGAACCACGGTGGCATCGGATTCACCAAGGAGCTTGGCGCCCACCGCCTCGTGGCCCGGACGTTCGCGTTGAGCGCAGCGATCGGCGACCGCGCAGCTCTTCGCAGGCAGCTGTTGAGCCCGGCGCGTATCGAGTTCAGCTGATCACTTAGAACGCGTCGCCGTTCGGGTCCCTGTAGTCCTTCGATATGTGACCGTGCTCCACGAGTTCTTCGAACTCACCGTCGGAAAGACCAAGCGTGCCGCGGTAGATCTCTTCGTTGTGTTCGCCGAGTGGTGGTATCTGGCCCCACGCGAGGTCGGGCCCCGTCCACTGCCACAGGTGACCGGGGAACATGTAGGAACCGATGTCGGCGTTCCCATTCTCTCGAAACAGTCCTCTCGCCGCGAGATGCTCGTCAGCAAAACACTCCGACTCTGTGAGTACTGCTCCAGCTCTGATGCCATGGGATTGAAGCAGGTGAAACGCTTCGTGGTGGGTCATCGTCTCCGTCCACGTTTCGATGCCTTCATCGATGCCGTCGGCGTTCGCTAGCCGGTGGTCAACATCGGTCATGCGCGATTCGCTGGCCCAGTCCGGACCACCCATGGCTTCGACGAGGCGACTCCACTCATCATCCGATTGGACGTCGATTGCAACCCATCGGTCGAGGCCGGCCGCGCCGACTCTGCCGTGCCCACCAGATCCTTCAGGTGCGTCGAGGCAGCGATAGATGCCTCTCGGACCGTGGTGTCGGTGACGGTTCCCGGTGGTGACGTGCACATCGGGTGACACCTGAGCTTCGAGCAACAGTGGGCCGATCTGGTTCAGAAGGTTCTCGGACTGGGCCAGCTCGATGTGCTCGCCAGGTCCGTCCGCTCCTCTGCGACGAAGCGCTGCGAGAGTAGCGAAGGCTGCCGTAGCGCCGGTGGTTGCGTCCATGTGATACACAGCGTCGTTCTCGCCGATGTCGAGATCTGGGTAGCCACGCACGGTCGCCAATCCACACAGAGCTTCGAAACTCGACCCGAATCCGAGGTAGTCGGCGTATGGTCCGGCCAGGCCGGCCGAGGGCATGCGCACCATGATGAGCCGCGGGTTGCGGGCGTGCAGTGTTTCCCAGTCGATGCCGAGCCGATCGAGCAGCTCGACCCTGTTGTTCTCGAGCAGTACGTCGGACTCATCGACGAGTCGCAGGAACGTCTCGAGCCCATGTTCTCGGGTGAGGTCGAGCGTGATCGACTTCTTGTTTCTGCCGTGGCTCGCGAAAACCGCCGATCGGTTCCATGGTCGCGGTCCAGGGTCCATCTCCGGGTAGCCGCCCTGGATCGGGCCAATTGCCGGAATGACCTCTGGACGAGGACGTGGAAAGTGACCGCGGCTGTTGGTTGGAAAGAAATTGGGGTTCTCGACCCTGATCACCTCGGCGCCGAGGTCTCCGAGGAGCTCGGTTGCGAATGGGCCGGACCAGATGACGGTGAGATCGATAATGCGCACGCCGCGAAGGGGGAGGGCAGCTGTTGTGTTGTCGCTGGGGGGTCGGCTCAGTTTCGGTGGCTGGGATGCGAGTTCGGAGGTGACTTCGGCGGTGTGCTGCCCAATGGTGGGTGCCGGCGTTGCGATCCGCCAGCCGCGGTTGGCGAACCGAATCGGCCCACCAGGGTAGAGCAGTGTCCCTGCCGTTGGGTGCTCGACGCGCTCCCAGAAGCCCCGAGCCATGAAGTGCGGGTCGGTCAAGAGCTCGGTGGGCGTTTGAACAGCAGTGACGGGCCAGAGATGGTGCTGGGCCTGTTTCATTGCCTCCCGGCTCGTGCGTTGCAGTGTCCACATCAGCACAGCGGTGTTGGCGAGCTCGGCGAGTTCGGGATCGTTCGCGAACTCTGGATTCTCGTAGCGCTTCGCAAGGTCGACGTCGTCGAGCGTTGCGAGCATCCGCGAAATCCAGCGCGGCATCGTGGCGATCATCACGTTACCGTCAGCGGTTGGGTAGATGCCGGTCGGGTAGACGCTGATGGGCCGCGACCCGCTGCGAGGTGCGTCGCGGCCGGTGAATGAGCTGTACAGGAGAAATGGAGCTCTCCGGTCGATCGTGCCCACTTGGGTGTCGACGTTCGCGAGATCGATGTGACACGGGCGGCCGACTTTCTCTGCGCTCATGAGTGCGCCAAGCGTTGCCACGGCCCCGATGGTTCCGCACTGCAACTCGACGAGATCGTTCCCCATGTGCAACGGCTCGCGGTGGCTAATCCCAGCCGAGGATAGCGGGCCTCCGACGGCGTACGCGACGAGATCGCTGCCGACATAGTCGGCGTAAGGACCCGCCCTGCCGAACGTGGTGACGCTGACAGTCACCACGTTGGGGTTGAGTCGCTTCAGGTCGTCGTAGGTGAGACCATGACGGGCCGCCTCTCGCCTCGAGAACGACTCGATGACCACGTCGGCGCGTTCGACCAGTCTCTGCACGAGCACCCTGCCATCGGTGGAGCCGAGGTGGGCGACGATCGATCGTTTGTTGGTGTTCAGATGCAGGAACGTCGCGCTGTGTTCTCGGTCGGCTTCGCCAATGAACGGGCCTCGGCGGCGTGCTTCGTCGCCTTCAGGAGGTTCGACCTTGATGACTTCTGCGCCGTGGTCGCCAAGGAGCTTGCCGAGATGTGGTCCTGCTATTCCGGTTGCCAGCTCGAGTACGGAAATGCCGTGTAGAGGTTGCGATTCTGACACTGAACGAGATTAGTACGAACTATTGTGAGGAAGTCACTACAGAGCGAGGCCGACCATGATTCGCAGACTCGATCACATTATCTTGTGCGTGCGGGATCGCCATGCGTGGGCCGAGCGGATCGAGCAGGTCCTCGGCCTCCAGTCAGAGCGAAGCCGTGATGACGACCCGTGGGGATTTGCAAACCATGAGTTCAACATCGGCGACGGGTTCCTCGGCGTGGTGTGCCCTGATTCGCCAGAATCGCAGTTGGAGCGCTTCTTGGCGCGCCACGGCGATGCCTACTACGCTGTCAGCGTTGATCTCGGTTCGATCGAGGCCGCGGCCACTCAGTTCGAGTCGGCAGACGTTCCGCACCGAGTTGCATCGAGGGACGGTGTCGCCCACTTGCTGTGGCCTTCGCCGGCCGTGACCGCAGGCGTGCTGTTTCAGGTGTTCGGAGGGACAGACCCGGTTCAGGGCACGAACCCGCGACTCGGAGGGCTCCGCCGCGCCGTGCTTGCCGCCGATGATCTCGATCTGCGTGTCGGTCAGCTCCGGTCAGCGTTCGGTCTCGGCGCAGGAGCACCTGGTGAGGACGATGATCTCGACGCAACGACGGTGACGTTCGATCTCGACGGCTCGCCGATCGGACACCAGATTGTCATCGCCTCCCCTCGTGGCGAAGGGCCGCTCGCAGAGCACATCGGCACTCACGGCGCTTCGATCTACGAATGGGGCATTCACACCACCGACATCGACGGCGAGATGGGGCGACTCGATGCTGCTGGCGTCGAGTATTTGGCCGATGTAGTCGACGGCGAACGAAGGATCCTCATGGACCCAGTGGCCATTGGCGGACTTCGCCTTCGCCTCCACGCCGCCCGCGGCGCGTAGAGCTTCAGCGTGGAATGTCGCGCCAGGGACCTCGGTCGGAGCGTGGCTCCTTCGGCAGACCCAGGATCCGGTTTCCGATGATGTCTCGCTGAATGTCGGTCGTTCCCCCACGGATCGTGTCAGAGCGTGCCGCTAGAAACGTCCAGACCCACGTCGCCGACGAATATTCGGCTCCTTCTGCGTCTTGGAAGAAATCGGCGGGGAGATGCCCGGATGGAGCCACAGCCTCCGTGCCGATGATGTCGACCGCGAGCTCTGTCACCGCTTGATGGTGAAGCGACCACATCATCTTGAAGATCGAGCCTGATGGTCCTGGCAATCCGCCTTCGAGTAAGCGGGTGAGGGTTCGCAATGCCACGTATCGCATCAACTCGACCCTCGTATGGGCCTCGGCGAGCCGTTGGCGAATCACGGGGTCGTTGGTGCGGCCGAGTGCCTGTGCGTCGCGCATGAGCCGATCGAGTTCTGCTCGATACATGAGCGCCCGGGTCGTCGACGAGCCGCCTCGTTCGAAGCCCAGAAGCACCGAAGCGACGTTCCACCCTTCACCGATGTCGCCGACCACGAGGTCGCGTGAAGTTTTGGCGTCGGTGAAGAACACCTCGTTGAAATCGTGGCTTCCGTTGATGTTGACGACTTGCCGTACTTCGACACCTGGTTGGTCCATCGGAACCAGGAGGAAGGTCATCCCCTTGTGTTTCGGCGCATCCGGGTCGGTGCGGCTGAGCACGAAGATCCAGTTCGCCATGTGAGCTTCGCTGGTCCAGATCTTCTGACCGTTGATGACCCACTCATCGCCGTCCAGCGTGGCGCGGCTGCTGAGACCGGCCAGATCGGAGCCTGCGCCCGGCTCTGAGAAACCCTGGCACCAGCGATCTTCACCTGACAGGAGGCGTGGCAGGAATCTGGCTTTCTGCTCGGGCGTGCCGAGTTCCATGAGCGTTCTGCCCAGCAGGTTCATCCCGATGTTGAGTTGAACGTCTTCGAGCACTGCGCCGGCTCTTGTCATCTCTTCATTCAGGACGACCGTCTGCGCCAGCGAGAGGTCGGCGCCGCCATATTCCTTTGGCCACGACACGGCGAGCAGCCCGTTGTGATGGAGAGTCCGTTTCCAGTTCTCGTGGAACTCTGCGCGTTCAGTCGGCCCGAGCGCTCCGACCCCGACCCAGCCCTCAGGCAGGTTCTCGTCGAGCAGGCGCCTGATCGTTGATCTGAATGCCTCGGCTTCTTCGGAGTATTGGATGTGCACGGTGGTGTCCTTCAGGTTGTAACGCGCTGGGCCCAATCGGCCGCGGTGGTGACCTCGGCACGAAGGGGGAAGAAGTCGGTTACCAGCGTGTCGTGGAGGTGTTGGTTCGGGTCGGCGCAGCCGTCGGACAGCACGACGATCTGGTAGTCGAGGTCGATTGCCTCGGTGAGAGTCGACAGCACAACCCCGCTCGTGTGCAGTCCGACGAGGACCACTGTGGTTGTGCAGAATCCGCGGAGGAGGACGTTGAGGTCGCTGCCCGCGAATGCGCTTACCCGGCGTTTGGTGACGACGATGTCCGACGGCTGAGGGTCGAGTTCACGGGCGATCTTAGTTTGAGGATCGGATTCCAGCAGCATTTTGTGTTCAGCTAAGCCGGCGAAAAGTGAGTTGTTCGAACTGATCTCTGGGTAGTCATCTCGGAACGCGACCCTCACGTACACCGTCGGAATGCCGACAGCGCGCGCTGCCGATTTAGCTGTCGTCCACGCCTCGGCCAACCCAGCGTTGCCGAGCGCATCGACCTGGCGTTGCATCAGGTCGAGCAACAGCAGGCATGACGTGGTCATCGCCAGTCGACCACGTCGTCGAACGCCATCTGGTTGGCTTCGGCGACCCCGGAGATGTATTCGCTCATGTGATCGCGCATCAACAACTCGGCCAGCGGACCGTTTCCGTCGAGGATCGCTTCTGCGATCGCGATGTGGTCGCACACGATTCCGTGTCTCATGTCGTCGCTGAACACTGCACCACGAAGCCGCGTGAGAACAATCTGATTCAAGGATGACGCCAGCATGTCGAGAACGGAGTTCCCGGACAGAGAGCACACGACGCGGTGGAAACCTGTCGCGGCGCGCAGGTAGTCGGCGTCGATAAGGATGTTGGACTCATCGACCTCGCGGACGTAAGGACGCAACTGTTCGAGCGCGGCTCGGTCCTGGCGAGTGGCTGCCATTCTCGCGATCTGCGGCTCAAGCCTGACTCGTGCTGCGACGAGGTCGGAGTACTTTGCACCCATGAGGTGGAAGTGCAGGCTCTGCATTTTGGCCATGCTCTCCACGTCAGGCCCGATCAGAATCGGCCCGCCGCCCGGTCCCGGCTTGATGGCAATGAGGCCTTGAACTTCGAGAAACCTGAGCGCTTCGCGCAACGATCCGCGACTCACCTTGTAACGCTCGAGCATCATGGCTTCGCTTGAGAGTCTCGCCCCCGGTTCGAGTCCAGCTGAGTCCCTGACGATGGCTCTGGCGACGGTTTCAGACACCTTCTCCGTTGATTTCGACGGTGTCACCCCGGCTCCCCAGTTCTCAAGGACCTTACAACCATAGTGTTGATTTAAGACGCGCTCCCAAGTTTTGTACTGTGCCATAGAAATTTTCGGCGACACGGACGTTGCCGGAGCTATCCACCGGCACCGACTTGCCATAGTCCGGGCTGGTGACGCCCAAGGTGGTGGAACCCCACGTCGGGTTATAACCCGCAGCAGTGCTCCACGCACCAGCAGAGGATCCCCCCACCAAATAAAACCCACAACGCCAACAAGCTTGTTGTAACAAATCGAAGACAGATACGACCCACCCTGGCAATCTATGTGCACTGAAACGGCAGCCTGAGGAGCCTCAGATGCTTGGACCTAGACGGATCCCTTTCGTGGTCTGTCCCACGAAGAATGAATGTCTTATTAGTAAATGGCCTTGGATGCTGTAGCGCCCACACACAAAATCGCAGGTCAGAGGCCTAAACCAAAGTTGTCCAATTCGCTGGCGTTAGCTTCGAAGGGCCCAGGGCCCAGGGCCCAGGGCGTAGGGTGTTGGCGGTGTGGAGGTGGTAATGAGGGAGCAACCTGAACGGCCGATCTTTGGTCCTGAGGATCCGCGCCTTGATCCCCCAAACCCACCGGAGATCCGGCCGGTTCGCTCGATTGCCAAAGCGATCTCTTGGCGGGTGGTGGGGACCATTGACACGTTGGTCCTGTCCTTTGTTGTCCTGAGTCTTCTGGGTCCGTTCTTCGGCCTTGACGAGGTAAGCGCCAGCGGCAGAGCAAAAACTGCTGCTTATATCGCTTTAACCGAGGTGGCTACCAAGCTCACGCTGTACTTTTTGCATGAGCGGCTCTGGTCGCGGTTGCAGTGGGACCGCGACCTGGACGAGGAAGGCCACCACCGAGACGGACGGCGGCGCTCGGCCACCAAGACGGCGACGTATCGCGTGTTGGCGAGTTTGGACACCATGCTGCTCGGGTTCATTTTCACCGGCAGTCTGGCGACAGCGATCTCGATAGGTGGGTTCGAGGTGTTCACAAAGTTGACGCTCTATTTCTTCCACGAACGCTCCTGGGCCCGGATCCGCTGGGGGATCACCCCGGGGGGTACACGAGATTCGAGTTGTGGATAACTAAGGCAACCCAAAACGACAAAACGCTGCCCCTCACTGGATGTGTCCTTGAGGGCGATCCGCTACTCAACGCTCATTTAGTGGGAAAATAGGACATGGCTTGGAACAAAAACCAACTTTAGAAGGGAATTTCGATCACCGTAGGTGGCTAAGAGAA
>Ga0302123_10003080_pt1 | contig 11165 bp, 9 predicted proteins | sample CB21_321_MG_FD_203109 | JGI IMG/M metagenome (GOLD analysis project Ga0302123, IMG submission 203109) | Marine microbial communities from Western Arctic Ocean, Canada - CB21_32.1 | ecosystem: Environmental > Aquatic > Marine > Oceanic | place: Canada: Western Arctic Ocean | collected 2017-09-28 | reverse complement strand
CACTATCGATGCCTTGAAAGTCTATCGTGTCCTCCGCCGGATCGAAGTCGGCAATCGTATTATTGCCAACATCATTGAAATTCTGAATAAAGGTATCACTGCCGTCGCCACCGATTAAGGTGTCATCACCTGCGCCACCGTCGAGGGTGTCATTGCCATCGTTATCGCTTCCAAAGCCATCGCCCCCATCCAGAATATCGTCCCCGCTGCCGCCAAGAATAGTATCATCGCCTAAACCACCAACGAGAACATCAGCGCCGGAGCCACCATCCAGAGTGTCATCGCCATCATTGCCGGAGATGACATCATTACCTTCGCCACCGGATAGGTCATCATCGCCTGTGCCACCGAATAGCTCGTCATCGCCTGCGCCACCGGATAGGTCATCATCGCCTGCGCCACCGTCTAGGGTGTCAGCGCCATCGCCACCGGATAGGGTGTCATCGAAGCCTCGGTAAGGCCCGCCGTTAAGCGTAACGTTTTCAATATTCAATTGATCTGGTGTTACGCCAGCAATTGTCAGAGTGCTGCCGTTGCCAGCATCAATAAATGTGCCACCATCTTCGGTTTGGGTAATGGAGAGGTCTGCTTCACTATCGATGCCTTGAAAGTCTATCGTGTCCTCCGCCGGATCGAAGTCGGCAATCGTATTATTGCCAACATCATTGAAATTCTGAATAAAGGTATCACTGCCGTCGCCACCGATTAAGGTGTCATCGCCATCCCCACCCGATAAGACGTCATCGCCATCGCCACCGGCTAGGAGGTCATCGCCAGCACCACCGTCTAGGTCGTCATCGTCATCGCCACCGGCTAGGAGGTCATCGCCATCGCCACCTATTAGGGTGTCATCGCCATCGCCACCAGAAAGGGTGTCATCACCATCGTTATCGCTTCCAAAGCCATCGCCCCCATCCAGAATATCGTCCCCGCTGCCGCCAAGAATAGTATCATCGCCTAAACCACCAAAGAGAACATCAGCGCCGGAGCCGCCATCCAGATCGTCATTGCCATCATTGCCGGAGAGGACGTCATTACCTTCGCCACCGGATAGGTCATCATCGCCGTCGCCACCTTCTAGGACGTCATTGCCATCGCCACCTATCGAGACCGACTTGCCATCGATAGTATAACTTCCAGCGAACTCGGCTGGAGTTACGCCATTGATTGTCAGAGTGCTGCCGTTGCCGCCATCGATGTAGGTGCCTAACCCGTCCGCTGTTGCCGTAATAGATAAATTGTTTGAAAGTAGGTCCTCAATAGAAATCGCGCCGTTGCGAAAAGCCGTTTGTAAATCTACCGTGTCCTCTGCCGGATTGAAGTCGGTGATAGTATTATTGCCAACAAAATTGAAATTCTGAATAAAGGTATCGTTGCCTGAGCCGCCGACTAAGGTGTCATCGCCTTCGCCACCTTCTAGGGTGTCATCGCCATCGCCACCGGTTAGGATGTCATCGCCCCAGTTACCGTCTAGGGTGTCATCACCAGCGCCACCGGATAGGGTGTCATCATCCATGCCACCATCTAGGGTGTCATTGCCAGTCCCTCCGACTAGCCAGTTATCACCAAAGCTACCACCGGTCGGGGTGTCATCGCCATCGCCACCTATCGAGACCGACTTGCCATCGAAAGTATAACTTCCATCGAACTCGGCTGGAGTTACGCCATTGATTGTCAGAGTGCTGCCGTTGCCGCCATCGATGTAGGTGCCTAACCCGTCCGCTGTTGCCGTAATAGAAAATGTTGCAAGTGGGTCCTCGCTCAGCCCTTGTAAATCTACCGTGTCCTCTGCCGGATTGAAGTCGGTGATAGTATTATTGCCAACATCATTGAAATTCTGAATAAAGGTATCGTTGCCTGAGCCGCCGACTAAGGTGTCATCGCCTTCGCCACCGTCTAGGGTGTCACGGCCTGAGCCACCGGATAAGGTGTCATCGCCTTCGCCACCGTCTAGGGTGTCAGCGCCATCGCCAGCGCCGCCCTTGAGAGTGTCATCGCCCGCACCGCCAGCGAGAGTGTCATTGCCTTCGCCACCGTCTAGGGTGTCATCACCATCGCTGCCGGTGAATTCCTGAGCACCCTGAAATCCCTTTATATTAATTCCGTCCTGTTGGGATTCGGCCGCCAAATCACTCAAGACGCTCCCAAGAGTGTCATCGGGGCCAATATGCAGTTGGCGTACCAGTGAAGTTCGCACAACCTCGGGGTTCAGATGCTCGCCCGCGCTTGAATCGAGAGTAAGCGCCTCCCCGCCGATCGTGACATTGTCAGTACCTAACTGTTCCGGCGTCACACCCGCCACAAACAGCGAATTACCAGTCCCCGCATCAATCAACGTGCCACCATCGACCTCTGTGACCGAGAGCTCGTAAATACTCTCCACGCCCCTGAACTCGATCGTGTCCTCTGAGGGATTGAAGTCCGTGATTGTATCGTTGCCTGAGACACTGAAGTCTTGAACGAAGGTGTCACTACCTTCACCGCCTGTGAGGGTGTCATCACCAGCGCCACCGTCTAGGGTGTCATCACCTGCGCCACCGTCTAGGGTGTCATCGCCATCGTCATATTCACCACCGTGTAGGGTGTCATCGCCAGCGCCACCTTCTAGGATGTCATCGCCTTTGCTACCGTCTAGGTTGTCATTGCCATCGCCACCGTCTAGGCGATCCTCGTCTAAGCCACCGTCTAGGGTGTCATCGCCATCGCCACCTTCTAGGATGTCATCGCCATAGCCACCGTCTAGGGTGTCATTGCCAGCGCCACCGTCTAGGGTGTCATCGTGAGAGCCACCTGATAGGCGGTCATTGCCAGTGCCACCGGTTAGGATGTCATCGCCATAGCCACCGTCTAGGGTGTCATTGCCAGCGCCACCGGCTAGTTCGTCATCGCCAGATTCACCGTATAGGACGTCATTGTCTGCGCCACCGTCTAGGGTGTCATCGCCAGCGCCACCTTCTAGGATGTCATCGCCAGCGCCACCGGATAGGGTGTCACCGCCATCGCCTAGGTTGTCATTGAGCTGGTAAAAATGTGAAAATCCACCACCGTGTAGGAAGTCATCGCCAGCGCCACCGTCTAGGGTGTCACTGCCTGCGCCGCCGACTAAGGTGTCAGCGCCATCGCCACCGGACAGGGTGTCATCGCCGTCGTCACCGGATAGGTAGTCATCGCCAGCGCCACCGGACAGGGTGTCATTGCCATCGCCACCGATTAGGAGGTCAATACCTCCGCCACCGTCTAGGGTGTCATTGCCTGCGCCACCGGATAGGGTGTCATCGCCTTTGCCACCTTCTAGGGTGTCATCGAAGCCTCGGTAAGGTCCGCCGTTAAGCGTAACGTTTTCAATATTCAATTGATCTGGTGTTACGCCAGCAATTGTCAGAGTGCTGCCGTTGCCAGCACTAATAAATGTGCCACCATTGCTGGTCTGGGTAATGGAGAGGTCCGCATCACTATCGATGCCTTGAAAATCTATCGTGTCCTCTGCAGGATTGAAGTCGGCAATGGTATTATTGCCAACATCATTGAAATTCTGAATAAAGGTATCACTGCCTGAGCCACCGATTAAGGTGTCATCACCTGCGCCACCGTCAAGGGTGTCATTGTCAGCGCCACCGGACAGTTCGTCATCACCAGCGCCACCGTCTAGGGTGTCATCGCCGTCGCCACCGGATAGGTAGTCATCGCCAGCGCCACCTTCTAGGACGTCAACGCCGTCGCCACCCAAAAGGACGGAACCGTCGTCCCCAGCATATAGTTTGTCATTGCCTGCGCCTCCGACGAGAGTGTCGAAACCTGCTCCACCTGCTCCACCAACAAGGATGTCATCGCCAGCGCCACCGAATAGGTGGTCAGCGCCATCGCCACCGGATAGGGTGTCATCGCCGTCGCCACCTTCTAGGACGTCATCGCCATCGGTGCCTTTTTGCTCTTCGGCCATCTTAACAAATTCCTCAGTCCGTCGGGAACAACGTAGTCGCTAACTCTATTGACCCGCATCTACAGGCAACACGTACATATCATGGCAGTTGCGCCACGGCATTATGTATTAAATCTGCAGATAGGGATAGCGTTCGAGCAGTACGGTCTTGAATGCATCCACGTCTTGACCCTTCAAGTTATTCAGCTTATCCGAGTCTACTTACTACGTTTGGGATTCTTGATGTCAGTGACGGAGGTTTCGTACCTATTTTCTGTGAGCCGGTCGGCAAGCTCCTGATAGGTCTCGCCCGGCAAGCCCCACAACTTGTTGGCATAGGCTTTCAGGAACATCCGTTTGGCCTGTTTCAGTGCCGATCCCCGACCGGGGTATCACCTCAAATGCCACTGTAAGGGTGGGGCGAGGGCCACTGGGGGTGCCTACGTAGTTATTATCAAGCAGCTACACAGATCAGGGTGTGAGGCTGTTAGCCACCCTCAGTTGCCTTTGACGGCAGACAAATAGGTCAACAGAATTGATGCCTGCCTGTGCTTATAAAGAGGTAGGTATATTTATTACTCTTCGTTTAGTGACAGAAATGACAGAAATGACAAATAAATAGAAACTTTGCCATAAGAGTGACTAGGGGAAAGTTATAGAAACCTTGTCATTCCTGTCATTCTTGTCACAAGAAAAGGCAGAGCAGATGTAATTCACCTGCTCTGCCAGTATTGGGTGGTGAGGTTAGCTGACTATGTAGAAATTGGTATAATTTTTTTGTTGCTTATTAATCATCTATGTCTTTTCTATATTCAAGAAATTTCTCCGTTATAAATCCTAAATAATACAACGGATTGTTTTCTTTATATTCCCTCATAACATCATCTATATTTAATTTATCCCGATCCAATTTTTCTAAGAATATTTCATAGGCTTCGTCTCTTATATTGTCTCTATTGGAAAACATTGAAGATGAAATTGTGTCTGTTTCGTTTGGGTAAAACAAGGGAACCAATTCGTGTTTAGATTCTAGATCAAGTTCAATATATGGATCATTAATTAATTTATCTATAACTACCCTACTTGGGCTACCTGAAACTCCATATAGGGAAACCGCCCGTCGGAATATATCCGATATAATAGTTATTTGTTCTTCTTTAACAATTTTTAATGCCGCGTCACAGGTAATATCATTATATTTTCCGCTGAGAATTACACCGTAATTAGCCCTCTTTAATTCGTCATATACTATGCTTATTTCATCAAAATCTAGATCTTCTATATTAATCCTTTTTTTCTCACAATTATCAACGTTATTCACAATATCTCTAGTTACTTCTGGATCTAACGAACCGCCTTTTTTAGAATAAAACGGCTTCGCCATACGATTGAGAAAATCACGATTCAAATCATCACGACCCTTTACTGTCAAAACCGTATGGAGCCCACCTAATGCTCCTAAACCAATTCCTGTTAAAATCCCCCAACTATTCAAAATGTAATCTATAAATTCTGGAAAAAAATACTGAGATAAAAAGCTACCACCGAGAAGAAGTATTAAACCAAACGCCATAGACATGGTGTAAAGCAACGGTGCGTTCCACCTTCTTCGTCCCTTAATAGCCCACCAGAGAGCTCTTGGGATGCCGTAGAAAAGTGGTAGTATTATGAGGCTAAAGAAAAGTATAGTGAGTAGCCCGCTGACAACCGCTATAACAATACCGAGTAAAATATCTCCCATGAAAATTCTCCCTAGATTGAAATTGTATTTATGACATGCCTCACATATGTGGTTTTTCTGCAGTAAAAATTATTTCATAAATTAGTTAAATAATCTCTTAGTATTTGGCGTAAGGAATAAATTTTTTTAATTATTTTTTCCATTTTGTTTTCGCGTAATTATAAAACAATATTTCTGATAAAGCTGCGGATAAGTTCAAATTCCCTTCGCCTGCACCAAATTCAGATTGATATTGTTTTGGTATTTCCTTGAATAATTTTGTAAGTGATGTGGCCAACTTTTTTGCCTTTTTTATTACTGGGTCTCTAAGATCAACTTTCCCCACCATAGCGCCTAATGTTTTTGCGGCGTTCTTCACCCCTCTAGCAAATTCTTTATCGCCCGTATTTGATAGAGATACCACCTGTTTCATTGTAGAGAATGTATCGTCTTTTGTAAGAGCGTTAAATAAAAGAGCTTCCGAATTGACCATTTCTTCCTGCGTTAATGGTATTTTCATTTCTTTCATATTATGACTTAAATAAAAATATATGTATGCGTGGAATTTTCCTAATAAATATCTATCTTGCCAAAAATATACCGGCATATGCCCTATGTGTATCTCGTAGACACTTACGAGGCCGTTTATTGTACCGTAAACCTTTTCTAACAACATAATTTTTTGCTCTATATTTTTTGAATTTTGTGCTTGCACAGATAGAGTTAAAGGAAAAAATAATACAAAAACTATGTACAGAAATATTTTTTTAACAATAATATTTTCAGGAAGTCTTGTGACTTTATATGTCATAACAAAATTATTCACTTTCTGAGGTATAACAATTAATAATTCTGAATACTTCACCTCCGATTTCATACGGGTGACGCTTTCCTATTCTATATTGTTGATATACTAACATATTTTACAATATAGCTTCGGTAAGTTGGTTAGTTTAGCAGTAATCTGTTTAATGTCCACCCACCCTAAGGTGAGCAGACTGATCTGGCTTTATACTAGTTTATAAAAATAATGTTCGTAGTGTCGCCTAGCTCGAAGATACCTACCGTCGCCCGGTCCCTATTTTGGTTGAAAAGAAATTTCTAGACCTGATCAGAGTCCGCTTTATGCCGGTAACTAGGTTGAAATAAAATTGTTCAAATATGGTGCGTCCATCTACATTCAGGAAATCCGGAACAACCAAAGAATTCTCCTCCGGTTCTGGAATTTTTACGTTTCACTGATGTCTTTCCACATGTATCGCAGGTGTATTTATACCCCTTTTGCAAATGCGTATCGTGTCGTTCCTGATGCGGGGCTTCATCTTTACCGGCAGAGCATTTGGTACACTGGTTTGTTCCCGGAAGGAATTGTAATCGTGGTAGAGCAATAGGGAGCCCACATTTCACGCAGCGGACAACATTTTCAGGATCAAATAGTAGTCTATCAGTGTCATCGTATATTTGGATGTTTTTACTCTCGCATTTAGAACAGGTGAGCATCTCTACCAGTTCCCCAATATTTGATAGTTTGGCAGATTCTCCCAATTTTTGTTCGAAGCCTTCTAATGCCGCTTCACCAGAATGCCCGCATTCTAGACAGACTAATTGTAATTGGTTCATTTCTTACCCCGTCAATCTGAGTGGCTTATCACTGTATCTAGAAACTCGACTGGCTACCCACCCGAAGGTGAGCAGCCAGCTGAGGTGCAGTGTTAGTTTACAAAGGCGTCCCTCTGGTCCTCATCAAGCATAAGAAAAGCCAATGTCTCTGCGTCCCGGTTACGGTTGAACACAAATTTCCGGACCTTGGGGGATTCATTTTCCATGTACTCTTGATACTCGCAAAGCTGGTATTCGTATTCCTTTTTTGCATCTTCGAAAGTTACCACTTCGGTTTCATCTAAATCATCCATGTAGCCTACTCCTCTACAATTGGATGATCTATCGACCCAAAGGTATTTTTGACCTGTTCACTTACATCCTTTGGCCACCAAGGGCGAAACGGATCTAACGCGTAACCGGTTGGCACATACCACATACGCTTATCAGGGTCCCAACGACCACCAAGGGCTTTGCATTGGTCTTTATTATCGTAGGGGCAGTTTAGGTACACTTTCTTGTTGCTCATTATGGATCTCCCTTGTTGAGCTACGGGTAGGTTTGAATGACAAGTAGGTTCATCGGCATTCCAGCCAAAATTCACCGCGACAATATTTTCCTGACGCTGTGTGACAACTGGGTCAGTCAATTTGGGCACGACGCCATCCTCGAAGAATTCAAGGAAATCGAGCGGATCCTGCCATTGGCTGATGAAAAGTTCGTGTCGGCCTTCGTCGTATTCGGCACCACGCAGGAAGCATATTTCGATCTGGGATTCATCGAGGGGCGGCTTAAAATATAGCCGTTTTCTTGAATTTTGAGACTGCATGGGCTAGTACAACTCAAGCGTCGGCAGTGTAATTCCTTGACTCACAGCCAATATTGAGTTAGTATCTGCGTAAGAGTATTCAGAGTTTTGCTCTTCGCATAGTGCCTCCAGCCAAAATTCCAGCTTTTCGACCTCCTCACGAACTTGTGTGAGTTGCTCGTTATATGATTGAGCTTGTTTGGCAAATTCACTCATCTCTATCTCCTTCTTTTGATCTCTTCGTAAGAGTCGAGAGATCAAAAGAAGGAGATAGAGATGGAGGTAACCGGGATTTCCAATTACCCGCTTTGGGTTGTGACCCGCTTAGTTGTGCTTTGTTTTAAGAATATAAGATTTAATTAATGATTATTAATAAATTGGTTAAAGAAAACGCATTATTGCCCTCTACCCAACCGCCATGTAGGGGTTAAAGGGCTTCTACGGGGCCTCTACGGCCCGGCAAATGGCCTTCTGAGAGGAGTATCCAGTCGTGTCCCAACGGTATGACAAATTATCAGATTCCGTCCTTAACAAGATGCCTATATCAAGAATTCTCTCATTCTTTGGCGATTGTGACTGAGTTCGGAGACATCACAAACGTTGTCACTCGTGCTGTAACGGCAAGTGAGAAACGCCAGCGTGCACGCAGCGGCACTGCTCAGGAAAGTTTCGAATATGCGATTGCCCACATACTCAAGGAGCTCTGGAAAGCTTCGGCTATAGGGCCCACTCATGAGGTCACCATTCAAAGAGGACGTGACTGGTACTCAAAGAATTCGCGTTACCGTGATCCCCATCTTACATATCGCACGACTATCGATGCGTTTAACGGCCTACGCTTTTGTAATTACTTAGACGTGGTTAAAGAAGGATATTACGACCGCAAATTAAATTCAGGGAAAGCTACCAAGGTCGTGGCCTCGCCTAAGCTTCGACAGCTTCTTAATAATATAAAGATCCACCCTGCCATCGCCATGCCCCCTGATCTCGATAGGGAGTGCATTATTCTGAGGAATAGAGTGGGTGGCCGCAGAATCTTCGAGGCCTACACGGACACGCCTCAGACTATCAATTGGCGGGAAAACCTTAAGACAATCAATAAATGCCTCATCAGACATTGGCCTGATTTAGAGATACCAGATCAAAAAGTTAAATCACTGCAAGAACGCCTCGAGCTTGCCTCTGACAAAGAACCGGTCAACCTCTCGAATCGCACATTGGTTCGTATTTTCACCAATAATTCATGGGAGCAAGGGGGCAGGTTCTACCGGGCATGGTGGCAGAATATTCCTAAGGAACTCAGACCCTACATTACCATCGACGGCAAACGGACGATTGAGTACGACTACTCCCAGATACATCCGCATATAGTTTACGCGCGTGTCGGCGCTGAGCTAGGTGCTGAAGACGCCTATAATCGTGTTTTTGGCGACCCGAGCCTAAGAGGTGTTATCAAACAAGCATTCAATGCCATGCTACAATCCAGTACACCCCTCATAAACAAACCTCGAAAATTAAATTTGAAGAAAACGGGGTTGTCGTGGGAACAAATTCGATCTGGCATTATTGATGCTCACCGACCAATTGAGAAAATATTTTTTTCCGGTATCGGCAATAGCCTTCAATTCGAAGACAGCTGTATAGCTGAAGCCATAATGCTTCACTTTTCTAGATTCGACGCGCCTGCCCTTCCTATTCATGATAGCTTCATTGTCCATCATGGTTATGGGGCCGAATTAGAAGAGCAAATGCGAAAAGCATTTTCCCATCGCTTCGGTGTATCAATAGCCGACCCGGATATGATAATCCGCGAAATGGAACCTGCATCAAATTCTGACGAATTTGGGGATATATCTATTGACTCTATTTTAGCCGGACCAGATGGCTATGAGAAATACACTCAGAGAGAACGAGACTGGTTTTCTTTTAAGTATAATTAATTATTGATTTATTATTTTTATGAAAGGTATATCCAAATGATTAAACGCTTACTTTTATCATCTATCTTCTTATTAATACCATTTCAAGTTTCTGCCGGTCCTACTATAAAATTTTTAGAATTATTAAAAATAAATCAATTTCATGAAGTTACATTAAAATGCTTCCAAAATGGTGAAAAAATAATTGATGAGAATTTATATTCCGACAGCGGTATTAGGTTATACAAGAATAAAGAATCTACGAAACCTTTCGCGCTGCTCCTATCTTCCGATACGACTTGCACTATTAGCGAAAGATAGCCGGTCTTTAGAAAATACTAGACGCTCAAAAGTAGAAATAATTAAAGACTTACAAAATGGTATATTAGGATGTATTAATGAGAAAATTATAGGGCTTGTTGGTTCCATAATTAAGGCTAGATAATTTTGTATATTTAGATATCAATTAAGCTTGAATACACACACAGTGTAATCACTTAAAGTGTATCACTTTATATGGGGACACAGGGCCCCTGTACTAGGAACGCTAAGCATTTCATTGTTACTCGAATAACAAGACACCCGACGTTGCGTTATTCATGTGCATCGGCACCCACCCACACTTAAATAATAGAAGATTAGCACCCATCAAGAATACTGGGTGGCCAACTGTGCCAGTGTTCGTGATGCCCCTTCAGTGAGGCTTACAGGGCCGTTAAAGGGTGCGTCAGGGGGTGTTTAGCTACCCTCCCGCCTGACACAGATATCTATGGTGGTTAACAGCCTCACACCCTGATCTGTGTAGCTGTCTATGAATAATAACGTAGGTACCGGGGGTGGCCCATGCGCGGGGGGGGCCATCAAGGGTGATCTTATCTGGGTAGACCACAGGGTAGATCACAGATGCATCTTGACTGTGTATTTGAGGGGTGAGAGTCTAGGCTTTGCTTAGGTTAAGCTGATTAGCTGGTACATAGCTCAGGCACCATCTGCCTACCGCCGGCACCAAATGGCGTGATCCACCAGCCATAAATCGCCTTAATTCAAGCAGTTACCTGTTTTACTGCTAATTGGGGTAGGTCGCAGTTTGCATACCTACCCTTCCATCATCTTCATCCACTTGCTTAAAACTGGCAGGCCATAGCCCTTTCCATAGGATGCCCCTATAGAGGATGAAGACCATCCTCCTATCTGGTCTAT
>Ga0302123_10003078_pt1 | contig 11172 bp, 6 predicted proteins | sample CB21_321_MG_FD_203109 | JGI IMG/M metagenome (GOLD analysis project Ga0302123, IMG submission 203109) | Marine microbial communities from Western Arctic Ocean, Canada - CB21_32.1 | ecosystem: Environmental > Aquatic > Marine > Oceanic | place: Canada: Western Arctic Ocean | collected 2017-09-28 | reverse complement strand
CTGCAATCATCACCGCCCCCACGGCCTGTTGCCCTGACGGATCCGCAGGGTCGCGCGGCGACGTCATCGCGGTCCGACCCGACGTGGCGTGGTGTGCGAGGCACCGCCACCTCGACGCTCGGCCGGGTCTTGATCGGGGTCATTGGGATCAAGCTGGTGGTGGGTGTCCTCGGCAGCGCCACGCCCAGTTGGCTGCGGGTGCTCGACGTCGCGGGGAACGTCGTCCTGGTCATCGCCATCAGCTATCTACTGATTCGCATCCTCCCGGTGTTACGGCGCCGTCTGCTCTGGCGGGTCCGGCGGAGGCTGATCCTGTCTTACGTCTTTGTCGGGTTTGTTCCGATCGTGCTTGTTGTCTCGTTCTTCCTGCTGGTCGGGTTGCTCGTGGCTGGCACCGTAAGCTCGTTACGCGTGCAAGCGAGCTTCGAGGACGCGGTCACCGCTGCGACCGGACTAGTGGGCGCGACCGCGGCCGATCTGCGCGGGGTGGTAGGCGTGGGCGACGTACCTGCCATTCTCGAACGTCGTCTCCGGGGGGTCGAGTCTCGATATCCGCTCGCCTCGATTGCAGTCGTGCCGCGCGCGGAGAGTGCCCCGTCGCGGTTCGTTGCCGGGGCGTGGCGAGATCCGGACGAGGTCCCCGAGTTTCCGGTCTGGCTCGAACGGGCCGACAGTGGCATTGTGATGAGTCGGACCCTTGAGCGCCGGGTTGTCGTGGCGCGGGCCGCCGAGTTGATTGAAGTGGCAGGGGTTGTTGCCGCAGTGGTCGCCGAACTGCCGCTCACCGGTGACGTGATCGCGGCTATGCAGGCCTCCAGCGGCATCGAGTTGATCGAATTGGCGACCACGACCCCGGTGGCCGATCCCGAGGCTGCGGATTTCGACCCGACCGAATCGGGCGAGCGGATATCGTTCGTCCCGGGAGGCCAACCCGCCGACGTCGCCGGTGGAGTTAGCTGGGTGTTCGAATGGGACTCGAACGTGGACCTGCTCACGTGGTCGACGGGCCGGCACGATCGCGGCACGGTGATCTTGCTCTTCGACCCGCGCATCTTCTACGGTCAGGTAATGCAGCGTGGCGATCTCAACTTTGCAAGCGGGTTCCTGCTGGGGCTGACGGTGATCGGCGTCATGTTCCTGACAATCGAGGTGGTCGCGCTCGTGATGGGCTTCGCTCTGGCAAAGTCGATTACCGGCGCGGTGCATGAGCTGTTCACCGGTACCGAGCGTGTGCGGCAGGGTGACTTCTCCCATCGGATTCAGGCGAAGACCGGGGACCAGCTGGGTGAACTGGCCGAATCGTTCAATACAATGACCGGGAGCATCGCCGAGCTATTGACGCAGGCGAAGGAAAAGCGCCGGCTGGAGGAGGAGCTCCGGGTCGCGCGCGATATTCAGGTATCGCTGTTACCGTCTGGACCGGTCACGTTTCCGGGGCTCGCGGTGACCGCGATGTGTCGCCCGGCGCGGGAGGTGGGAGGCGACTACTACGACTTCATGCCGCTTGGCGAACACCGGCTGGGGGTGCTTGTGGCCGACGTGTCCGGCAAGGGCACCTCGGCGGCGCTGTACATGGCCGAGCTCAAGGGACTGATCCTGTCGCTGAGCCAGGTCTACCAGAGCCCGAAGCGGTTACTGCTGGAGCTCAACCGGATCCTGTCGACCCATCTGCTGGATAATCGCACGTTCATCACGATGATCTATGCCGTGCTGGACCTAGAGGCGCGCACGCTAACCTACGTGCGCGCCGGGCACACCCCGCTTATATATGTGCCGGCCCATGGGCCTACGCCAGGAACCTCGCAGGTGCTGACACCTGACGGGATCGTCGTCGGGTTGCATCTCGATGGCATCCAGGAGAAGTTCGCCGAGTTGCTCGAGGAGCAGACGTTGTCGATCGGCGAGGGTGACCTGTTTGCGTTCTTCACCGATGGCATCACCGAGGCGATGAATGAGGAGTTGGACCTGTTCGGTGAAGAGCGGCTCAGTAGTCTGCTGGAAGAGCACGTGCACCTGCCGTCGGATGAGCTCCAGGCGCGTATTTTGGGCGATGTCGAGGGCTTCGTCGGTGGTGCCGAGCAGCACGATGACATGACGATGGTGCTGTTGCGCGTCGACGAACTGCCGCCCCGCGGTGTCCACGCATGATCGAGGCAGAACCGGCCGTCGTCCTGCGGACCCACTCCGACATCGAGGCCAACGTTGTGAGAGGGCTACTGGAGACTCACGGGATCAGCGCGGTGCTGTCGGCCGCTGGACCCCACGCGATCTTTCCAGTAGGCCTCAGCGGGTTGGGTGAGGTCCGATTGACCGTGCGCGCCGAGACGGCGGAGATGGCGACCCGGTTGATCACCGAATTCCGGCAGGAGCTGTCGGACCGGGTGACCCGGATCCGGGATGAGTACCGCGCGGTCGAAGAGGCACTCGGGTATCGCTTCACGGACCCCGGCTTGCTCGAGCATGCGTTGACGCACCGCTCGCGCGCGCACGAAGACGTGAGCGGTGGGGTGCGAGACAACGAGTCGCTCGAGTTTCTGGGAGACGCGGTGCTGGGATTCATCATCTCTGACCGCTTGTTTCGCGAGTGTCCGGACTGGGACGAAGGGCAGAAGTCGAAGGCGAGGGCACTGCTCGTGTCGACCGCGGCCTTGGCTCGGGTGGGTGAGGATCTGGGGCTGGGCGAGCATCTGTTGCTCGGGCGAGGTGAGGAGAAGACGGGGGGGCGGCGGAAGCGCTCGCTCATCGCAGACACGTTCGAGGCGGTAGTGGCTGCCGTCTATCTCGACGGAGGGGTCGACGGGGCGGAGCAGTTCATCGAGCGCTGGTTCAGGCCGCAGCTCGATGCGGTCAAGGCTGGCGGGCTCACCCCCGGGCTGACGGCCGACCACAAATCGTCGCTGCAAGAGTGGGTGCAGTCGCACGACATGGGCTTGCCGCAGTATCGCCTCGTCGCTGAGACAGGACCGGCGCACCGGCGGGTATTCGAGATCAAGGTGTCAGTCGGGTCGCGCGAGCTGGCGCGCGGGGAAGGGCGGAGCAAGAAGGAGGCGGAACAACATGCCGCCGAACGCGCCCGGAAGGCGTTGGGGACCGACCCCTGATCGAGCGCGGCTGCCCTGCTCAATCGATCTCGATCATTCCCCAGGCGCGGTCGCGGTTCCGCCCCATGTCGTCGGTCGTGGCGGCGGGAGCTTCGGCGCTGGCCATCGCCGGCTCCATGTAGGGGAAGCGGTGGACCGCGTACTCCTGGGCCTCCCGGGCCAGGTCCTCTTCGCCGGGTGGCTTCGCCTCTCCGTGCAGACGAACCCACAGCCGCAGCACCGGGTCAGCGAAGCTGTAGTGTTTCTGTCGCACGTTCAGCAGGTCGACATCTTCCAGCCACGATAAGTAGTCCTTGGTAGAACCAGGCGTGCGCTCTACGCGATGCGCGATCTCGGTCAGCGTCAGCGGTTCTTCCATTGCCAGCACTTGGAGAATCGCCTTCAGCGCGCCATAGCCTCTCGCGCGGTGTAGCCGCAGCTCGTAGCAGAACCGACACGCCATCGATAGCGGGGCACCGGGCGCCATCTGCGTCGCCAGCGCGCTGACCGGGTCGCCCGCGCCCATGTTGGCCGTGGCCTCGGCTAGCAAACGTAGATACAACGGACGCCCGTCTGTGAGCGCATGGATGATTCGGGCGAGCTCGAGCCGTTCGTCGTACGTTTCTCCGATGTTCAGCCGCGTTAGCGTCGCCGTCACCTCACGTGGGGTCAGCGGGGGCAAATGCATGAACTCGAAGCGTTCCGGGGCGTTATGAAACAGTCGCATGGTGCGGGTCACGAAGCGCGTGGTCAGGACAAACCGGTTCGGACTTTCGCACAGGGTCTGCCAGAACTCGCGCAGCACGCCCCGGAGTCCCGGGAAGCTCTTGAACGTTCGAAGTTCGAGTGCCTCGTCGAGCAAGAACGTTACAGGCGTGCCGTTCGTCGCGCGCGAGTGCTTAAGAAAGTGGCAGACGGCTTCGAACGCTGCTCGGGCGGCGCGGGTGTCGGCGGTGCCGGGCGGCATGTCTGGTGCCTGGCAGCGTGTCGTCTGCATAAGGGACGAGAAAAAGCGTTCAGGAGTCGTCGCGATACGTTCGACGTCGACATACTCCGTCTCTGGTCCGAGCGCCGTGTGCACTCGACGCAGCAGCGAGGTGCGGCCGCTGCCGCACCCGCCGACCAGTACCGGGATTCGTGGCGGGGTGGCCTCGAGGGCGGCAAGGATTCTTCGTTCGATGGCAGATCGGTCAGCCAGCACGCGCTCTCTTCAGGGTGACGCCGCGTCGGCGTGTTACAGAATGCGATCGATGATCACTCGGAACGGTTGACGTTAAAGAAGAGCGAATGGATTGTCAAACCTCAACGCGTCTCGCGATAAGTTTTTCTTCTTGACTTTCGCAGCGTCGCGCACCTGCCCCACTTGGGTGGTGCCGCGCGATGCAAGATGTGCTCGCAGGATGTGCGTGGTGTTGAGCCTTCTGTTACGATCGATCACTCAGGTGCGGCTGCACGCGAAGCTCAGTGATGTCTGGATTGCACCAGTGATGAAGCGAGAACGAACGTGAATATCGCGGTGATCGGCGCGCAGTGGGGTGACGAGGGCAAGGGCAAGATCGTCGATTTGCTCACGCCGCACGTGTCGATTGTCGCCCGCTACCAGGGCGGACACAACGCCGGCCATACGGTGAACGTGGGCGACGCGCAGTTCATCCTGCATCTGCTGCCGTCGGGCATTCTTCACCCCAATGTGCGGTGCGTGATCGGTAACGGGGTCGTGGTCGATCCGGACGCCTTGTTCCGCGAGATCGAAACGCTGGCGACGCAGGGGGTCGAGGTGGGTGACCGGCTGCTGATCAGCGACAAGGCGCACGTCATCCTGCCGTATCACCGTGAGCTCGAGGTGCTCGCAGAGGCGCGACGCGGCGACCGGCGAATCGGCACGACATCGCGTGGTATCGGACCCAGCTATGAGGACAAGGTGGGACGCCGTGGGATCCGGGTGGCGGACCTCGGTGACGCGTCTGAGGATGGGCCGCTGGCGGCGGCGATCCGGGAGAACGTGTCGGCTCGGAACCATGCGGTCGGGGGCGCGGAGACCGACTGGCGCGCCCTGCACGCGGACGTGCGGGCGGTGTGGGCGCGGCTCGAGCGCTGGGTGGGCGATGCGTCGCTGTTTCTGACCAGGGCGATGGAGGCGGGTGAGCGCGTGCTGTTCGAGGGGGCGCAGGGAACGATGCTCGATATCGACCACGGTACGTATCCGTTTGTCTCGTCGTCCAACAGCACGGTCGGCGGGCTGTGTACAGGGCTGGGTGTGAGCCCGCGGGCGATCGGCGCGGTGCTCGGCATCGCGAAGGTCTACACGACGCGGGTCGGTGAGGGCCCGTTGCCGACCGAGTTGCACGGCGCTATGGGGGATCAACTGCGAGAGAGTGGCCGCGAGTATGGCGCCTCGACCGGCCGCCCGCGTCGATGCGGGTGGTACGACGCAGTGGCGGCGCGCTATGCCGTGCGGATCAACGGCCTGGATGCGATCGCGGTCACGAAGATCGACGTACTGGACGGGTTGGACGAGGTCCCGCTGTGCACCAGTTACCGCTACGGGGACGAGGTACTGACCGAGTTTCCGTCGAATGGTGCGACGCTGGCTGGGTGTGAGCCGGTGTACGAGGTACTGCCGGGGTGGTCGAGCCCGACCGCCGGGGTTCGCCGTTACGAGGATCTGCCGTCGGAGGCGAAGGCCTATCTGAAGCGGATCGAGGCGGTGACCGGGGTGCCGATTGCAGTCGTGTCGACCGGATCGGATCGAGCCGACACGATTCTGGTGACCGACGGGCTGGTTGATCGGTGGCAAGCCAAACGCGAACTCTCGAATAAATAAGTCTGGGTGTACGGCGCTCCGGTGTCACCCTCTGCCTCCGAGAGAGGGCCGGGGTGAGGGCACGGGCCACTCTGGGGAGCAGTGCCTATTGGGACGTCCCACGTGGCGCAGGACTTCAGACCTGCGAAGCGAGGCTGCAGCCTTGGCGACCGAAGCGGACGTCTCGCGGCTGCGCGCGGATCAACCGCTGTCTTTCGTGCGGACGCGATCGACCGCGTCCCGCCACCCGGTCAACAGCGTCTCCCTCTCCGCATCGGCGATGTGTGGTTCGAATCGACGTTCGCACTGTCGCACGTTGGCGATGTCGTCCGGTGTCGACCAGAACCGCGAACCGAGTCCGGCCAGGAACGCGGCACCGGTCGCCGTGGTCTCGATGACACGCGGTCGGTCGATGGTGATACCCAGTAGATCGGCCTGAAACTGCATCAGGAAGTTGTTTGCGCAGGCACCCCCGTCCACTCGCAGCTCCTGGACGGGGACCATACCCTCGGCCCCCATCGTCTCCACGACATCGGCGGTCTGGTATGCGATCGCCTCGAGCGCTGCTCGGACGAGATGCCGGCGATCGACCCCGCGTGTGAGACCAAGGATGGCGCCTCGTGCGTGCATGTCCCAGTACGGCGCGCCCAGACCGGTGAACGCCGGCACGATGTAGACTCCCGCGGTCGAGGCAACCTCGGTCGCGACCGCTTCGCTTTCGGCCGCCGATGTCAGCAAACCCAGCTCGTCCCGGAACCACTGGATCAGCGCGCCGGCGACGAATATCGAACCTTCGAGCGCGTAGACCGGCTGACCGGTTCGGTCGCACGCGATAGTGGTCAACAGGCCGCCGTCCGATGAGGGTCGGTGCTCACCAAGATTGGTGACCACGAAGGCGCCGGTGCCATAGGTCGTCTTGCCCATGCCCGGGTCCCAGCATCCCTGTCCGTAGAGCGCCGCCTGCTGGTCGCCGGCGACGCCGGTGATGGGCACACCGGAAGCAGGCGCATCCACGCGCGTGTGACCGAAGAGGCCCGCACTCGGCCGGACTTCGGGGAGCATCGCCTGCGGAATATCTAACGCCTCCAGCAGCACGGGGTCCCACTCGCGGTCATGGATGTTGTAGAGCATCGTGCGCGAGGCGTTCGTCGGGTCGGTGACGTGCGCCGCGCCGGCGGTCAGCTGCCAGATCAGCCAGGTGTCGATGGTGCCGAAGAGCAGCTCACCGCCGCGGGCCTTCTCCGTGGTGTCGGGATAGCGTTCCAGGACCCAGCGGATTTTGCTGCCGGAGAAGTAGGGGTCGATGACTAGACCGGTGCGTTCGCGAATGGTCGCATCGAGTCCAGCCCGCGTCATCAGTTCGCACTGTGGCGCGGTCTGTCGGCTTTGCCAGACGATGGCCGGGTGCACCGGCGTGCCAGTGGACCGCTCCCAGACGACGGTGGTCTCACGCTGATTGGCGATGCCGATCGCCTGCACATCGCCGAGGCCGAGACCCGCGTCGGCGACGGCCTCCTGCATGACCCGTCGGCTGGTCTCCCAGATCTCGAGCGGGTCCTGTTCCACCCACCCAGGCGCCGGATAGGATTGGCTGATTTCTCCGTAGGCCCGGCCGAGGACCACGCCGTCGTGCGAGAAGACCAGCGCCGTGCTGCCGGTAGTTCCCTGGTCGAGCGCTAACACCGCCTCAGCCATCGTCTCTGCTCCTTTGGTGATCTGGCCAGGAAGCCTCTGTCACACGGCACGATGTCATGCTTGGACGGCAGATGTCACGCGTGCAGGCGGTCTGGGTGGACCGGGTATAATCCGCTCAATCGGGGGATGACAGGTATGCGACAGGGTGCGATCGGGAGCCGGAAACCGTGTGTCGTTGGAGTGCTGGCGGTGATGCTGGTATCGGGGTGCGTCGAGCCGGGCCCGACGGTCCAGGAGGCGCGCGCGTTCATCGACGATGCCGAGGCGCGTCTGCTGGAGGTGTGGATCAAAGCTGAGCGTGCGGCGTGGGTGCAAAGCAACTTCATCACCGCCGACACGACGGCCATCGCCGCGAGTGCCCAGACGGTGGTTATCGGTGCGACGATGGACCTCGCGACCGAAGCAGCTCGTTTTGACTTGGTCGAGTTACCCGAGGAAATCCGACGCAAGCTGGTACTGCTGAAGACATCGATGGCGCTGGCGGCGCCGGCCGACCCTGCGCTCCAGGCGGAGCTGGCCGAGATCACGACGTCAATGGAGAGCGCCTACGGCAAAGGGGTGTATTGCGCTGGTGACGGTGAAGACTGTCTAGACCTGCCGCAGATGGAGCGGCTGTTCGCCGAGAGCCGGGACACCGACGAGTTGCTCGATCTCTGGACCGGGTGGCGCACTATCTCGCCGCCGATGCGGTCGCCGTATGCGCGGTTCGTCGAGTTGGCCAACGCTGGTGCGCGCGACCTCGGTTTCGCCGATCTCGGTGAGCTGTGGCGGTCGGGCTACGACATGTCGCCGGACGCGTTCACTCGCCAGCTGGAACGGCTCTGGAGCGAGGTGCGCCCGCTCTATGAATCGCTGCACTGTCACGTGCGCGCCAGGCTGACCGACGAGTATGGGTCGGCGGTGGTGCCGCCGGACGAGCCGATCCCGGCGCATCTGCTCGGAAACATGTGGAGTCAGTCGTGGACCAATATCTACGACGTCGTCGGTCCGGCGCGGGCCGACCCCGGGTACGACCTGACGCAGCTGCTCGAGTCGAATCGAGTGGACGAGTTGGAAATGGTGCGCTATGGGGAGCGGTTCTTCAGTTCGCTCGGATTCGACCCGCTGCCGGGCACCTTCTGGGAGCGGTCGCTCTTTATCCAGCCAGTCGATCGTGACGTGGTCTGCCACGCAAGTGCGTGGGATCTCGACGCGGAATCAGACGTGCGGATCAAGATGTGTATCGAGGTCAATGACGAGGACTTTGTCACTATTCATCACGAGCTCGGGCACAACTACTACCAGCGCGCGTATCAGCAGCAGTCGCCGCTGCATCGCACGAGCGCGAATGATGGGTTTCACGAGGGCATCGGTGACACCATCGCGCTCTCGATCACGCCCGAGTATCTGGCTGAGGTCGGTCTGCTGCGTCGCGTGCCGCCGGCGGATCGGGACTTGGGGCTACTGCTGCGGCTGGCACTCGACAAGATCGCGTTTCTGCCGTTCGGGCTGCTGGTGGACCAGTGGCGCTGGAAGGTGTTTTCCGGTGAGATTGGTCCCGAGGCGTACAACCAAGGGTGGTGGGATCTTAGGACCGAGTACCAGGGTATCCGCCCGCCGGTGCCGCGGAGCGAGACGGACTTCGACCCGGGGGCCAAATATCACATCCCGGCGAACACCTCCTACACACGGTATTTCCTCGCGCACATCCTGCAGTTCCAGTTCCATCGCGCGTTGTGTGAGGTTGCCGGCGTGGACGGCCCGTTGCATCGCTGTTCGATCTTCGGGAGTTTGGCGGCGGGTGAGCGATTGAACGCAATGCTCGAGATGGGCGCCAGCCGGCCCTGGCCTGAGGCGCTCGAGGTGATCACGGGCCAACGGGAGATGGACGCGACTGCCATCCTGGACTATTTCGCGCCGTTACAGGCGTGGCTTGACGAGCAGAACGAGGGCCGTTCGTGCGGGTGGTAGGGCGGGCACGCCAAGGCACCCGCTGCCGTTCCAGGCGCTGGTGGGAGCCACCCGCATCGACGCACGGCGTCGATCGTTAGTGCCGGCGCAGCCGCTCGGCGGCGGCGATACGCTCAAGGGCGATCATGTACGCCGCGGTTCGCGACGGGACGCCCTCCGCCTCGACGATGTCCAGCCTACGCCCCCCCCCTTGCACAGTCCACGCGTGCCTGCGTCGGTGTGGCTGAGTGACAGCGCCCCGAATCAGTGTGGCGTCCTCTTATTAGATGCCGGCGCCGCGCGTGATCGCTCGGCATCATGGTCCGGCATAGTCCTCGTCGGTCACCGGTTGGAGCCACTGAGTCTTCGCATCGATGTTGATTGCGATGTGCGTCATCGGACCGGCCGTCGCGGCGCCGTGCCAGTGGCGCTCGCCCGGTTCGATCGAGATCAGGTCTCCGACCAGGGCCTCGCGCACCCGGTCTCCGTCCTTCTGGAAACGGCACGTACCTTCGATAACCTGAAGTAGTTGCGGGCCGGTGTGAAGGTGCCAGTTCGTTCGGGCGCCAGCCTCAAACGCCACGCGGTAGACATGCGTGTGTGGATCAGCCGCGGCATCATTCATCCGAGTCAGACGCGCGCGACCGACAAAGGTATTTGGATCTGCGGGCTCGCTGTCGAGCGCGCCGAGGGTGAATGTCTTCATGTGGAAGTCCGAGTTTAGAACGCGGACGTTAGAGGGACGGAGTCATCGGGCGTCGGACGGTCGGCCGCCATACCGGACAATCGCGTAGACGGCCAGCCCGAGAATCGTCAACGCAAGAAACGCCCCGGCGTTGAGTAGGCCGGTGTCGGCGTAGAAGACGATGGCGTAGCCGATCGCACCGGGAAACAGAGCGTAGTAAACGAACGGGGCCAGCGTCAGCCGGATAATCGAGCCCTCGCGGCCAAGGAGGCCTACGACAGCGGATGCCGCGACGACGTTGTGCACGCAGATCATGTTGCCGGCGGCTCCACCCACCGCTTGCAGTGCGACGATCCAGCTTGGGTCAACCCCGATACGCTCACCCATACCGAACTGAAACTGCGAGAACATCATATTACTGACGGTGTTGCTGCCGGCTACGGCCGCACCGATGCCACCGATGAACGTTGCGAAGATTGGCCAGGCGGCACCGGTGAGCGCCGCCACCCCGTCCGCCAGGGCGACCGGCATCTGATCGTAGCCGGCTGCGCCGCCACCAGTATTGAGGAATACCTGGACCATCGGGACGGTAAAGACAAGGGCAATAGACGCGGCCATCGTGACGCGCACGGAGGTCGACCACGACTCCTTGTAGGCCGTCCAGGGAATCCGGTGCAGCGCCCAGGCAGCGAGCGATGCTGCGATGAAGATCGTGCCGGGCAGGAAGAGCGGCTGAACACTTGCGGAGATATCCGTGCCGAAAATATTAGACCAGGGGATCGTCCACGCCTGTAGCCATGAGCCGAACGGCAACAAGCGAAGTCGCGTCGCGAGCAAGAGCGCGGCGACCAGCGCATAGGGCGACCAGGCCATGGCCATCCCCATGCTGCCACTGGGGTGCGTCACGTCCTTGGGGTGCACGCTCCCGGTCCAGTCGGCCGGCCAGTTGTCCTGCGTGTCGAAATTCCAGACGTCATCCG
>Ga0302123_10003077_pt1 | contig 11172 bp, 8 predicted proteins | sample CB21_321_MG_FD_203109 | JGI IMG/M metagenome (GOLD analysis project Ga0302123, IMG submission 203109) | Marine microbial communities from Western Arctic Ocean, Canada - CB21_32.1 | ecosystem: Environmental > Aquatic > Marine > Oceanic | place: Canada: Western Arctic Ocean | collected 2017-09-28 | reverse complement strand
CAGGCTCGTCGAATCGAAATGCGAAATGAAACGTAATTACGCTGTTGTTTCGTATGGTGCACTTGTAGTTGTCGAGAGCATTTGGTGGTTCTCTCTGATTGCAATGCTTGGTGGAATGATCGGCCTAGGTGGCTCTCCAATTCCATGGCCATCGTTGTTCGCATTGATGGGTGTTGGAGTGGTGTCGGCTTGGCTGTTCGGCGCAGCCAAAGGCGATTCAACAACAGTTGCCATGTACCAAGCAGTAGTGGCTTTGATAGCCGTATATCTGGCACTTGCAACTGCAACCGTGACTGAATCGTGGTCGTTCAAAATCGCGTGGCCTATCGATACATTCGGCGGCACTTATGGTGGCGAGGGCGTTGCTGATGTGATCATCGGCGTGGTTGCGGCTAGTTGGCTCTGGTATCGCTCTCAAAATATTCTGGCAGGTGGTGGGATTGCTCGCCGACTCAGCACGGCGTTTAAAGTCGGAACTGCGTTTATTGCTTTCGGGTTGCTGATTGAACTGACTGTCATCGGATCTGATCTCGGCATCGCCCCATTGTTGTTTCCATTCTTCGGAGCTGCTTTGGTTGGTATGGCGGCATCGCGACTTCCTCAATCGAACGATGTAGGGCAGGCTTCATGGCCATTGGTTATCGCTATATCCGTGGGAGGAATTCTTGGAATTGGCTTGGTTGGTGCATTGCTAACGGGTCGATATGGAAACCTTGGCGTACGCGGGGCTTTCAAGGTATGGGTGGGGTTTGTCGATGCGTTGTTGTGGGTTCTTAGATATCCAATCGAATGGATTATTACCGCATTGTGGAACGTGATTCTGTGGCTGCAGAGCTTGGTAAATCCCCAGGAAGAACTAGTAGAGGACAGAGGCCCTGGTCAACTTTCGGAAGAGATGGTAAATCCGGCTTTGGAGCGGGCGGAAAGCGCATCAGACTTCGCTACTGAGGCACTTCGGTGGCCGCTTTCGATATTGATGCTGGTAGTGCTGTTCTTTGTTCTTGTATTCGCCTACAAGCGGTTTACGGGTCGCCATGAAGTGGATGATGACGATGAGCGAGAGTCGATTCGTGGTGATTCCGATGCTCGTGCCGACATGATGAAGTTGCTCACTAATTTGATGCCCAGTTGGATGCGTGGCAGCAAGAATCGTTCGCTGTGGAAATGGCCAGACGGTGACAGCGGGATTACCGAGGCGTTCCTGTTGTATTTCGATACTCTGACTTACGCAATTAAACGCGGGATGATTTTCGATCCCAACGTCACTCCGAACGAAAGGGTGCCAGCGTTGGCTGTGTTCCTACCGGGTGCTCCGATCAACGATGTGACTTCTCGATTCAATGCTGCTTGCTACGGTGCAGTGCCGTCTGATTTGGCAGATATCGAAGAGCTACGAAAGAAGATCGAAGCCGCCGCAAAGAAACCTAAGCCGAACGATGAAGATTAGTCAGGAGTGACTCGTTAGATTATCCGTTAGTAGGCTAGTAGGCCGCTAGTTGTGGCTAAGGGGCTCTGGAAGCGTGATAACGCGCAGCATATTTGTTGTTCCTGACACGCCAATTGGTAAGCCTGCGACCGCGACGATAGTGTCACCTTCTTTTGCGATTTTCGTTTCTATGGCTAGTTTCGATGCTTCGGTGAACATGTCTTGAATGTTCATGTGCTTTTTAACTGCCACTTGAATTACTCCCCATCGGAGTGCAAGTTTTGCTCCGGCTCCGATATCTGGCGTAATGGCTAAAAGAGGGGTTTTAGGACGATAAGCAGCGACGCGTGCAGCCGTGCTTCCTGATGTGGTGAAAGCGATAATGGCTTTGGCATTGAGCCTGCGGGCTGTGGACGTTGCAGCGTCGGCGATTGCATCGTCGACCGGGAGTCCATCTTTGGATGCAGCATCACGTCTTCGACCAGCCATTTTCTCATGTTCTAGATAACGTTCCGCTCGCTTTGCGATTTTCGTCATCGCCTGAACTGCTCGGTACGGGAATTTTCCTACCGACGTTTCGGCTGAAAGCATGATCGCGTCAGTTCCATCTCGAACTGCGTTGTAGACGTCGGTAACCTCGGCTCGAGTCGGCATTGGCGCTTCGATCATCGATTCCATCATCTGCGTGGCAGTGATAACCGGTTTACCGATTTCATTTGCCATTCGGATGATTCGTTTTTGCACTGATGGCACGCGTTCAAAAGGAAGTTCGACACCAAGATCGCCACGGGCGACCATGACAGCGTCGGACTTGTCCAAGATATCTGCGAGGTTGTCGACAGCTTGTTGAATTTCAATTTTTGCAACCAGCTGCGGAGTTTTGCCTGCTGCGGCGAGCTGCGTTCGCACTCGTACGACGTCGTCGCTGTCTCGAACGTATGAGAGGCCAACGAAATCGATGTCAGATGATTCAACCCAGGTTAACGCATCTTTTGTTTCAGGCGTGAAATAGTCGACTGTAGTTGTGTTGCCGGGCGCTGTGACTGCCTTATTTGGCTTCATTATTCCGCCGCGTGTGACACGGCAGTGAATCGATTCATCATCGATTGAATCGACACGGAGTTCGACTGATCCTTCGTCGATCAGAACTAGCGAACCCTTTTTTATGTCGTTGTGCAGACCGAGTGGCCAAACGTTTGCTCGTTCGGTGTTTCCGTCACATGACGCGCGCTGGAGTATGAAGCTCTGGCCGGTGGTTAGCGTAATTTCCGGTTCTGCCATGTCGCCGACGCGGTATTTTGGGCCAGGCAGGTCGGCTAAGATTCCGACTGCAACTCCCATTTCCTCAGCGGCTTGGCGAAGAATCCGTACATAGCCGTCGTGATCGGAAGAAATGCCGTGGCTGAGGTTTAGTCGACCAACAGACATGCCCGCACGAATTAGCCGTTTTATTCGAGATAACGTGCCAGTGGCGGGTCCGATTGTGCAGACAATGCGGGTTCGCGCGCGGCTTTTTAAAAACGGTGGGAGCAAATAGGAACTGTCGGTATCGGTCAAGCGATTCTCCAAAAATGAGCTGATTCAATCGTAGTTGACTATAAAGTTATGTATCGAGGATACACATTTCCGATGACTAGTTACTGTTTTTTAGAGGTAAAGATCGCCTGTGCGAATTTGACACCGAAACTGACAGGTCTAAAATTCAATTAACGCTCCGACACAATTTCGACCTAGTTCTCACTTCAGGATCGCTACGTGACAATCGCACAATCTCTTCTTTCTCTTCAAGGTACTGATCAATCATTAGCGATAAGGCGACGTGAATATCGCGAAGTTCAAACAGAATTAGATTCTGAAGGTGGCTTGCCGGAACTTCGCGAAACATGCGAAAAGATCCGAGTTCGCGAGTTAGAAGCAAAAGTAGAGACGGCACGCCTCGAATCCGATTTGGCAGTGCTGAAGGACGAGGTCGCAGAGCTTGAGACCCGACTCTACGGGGGTGCTATCACTAACGTGAGAGAGCTCACTGCGATTGAGACAGAGCACTCCGCTGCTCGACGAAATTTGGCTCAGGTCGAAGAAGCCATCGCTCCGGCGCAAGTTGCCGCAGAGCACGCCCGGCAGCAATTCGCCGATCTAACGACTGAGCTTGAAGTCAAAGAAAAATCGTGGACTGCCCGACAATTTGAGCTTCGTTCGGCAAAGACGGAGAAGGGCACAGCATTCAATGAAATGCTGCAAATTCGTAACGACGAAGCTGCTCTGATACCTGAGGATCATCTTGCTCGATACACACGGCTGTTCCGCTCGAACCGAGGCATTGCCATAGTTCAAGTCGATCGTGGTGTTTGCCAGGGTTGTGCTGTTCGACTGCCAGTTGGTGAACTAACCCGACTTCGAGCCGCCGATGGTCCAATCCCCTGCAGTTGTGGCAGGGCGCTCCTTACAGAGCATTAATTGCGGGCAGTCGGATTCCATAGTGAACCCAGTCAAACTACTAACGCGTCCCTAAACGATCTTCACTCCGGTCAAAGAACTGAGGACGTTTTTGATTCATCAAGCCGACTTCATCCTCGCGCCGAGATCGAACTGTACTGCCAGCGAAATTTTCATCATCTGGATAATTGGTTCGAGCCAGAAGAAGACGAAGCTCCAAACGACTTCGACGCCAGACACGATCGATATCGCCAGATGCTCGCATCGTTCACCGGAGAAAACGGGCGACTGGCGCTGGTGCTGGTGCCGGATGCTTCTCACATCGCTGAAGACCTCGAAACGCTAGTTTCTCGACTGTTGGAACTAAACCGGCTCGACACTGAAATTCGATGCACTGATCCCGATCGTCCCGACGCACTCCAGAGCGGAGAACAGCTTTTAGGGCTCGGTGGACGATCACCCCAGCGTCAGGCACGTATTCGAGAGGCAATCGTTGCGAAGGCTTCGAGAGGTGAAGTGCTCGGACGAACTCCGTATGGGTATGAATCTGGCACCGATGGTCTGATGACGCCGGTGGCGGTAGAAGCCGAAATCGTAAAAGAAATATTTAATACGTACGCTGGTTCGTGGCACGCTGAGGATTCAAAGCCTAAAGGCGGTCCTGGTCTCAGAGCAATAGCACGTTCGTTAAACGACCGCGGACTTTTGACTCGTACCGGTCGACCTTGGTCAGCCTTGGCTGTTTCAGGGATTCTTAAAAATCGTACATACCTTGGAACGTATAGTCGGTACGGTGTACGAATTGCAGGAAGCCATGAATCATTGGTTGAACGCGAGATATTTAATCGTGCAGAAGCTGTGACCAAAACACGTAAGCCTGTACGTCGCCGTGCAACCGAACCGCCGTACCGGCTTGGTGGAATTGCACGTTGTGATTTGTGCGGTCGGGGTTTGTCTGGGCTAACTCGACGCAGAAATTGGAAACGAACTGATGGTACGTCTATATCGAAATCGTACCGGTACTACGAATGTCCTTCGCGTAACGCTCGCCAAGAGCGTACGAAGGATGTTGCACGCCACGCCTCGTGGCATGCCGACGAACTCGAAACGGTCGTTCTGGCTGACATTGGTAGTTGGGGACGACGGGTGCAGAAAAGATTAAAACCGATTATTGGCCATTCAGGGGCAGAAGAGATCGTTGCTGCCGAGCGTGAGTTCACGCGTGCGGTAAGGGCGGTGGCTTCGGCGTATGGAACGTTGAACGACCTCGCAGCGCCGTTGGAGCGCTTAGTGCGTTCACGCGCTGGTTCAGAGGCAGAGGTGTCCGAGAAGATCGACATCGAGCAACTACTTGCCGATGTGCAAAGCGACGATATAGGTACTGCCAAGGTAGCTGTGTTAGCAGTCGTTGAACGGGTGATCGTCGGCGAAGATCAAATCGAAGTGCTTCCGCGTTTTTAGCCGGCAGGCCATGATATGTCCTGACTACAATGCTTTGGCTTATGTGCTTTCCGATAAAGGCACTAAGGAGAGTAAAGTGTCGTTCGACGTAGATTTGAAACATCGACCACATCTGGAATCCTGATACAAATGCCGCTTCTGCTCAACGAATTTACTGACCACACGATCGATACTGGAGAAGTAGAGATTGGCTATTCGGTTGGACCAGATAGCGGTCCGATGCTGTTGTTACTTCATGGCGTGACAAGCCGGCGTGATGGCTTTTTGAGAGTTATTGAGTCACTAGTAGACAGCTACCGTATTGTAACGATGGATCAGCGTGGGCACGGTTATTCTGGACACACTTCGGGGGCTTACGACCGAGAAGATCACGCACGAGATATTCGATTCGTCATGGAAAACGTTTGCAATGAACACACTATTGTGTGGGGTCATTCGATGGGTGGCGGCAATTCGATCGCCATGGCGAATAATGCTCCGAGTAATCTCAAGGCGTTGGTTCTCGAAGATCCGGCAGCGTTTGGACGACAGCGACCGGTTCGAGCCGCTGCTAGTCCGACAGTAAGTACTTTCCAGATCCACCTTGGTCTAATCGAAGCTGGGTTGTCAATGGAACAGATGGCACCGAAGTTGCATGAGGCGAGTCCGGGGCAGCCAGAGTATTTCGCTGCGTGGAAAGCTGAGTGCTTGCTGCAAATGGATGCCGAAATCTTACGGGGTGTGGTTAACGGTAATTACAAAGGATTCGATGACCCGACGGCGATGTTGGCGAATATCGATGTTCCAGTGTTGTTAGTTCAGGCTGATCCAAACGCTGGGGGGATATTACCGGACGACTATCTAGCTTCTATCGTGCCGTCGAAAGAAAGCTTCACCACCGTGAAAATCCCTGGTGCTGGGCACAACATCAATCGGGAACACCCAGAGCAGATGCTACCGATAGTTATCCCGTGGCTGGCAGAGCAGGCTTAGCTTGAATGATCAAGGCGTCGTTGGATGACTTAGTCGCTCGTGGCCTTATTCGCGCTAGTAATCTACCCCACTTTGGATGAGAACTGATTATTCCGTTTGATCCGTACGATCGAATCAGTTTTCGACTAACAATGCCATTCTGAAAATGGATTCAGAATGACAGGCTTCGCTGTTGGGTGTTTGAAAGGTGACAAACCTAGTACCCTTGAATATGTCGCGAGGGGGACGGGCGGTCACCGCTGTGTTTCGACACAGGGGAGGAAAGTCCGAGCACCTCATGAATCAGAGTGCCTGCTAACGGCAGGGCGGGGCGACCCGACAGAAAGTGCAACAGAAAATAAACCGCCTTTCGTTTCGGCGATCGGTAAGGATGAAACGGTGCGGTAAGAGCGCACCGCTCGGATGGCGACATTCGGGGCAAGGTAAACCTCACTCGGTGCAAGACCAAATAGGGAAGCTATGACCGGATTCGGGGAGCTTCCGGGTTGGTTGCTTGAGCCTGTAGGCAACTGCAGGCCTAGATGGATGGCCGTCGCTGATTTCGCTTGATTGTGGAGTTAGTACAGGACTCGGCTTATAGTCCGCCTCGCGGCGAGATGCCACTTACGTGAATAGCCCCCGGCAAAACCGGGGGCTATTGTTTTTTTACGGCTAGGGAGATGGGCATCCGGAAATGACGACTGCATTCATTTTTTTCGGCGTTTCTAAGGGCCGGCGAGTTCAACACATCGATGTTGGATTTGAATTCGCTTATAAGCGTATGCTCTGTCCCGCTAAGTCAGGCGAAAGTTAAAGGACCCGTTCATATGCCAACGACACCGACATCATCGACTGTTTTTGAACCAGTTGCAGGATGGCCTGCTGTTCCTCATGGGATAATTCTCAAAGAAGCTACTTCTCTTGCGATCGATGAAAAAGACCACGTCTATGTGTTCAATCGGGGCAATACTCCGATGGTTATTTTTGATCGAGATGGAAACTTCTTGAATTCATGGGGGATGGGCGACTACATTCGTCCTCACGGAGCACATGTCACTCCAGAGGGCGATCTTTTGCTGGTAGATGACTTTGGGCATACGCTCAAAAAAACCAGTATTCACGGAGATCTGAAATTCGTTATTGGCTCTCATGGCGAAGCGTCGGATTGGCAGCAGGGTGCGCCTTTTAATCGCCCAACCGATGCGTACATTTCGCCGGTTTCGGGAGATATTTTCGTAACGGATGGATATGGAAACTCTCGAGTGCATCGGTTTACGCCGAATGGCGATCATGTGATGTCATGGGGAGAACCAGGTACAGATCCCGGGCAGTTCAGTCTTCCTCACAATTTGATTGTGTTGAATGATGGACGCGTCGTTATCTGTGACAGAGAGAACTTCCGTATTCAGGTGTTTACCGAGGATGGTGAGTACATCGAACAGCATCATTTCCACCGACCACAGGCGATTAGTCTTGGACGCGGTGACGACAGTGCTATTTATCTAACAGAAAGTCGTCCTCCAGAGGTTCAAAAGGGTGTGCCGGGACTCGGTCTGAAAATCCGAGTTCTTGATCAATCGTTTAGTGAAATAACGAACTTTGGTGCCGGAACATCTGGTGTTGGTTCAGATCAATTTATTTCACCGCATGGTATTTCTGTCGACTCAGAAGGATCGGTTTACGTGGCAGAAGTTTCGTATACGGCCATGGGTTCGAGGCTCGACCCTCCTCGCGAGGTTACGAGCTTGCGAAAGTGGAAACGTGTTGCTGGGTAGTTGGCTTTTCGTTGATTCTTGCGCAGGGTTGGAAAATCTATAACTCTCTTCGCCTAAATCGAATAACCCACGTTTAACGTGTCTGCCATTTTCTTGAAGTAGTTGACGGTATGACGAGGGAGAGGAATTCCCTCTTGTTCGCGTTTCGTAACGTACTTCGAGTCCGGGTAGCCGGGGTACATAACGTCGCCAACAGCTTCAGGAGATGGCTCTTGAGCGCGGAACGCCCGGAGCATTTCATCCATGTCTGACTTGAATTCGGCGGCAGGTCGAAAACCATCGATTCGAGTTGCTTGGAAGTAGTGGCAGAAACGTCCGCCCTTCGGATTGTCCATCATCAAACCTGAAAGTCGCTCGCCCGGCAGAACAGCACCAAGCACGTCTGCCATAACGCCGATTCCTGTGCCTTTGTGAGCGCCGGTGTCGTAATTACCACCTAGGGGCGGCTGACCGATAGCTTCGCTGCGTTTTGAAATGTCGGTTACAGGCTTGCCATTGGCGTCCTGCGCCCATCCTTCAGGAATATCTACCCCAAATGCCTGAGCGATCGAAACCTTGCCGTACGAGGTCATCGAAGAAGCCATATCGATTACGAACGGAGGCTCTTCGCCAGCCGGTGCTGCAAACGCCATTGGGTTTGTGCCCATCCACGGGTATCGAGCGTTCATTGGAATGATCACACGACCGCCACCCGAAGACATCGTATAGCCGATCATGTCGTGCATCAGTGCGAGTCGAGCGTAGTAGCCAGCTGCACCATAGTGTGAAGAATTGTTGACTGCAACCGAAGCGATGCCGGTGGTCTTCGCCTTTTCTATAGCCAATTCCATCGCTTTCACGCTGGCGATCATCGCCATGCCTTTGTCGGCGTCGATAACTGCTGTACCGGGCGTTTCGTAGGTAACTTTTACATCAGGCGTTGGATTGATGTAGCCGTTCATCAGTCCGGTGAGATAGTGCAGGTCTAGGTTGTAGCAAACACCGTGAGTGTCGATTCCGTTCATGTCGGCATCGACTAAAACATCGGCACAAAGCCGAGCTTCATCAGGTCGCATTCCGGCTGCAGTAAACAAGTTCGATATGAATTCAGCAAGGGGTTCTTGCTGAACGAAGGTGGGGTCTGGGACGTGCTTTAGCTTCTCGAGAACCATTTTGGGGATTCAGTCTTTCTTGTTCTTGCTGCCAGCATCTGTGTTACATGTCCTAGCTTCTACGATCTGTTGATATCACTGCAAATGTTACCTGCGAGACGGCTTCGACGAAATTACTGCGGCTCTATTGTTCCGAGCAATCTTATGTCACAGTAGGACGCGACTGGAATATGGTTCCTGATTTCGCACGCACTTGGAGCATTCAAAACCTATTTGAGGAGAACTGATCGGATGGCAGATACGGCAGACATCGTTGTTGTTGGCGGAGGCGTGCATGGCGCTTCGACGGCTTGGCATCTCGCAAAGCGTGGTGGTGGCAAGATCGTTCTCATCGAGAAAGACGGTATCGCATCGGGAGCTAGCGGATGGTCCAGTGCGATTGTTCGCATGCACTATTCATTGGAATCTCTGGTGAAGATCACGATGTACGGTCGTGAGATGTACGGCGATTGGAAGAATATCGTCGGCGTCGGAGAGAGCGGATTCCGTCAGGTTGGCTTCCTTGTGCTGTTTCCTGAAGACGAAATTGCACATGGTCGAGGCGTGGTCGAAATGCAGCAAAGACTCGGAATCGATGCTAGGTATATCTCGGTCGATGAAGTCGGCGAAATTGAGCCACGACTGGTTCGCGACGATGTTGCGGCTGGAGCGTGGGAACCGAATTCTGGACACGCTGATGGCTCGACAGTGGCGAATTCGTTTATAGCCGCAGGTCGCGAACTGGGTGTAGATGTTCGAGTTGGCCCCCAAGTACTTGATGTAACTTCTGAAGGTGGCCGAGTCACGGGAGTCGAAACATCCGAGGGCGTTATTTCCGCGGGAACTGTTGTCGTTGAGGCAGGGTTCAGGACGAGTGCATTGTTGGCTCCGCTTGGAGTTGATTTGCCGATCAGACCAGTTCGTCACGCTATTTCTGTGGTTGAACGCACTCCTGATTTTGGCGATATTCATCCGGTGGTTTCTGATCGGGTAGCACGTGCGTACTACCGACCTGAGCGTGGATCATTGGCGCTACTAGGCGAGCACGATCCATTGAAGGGTCCGGTTGATGATGAGGTCGAAGCTTCGAAGCCACCACAACTCGACGAAGAAATTAGCCTGATAGAACGATTCGCCCACCGATTTCCGGGACAGGAGTTGGCGTCGAAAATGCAGGGCTACACAGGTGTTTACGATTGCTCGCCTGATTTCCAACCTGCGTTCGGCAGGGTTCAGGCTGTGGACGGACTATTTGTTGGCGCGGGCTTTAGTGGTCACGGCTTTAAACTAAGTCCGGGCATCGGCAAGATCATGAGCGATCTAATAGTCGATGGCGCGACTGATATGATCGACGTTCACCCGTTCAGGGTGGAGCGATTCGCTGAGAACGATCTGCTACTGGGCGGTAAAGGGTATTCGAATAGGTCCCTGTCGTAGGAATGACTAACCGAACAGCGGATTTGAGCCACCGAACGAATCGATTGCTGTGCCTGTGATTGATGAGCTGGTGTCGGACGCTAAGAAAAGTGCTACTTCCGCGATTTCAGCAGGATCCATCAACTTAGGATTTTCAGACCGACCCGTCGTGTTGAACGCTTCTCTAAAGCCCTCGGTATCCGTTCCACCAGGGCAGATCGCATTCACGTTTATTCCGAATTCGTAGAGCTCAGCAGCGAGGGTTTCGGTCAGACTGATGAGTCCGGCTTTGGTCACTCGGTAAGCGCCTCGACCGGCACCGCCCTTGCGTCCACCAATCGACGATATGTTGATGATCTTGCCGTAGCCGCGTTCGATCATTGCTGGCAGTAATTTTTGGGTGATGAGAAATGCACCGGTGAGGTTGACGTTGAGGACATCACGCCACAGATCGGGGTCAAAATCGGCAACTGCAATTCGGGGATGAATGATCGCCGCGTTGTTCACCAGAATGTCGATTGCGCCGAACGCCTGAGTCGCTGTATCGGCAAGTCCATAGATATCGGATTCAACTCCA
>Ga0302123_10003075_pt1 | contig 11173 bp, 8 predicted proteins | sample CB21_321_MG_FD_203109 | JGI IMG/M metagenome (GOLD analysis project Ga0302123, IMG submission 203109) | Marine microbial communities from Western Arctic Ocean, Canada - CB21_32.1 | ecosystem: Environmental > Aquatic > Marine > Oceanic | place: Canada: Western Arctic Ocean | collected 2017-09-28 | reverse complement strand
CGGCCAATGGTTCGCCCCGCCCATCGTGCCGGGCCGCTTTCTGGTCAATACGGGCGACATGATGCACCGCTGGACCAACGAGCGCTTCCTGTCGACGCCCCATCGGGTGATCCACCGCGAGGGCGGCGAGCGCTACGCCATCCCGTTCTTCTTCGACTGCACCATCGACTACGCCATGGAATGCCTGCCGACCTGCCAAACCCCGGACAACCCGCCGCGCTACCCGCCGACCACCTACGCCCAGTACATGGATTGGTTCGCCGGCCAGAACTACGATCATGTGCGCGACAAGCTGGGGCCGTCGGCCAAGCGGGCCGACGCGGCGCGGTAGGGCCATGATGCTCGAAACCACGGCGTCGGGACCCATGAGTTGGGAGGCAGGGACTCTGCTGCCCAACGACGGGAAATTCGAATTGAATAAGGCCTGCCTTGCCGAACTTCACGCCGTGGCGGCGCTGATCGAAGCCAATCCCTTGCCGGTCGGGGCTCTGACGCCAGACGATTTTACCCTGCCCCATTGCCGCGCACTCGTGGCCACGGTCAAACAGACCCTGGAGCACGGCATCGGCTTCGCCATCATCGACCGCCTTCCCCTCGACGATCTGGAACCGGCCATGGCGATCAATCTTCATTGGCTGTTGATGTCGCTTTGCGGCCGCATCGTCGCCCAGAAATGGGACGGCACCATGGTTTATGACGTCACCGACACGGGCCGCAGACCGGCCGCCGGAAATGGCGTTCGCTCGTCGAAATCAAACGAGGGTCAGGGCTATCACACGGACAACAGCTTCGGCTTGCCGCCCGACTATGTCACCCTGATGTGCCTGCAACCAGCCATGGAAGGCGGCATCAGCGGGTTGATCACGTTCGATTCCATCCACAACCGCATGCTGGAACAACATCGCGATCTACTGGCCCGGCTCTACCAGCCGTTCTACTACGACCGCCAGCGTGAACACGCCCCCGACGACAACCTGATTTCGACCGCGCCGGTCTTTGAATTCGACGGCGAAACTCTGCGCGCGACCCTGGCCACCGACCTCAACCGTCAAGGCTATGATCTGGCAGGCGAAGACATGGGCGAAGAAGCCAACACCGCCCTCGCCGCAATCGACGCGGTACAGGAAGAACCCGGGCTCGGCAAGGCCTTCACCTTCGAACGCGGGCAAATTCAGATGCTCAACAACCGCCGTCTCGGCCACCGCCGCACCGCCTACACGGACTCAAGCGACCCGGCGCTCAAGCGCCACCTGGTCCGCATATGGCTGCGCGACCACGGCCGGCCTTTCTATCACGGCTAACGCAACTCCGACCACACCCAGGCCGCGATCGCCAAAACAACGATCCCCTCAATCGCCACCACCAGCACCGCCGTCGAGGCGCCGAGCCAGCCGGCGAGCAGGCCGATGTGGAGCATGCCCAGGGGGCCAGAGCCGATGCATACGGTCAGCACCCCCATGACCCGGCCGCGCATTTCCGGCGGCGCCAGGGTGAACATGATGGTGGTCTGCATGGCGCTGAAGCCGGCAGCGCCGAAGCCGGCGGTGAGCAACAAGCCGAGCGACAACCCGAACACGGTGGAAAACGAGAAGATCGCCACCATGATCATCACCAGGAACGAGCCGTAGAGATAGAGCCGGTTGAACCATTCCGGCCGCCCGAAGGTGGCGATCAGCAACGCGCCCATGAAGGCGCCGGCGCCTTCCGCCGACATCAATATGCCGATGGGAAAGGCGCTCAGGCCCATCTCCTCGACACCGATCACCGGCACCATGGCGGCGAAGGGAAAACCCCAAACGTTCATGATCACGGTCACCGCCAGGGTGGCGATGATGGCCCGGTTGCCGCGCACATAGACCAGACCCTCGCGGATGGTCTTGAACACGTTCCACTGGCGCACCAGGGCCTGGGCCGGGCTGTATTCCAGCGAGATTATCAGCCCGAAGCCGATGGTGTAGAGCGCCGCGCCGAGCATATAGGCGCCGTCGATGCCGATGGTCTCATAGAGCAGCCCGCCGAGGGCCGGACCGAGCATGCGGGTGCCGTTGGTGGTCGCCGAATCAAGGCCCATGGCCGGGCCGACGCGCGACGGCCCGGCGATCTCGCCGAGCATGGTGCGGCGCACCGGAAACTCCGTGGTCCACAGGGAGCCGCTGAGGAACACGCCGATACCGATATGCCAGATCTCGATCTGCCCGCTGCGCGCCAGCAGCGCCAGGGCCACCGCCACCACTGTGGCCATGACCAGGGCGCAGAGCATCAGCAGCTTGCGGTTGACCTGCTCGGCGATGGCGCCGGAAACCGTGCCGAACAGAAACAGCGGCAGGGAGCGCAGCATCATCATCATGGCGACCATGAAGGCCGAGCCGGTGACCTCCAGGGTAAACACGGCGATGACCAGGATTTCCAGCCAGCGCATGGTGCCGATGAAGCCGCCGGCGAGCCACACCCGCAGGAACCGGCCGTCTGCAAGCAGAGCCCATGGGGTTGATGATGTTGGCGAGATCACCCGGCCGGCGGTCGCCGCCCGACCATGGCGAACTCGGCCTCCAGGGCCATGCCCATGGTGCACAGGGCGCCCTCGTCGAACAGCCGGCCCCACAGGTTAATGGCGTGGGGCACGGTGCGGAGCGGTCCGCTTTCGTCGAGACTCTTGAGGTCGTCATTCTTGGGCGACATGCCGCGGCCCCGCATCTCGACGAAGCCGGCGGAAATGGTCAGGGACGGGTGGCCGGTGAAGTTGGTGATCGAGGCCATGGAGCCGTTGGGAAATTCGCCGATCATGGCGTCGATGCCGCCGTAGAGTTCGGCCAGCACTTCCATGGTGCGCCGCCGCAGGCGCTCGGTCTGGATCAGGTCGACCGCCGAGATGAACCGGGTGGTGCGGAACATATTGGGCCACGCGCCATCGTGCTGGCTCGGCAGTTGGTCGTCGCGGCCGTCCAGGGTCAGGTCTTCGAAGGCGGCCGCCGATTCGATATCGACGATGGCCTCCAGGGCCTCGTAGGGCAGATCGGGGATCGATACCTCGACCAGTTCGAGCCCGGCCCGGCGGGCGACGTCGAGGGCGGCGCGGTCCACGTCGGTGGCGTCGTCGCCGTCGAACCACTTGGGCGCATAGCCCAGGCGCAGTCCCGCCGCCGACCGCCCACCATCAAACGCGAACGGTATATCGATGGAACCCGCATCGTCCGGGTCGTGGCCGTTGAGGGCGGCCAGCACCAGCGCCGTGTCCTCGACGCCCCGGCAGATCGGCCCGAGCTTGTCCGTCGACCAGCACAGCGCCATGGCGCCGACCCGCGAGACCCGCCCGAAGGTCGGCCGCAGGCCGGTGACGCCGCAGCGCTCCGACGGCGAAACGATGGAGCCCAGGGTCTCGCTGCCGATAGCGAAGCCCATGAGCCCGGCGCTCACACTGGAGGCCGAGCCGGCGCTGGAGCCGCTGGCCCCCTCGTCCGTATTCCACGGATTGCGGGTGTGGCCGCCGAACCAGGTATCGCCCCAGGCCAGGGCCCCGAGCGTGGTCTTGGCGATGAGCACGGCGCCGGCCTCGGTCAGCTTGCGCACCGCCACGGCATCGCGCGTGGCGATGCGATCCTTGAACGGCGTCGCCCCCCAGGTGGTGCGGATGCCGTCGGTGTCGAGCAAATCCTTGGCCCCCCAGGGCACCCCGTGGAGCGGCCCGCGATAACGCCCGGCGGCAATCTCCCGGTCGGCCTCAGCGGCCTGGGCCAGAGCCAGCTCGCGGGTCACGGTGACGACGCATTCAAGCAGCGGCGCCAGGCGCTCGATGCGCGCCAGATAGATTTCCGTGAGCCGCGTACTGGTGATGGCGCCGTCTTTGAGCCAGCCGGCCAGATGGGTCAGCGGCGCATAGGCGATATCGTCGTCATCGTCGGGCAACGCCGGCACGGGCGCCCCCGACGGCACCACGCCACCGTCATTGGCGGCAATCTCCATGCCTGGCAAACGCGGATCAAACACCACCGCCGGCCCAAACCCGTTGTCGGGCTGATATGTCCGCCGCTGGGCCGTACGCTCATTCTGCTCGCCAATGCGGGTCAGTATCTGCCGACGCTCAGCCTCGGTATAGTCAATGGCCACCACCTGCTCGGCGGCGGCAATGGTCTCGGTCGTAATCCTGGACTCGCCCACGGCGCCCTCCCCTGCGGCCCTTCAACGACTTACGACCCTATCGCAGGTTGGGCGGGCAAGGCTATGCTCGACGCCAACCGCTCATCCCTTTCCGGAGGCCCCCATGACTACCAGCCCAAGTTTCGGCTCGAACCCGGCCAATAGTTGGCGTCTTACCGACGGCGCCGTCGATACCACCCGGCCTGTGCGCGAGCCGCGCCCCTTGCGCCTTGCCGCCGAGCCTCGGGACGTGATTATCGATCTGGCGCGCAGCGCCTTCATTTCCATCGACATGCAGAACGATTTTTGCAGCGAGGGCGGGCTGTGCCATGCCACCGGCCGGGGGCTGGAGGAGACGCGCAAGCCTATCGTGCCGATGCAGCGGGTGGTGCCGGCCCTGCGCGATGCCGGGGTACCTATCGTCTGGGTCAATTGGGGCAACCGGCCGGACCGGGCCAACCTGAGCCCGTCGCTGATCTGGGCCTTCGACCCGGAAGCTGAGGGTGTCGGCATCGGCGACCCACTGCCCGATGGCGGCGGAAACATCCTGACCAAGGACAGCCCCTCGGCCGCCCTGATCCCCGAGCTGGAGACCGCGCCCGGTGACATCTTCGTGGACAAGTACCGCCTCAGCGGCTTCTGGGACACGCCGCTCGACAGCATCCTGCGCAACCTGCGCATCGACACGCTGCTGTTCGCCGGGGTCAACGCCGATCAATGCGTCATGGGCACCATGATGGACGCCCACTTCCTGGGCTACGACACCCTGCTGATTAAGGACTGCACCGCCACCGGCTCGCCGCGCTACTGCTGGGATGCAACCATGTACAACGCCAAACTGCACGGCTTCGTGGTCGAGTCGGACGCGATTGTGGCGGGGTTAGATTAGATCTCCTCGAACGGCCACAGGGGCCGGGGACGCTTCTCGAAGTCGAGCGACGTCACGTCGCGAGGGAGGGCGCCGGGGGCGTCGAGGTAGAGGATTTCCTGGGCCAGGGGCACGAAGCCGGCGTGGAAATGCTGGTTGGATTTGACGATCACGTAGCGCTTGGCCGCTGGATCGATGCCGCAGGAGGTGAACAGGTCGGGGCCGAAGGCCTGGGTGCGGCGGTCGCAGACCAATAGCTCGATGCCATGGTCGGTGCGCAGCGCCACGGCGCAGCCCAGGGGATCGGGGGCGCCGCCGAAGGTCTGGGTGGCGGTCTCGTTGATCGCCAGCACGGTAACCCGCAGGTCCAGGGGATCGCCGGACATGGGGCCGATCTTGCCGCCGAGGCGGAGATCGAGCACCGCGCCGGCGCCGGCATCGCGGCACAGAGATACGGCGATGGGGTCCCAGATCGGGCCGACGCAGGCGTCGGTCATAGCCTCGTCGATCAGGGCGCGCAGCACGAAGGTGGAATCGCAGGGCGCGCCGCCGCCGGGATTGTCGGCGCCATCGGCCAGCACCACGGTACCGCCGTTCACCTCCCGGGCCAGGGCCAGGCCACGATCGATGGAATGGTGCGGGGCGGCGCCCTTGCCGCGCATGGCTATGAGTTCCTGACCCAGAGCCTCGGCGAGGACCGCGGCCTTGGCCTTGTCGCCGTCGGTTACCACCAGCACCCGGGTGCCGAGATCGGCGACATCGCCGTAGGGGAAGCCGTGGCCGAGGGAGACCGACAGCACGCCGCCCTGCCCTTCCATGGCCTGGATGCGGTCGACCATGGATCGCATAGGCTCGGACGTCGTGTGATAGGTGTCGATGAGGCGACAATCATAGACCGCCATATGCGGCTTGATGCGGCCCTCGGCGGTGGCGGTGAGCATGTCGATAAGCTCGATGCCACGCTCGGCGAAGTCGATGTGGGGATATTCCTTGTACATGACCATTACGTCGGCGGCCTCGGTCATGGCCGCCGTCAGGTGGCAATGAAGGTCAAGTTCGGCGCCCACCGGCACGTCCGGGCCGACGATCTCACGCACCCGGGCCAGCAGATCGCCCTCGCAGTCGTCGCAGCCCTCGGCAACCATGGCGCCGTGGAGGCCGAGGGCAACCACGTCCACCGGCATGGCGGCGCGAAGCTGGTCGAGGATTTCATCGCGCAGGGTTTCATGGACCGTGCGCACGGTGAGCCCGGCGGGTTCGGCCCAGGCGTAGGTGCCGTGGACGACCTGCCAGTCATCATGGCCGTCGGCAAAGATTTGGGCCGCCCAGGCCACGGCGGTCTCCATCTTGGCCACGCCGGGCAGCGCCTCTGGCGGGCGCACCAGAAAGGTCGCCTCATAGAGCCCCATGCCCGTGGGGATCGGCGAAAACGTATTGGTCTCGGTGGCGAGCCCCGCCGTGAAGATGGTCCGTGTCATGGTGATGATCCGACTAATTGCCCGACATTCGTTGTATCACGGCGACAGGCGGCGTGGAGACAGCTAAACTCATCCCGTCCCTCGGAGGAGAGCAATCATGTGGTACGGCGTTGGCGTTATCTTATTCATCGGCGCGGCGATCTTCGCGCTTGTCGTCGCCAGCTTTAGAGTGGCGCTTCGTCGGCAATGGGCCATGGCCGTCACGGTCGGCATTCCCGCCATCGGGCTCGCCTATCTTTATGTGATGCTTGTGGGAACGCCGTTGTGGATCGTCGTTTTCGGCGACCCGCGACTGGACGACCTGCCGGACAACGCCGTCATGGTCACGGCGCAAGAGCTCGAAGCGCTGTTCAGCGATACGATCCACAGCGGCAAGTACTACGACAAGCGTACCTGGTTCGTGTATCGCGAGAGCAACAGCGCGGAGGGCCGGATCAAGGGCAGCGGCGGGCCGCTGGCCAATTCCGAGGCCTGGAAGTGGTCCGGGCGCTGGAAGATCGAGGGCGAGACGATCTGCCGCGACTACAACCAAGGTTATACCTGCGAGCCGGTTTATCGGGTCGGCGCGGTCTACCAGCTAACCGATGAACGCGACAAAGTGTCTAGCGAATTCACTGTCGAGACGGACAACCCATAAATCTCGGGCGCCAATCGCTCTATCCCGGCGACAGGCGGCGCGGTGGCCTCTAAACTCACCTCCCGAAGAGGAGGAACGCCATGACCGATCTAGCCTACATGCCGGCCACCGAGGCCATCGCCAATTTCAAAGCGCGGACCCTGTCGCCGGTGGAGTTGATGGCGGCGGTGATTGCCCGGGCCGAAGCGGTGGAGCCCACCATCAACGCCTTCGCCGCGCGTTATTATGATGAAGCCATGGACAAGGCGCGCAAGGCCGAGGCCAAATACGCCAAGCCCGGCGGCCGGGTCCGAGCCCTCGAAGGGCTGCCCCTGGCGGTCAAGGACGACACCGCCATTTTGGGCAAGCCCGGCACCGCCGGGTCCCTGGTGCCGGCCAACCATGTGGGCGGTCATACCAACCCGTCGGCCGAGCGGCTAATCCGGGCCGGCGCCATTGTCCACGCTCGCACCACCTGCCCGGAGTTTGTCTGGGCCTGGGTGTGCTATTCCAAAGCCTACGGGGTGACCCGCAATCCATGGAACCCGGACTATACCTGCGGCGCCTCGTCGGGCGGTTCGGGCGCGGCCCTGGCGGCGGGCAGCGCGACGCTGGCCACCGGCTCGGACAGCGGCGGCTCGATCCGCCATCCGGCGGCGCTGTGCGGTGTGGTCGGCTACAAACCGCCCTACGGGCGCAATCCCAACAGCCCGGCCTACAACAACGACGCCTATTTTCACGTCGGGCCCATGACCCGGACCGTGGACGACTGCGTGCTCATGCAGAACGTCATGGCCGGGCCCCATCCGCTGGACCACAACACCGTGCGCCCGAAGATGAAAATTCCCCGCGATCTTAAAGACATCAAGGGAATGCGCATCGCCTGGTCCATGGACCTGGGCTATTTCGAGGTCGCCGAGGACATCCAGCGCGAGACCCGCCGTACTCTCGATGTGTTAGCGGCCGCCGGGGCCGAGATCGAAGAGATCGACGCCGGCTGGGCCGCCGAGGCGGTTGAGGCGGGCCATGCCTGGGGCGGCCATATATACGCCGACGATTTCGTCAACGCCGTGCGCGACCACCCGGACGAGGTGACCGACTACACACCCTATTTCGCCGAGGCTAACGAAAAACTCACGGCGGCCCAGTTCCACCGGTCCATGACCGTGGCCGGGCGGGTCTGGTGGGACCATTTCGGACCCCTGTTCAAGCGCTTCGACGCCTTCATCTGCCCGACGACCTCAACCGTCGAAGTGGCCGCCGACATGAAGCCGTGGGACGACAGCCTGCAGGTCAACGGCAAACCTGTCGGCGCCAGCGACTGGGCCATGACCGGGCTATTCAACATGTACGGCCGTTGCCCGGCCCTGGCGGTGCCCTCGGGCATGACGCCGGGCGGCTCGCCCACGGGTATTCAGATCGTCGGCCGGCCCTATGACGACGTCACCGCCTTCCGCGTTGCCAAGGCCCTTGAACAACGCCAACCCTGGATGGACGACGCCACGCGCCGACCAGCTCTTTAGGAGACATTCACCATGGACAAGACCGACCTCGCCTATACCCCGGCCAGTGAACTGGTCGAGCTGATCACCACCAAGGAACTGTCGCCGGTGGAAGTGATGGAATCCACCCTGGCGCGGCTTGACGATCTCAACTCCAGTCTCAACGCGGTGTGCACGCCGACGCCCGATCTCGCCATGGACGCCGCACGCAAGGCAGAACAGGCGGTCATGGACGGCGACGCCTTGGGGCCGCTTCACGGCGTACCGACCTCGATCAAGGATCTCTCCCCGACCAAGGGTATCCGCACCATGCGCGGCTCCCACGTCTACGCCGACTACATACCCGACGAAGACGCCCCGTTTGTCGGGCGGCTCAAAGCCGCCGGGGCCATATCCCTGGGCAAGACCACGACCCCCGAATTCGGCTGGATGGGCTGCGGCAAGAGCCCGCTCACCGGAGTCTCGCACAATCCGTGGAAGCACGGCTACAACGCCGGCGGCTCAAGCACCGGGGCGGGAATTTGCGCCGCCGCCGGCATCGGCCCGATCCACCAGGGCTCCGACGGTGCCGGCTCGATCCGCATGCCGTCGGCATTTTGCGGCATCTACGGCATCAAGCCGTCCTATGGCCGGGTGCCTTACGGGCGCCACACCACCAACAATCACTCATCCCATGTCGGCCCCATGACCCGCACGGTAACCGACGCGGCGATGATGCTGCATGTCATGTCGGGGCCCGACGACCGCGACCAGACCAGTCTGGAATCGCCGCCCGCCGACTACGTTGGCCGCCTCGACGATGGCATCAAGGGCCTGCGGGTCGCCTACAGTCCGGACCTCGGGTACCTGCCGGTCGATAGCGAGATTGCCGCCGCCGTGGCCAAGGCGGCGAAGGCCTTCGAGGCCGCCGGGGTCATCGTCGAAGAAGTCGATCCCGGCTGGGGCGATCATCACGACATGGAACGGATCATCTGGTCGGTGTCGACCGCCGCCAACCTCGCCCCCCTGCTCGATGAATGGGAGGACAAGATGGACCCCGGCATGGTCGCCTGCGCCCGCGAGGGCATGGGTTATTCGGGGGTCGAATTTTCCCAGGCGCAAACCGAACGTCACGCCCTCTACGCCAAGGTGCAGCAGTTCTTCGAGCGCTACGATCTGTTGCTGACACCGAGCCTGTCCGTCGCGGCCTTTCCCGTCGATCTGATTATTCCCGAGCACTGGGAACAGCATGACTGGGACTGGATTCGCTGGGCCGGGTTCTCCTATCCGTTCAACCTGACCTGGTCGCCGGCGGCGACCTGCCCCTGCGGCTTTACCTCGGACGGCCTGCCCATCGGCCTGCAGATTGTCGGTGGACGGTTCCATGACCTGCGGGTACTCCAGGCCTCGCGGGCGTTCGAACAGATCATGCCGTGGGCGGACAAGCGACCGCCTCTCGAATGACCCCGGCAATCCTGGCGGTCGATTCCGGATCGAGTACGGTCAAGGCGGCAGTGGTCGACCACCACGGCGCCCTGCACGGTACCGGCGCCGCCGATATCGAGCTGATATTGGCGCCCGGCGGGGTTGCCGAGCAGTCGCCGCGCCAGCTTTGGGACGCGGTGAAGACGGCTTGCAGCCATGCCCTTGCCGGTGCCAGGAAGGTCGAGATTGTCGGCGTGTCGTGCAGCAGCCAGTATTCCTCCATGATCCCGGTGGAAGCGGATGGCTCGGCGGCCGCCAATATGCTGTTGTGGCGCGACACCCGGGGGGCGCCTTATTCCAAGGCCGTGGTCGAGGACACGCCCGGGGCCCGAGAGACCTGGACGAAAATTCATGGCTTGATTCCGTCGCCCGAAGGCCGCGACACCCTGGCCCATATGCTCTATTTCAAGCATGGCGAGCCGGCCACCTACGACCGCATTCACGCCTTCCTCGAGCCGGTCGATTTTCTCAATCTGCGTTTCACCGGCGTCATCGCGGCAAGCCAGGCCAGCGTCTACAAGATGATGCTGACCGACAACCGCACGACCAACGTGACGGCCTACGATCCGGACCTCATGGCGCTGGTCGGTATCGGCGAGGACAAACTGCCGCCACTGCTCGATCTCGAAGCGGTGATCGGCGAGGTGCTGCCCGAGGTTGCCGCCGAACTCGGCCTGCCGGCCGGCGTCCAGGTGCTCGGCGGGGTCAACGACAATCACGCGGTGGCGCTGGGCACCGGCGCGTTTGAGCCGGGCCGGGCCGGCGTCTCCATCGGCACCACCACGAATATTTCGGCCCTGGTCGACGGCCTTAAATCCGACCTTGTCAGCCGCATCGCCGCCATGCCGACGCCCTATCCGGGCCGCCACATGGTGATGGCCGAGAACGGCATGGGCGGCAAGGTGCTGGAACTCATGCTCGGCAAAATGCTCTATCCGGATCAATCCTTGGACGACAGCTTTGCGGCCATCGACGGGATCGTACGCGGCACAGATCCCGGCGCCGATGGCTTGCTGTTTCTGCCGTGGATCAACGGCGCCGGATCGCCGGCGTCCAATTCCGCGGCGCGATCCGGCTTCCTCAACATCTCGGCCGACACCACCCGCGACCA
>Ga0302123_10003067_pt1 | contig 11183 bp, 10 predicted proteins | sample CB21_321_MG_FD_203109 | JGI IMG/M metagenome (GOLD analysis project Ga0302123, IMG submission 203109) | Marine microbial communities from Western Arctic Ocean, Canada - CB21_32.1 | ecosystem: Environmental > Aquatic > Marine > Oceanic | place: Canada: Western Arctic Ocean | collected 2017-09-28 | reverse complement strand
ACGGCCTGGAGCAGCCGCAGGCTCACCTTAGGGTTCGGCGACACCTGGAGGTAATGTGGAGCATGCCCCCAGAGGCTCACACAAGGCACATTGTCTTGCCGCAGTGCGTCCATTAGTACGCCGGTCACGCCGGTCGGCCCCGTGTACCGGGAGCGGCGAATCTCAACGCCCTGCAACAGCTCCTGGAGTTCGGGGCTCGTGGCTGTCCCACTGATGCGGGTGTCCCGCGTGTGGGGCACCGCGTCGAGCAGTGCGCCAACGTGGAGCACTCGCGAGACGTTGAGGTCCTTGATCACCCCGACCAGAGACTGAGTGAAGGTGCGCCACTTCAGGCTCGGCTCGATCCCGATAAAGACCACCAAGTCCTCGCCATCCAGCGCGTTGCGGTGGTAGTAGAACTCGTTGGCGGGCCAGGTGATGCGACGGTTGCCGTCGGAGTCGAACCCGGTGTGTGGGCGCACCTGGGTGAAGTCGTAGAATTCCTCCGGGTCGATCTCCGCGAACTTGGCCGCGCCGAGGCGCTTCACCAAGTAGCGCAGCGCGTGCGTCGCGGACTCGGCCGCATCGGCCCACCCAGCGAAGGCGAAGAGGAAAACGGGGGTACGGACATCTGGTGGCTCGTGGTGTCTGAGAAAGTCCATGACTATCTTGCCGCCCTACGAGCAGTCTAGCACCGAACAGCAGCAACCGACGAGAGGAGGTTCTCTTCATTCCTATGACTGCGGATCACCCAAAAGTAGATTGTCGATGAGCCGAACGGGGCCCAAGCGGACCGCCCCCGCAAGCAGCGCTGGGCCGCTTTTCCAAGGAGCCATGCTGTCGGGGCTCACGAGAGCCACGTAGTCGACACTCAGGTGGGCCTGCTCGCGATCGAGGACCGCGCGACTCGCGGCTTCGACGAGCTCGCGGTCCCTGGCGCCTGCCACGAAACAGTCGGCCCCTACTTGAAGTGCACTATGCAGTACCGATGCAAGGGCACGCTGCTCTGGGCTGAGCAGCGTGTTGCGGCTGCTCAGGGCGAGCCCGTCAGGCTCGCGCACGGTTGGTACGGCAACGATCGCGGTGGGCACGCCCAGGTCGAGCCGCAGCCGTCGCACGACGGCCAACTGCTGGGCGTCCTTCTGCCCGAAGTAGGCCCGATCGGCCCCAGCCGCGATGAGCAGCTTCGCGACGATGGTCGCGACGCCGTCGAAGTGGCCGGGCCGCGCATCGCCCTCTAGGGGGATCGCCGGCCCCGCCACATGGACCGCGGTGGCGTGGCCACAGGGATAGACCTCCTCGGCGCCCGGGATGAACACGGCGTCAACTCCGGCGGCTTCGAGGGTCGCCAGGTCGGCGGGCAGATCACGCGGATACGCCGCGAAGTCGTTGGGTTCGGCGAACTGGGCCGGGTTCACGAAGATCGTGGCGACGGCAGTGGCGCACTCCGCGCGGGCGCGACTGATCAACCGCGCGTGGCCTGCGTGGAGTGCGCCCATGGTGGGCACGAGGCCCAGGGGTCTGCGCGCCTGGCGACAGTACGCCGCGAACGCGGCGATTGTGATCAGCTGCTCCATTCGCGAGAGCCTAGGCCGCCCAGCAGGTCACGCAGGACGCCATCGTCGAGCGAGAATGACTGCTCTTCGCCGGGAAAGGTTCCGCCACGAACCTCCGTTACATAACGGGAAAGTGCATCGCTGATGACTGCGTTGAGGTCTGCGTAGAGCTTGGCATGCTTCCTCGGCCGGCCGTCGATCAGTCCTAGGATTTCGTGGAGGACTTGTATTTCGCCGTCGCAGTGCGCCCCTGCGCCTATCCCGATGGTGGGGATGCCAAGTCGCTCGGTGACCGCCTTGCCAACCTCGGCAGGCACCGTCTCCAGTACCACAGCGAATGCTCCGGCCTCCTCCAGCAGCTCCGCGTCATGCACCAGTTTGCGCGCGCCAGACAGTGACCGGCCTTGGACTCGGTAGCCGCCGAGCTGATGGACCGACTGCGGTGTCAGGCCCAGGTGCCCTATGACGGGGATGCCCGCATCGACGAGCCGCTTCACCGTCGGCGCAATTGCTGCTCCGCCCTCGAGCTTGACGGCCTGGGCCCCGGCTTCTTGGAGCAGGCGTCCGGCATTGCGCAGGGCCTCTTCTGGGCTGATCTGGTAGCTCATAAACGGCATGTCGCTTGCAATAAGCGCGTTCTCGCTACCACGTACGACCGCCTTGGTGTGATGGAGCATTTCATCCATCGTGACTGGAACGGTGGATTCGTAGCCGAGCACGACATTGGCGAGGCTGTCGCCGACGAGGATCAGCGGGACCCCCGAGGCGTCCGCTAAGCGCGCCGTTGGGTAATCGTATGCGGTTAGGCAGGGGATGCGCTCACCGGCCTGCTTCATTTCGCCAAACTTGAGAGTCCGAACTCGCATCCTTATTCCTCCTGCGCTCGGGCAAAGAGCGCCTGCCAGGTGCTCGGATCCGTTTTGTCGGACTTACCAGCCAGCACCGCCATCCGTCGGCCGTTCGCCACGTAGGATTCGCTGATATCCGGCGCCGCGCGGTCAATAGCATCAAGGTGGGCCAGGACCGTCGCTGCGTCGCCCCGGGCGATGGGTCCGGTGAGGGCGGAGTAGAGCCCGACGGCACGCACGTTCGCCGCCGTCGCCTCGGCCATCCGGCCCAGCGCGGCCACGGCGACATCAGCGTCGAGTCCAGCGCGGACCCAAAGGGCCGCGGCGTCATGCAGCAGCGCCGTCACGTAGCCACAGCTCATGACCGCAGCGGCGTGGTAGAGCGCCCGCGCGCTAGCCGGCACGTCGATACCGGTGCCCCCAAGCCGATCCGCCATCGCCAACAGCTGCTCTCGCAACCAGCCCTCTGCCTCGATGCCGAAGGTCACGCCCTCCAACGAGTCGCTGGCCGTTCCCAGCAGCGTCTGCACTGGGTGCAGGGAGCCAACGCTGGCACCAGCGTCACGGGCCGCGTCCAACGGCACGAGGTCAAGCGCGCCGCTGACGTGGGCCACCGCCTGGGCAGGACGCCAGGCGATGCCGGCCGTCACGGCGGCGATGGCATCGTCTGGTACCGTCACGAAGACCAAGTCCGCGGCGTCGGCAGCCGCCTGCGCGCCGAACGCCTCAGCGCCCGGGATTATGGCGGCCAGCCGCTCGGCTGAAGCCTCAGTTCGGCTGGCGATGGCGACCACGGGGTAACCCGCGCGTCGCAGGCCGTGCGCCAGCGTCGTCCCGGCCTTGCCGGCGCCAATGAATGCGACCCGCAGTAGCGGCTCAGACACTACCCACCTCGCGGGCCGAAGGGTAGCCATGAAGGCCCGTCGCGTACGTAACTGCGTTGACGATGGCGCGTGCGACAACCGCGGCGACGAGCGCGTACAGGCGGGGCACTTCGTCGGGTGCGTCTACGGCTCCGGTCGCCAGCGAAAAGACGGTATCGCCATCGTGCAGTGTGTGGCAGGGGCGGATGGCCAGAGCAAGCCCGTCCTGGGCTACGGTCGCGAGCCGGTTCGCCTGCCCACGCGTGAGCACAGCGGATGTCGCGACCACAGCCAGAGTCGTGTTGCCGAGAGGCTGCGGTGCATTCATACGCGAGCGTATGCCGTACTCCGGGTCAGCATAGACCGCGATGCTGTCCAGGACGACGCCGGCCTCGTCGCGGGGGCCCGCGATGAGGCTGCCAGTGTTGGGGTTCATGACCCCTCCGACCGCATTCACGGCCACCAGCGCCGACAGGACGACACCGCTCCCCATGTCGAGGCTCGCAGAGCCGAGGCCGCCCTTCATGGCCGCACCACGGCCCAGCGCTTTGCCGACGGTGGCCCCGGTCCCGGCGCCTACCGAGCCTTGCGCCACGGCCTTCGTGGAGGCGGCTTCCGCAGCCGCCAAGCCTTGCGCTTCTCCTGGCCTAACTTCAGATGAGCCGATGCCCAGGTCGAAGAGAATGGCGGCGGGCACGATGGGAATGATGTGGGGCCCGACCCGGTGCCCGACGCCCTGCCCTTCTAGGTAGCGCATGACACCCGACGCGGTCGACAGCCCGTAGGCGCTGCCCCCGCTGAGCACAATGCCATGCACGCGATCGACGTTGTTCTCCGCGCGCAGCACGTCGGTTTCGCGGGTGCCAGGCGCGGCCCCGCGCACGTCGACGCCCCCAACGGCGCCGCCGCGTACAAGCACAACAGTGCAGCCGGTGCCGTTTTCGGCGTCGGTACTATGTCCAACTTCGACGCCCGTGACGTCGGTCAGTGTGTTGTTCATCGCGCTTTCGCGCGAGCCTGTGGAAAAGCGTCCCTAGGCGTGCTGGCTGCCCACGTTGCCGTCTTGGTCCGGGTTGGATCCCAGCGGCTGGGCACTCGCAGTTCGTGGCTCACGCTCACCTCCCTTGCTTGGGTAGATGGCAATATCCAGGCTACCGCGCGCGTTCACACGTGGTCAAGGCAGGCCTGCACGCCAGCGAGGCGCGTCGAGGCGGGTCCTCAGGCGGTTCGCGCTAGATCCGGCCGGCGCGTTGGAAGGACTTGCCTTCGGTGGCGATGGTCGGAGCTACCACGAGCTCGGCCTTTTCGTGGAACTCTTCGATGGTCTGCGCACCAACCATGCTCATGGAGATCTTGAGAGCCCCGATCAGGTTCTGGGTGCCGTCCGTCCGGTGGCTCGGACCGAAAAGGACTTGCTCGAGGCTGGCAACCGCGCCGACATTGATGCGGGTCCCGCGTGGTAGGGCCGGGTGCGGGCTCGCCATCCCCCAGTTGAAGCCTTTTCCAGGAGCTTCGAATGTCTGGGCGAAGGGCGTGCCGATCATGACGCCGTCAGCGCCGGCGGCAATGGCCTTGCAGAGATCCCCGCCGGTCCGGATGCCGCCGTCAGTGATGACCGCGACGTACTTGCCTCCTCGTTCCACAAACTCGTCGCGAGCGGCTGCGACGTCAAGCGTCGCACTCACCTGTGGGACCCCAACGCCAGTGACATCACGAGTCGTGCAAGCCGCGCCAGGCCCAACCCCCACAAGAAGTCCGTCGATACCTTGTTCCATCAGTTCCAAGGCTGCGCTGGTCGTGACACAGTTGCCGACGACCACCGGAACGCTGATCAGAGGCATGAGTTCTGAGAAGCGCAGGCCGTGGTAACTGTTCGAGATATGCCGGGCCGTGGTGACGGTCGACTGCACGACGATGATGTCGGCGCCAGCCTCGACCGCGATAGGGCTGAGGCGCTTGGCGTTCTGTGGAGTTACAGATACGGCGCAGACGGCGCCTGTAGCCTTGATTTCCTTGATGCGTTGGGCAATGAGATGGTCTTTCAGCGGCTCTGCGTAAACGCGCTGGAGGACTTCGGTAACGCCTTCTTTAGGGGCGTTGGAGACGTCGGCGAGCGCGGCGTAGGGGTCTTCGTAGCGAGTGTAGGCGCCCTCGAGGTTCATGACGCCAAGGCCGCCTAATCTGGCCATGAGACCCGCGAAGTTAGGGTCGACGATCGCGTCCATCGCTGACGCGAGTACAGGGGTCGTAAACTGGTAGGGGCCTATCTTGAGGTTGGTAACAGAGAGTTCGGGGTTGGTGGTCACATCTCCCGGCACGATGGCGACTTCTTCAAAGCCGTATGTGCGGCGGAGTTCCTTGATACGGACTCCTGAGGATGAAACCATGGACGACCCTCCCTGTTTGTTGGCTATTCAGTCGAAGCTACCAGTTTCGGAAGCCCGAGGTCAAAGGTTGCGAGAATTTTCACAATCTTCGCAACCTACTCCGAACCGACACTGACGCAGGCGCACCCGCAAATTCAGTTAGCCCGTGTTATCTCTAACTGGCGGCCCTGAGTGCAAGTGGAACGGTGGTGTTTCCGTATGCAGAATCGCGAGGTCAAATGGGGGTTGAGTGGAATCGAGAACAGTAGTTATGCACGCTTGCGCCCCCACAAGCCCGGTGCTACATTCGCGCTAGCAGTCGAGTCTTCCAACTGCTAGCGAGTGAGGCCATGCCGAGCGCATCTCCAAGACTGAGTCCGCGGCGTCAAGCGATCCTGGACCTGATCGTGGGCGACTACATTCGAACAGCCGCGCCCGTCGCTTCTCAGCAGATCGCGCGGCGCAGCAAACTAGACGTCAGTCCCGCGACCATCCGTAACGACATGGCGGAATTGGAGGAGCAGGGCTTCATCAACCGGCCTCACGCCTCCTCGGGGGGCATCCCGGCCGACCTCGCATACCGCTTCTACGTTGAGCGCCGGTCCAGCCCTTCCCGGCCGTCCCTTGGCTTCGAGGAGTTGGTCGAGCGAGCAATCAACCAGGCGCGGCTGGACTTCGACGGCCTCGCCCGCACTGCGGCCGGAGTCCTCGCGGAGTCCATCAGGAACGTGGCAGTGGCCAGCCCTCCCAAGGTCTTTGAGGCGAGACTCAAACAGCTCCAGTTGCTCCAGTTGCATGAGCGCGAGGCGTTGCTGGTGTGCGTCCTCGAGAGCACGCAGGTAAAGCAGCAGGTGGTCGGCCTCCCTTCGCCGCTGGACCAAGCCCAGCTCTACGCCATTGCGAACCGGCTCAATGCGCAGCTCACGGGCCTGACCGCCGCGGAGATGCGCACCCAGTGGGACACGAGGAGCGTGGACCAGGCTAACGACGAGGCCATCCCCGGGTTGGTGAGCACCGTGGTCGCCGGCGCCGCGCAGCTCGTCGCAGACGGTGACACGGTTGGGCATCCCTACGTAGATGGCCTTCGACACTTACTTGGCCAGCCTGAGTTCGAGGACACGGGCCGGGCGCGCGAGGCAGCGGAGGTGGTCGAGGACGAAGACGTGCTCCGCGAGCTACTGGCCGAGGAGCCCGCGTTCGGGGAGGTCCGGGTCATTATTGGCGCCGAGAACCCGGCAGAGCAACTACGATCCTACAGTGTCGTGACGTCGCGCTACGGGAAGAGTGGTGGTATCTCTGGTGTCGTCGCGGTGGTCGGGCCGACCCGCATGGACTACACGCAGGCAGTGTCCAGTGTTCGCTATGTCGCGGAGGTTCTCGGCCGCCTCGTCGGTCGTCTCGACATGGCCACGGCCTAGTTTCTGGGTGCATGAACGCATTGTCCGGCGTTTCGCCTCCGTGGTAGCGTAGAGGAGTTTCCGCCCACAGGGCGCACACCGCCTGCATGACATCCAAGCGCGACTATTACGAAGTCCTCGGAGTCCCGTCCGCCGCGACGGAGGAGGACGTTCGTCGCGCCTTCCGCAAGAAGGCGATGGAGTTCCACCCGGACCGTAATAAAACCCCGGAGGCCGGCGAATACTTCCGTGAGGTCAACGCGGCGTACCAAGTGCTCGGCGACGCTGAGCGCCGCCAACAGTACGATCGGTTCGGCCACGCTGGCGTAGCTTCGGCGGCCGGCGGCGGAACCCAGGGTGCCGAAGGCTTCGGTGACGGGCTGGGCGGCTTTGGTGACATTTTCGACGCCTTCTTCAGCGGGAGTCCATTCGGAGGAGGGACGGCGTCCCGTACTCGTGTGCGGCCGGGCGATGACATCCAAGCCACGCTCCGCATCATCTTCGACGAGGCGGTTTTCGGTGTTACCAAAAGCATCGAAATCAAGCGTGTGGACCGCTGCAGCCGCTGCAACGGCGAGCGGTCGGAGCCAGGCCACAGCCCGAATCGGTGCGCCAACTGCAATGGGTCAGGGCGCGTTCGGCGCGCGCAGCGCAGCATCTTCGGCCAGTTCGTCCAGGAGGCCGCGTGCAACGTCTGCAACGGGCAGGGCGAGACCGTGGATACGCCCTGCACTCAGTGCCGTGGCGTCGGCAAGGAGCGAGCCAGCCACCAGATTGAAGTGGGCGTCCCGCCGGGAGTTGAGACTGGCATCCGCCTCCAGCTGCGCGGGCAGGGCGACGCCGGTGACTTCGGGGGGCCGCCCGGTGACCTGTACGTCGGGCTACACGTCGCAGCCCATCGGTTCTTCCGGCGCGAGGGCGACGACCTGCTCTACGACCTTGATCTCACTTTTCCGCAGGCGGCGCTGGGAGACGAGATTGAGGTGCCAACGCTAGAAGGCAGCGCCATGCTCAAGGTACCGGCGGGCACGCAGAGCGAGGCCGAGTTCCGGCTGAAAGGCCAGGGTGTACCGCACCTCGGCAGGTCTTCACGGCGCGGCGACGAAATCATCACGACGAGGATCGTCACGCCGGAGAATCTCACCAAAGAACAACGTCAACTGTTGGAACAACTCGGGCGCAGCTTCGGCGCCAATGGCGGCAGCTAGGCTGATGGCAAGCTCCGTGCCCCAGCGGCCGGCGAAGGGCCGCTGGTTGGAAATCAGCGCCCGCGTTCCTTTCGAGTACGTTGAGCCGGTCGCGAGCCTATTTCATCGCTACGGCAAAGGCGTCGTGATCGAAGAGGACGCCGACTTCAACCCCGACGAGGGCGAGTCGGCACCGCCCGCCGCCAATGCCACCATCCGCACCTACCTCCCGGTCTCACAGCGCTACCAACGCAGCCGCGAGATGATGTGGATTGGCCTCCGGCTGATTGTCCAGCTCGCGCCCGGCGCCGAGTGCGATGAGCGCGAAATCGTTCAGCAGGAGTGGGAGACAGCCTGGAAGGTCCACTTCACGCCGCTTAGAGTCGGCGATCGCCTCGTCGTACGACCTCCTTGGCACACTGAAGCACTCGCCTCGCACGAGGTAAGCATCGAGATCGACCCTGGCCTAGCGTTCGGGACAGGGCATCATCCGACGACGCGAATGACGCTGGAGTGCTTAGAGCGGCTGATGGCACCGGGCGCCAACGTGCTCGACGTCGGCTGCGGCTCCGGCATCCTGAGCATCGCCGCCGCCAAGCTCGGCGCCGAGAGCGTCCTTGGCGTCGACGTCGACAAGGTTGCCATTCGCTCGGCCCGCGCCAACATCCGCGCGAACGGGGTCGGCCGAAGCGTACGGCTGGTAGTCGGATCTCTGCCCAACGGCGAGGCCCAAGCTGGCGCCGCGGACATCGCGCTGGCCAACATCAGCGCAAAGGCCCTCATCGAACTGGCGTCTCAGCTGCGCGGTGCGCTCCGCGACGGCGGATACCTGGTGGCGTCGGGCCTGCTGACCGAGCGCAGCGCCGATGTGCGGCAGGCGTTCGCCGAAGCCGGGTTGGCGGTCAGCGAGGAGCTCATTGACGGCGACTGGGCGGCGATGATCTGCAGGACGACCTAATCCCTGGGTTAGAACTGGCTGAGGAATCGCATATCGTTGGCCAGGAAGTGGCGGATGTCGTCGATACCGTACTTCAACATAGCGATCCGCTCCGGCCCCATCCCAAAGGCGAAGCCCGAGTAGATGCTCGGATCGTAGCCTGCGGCGCTCAGCACACGGGGGTGCACCATCCCCGCACCCATGATTTCGAGCCAGCCGGCGCCGTGACAGATGGAGCACGATGGGTTAGAGCCATCGCACTTGAAGCAGTCGATCGAGACGTCGACACCCGGTTCAACGAAGGGGAAGTAGTCGCAACGGAACCGCACCTTGCGGCCTTCGCCGAACAGCTGGCGAGCGAACTCGTAGATGGTGTGCTTGAGGTTGGCGAAGGTGATTCCCTTGTCGACGGCGAGGCCCTCTATTTGATGGAACTGCGATTCGTGGCTGGCGTCAGTGGCCTCGTACCGGTACACCTTGCCGGGAATGACCACGCGGATCGGCGGATCGTGGGCTTCCATAATGCGAGCCTGCATCGGCGAGGTGTGGGTGCGCATCAGTGTCGTGAAGCCACCCTCGGCGTCCTGGTTCGCGTCGACCCAGAAGGTGTCGAACATGTCCCGCGCCGGGTGATCTTTCGGGATGTTCAGCATCTCGAAATTGTAGCGATCCCACTCGACCTCAGGCCCTTCGACGACCTGGAACCCCATGCCTTGAAAGATGTCGCAGATCTCGCGCATGATCTGTGTGGAGGGATGGTAGCGGCCGATGCGGACGGGTCGGCCGGGAAGTGAGATGTCGATGGCGTCATCCGCCAGTGTCTCCAGCCCCTTGGATTGGACCGCCTCCCGTCGTGCGGCGAGGCGCTCTTCCAGCAGGGCCTTGACTTCGTTGCTCGCGGCGCCCAGGGCCTGGCGCTCCTCAGCCGGGAGCGAGCCGAGCGTGCGGAGAACAAGAGTTAGTTTGCCGGAGCGACCGAGGTGGGCGATGCGCCACTGCTCGAGGGTGTCCTCGTCGAGGGCGTCCTCAAGCTCTGAGAGTGCGGCCGCTCGGATGGCATCCAATTCGGCGTGGGGAGCCCCTGTGGACACGTGACCTGCCTTCGAGTGTGGGATTGCGGGAGTATACCTGCCACAAGCGGTGTCTGGTCGCGCGCCTGTGGGTTACGAAGAAAGTAATATGATACAAGTTATATCAAGGTTCGGTTGCCAACTGGCAACGATGCCGATGCTATCATTGGCGGCGTGGCACCGCTCCGCATCCTCGTCTCGACCAACAACGCACACAAGCTCGCCGAGTTCCAGCGGTTGCTGGCAGCAGCGCCCGTCGAGCTGGTCGCGCCCGCCGATGCGGGCATCGCGCTGGACGTCGACGAGACCGGCACGAGCTTCGTCGCCAACGCCGTGCTCAAGGCGCGCGCGTTCGCCGCGGCCGCGGGCATGCTCGCGCTGGCGGACGACTCCGGCATCGAAGTCGACGCCCTTGATGGTGCTCCGGGCGTCCTCTCCGCTCGCTACGGCGGCCCAGGCTTGGACGATGCTGGCCGGACCCAGCGGCTCCTCGACGAGCTCCGGCAGACACCCGACGCGGAGCGTCGGTGTCGCTACATCGCCGTCCTAGCGCTCGCGTGGCCCAACGGCCCGACGGAGACTTTCGCAGGCCACTGCGACGGATTGGTGGCTCGCAAACCGGCCGGGGGCAACGGCTTCGGGTACGACCCGGTCTTCTTCGTTCCCGGCGCAGGCCGGACCATGGCCGAACTGAGCCCTGGGGAGAAGGATGCCCTGTCGCACCGAGGGCTGGCCTCGGTGGCTCTGATGGCGCGGCTCGCCGTGCTCGCATCCACCGAGAGAGAGGCACTGGAGTGACGGCCTCGCTTGCTGCGCAACCTCTCGATACTCTCAGTAGGCCAGTCCACGACCTACGCATATCGGTGACTGATCGCTGCAACCTGCGTTGCACTTACTGCATGCCGGCGGAGGTCTATGGGGAACGCTACCAATTCCTGCCGCGAAACGACCTGTTGCGCTACGACGAGATTGCGCGCATC
>Ga0302123_10003062_pt1 | contig 11188 bp, 9 predicted proteins | sample CB21_321_MG_FD_203109 | JGI IMG/M metagenome (GOLD analysis project Ga0302123, IMG submission 203109) | Marine microbial communities from Western Arctic Ocean, Canada - CB21_32.1 | ecosystem: Environmental > Aquatic > Marine > Oceanic | place: Canada: Western Arctic Ocean | collected 2017-09-28 | reverse complement strand
ATGGGGCCACCCATGATGTAGAAAATATTTTCGACGTCCTCTTCTTTAAGAGTTCGTGCGATCAGCTCTGCGCCGGAAACCTTGGCCATCTGTTACCTCTTGGGTTTTTGCGGGGGTTATCTGTAGAAATGTAATCGGTCAGCCGGGTGATTGTATGTGACCCGACGCCAGTGTGAGTATCGTTACTCTGAAGACTGCGTCACTCCGCCAGTCGAGTAATCGCCAGGACCGCAGCTTTTCCATCCATCGGGTTGCCGCCGTGGCCCTTGCCATGAGTATCCTCCATGAGAAGCACATCACGAGGCTCAAACACACGAGTCTCACCATCACTAGTCGTACCCATAACTCGCTCTGAAACTATGACCGCCCACTGCCTGGTTGGAGAGTGATGGAAAGTGTCGCCCTCCCATCCCGGAGGCATTCGCATGAACACAAATTGCGATGCCTTCCTGAAATCCGACATCTCAAGCGGCGGTGGAGGAGGCGCATAGTCAAGATCGCTAAATCCGACCTCAACATCCTCAAAATGCGACTCTCCCTCGTCGTCAGCAAACATCCGTACATATTTCATCGACTACTCCCCTAACCTCGCCGCCGCATCCGTCGGAAACTCGCTCAACCGCGCAGCACTCGCCGACTCCGCAGGCAACCCCGCTGACTCCGCTGCCACACACAGCAGCGATACGCCCGATAAGAAATCGTTCCTGTGGATGTACTCAGGCTCCACAACCTCCTGCATCAAACCATTGTGCCAGTTACCCAGCGGGAACGCCGTCCCCGTCACCTTGTAGCCAAACGGCGCAAACGCGCTCGCCTCGCACCCGCCACCACTCATGAGCTGACGCTTCACCTTGAACTGATCGTCAGACTCCCGCAGCGCCATCGCCGCGTTACGCAGGTAGCGCTCCGGCTCCTCGTCGAATGTCGTGGTCGCGTCACCCGTACGAATCACCATGCCATCGCCAGACTCCGCGCCCGGCAAAATATGACTCGTCTCCACCGACACGACCGCCGTGCTCTTCGGCAGCAACCCATCGCTAGCCGCCAACCGAGCGCCAAACAACCCGCCCTCTTCAGCACGCGTGAACAGTCCATACACGTTGCCAGCAACTTCCCTCGACGAGATGTAAGCCAGCGCGCCAGCGACAGCAGCACACCCACCAAGATCATCGAGCGCACGAGCGCGAATCACATCACCATCCAACTCAAAATCGACCAAATCAAGAATCACCGGCACTGGCAACTCGTCCGATATCACCTCGTCAAAGCTCAAGCGAACCTGTCGATCCGCTGGCTCACCCTCCTTGCCCAGCACACGCCCCGGAATCCGCCGCCCATCCGACGCAACAGCAAGCACCGGCACATCCGGCTCCAACGCCTGCCGCGTGATCCCACCATGAATGCCAGCAACATACTCGTCACCGCGCTGCTCAACGAGTTCGAACCCCGGATGATCCATGTGCGCCACATACGCGATGCCGGGAGCATCCGCGTCACCGCCCATCTTCGTCACAAGCAAGTTGCCATGCGGATCACGCGTAATCGTCAGATCAAATGCCGCAATCCTCTTAGCGATGGCGTTGGCCACGTTCTTCTCGTGAAAAGTAACCGTCGGAATCCCGCAGATCTCCTCGAGCAGATCCATCGCAAATTCTTGAGCCTGGCCAATGTCCAAAGCACTCTCCATATCTAGTCACAGGTGGGCCTCCGCTACAACGAAGCCCCATTATGCCGCGACATCCACCACGGCGATACAATGCCGCGGCAAATCCATCCCGCCGCACCCAGTCCTGATAGCGAATCACCCCATGCCAAAGATCGTTGCCTACGTCCCCGAAACCACCCCCGTCCACGGTTTCACAGTCGACTACCTCCCAGACGGATGGGAACTCGACCGCGTCGACCCCAACGTCGGCGGCATGGAAGCCCTCAACAAGACCGTGGTTGACGCCGACTACCTCATGATCTACTCAGGCCGCATCGATGCGACCACGCTCCACGCCGGACCCAAGCTGAAACTGGTCCACCTGCTCTCGGCTGGCTTCGACGCCTTCCCGCTGGTGGAAGCCGGCGAACTGGGAATCCCCGTCTGCAATGCCTCCGGCACCAACGCCCAGGGCGTCGCCGAAATGGCCCTCACGCTGATGCTGGGCCTCTACCGACACCTCACATGGGTCAACGAAGAACTCCGCGACGGGGGCTGGAAACTCAAGCGAGCAGACGGTAACGACTCCTACGAAATCCAGGACAAAACCGTCGGTATCATCGGCCTCGGCAACATCGGTCAGATCACCGCACGCATCATCCAGGGCTTCAACCCCAACATTATTTACACCGATATTGAAGCCAAGCCTGAAGCGGAGAAGGAGTTCGGCGCCAGACGCGTAGATCTCGATGAACTGCTCTCAGAATCAGACATCATCACGATCCACACCCCACTCGACGACGGGACCCGGGGCATCATCGGCGCCGCTGAGTTGGCTGCAATGAAGCCCACCGCCATCCTGATCAACACGTGCCGCGGCCCGGTGATCGATGAAACGGCGCTCCACGACGCGCTCAAAAACAACGTCATCTGGGGCGCAGGACTCGATGTCTTCGAAGAAGAGCCAACCCCCGATGACAACCCCATCCGCAAGCTTGACAACGTTGTCATGGCACCCCACATCGCTGGCCAAACAGCCGAGAGCTACCCTCGCCGCACCCACTACGCAATCGACAACTTCGTCAGAGTCTCAAAAGGCGAAACCCCAACCAACCTGATCACCCCTGCATAGACCCAATTAGGAGCAGCACAACTTGGCAAAAATCAAAGGACTGTTCGTCACCGTCCGCGTCGGAATCGAAGAAGTCAAAGAAGCATGGGACGCCTTTGACGGCGAACTGATCGTGCTGGAAGAGCCAGACGAAGGCCAGATCATCGAGGCCGTCAAAGACGTAGACGTCGCCATGACCTACGGCGCAGCAGGCACCAGAGCGATATTCGAAGCAATGGACCGCTGCCAGGGCTGGGTCTCCTTCGGCCACGGGTTCGATGGCGCTGACCTCGATGCAGCTGTCGAGAACGGCGTCATCCTGGCCAACACAGCATCGTTTGGCACAGACGAAGTCTCCAACCAGGCCATGCTGCACCTGCTCGTCTGCTCACGAAAATTCGTGCTGCACGACAAGCTCGTCAAGAGTGGCGTCTGGACTCGCGATCATCTCGCTCCAATGGGACACCTGCCACACCAGACCCTCGGCATCATCGGCACCGGCAACATCGGCCGCGCCGTCGGTCGCAAAGCGAAGGCGTTCGGCATGCGAGTCGTCGCCTACGATCCCTACATTAGCTCGTGGGACACCAAAGAGATCGGCTTCGAGCCAGCCACCAGCATCAACGAGGTGTGCGAGCAGGCGGACTACCTCACGCTCCACACCATGCTCAACGAAGATACGTTCCAGATGATCGGCGACCCGCAGTTCAAGATCATGAAGCCAACGTCCTACCTGATCAACGTCAGCCGCGGAAAGTGCGTCGACGAAGCAGCGCTGATCCGTGCCCTCGAAACCGGCGAAATCGCAGGCGCAGGACTCGACACATTCGAGCAGGAACCAACCCCCGCAAACAACCCACTCCTTAAGATGGACAACATTTCTGTAACGTCCCACTACGCCAGCTACTCAGAAGTCGCATTCACCCGCGGACTCACGCAACTTGGCGAAGAAGGCATACGAATTGCGCTTGGCCAGTGGCCCATGTCATTGATTAACCCGGCCGTTCAGGCCACAATTCCGCAACGCGATCCGGCGCGGGCGTGGGGCACGTTCTAAATAACGCACCCCAATATGTGTCAACAGAATAGGTTTTAGCTACTAAAGGTGCCAAAGGCACCAAAAGCAACAGCGGAGAGAAAAATGGCCCAATACAAGGTACTGGTACTCGGAGCGGAAGATGAGCCGCTTGAGGCAGAGCGAGAAGAACTCGCCGATATCGATTGCGAAATTGTCCAGGCAAAGCCCACCAGCGAAGGTGAGGCAATGGAACTGGTACGAGACGCCGACGCGATTTTGATGCGTGGACCGTGGGGCACCGAGCAGGTGATCAACGCCACCCAGAACTGCCAGGTCCTCTCCGTCTACTCACACGGCTTCAACCACATCGACTCCGAAGCCTGCACAGACAAGGGCATCATCGTCACCAATGGCGCCGGAATGTGCTTCGAAGAAGTCTCAGACCAGGCGTGCGCATACATCATGTCCCTCTACCGCCACATCGTCCCCGCCAACATCGCGGTGAAAGCTGGCGACTGGCGCGACGACACTATTCTTCCAATGAAACCGCTCGATGAGTCCACCATCGGCATCATCGGCTTCGGCAACATCGGCAAGGCAATCTCCCGCAAGATGAGCGGTTGGCGTCCAGAGACAATCGTCTACGACCCCTACGTTGGCCCCTGGGTCTTCAAGGAGTACGGCGTGGAGCAGGTGTTTGACCTCAAAGACCTCTTCTCCCGAGCGGACTACGTTGTAACAATCCTTCCGCTCAACAACTCGACCTATCACATGATCGGCAAAGAGCACTTCGACGTCATGAAGCCCTCGGCCTACTTCATCAACGTATGCCGAGGCGCCATCGTCCGTGAGCCAGAGCTGATCGACGCCCTCAACGCCGGCAAAATGCGCGGCGCAGGACTCGATGTATTCGAGCAGGAGCCGGTCGACCCCAACAACCCGCTCCTCAAGATGGACAACGTAGTCGTCTCACCTCACCTCGCCGGCGGATCAACTCGATCAGCAGCCCTCGCACCGCACCGAGCAGCCGCCCAGGTGGCAGCAGTTCTCCGCGGCCAGTGGCCAATGGCAGGACAGAACCCAGAAGTGAGAGCCAACATCGAACTAAGGCAGAACGCTACCGCAGTGGCCCCAAACTGATAACTGCGCGATAACGATGTAGGCGCGCATGGCGTGCGCCCGGGCTGTTGACGAAACGGCAAAATACACGCAACTACGACGTAGGGGCAGGTCACAGACTTGCCCCTCTTCGCGCTCGCCCCCAGCGCCGCGCTAAATGCCCGTGCAGCAGGCACATGCCATCCTGAGCCTGTCGAAGGGCGGCATTCCGGCATACCCACACGCCACTTTCCGTCTTGTTTCCTGACACGTCATCAACCAACTGTCACGAAGGCGTAATATCGGCGTAATCCTTTTGGCCGGTACCATTGATCTGGCCATCACGTTAGGCTGAGGCCGGTCTGATGTGAATACGAATACGTCGGCCACAGGAAATTTTCGTTATGCAAGGTATGAATATCACTCACATTTCAAGTTGGAAACGAATTGCCCTTCCGGGCGTTGTAGCGTTGACCGCAATCACCGTCGCCTGCAGCGGCGGAGGCGACGATCCAACGGCAACGGCCGCTCCAACCGCATCGGCCTAGCCCACCGCGGCCCCGATAGCTCCAACCGCAACTTCCGTCCCGGTAGCGCCAACGGCTGTGCCAACCGCAGCACCCGCACCAACAGCAACCGCTCGCCCGGCGCCAACTGCGGCACCAGCGCCGACTGCAATCGCAACGACGGCACCGCCAACGGCAACCGCCATTCCACCTACCGCAACGGCAACGAACACACCGGTACCAACGCCGACGCAAAGCGCGTTCGAAGCAATCTTCCTGGCCTTCAGTTCCCCCGAATTCTTCGACGACTTCGTAGAAACACCCGCCTACACAATCATCGGCAGAACTCGCGTAGACGCCTTCGTCACCATCGTCGATATCGATGAGAACGGACAGTTCTCACTGGGCGTAACGCTTGAAGAGGGCATCAACGTCTATGAGGTCGTCTCATCAGTCTCAGATACCGAACAGCTAAACGAAGTCCTGACAATCATTTACGTCCCGTAGTGAAGCTCAAAAAAAACCAGGTAATAACAATGCAAAAAAACACAATGCACCTGATTGCAGCCATCGTGTCTGCCGTGATCCTCATCGGTACGGCGTCCGGTGCGCTTGCTCTCGCAAACTCTTCTGGATCCTCATCCGGCGCTGAAGTCCCCCCCGGACAACTCAACCGCAAGGGAGTCTCAGGAATCGTCAGCGCTGTAGGCGGCGGCTCACTTGACGTCGCAACCCGCCACGGAATAGTGACTGTCAACGTTGACGGCGGAACATCAATCACAGGACAGGGCAACACACCTCTCTCCCTCTCGGATATCGCGGTTGATGATCGCGTATCTATCCAGCTAAACCGAGCCCCATCCGAACCGGACGACTCAAGTGAATCTGAAGGTGGCGACAGTGGTTCATCCACCTCAACCGATGATGGTTCTGGTGGCGATGGCGGCTCATTCACCTCAACCGATGACGGTTCAGGTGGTGGCGACGGATCATCTACCTCAACCCATGACGGATCTGGTGGCGGCGACGGATCATCTACCTCAACCGATGACGGATCTGGCGGTGGCGACGGATCATCTACCTCAACCGATGACGGATCTGGCGGCGACGACGGCTCATCTACCTCAACAGACAGTGGCACTTCCACTTCCACGGACAGCGGTTCGTCAACTTCAACAGACTCGACCGCAACAAGTACCCTGGAGACTGAAGAAGAGGCGCTGACGAAAGTAAAGTCTCGACTCAAGTTCGAAAATCTGACTAACATTCGAACGGTCACAGCCGTCCGCATCAAAGTCATCCAAAACAAGGTCAAGACAAAGCACGTCCGCGCCGTTGTAACCGGCAAAGGCGGCGGCAAGTTCCAGCTCATCTGTGGCACTGGCGACACATCGACAAGCAGCTCAACAGATAGCACTGGCGATGGCTCAACCGACACATCTGGAACCTCCACTGACGGCACGCTCGATGAGCAAGACGTCGATGGCATCGATGATGTCGATGCCGAAGTTGGTGAAGAGATCATCTTGATCGCTGACTCTGATGAAGAAACCGGCGATGGCGGCTGCCCAACAAAGGTCAAAGGCGGACAGAACTCCAAGTCCATCGACGACAGACTCGCAGCGTTGGCCGAGAAGACGGCTGGGCGAGACGCGAAGCTAGCCGAGAGGCTGGCTGAGAAAGCAGACCGTGGCAAGCAAGACCGCGAAGATCGCACAGACAAGACAAGCGGTAATGCGAACTCCGAAACCAAAGGAAAAGCAGACACCGCCCGCGGTAAAGATAAGTCTGACGATGACACCAAGGGCGGCAAGCCCAAAAAGTAACCACCCCTGACCCAATCGATCACACGGCGGTATGCGCAGTCATGCAGACCGCTGTTTTCGTTAACGCCCTACACTTAGCCGCTCACCCCACACATTGTTTGAAACCTGCCCTCTCTAGTCAACTAAAGAAAAGCACGCCCACATGCGCATCGCCGCCTTCGGAATCCACCACGAAACCAACACATTCTCCACCTTTCGGGTAGACCTCCAGGCGTTCCAATCCTCAGGCCTCCAGCGCGAAGGCGTCCTCCGCGGCGACCAGATATACGAACTTCACGGTGACACCGACACATGCTTCGGCGGCTACTTTGAGGCCGCAGAAAAGTACGGCTTCGAGCTCGTTCCACTCCTCTTCGCCGCAACCGACCCCGCCGGCACAATCTCGTCTGAGGCATTCGAATCCATTCTCGGCGAAGCACTCCAAATGCTCGCTGATCAAGGCCCTTGGGACGGCGTAATCCTCAACCAGATGGGCGCCGCCGTAACCGAGAACTTCCCGGATATGGACGGCGAAGTCGCAGGCCGCACCAGAGCGCTCATCGGCCCGGACGTACCGCTAATCATGACCCTGGACCTCCACGCCAACGTCTCGCAGCAGATGGCCGACGAAACAGATGCCCTCTTCATCTACCGCACCAACCCACACCTCGACGCGCGTCCACTTGCAGTGAAAGCGTGCGAGATCCTCATCAAGATCATCAACGGCGAGATAAATCCCGTGTCCGCCCTCGAAATGCCCCCAATGGTCATCGGCATCATGAAGCAGGACACCAGCGAGGAGCCAATGACGCAGGTAATCGATGCCGTTGTGGAAGCAGAAAGCTTCCCGGACATCGTCGACACCTCCACTGGCCAGGGCTACCCGTGGTCTGACGTCAACGAATGCGGCACCGCCTACTACGCACTAGCAGATGGCAATCTGGAAGCCGCCCAAAACGCCGCACGCTTCATGGCAGACCGAGCCTGGTCGCTCAGGAAGGAACTCGGCGCTGAAGACGGCCCCACACCCGCTGCAGCGATCACCGAGGCTCTCGCCACACCTGAAGGCCCCGTGCTACTGCTCGACGCTGGCGATAATATTGGCGCAGGCAGCGCAGGCGACTCAACATTCATCCTGCACGAAGCGCTCAAGCAAGGCGCCACGAGCTATCTGACAACGATCCGAGACACCGAAGCCGTTGCCCAGTGCGTCTCCGCAGGCATCGACGCTGAAATCACCCTCGAACTCGGCGGCAAACAAGACACACTCCACGGCACACCCGTCGAAGTTACCGGAAAAGTAATCACCATCTCCGACGGCAAATTCGAAGACCCAAAACCCGTCCACGCCGGCTGGCGCTACTTCGACGGCGGCACCACAGTCGTCCTCCAAACCACGGCCGGCCCAACCATCGTCCTCGTCTCCACCCGCGTCGGAAACATGTCCCGACAACAGTTCTACTCGGTAGACCTCGACCCGGAGTCATTCCACATCATCGTCGCCAAAGGCGTCGTCTCACCCCGCCCAGCCTTCCAACCCATCTCCAAAAAGATGATCGTAGTCAATACCGCAGGCGCAACCTCAGCCACCCTCTCCTCATTCAACTACAAACGCCGCCGCCACCCGCTCTACCCGTTCGAGCCGGAGGCCCGATACCCCTCAACACTCTAATTCGTATTTCGAACGTTCTAGCCCGCAGGGGGCCCCTTGCGGTCGCCCGCCTTCAGCGCGCCCGCGCTCAATGCCCGTGCGGCAGGCACCGCCATCCCGGAATTTGCGGCCCCGCGCAAATGTCCGGGATCCATACACGCCCACACCAATCCGCCAATCCAAACATCATCAAACACGCAATCGGTCCAATCGGTACGCGTATCCACCTACGAAATCCGTCGCGATAACTGATAATCTGTAGAGAACCGCCCAGTAGCGCGTCCCAAAAATCACAAGGTGACCTCCCTGCGACACCCCCGTTCGCACCGATATTCACTCAACCCCAACACCCTGCACCGGCCTCTCGTGCCGCCCGAAAGCTCCCAACCCCGCATGTCCACTCAAACTCGTTCTGATCGTCGAAACGCCGCCATCATCGCCCACGTCGACCACGGCAAAACCACACTGGTCGACGCCATGCTCCGCCAGTCCGGATTCTTCGAAGAGCGTGCCGAACCTGTCGATCGTGTCATGGACTCCATGGACCTTGAGCGTGAAAAGGGCATCACCATCCTCGCCAAGAACACGGCGATCCGCCGCGGCGACACCAAGATCAATATCATCGACACCCCCGGCCACGCCGACTTCGGTGGCGAGGTTGAACGTGGCCTCACCATGGTCGACGGCGTTCTCCTGCTCGTCGACTCCAGTGAAGGCCCCCTCCCGCAGACACGATTCGTACTACGCAAAGCGCTCGAATCCAAGCTGCCGGTAATCCTCGTCATCAACAAGATCGACCGCGCAGACGCCCGCATCAGCGAAGTGCTCGACGAGGTCTACGAGCTCTTCATTGACCTCGATGCTAACGATGAGCAGATCAGCTTCCCAATCGTCTATACCAACGCCCGCGAAGGCACGGCCACTCTGGATCTGGAGCAGCCAGGCACCGATCTCGAGCCTCTCTTCGAAACGATGATGAAGAGCATTCCCGCGCCAACCTACGATGACGATCACCCGCTACAGGCGCTTGTCACCAACCTGGACGCATCGCTGTACGTTGGCCGACTGGCACTCTGTCGGGTGCGTCAAGGATCAATCAAGCGCGATCAGATGGTCGCTCACTGCCGCCGCGACGGGACGGTAGATCGCGTGAAGATCACCGAACTCTATGTAACCGAAGGCCTTGAGCGAGTTGAGGCTGACGAAGCCGGCCCAGGCGAGATCATCGCTATCGCGGGACTCCCAGACGTAACCATCGGCGAGACCCTGACCAGCGCCGAAGATCCTCGCCCACTACCACCCATCCAGATCGACGAGCCAAGCCTGTCCATCACGCTGGGCGTGAACACCTCGCCACTGGCCGGGCTGGACGGCAAGAAGCTAACCGCCCGTATGGTGAAAGACCGACTGGATCAGGAACTGATCGGCAACGTCTCACTGCGCGTGGAAAGCACAGAGAAGCCCGACACCTGGGTCGTCCAGGGTCGAGGTGAACTGCAACTTGCCATTCTGGTCGAAACCATGCGTCGAGAGAACTTTGAACTCACCGTTGGGAAACCTGAAGTGGTCACACGAGAGATCGACGGCAAGCTCCACGAGCCAATGGAATCGCTGTCCATCGACATCCCGGACACCTATGTAGGTGTCGTATCTCAGCAGATGGCCCTGCGAAAAGCGCGTATGTCGACCATGATCAACCACGGCACCGGCCGAGTCCGCATGGACTTCATCGTCCCCGCCCGCGGACTCATCGGATTTCACAACGAGTTCCAGATTGCTACCAGCGGCTCCGGAATTGCGCACCATGTGTTTGAAGGCTACGAGCCGTGGCACGGTGAGCTTCGCACACGCCCCACCGGCAGTCTTATCGCCGACCGCAAAGGCCCAACAACCACCTTTGCACTGCTCAACCTCCAGGAGCGCGGCCAACTCTTCATCGGCCCCGGTGTCGAAGTCTACGAAGGCATGATCGTGGGAGAGAACCCTCGCTCACAGGATATGGACGTCAACCCCACCAAGCCCAAAAAGCAGACCAACATGCGAGCCGCCGCAGCTGACCAGACAGAGCACCTCGCCGTCCATCGCACGCTCTCACTGGAACAAGCGCTAGAGCACATCATGGCCGACGAATGCCTTGAAGTAACACCTACCAACGTCCGCCTCCGCAAAGTAGTCCTGGACCAGCACGCCAGAGGCCGCCAAAGAGGCAAGCCAATAGCCGCCGCCCGGTAGGCCATTTCCCGTCGAATCATCTGGTAGGTGTAGTTCCCACCAACCTTGTTTACATGAAATAGGGGAAGTTCATTCTGGTAGGTACAAACAAATCAGAAAGGAACTTCCCCCATGGTCCATGC
>Ga0302123_10003060_pt1 | contig 11191 bp, 9 predicted proteins | sample CB21_321_MG_FD_203109 | JGI IMG/M metagenome (GOLD analysis project Ga0302123, IMG submission 203109) | Marine microbial communities from Western Arctic Ocean, Canada - CB21_32.1 | ecosystem: Environmental > Aquatic > Marine > Oceanic | place: Canada: Western Arctic Ocean | collected 2017-09-28 | reverse complement strand
GCGCGGTCCATGTCCTGGATTGCTACTGCGTCGCCGCGGCACATGTCATTGCAGAAGTGTGAGTCAGGCAGTGGCCGGTCGGGGATTTCGATCAATTCCGAGGCGAAATGGAGGTCAGTAATTTCTTTTCTGGGGGCAGTCCCTAGGTGGTCGAGCAGCGCCGATGCAAGATCGGAACCGATGCGCCATGCTGCCGATGGACCGTCAATCGGAGGCGGCTGGTCGGGATCTTGCCAGGTGGTATTGCCACCGGCACCGGCGAGGTAAACCGTCGGTACGGGTACTCCCAGCCTGTCCCGCATAACGTCCCCGAATCGACCCCCGAAGTCGCGATGAAAAACTAAAGAATCGGACCTACCCGGAACCGGACTGCCACCTACAACGTGATTGTGGGCCGAGAAGCTCGTTATGAGAGCAATTGGTACACCGTTGGGGCTTTCGAACAGTATGTAGCCCAGTTCGTTATCAGCCGGTCCGGCTGCGGGGTATGACAGGTCCCTTGAATTTGAGAAGACCATTTCCACGGTGCCGTCTGGGCGGAGATAACGCCTGTTGAAAGTGAGTCCCGATGTCATGGCCTGGCCGGTCGCGATGCGTGCCGGTTCCATCCGGTCTCTGGCTTTTTTCACTGCTGTGGCTATGCGATCTGCCAGCAACTCGATATAAATCGGGTCTGGGCCATCGTTTTGCAGGTATCGCCACCCCGGTGCAACCGAGGGGGCGACGTGGACGTGATTTGCAGCGATCGTGATGTGTTCGGCCGGTATACCGCTCTTCACCGCCGCCAACTCCCGTATCTCAAGAAAGTAGCGACGGGCGATCATCGTCAAGTCGGTCGAAACAACTGCTCCGATTTCACTGCCATCGGAAAACACCACCGCATGCGCAAGTAGATCACTATCCTCCACTTTATCGCGGCGCAACTCGATCCCGCCCCAGGTAGCCGCGATTTCTGGGGTAATGTTGATGGTGAAGGCGCCAGCCTGCCCGGAAGTTGCCTGGGTCACTTATTTGTTCCTCACTGGACGATCATAGGACTGGGAGTGAAACGAACTTTATTGCCAGTCTTCGTAGTCGGCTCGCCGTGTTTTTCTCGAGAACTGTAGATGCACGCCATCCGGGTCGTAGAAGCTGGCAATCGTACGCCCGGAACGGGTCCCTTCCTGCGGTGTGACGTGGAAGTCGATGCCCATGTATTTTGCTTCGCGGTAGGCAACCTCAACGTCCTCGACCTCAAGAGATATGTGATCGATCCCAACCGGGTTTCCGGGCTTAGCCTGGTGCAGCTCTACGCCCAGGGGAACTCCTCCGTTGTGGGTGGACATGTAGACCCCGTCCCCGGAGTCGTTTGTACCGTCTGGAAAAAAACCTAGCTTTCTGTAGAACTCGACAGACGTGGTAATGTCGCTAACCATAAGGTCCATGTGTTCAAGTCGGATCAATCTCATCTCTAACGCTCCCCGTAATCAATTATTGCCGTCGTCGGTCAGGCCGGTTGAGCACGTAGGATGCTCGCATGTACCTGGTTAGTCAAAAGAGTGAATTTCCTATCATTCGCGTACTGACTCGGTGTGAAGCGTACTCGCCTATCGGTGCGAAGTCGTCCGATTTTGTTGAGAATCCGTATAGCTAGTTATTACCAGTTTCAACCTGTGATCGCGTCTCTTCAAAGTCTGGACGATCAAGCTGTACACGGCAAGACCGCTAGCCTCCCGCGCTGGCGAGAATCTGCGCGAACCGCTTTTATCGCGTTGCAGAGAGTGCGCAGAACTCTTCCCAAAACAACGTTTTAATGTGATGATTCAATGAGTTTCGACTAGTTGCGAGTTTAGGTTCTGCGCCATATCTGGGCCTCGGTCTGCTGATCTATTCTTTATCAGGATGTGTAGTGTCAAAATTCTTCGTTCGTAGGCTCATATTCGCCGTTATCACTGTTGCCGCCGCGACTTTCATTGTCTTCAGTCTTTCGAGACTGGTCGGCGATCCGCGCGACTTCCTGATCAGGCCAGAAGGGTATGGGGTCTCGGAAGAGTCATACGAAGCGATAGGTAAAAAGCTCGGACTCGATCGACCGCTAGTTGTTCAGTACTGGTTCTGGATTTCAAATGTCGTGCGGGGCGATTTCGGCAAGACGCTGCTGACCGAGAGGCCCGTCATCGAACTGTTCATGGAAAAGGTGCCCGCGACTCTGCAGTTGGCGGCCGTCAGCTGGATTATTGCAACTCTGGTTGGTGTGCCGCTGGGTGTGATGTCGGCCATTAATCGGGGCGGAGTGTTCGATTACCTGGGGCGGGGAATCGCCCTGTTTGGCCAGGCGATTCCGGTGTTCTGGCTTGGGATCATGGCAATACTGATCTTTTCTGTCCAGTTGAACTGGTTGCCTGCCGGGTCAAAAGGCCCGTACGAAGCCAGTTTTTGGGAGCAAATCAAACACTTTGTCTTACCATCAGTAGTGCTCGGCTGGGGAGGTGCCGCTGGGTATCTACGCCTGACCCGGTCTTCGATGCTTGAGGTGTTGGATTCCGAATACATCAAGCTTGCCCGTGCAAAAGGCGTTTCATCCCGCAGCGTCATCTGGAAACACGCCTTTCGTAATGCGCTCATCCCTCCGCTTACGTTTTCGGCCTTGCTGCTCGCCTTTTTCTTGAATGGACAAGTAATCGTCGAAGTCGTGTTTGGCTGGCCGGGGCTGGGTCGTCTGGCGACCGAATCCGTGTTCCAGAACGACTTCAACACATTGAGTACTTCGGTTCTCTTCTTTGCCGCGCTTTTCGCAACTATGGCGTTTGTGGCAGACATGCTTTACATGTTTGCCGATCCACGCATCAGGTATTCGGAGTAACCGTTGGTCGATTTGCATTCAAAAATAATGAGGACGCCAGCAGTAAAACGCGTCTATTCGCCTTTCAAGACAAGTTGGGATTTCGTTCGTCGATGGCCCGTATTACCCGGTATGGTGTTGGCTGTACTTGTCTTCGTTACCATTTTCGCGAGCCAGGTAGCGCCTCACAGTTTTCGCGAAACTGATTTGCGGCAAAGAAATAAACCACCTATTTGGATGGAGGGTGGCAGTAGTGAGCGCATCCTAGGTGGTGACGTGGTTGGCAGGGATATCCTGTCGCGGCTTATTCACGGTGCCCGTGTAACGGTTATGGTCGCTGGTATTTCTCTGGTATCGGGGGCCATTTTTGGCACCGCCATCGGCCTGATCGCCGGGTATTACGGTGGACTGATCGACGAGGTGCTAATGCGGATTGTCGACATCTGGTTTTCAATTCCGTTTATTTTATTCGCGCTCGTCGTGGTACTTTCGTTTGAACCGAGCCTGCAAGTTGTTCTGATTATGCTGGCAATTCTGGCCTGGAGCGCGTTTGTTCGAAACATTCGAGCTGAGGTCCTGTTGCTCAAGACGACTGAATATGTGGCCGCTTCGCGTGTCGCCGGAGCTTCGACACTTAGGATCATGTTTAGACACATGCTGCCAGGTGTTTTCAACACAATCTTGGTGCTGGCAAGTCTACGAGTCGGTCAGTTGATCCTCGCGGAGGCTTCACTGAGCTTTCTGGGTGCTGGAATCCCGGCCCCAACCCCGGCATGGGGAGTGATGGTCGCCGACGGTCGGAACTATCTCGACTCGGCCTGGTGGGTTTCCACATTTCCTGGCATTGCAATCGGTCTGACAGTCATGTCTTTCAATTTCCTTGGGGACTGGCTCAGGGACAAACTGGACCCTAGGCTCAGACAAGTAGCCTGAGCCCCTGCCACCCTCACGTGCTTAGTTTTGAGATCCGTTATCTCATGCGCTGGAGATAGATATCCGGTAAGCGGCTATGAGGAGTGAGAAAAATGCACTGATTAAACAAAAATTAGGCTTATTACGCTTGATGACTAGGTTGGTGTGTTTAAGCGATAGGTATACCCAGGATCATTGCGATAAGTTTTGATTAGGTCTAAAATTATTGGTAATGTGTTGTCGAGTGCTCTTCAGTTGGGGTTTGTGGTGTACCTGCCCAAACACGCTTGACGATTCTAAACTTGATATCGGAGATAGCGATAATGATCGTACGAACAGTTTTTATGGCGCTTAATAAACGCACCGCATTGTTCTTGGCGGTGGCCACAATTGCGGTGTTTGCAGTGGCATGTGGTGAAGATGCGGCCGAACCGCAAATAATTCGTGAAACAGTCCTCGTCGAGGTCGATAAAATCGTCGAGGTCGAAAAGATCGTCGAGGTCGAAAAGATCGTCGAACAGACCGTCGTAGTTGCACAGACTGTAATCGTTGAAAAGATGGTTCCAGCGCCGATAGCCTCGAACATACCAGACCCAAAGAATCCGGTTAATGAGCTATTGTTCGCCATGCTGGATGTCCGCAAGGGTGTCGGCATCAACAGTGCCGGTTCGACTAATTACCAGTGGGGAATTACCGAATCGCCCTTCATGACCAACTTCCCGGGTGAAGTGGTTGGAATGGTGATTGATTCATGGGAACGAGACGGTGACGACCTTTTCCTGACCGTCAGAGATGGAATTGAATTCCATGATGGCTGGGGCCCTTTCACCGCCCATGATCTTGCGTGGAACCTAGACGATACGAATACCAACACGAATCCTGAATCGATTTCGTTCAATGCTGGCGATTACGGCGCCATGTTCTCAGAGCACGAAGCGATCGATGATAAGACAGTTAAAGTGACGATCAACAACTGGGATGTGCGCTGGCGCGCCAACCAGTTGAACAACCAGGGCCAGACGATGGAGATCTTCTCCAAAAAGGCGTTCGATGACAACGGCCGCGATTGGATGGTGGCAAACATCATCGGCACCGGTCCGTTTGAAGTCGTCGAGTTCAAGGACGACGACCGCATCGTAGTCGACGCGGTCCAGAATCACTGGCGAAAGACGCCAGAAGCCAACCGCATTACCTACCTCGAAGTTCCGGAAGCGGCAACACGCAAAGCCATGATGCTCAACGGCCAGGCCGATGGAGCCGAGTTGATACTTCCCGACCGTAAGGATCTACGGGAAGAAGGCTTCACTTGGGTGTCTGCGAATTCCGGTAAAGAGCAGGTGGTAATTTTCGGCGGAAACTTCTGGGAAGAGACTTCTGCCGATTCTGGCGAAGCACTCAACCCGGAGGATCTCGACGGATACAAGACGGACTTGCCGTGGGTGGGTTGCCCGTGGGAAGACAAGTGTCCTTATACCGATACCAACAACCCGGCTGGCATGGATGACATGGAACAAGCCCGCCTAGTCCGATGGGCGATGGCAATGGCGTACGACCGAGAATTGATCAACGAGACGATCTTCGCCGGACAGGCGGAACCGGATCACATCTCGATGTTCATTCCTTCGCTTCCAGAGTTCAAAGCCGAATGGAAAATCGAATACAACCCGGATAAGGCCGAGGAGTACCTGGACAAAGCGGGCTTCCCGCGGGGTTCAGACGGGATCCGGTTCAAGCACCGGTTCATTACGATGGCAGGTTTCGGCGAAGAAATTCTGCAGGCAGTGGGCGGCTTCTGGGAGAACATCGGAATCGAGACCGAGTCGCAGATAGTCGACTACGGTGGGGTCTTCAGGCCGACTGTAGTCGACCGGTCCAACTCGTTGGTATACATACAGGGTTGCCGACATCACAATGGCCTGCCGTTTGACTGGCCACGTGGTGCACAGAACACAAGCTTGACTAGGGGTGGATTCGGCTGCGGTATCGAAATGCCGTGGATCGCCAGCGCATTCCTCGAGGCGAACACGCATGACGACCCTGCGGAGCGGATCAAGATCAATACCGAGGTTGCTGAGCAGATGCATTTCTGGATGCCTCAGTCCGGGATCGCAGTTGTGCCGAACGGCATGATCGTCAACCCGAAGTCCATCTCCGCGTGGCAGATGCGAGACGGTTTCGAGTCTCCAAACATCCAGGGACCGGAACTGCTTGAGCTGTCGCCTCGTTAGAGGCCAGACCCGTTTCAGAGCGGGATCAAGAGCTCACACAGATAGGCGCTAGGCGGAGAGTGATCTCCCCGCCTAGCGCCGGGTTCTACTGAGTTTTTTAGCAATGCAGGAGATAGTTATTTGATTTGCGATGTTCACGCCTACCTAGGACACCATCCCGCGTGGGCGCAGCTGGGTCTACCGCTGCCCTTTGATGCACCGCGCTGGGTAGAGATGATGGACCGGACTGGAGTTGATCGCGCTCTTGTGGCTCCTCCGGGGGTGGGTGTCGGGGATGACTTCAAGCCGGACATGGACCGGATCGCCATCGGGATGAAGGACTTCCCGGAAAGGCTTTTCGGCTTCTGCCGCGTTAAGCCTCGTCGTGGCCAGAAGGCGATTGACGAGTTGCGGCACCGGGTAGAGGACCAAAACTTCAAGGCCGTCAAGATGAATACGCTGGATGACGATTACCGGCTCGACGACCGGCGATTGCTGGACCCGGTAATAGAGGCTGCGAACGATCTTGGGATCGTTGTGTTCTTCCATACCGGAGACCAGCACGGCGACACCTGCCAGCCTTCGATGGTGGCAGACATCGCCGCCGACTTCCCCGATACGACCTTCATCATCGGCCACTGTGGGTTCATAGGTTACGAGTCCCAAACAGTGCCTGCGCTCAGGGCCGCAAGCAACACTGTATGTGAAACCGCCGGTATCTTGACTCCATCGAAAATCCAAGCCATTGTCGACGAAGTCGGAGCGACGCGTGTTCTCATGGGCTCGAATGGTCCAAACACACCCATCGATTTGCCACACATCATGATCAACAAGTATATGAACAAGCTGACAGACGAGGAAAAAGCCCTGATTACCGGCGGTAACTTCGAGAGAATCTTGGGTCTGAATTGAATCCGAATCGTCAACAACCGTCAGAGGATCTAGCCAATTGATTTACGACACCCACGCATACCTTGGCGATAATCCCTTATGGGACCTGTACGGGTTACCCGTACCACTGGAGGCCGATGCCTGGGTTGAGATGCTGGATCAGGCCGGCATCGACGGCGCGCTTGTGGCCCCCCCCGGCGTTGGTGCCGCTGAAGATTTTGAACCGGACATGGACCGGATCGCCCTTGCCGTCGATAAATACCCTGCGCGACTGTTGGGGTTCTGCAGGGTTAAGCCGAGGCAGGGCGCCCTCGCCATTGACGTACTGCGCCGGAGGGTAACGGAGCAGGGTTTCCGTGCCCTGAAACTAAACTCCCAGGACGATGATTATCGCCTTGATGACCGCCGTTTGCTCGACCCTGTTCTGGACGCTGCGGCAGAGCTCGGGATTGTTGTTTTCTTTCACACCGGCGACACCCATTACGCTACCTGTACACCTAGTATGGTTGCCGACATTGCCATCGACTATCCAGACACGACATTCATCATCGGTCACATGGGGTTCGGGGGAGTAAACGGGTTCCCCGGTTCTACCGAGGAAGTTATACCGGCGATGCAGCGGGCGGCAAACACCGTTACAGAAACTGCTGGCGTGTTCAAGCCTCAATTTATCCAGGACGTGATCGACGTTGTCGGCGCCGAGCGGGTGTTGATGGGGTCGAACGGACCTTACGCACCGATTGAACTTCCGCGTATCATGATCCAAAAGCACATGAACCGGTTGTCAACTGAAGAGAAGGCACTGGTCACCGGCGGCAATTTTGAACGTATTTTCGACCTGACCTGATCATCGGCCCCTGGGGAGTACCACGGCGGGTCTCGAGACAGACAAACAATGAAATCCATCAAAGATACCGATTGGGGTTCGATGTACCGCGCTATCGAAGTCGAGCCGGTTATCAATGCTATCGGTAACGTTTCGGTCCTGGGCGGATCGACAGCTACTCCTGGAGTCCGGGCAGCCATGGAAAGCGCGAGCGATTCATACGCTCCCCTGCTGCAGGTATCGGAGAAAGCGTCTCAGGCAGTTGCCGAGATGCTGGGAGTAGAAGCGGCGTGGATCACGTCCGGCGCAGGCTCGGCGCTCAGCCTAGCCTCAGCAACGTGTATAGCCCGGGACGATGCCGATGCACTCGCCCGCATTCCGATTACGGATGGGTTGCCAAACGAGATTTTGATCCAGAAGCGACAGCGCTATTCATATGACCGGTGTCTGGAGCTTGCGGGCGGCGTACTGGTTGAAGTAAGTGGCGGGCGGGTGCCGGGAGAAGGCGAGTACCAGCCTGCACTCGGGCCTGCACACAAGTCGGACGCAGACGCCGTGCCGGGCACGACCGCGGAAGCCCTTGCCCGGGCAATCGGTCCGAACACAGCGGCCGTGCACTACGTGGCCGATGAGCGCGCCCGTGACGACACGATACTGGGCTTTGACGAGATATTGAGTGTGGCCCACGAGCAAAACAAGCCCCTGATCGTCGACGCCGCGGGTCAGGTCTTCCCGACCGGCAACCTGTCAAAGTACGCGCTGGCCGGGGCCGATTTTGTTTGCTATGGCGCGAAATATATCGGTGCCCCACACTCAACTGGCTTTGTCGTAGGCAAGAAAGAGTGGATTGACTTGTTGAAGCGCCATAGCTTTGTCGCTTTCGAGTCGCTCGGGCTCCGGGCCTGGGGTCGGCCCCACAAGGTCGATCGACAGGAGATGATCGGTGTCGTGGCAGCAGTACGTGAGTGGCTCACGACCGACCACGAGGAGCGATTCGCTGAATATGACCAACGCATCGACGTCATGCAAAAGAGCCTGAAGTCGATCCCCGGACTGACGACGAACCCCCTGCGGATGACGGTGGGTGGATCCTCTTACGGCTTGATGCTCGATCTGGAACCCGCTGTTTCAGGAGTAAACTTTGAAGAGTTGGTGGATGACCTGAAATCAGGTTCGCCCTCGATATGGACCCGGGTTGTGGGTGGAACTATGCTGCTGGCCGTAAACTGCCTGACGGAAGGTGAGGCCGAGACGGTAGGTGACCGCATCGCATCAGTGCTGGCGGATCGCGCCACCAACCCGCAAAGTAACCCCGTAAGGAGGGGGCGGTGATATACGACGCACACGGATACCTCGGCCACAACGATCAGTTCGCTGCATACGGGGTACCGAATTTTCTCGGACCGGATGAGTGGCTGCGCATTATGGATGGATGCGGTATGCAGGGAGCTCTCGTGGCCCCCCCCGGGGTTGGCGCACCGGACGATTTCAAGCCAGACCTGGAAATTATTGCACAGACGGTAAAGTCGCATCCTGACAGGTTTTTCGGATATGCGCGCGTAAAGCCACGTCGCGGGCAGGTGGCGCTCGATGAACTGCGTTACTGGATCGGGGACCGCGGTCTGCATGCAGTGAAGATGAACACACTTGACGATGACTACCGCCTTGACGATCGTGCACTGGTGGACCCGGTTATGGAGGTTGTGTCAGAGCTAGGAATACCGGTCCTGTTCCACACCGGTGACACCAGGGGCGAAACCTGTACACCAGAAATGGTCGCTGACATTGCCATAGACTTCCCGGACACCACCTTCATCATCGGCCACATGGGCTACCCGGAACAGGACCACCTGCTTGTTAGCGCAATGAAACGAGCTCCCAATACCGTGGCAGAAAGCGCATCGGTATTCAGGCGGGTTGTTATTCAGGAGGCTATCGACGCTGTTGGGGCTGATCGCATCCTTATGGGCACCAATGGACCCTATTCTCCAATCGAAATGGGGCCAATGATGTTTCGCGACTACATGGATTCTCTGGATGAAGAGCAGACTTCTGCGATTCTGGGGGGCAACCTGGCGCGTGTTCTCGGAGTGAACTCATGACACTGGAAGTAGGCCTCGCCACATGGATGTCCGATGTCGACAAGGTAATCGCAAGGTGTAAACAGCTCGATGTGAGCCTGTTGACGTTAAGGGTAGCGTCGCTGCCGGGGTTCGAGAAAAACCGTGCCCCAGATCTGATCGAGCTGCGAGAAATGCAGGGTAGGCTTGCCGACGCTGGTATCACCATTGCTGCGTTAAGCCAGTGGTTCGGCGACGATGCGGCCCTTGTGCTGGAACCAGCTTCGCACCGGCGCGAGATCGATGGGATGCTCCGGACTCTGGAAGTGCAGGGTGAGCTCCAGATCCCCCGCCAGCTGCATTACGTCGACGTTCCTGAACCGGCAGACCCGGCAGAGGACGATCGGTACTGGGACGGAATGCTGGAGATATTTCGCGAAATCGTTCCACAGGCTGCGAAATCAAGGGTCGGGATTGCGAACCACGGTATATGGCGCTGCCTTCAGCTCCCGCTCAGGGAATCGGCCTTGGCTGAGGGTGTTACCGCGGCCGATTACCGTTCATACAGGCCAGAAGAATGGGGCGGGCCATACCTTGTTCGCACCGCCGAGCATGTCAATCGCATTGTTGAGGCGGTCACGGACGAATTTCACGGCTACGCGTTGTGCACCGGACTGTACATCACCGGTGGGGACCCACTGGCTGAGATCGAGCGGTTCAAAGGCAAGATCAATTTCGTGCAAATCCGTGATCTTGCGGGCCGGTGGCCTGAAGCGCTGGAAGTCTTCCCCGGCACTGGGGATCTAGATTTTCCGACCATCCTCAAGGCACTGATTGCGGCAGGGTACACCGGATTTCTCCACCCGGAGCATCTAGGACCGCCGCGCCACGCCGATGAAGACATCGAGGCCGAGGCCACCTCAGTCCTAAAATCCTGGGTGGAGCAGGCGCATGCCTGACTGTTCGTACTTTTTTTGTTGACGAGCCACTGGTGGGTACCGCGAGAATGTTCCGAAACCGATATGGATACGAAACATTGCCCGGGTTCACTATGAGAAATCTGGACACGTCACTTAGAAACACTGGGGTGACACGTTCAGAGAGCATTAAACTTGGTTCATTGCTATCACCCTGGGATTTGACGGAATTCACCAATCGGATTTACATGGAAGATTTTCAGGAAATGCGAGCTACAATTCGAAACCCCACTCGTCATTCATCCGAACAGGTAGATTTCGGGGGTTCTGTCAGAACTCAGCGTACATCCCGAAAATAGGTCGACCTAAATACATGCCCGATCCCTGTAATTAAGCTGATAACTCGGTCATTAGAGTCGACCACCTGTTGGTAAAGATCTTCCGTCGAACTTCCGCTGGAACGGACTCACCGGCTGTGGCACGGACTCTTAAATAATTTCGCAACTCGTCGAATGCCGTGCAGAATCGACTGGCTGACTCGAACTTGGCGAAGCCGA
>Ga0302123_10003058_pt1 | contig 11194 bp, 12 predicted proteins | sample CB21_321_MG_FD_203109 | JGI IMG/M metagenome (GOLD analysis project Ga0302123, IMG submission 203109) | Marine microbial communities from Western Arctic Ocean, Canada - CB21_32.1 | ecosystem: Environmental > Aquatic > Marine > Oceanic | place: Canada: Western Arctic Ocean | collected 2017-09-28 | reverse complement strand
AATTTCAAAATTAGCGGGAACAACATTAACGGAACGTTCAACAACGGGGTCCTACTAATCGGAGGACAAAACTGCAGCGTGGTTGGAAACACCATTGTAGGGTGCGCGAACGCCGGCATTCAGCAGTGGCACGGACTTGACAACACGATTGTCGGGAACTCAATCATCAACTGTAATCGACTCGTGCACAACGGCGTGGGAAATTTGGGAGACGCACACGGCAATTTGCACATCGAGGGATCGAGCAACATCAGGTCTGGGGGTAAGTACATCGCGCTCGTGCATTCGAACACCATTTGCGATTGCAACCAAGGGCGCGCAGTACAGGCAGTGTACGGCATCCTCATTGGGGGCAGTGTGAATTCAGATATGACGGGGTACCCCGCCGGAAGCGCTACGGCGAGTATTGACGGGAATCACATTGATGCGAGCACCCGCCTCCACAACCCCCAGAATGTCACGCTTCAAACCACGGCTGATCCCGCCGCTGCAGTCGGAACCCCGTCGTCACACCTAATCGAAAATGACGCCGGCACAGCAGAGCTTATCGTACGAAGCACAAACACATCAGCGGCCGACGGACAGCTCTCACTCAAGATGCACCTGGATCGAAACGGGGTGAGCGATCAAACACAGGATATTGATTACGAATTTACGAACGACGACCACTCGCTGTTGTTCCGCGCGAGTTTCCCAGCAGAGGCTGGTAACCAGTCGGAGTATGAATCGTTCCGTTGCACTCCAGGTGGAAAATTGTTCGTGCAGGGTGGTATACAATCAGGTTTGCATACGAATATAAATCAAGCCGAGGGCTTCGTGGTTGCATGTCCGTCGCTTTTCAAAACCACGGTGCAGCATGACGGAGCAGTAACGCACAGTGCGAACCTAACACTGCAAACCAACTTAACATTTATTTGCGGCCCGAATCAAACGGATCTCATCGGGAGGGTGGCGACGCTGGAGGCAGCGGGTGGCGGCGGCGGCCTGAGCACTCTCGACATTAGTACCACGGGAGGATCGGGTACGAACAAAAGCGCCTGGCCGGCGATTGCGAATCACACCAAGATCAGTCTTACAGCCGGCGTTACCCGCTACCGATGCCCGCATAATCCGGCAGAGGGCGACGAAATACACATTCGTTGGACGGCAGATTCTCACATAAGCAATCTTGTGCTCGGAACAGTGGGAAACACGTTCAACTACTACTCACAGGGAACGTACCAGAGCAACACCCAAATGTCGTTGATGAACCCGCACGTGCAAGCGAAGTTGGTTGTTCGTTTCGAGCACGGGGAATGGATTGTACATCTCAAGACCCACAGCGGATCTGGACGTTATCACAAGTCGTTCTCCCACACGGCGACTCACACAATCGGGAACCCCTTCCAATTGCCGTCTGGGTATATGGATTACACGGTTATATTGGGGGACAATTCCGATTACGTCAATTCTGGAAGCCCGGCATTTAATGCTCAAACCTTTGGGTGCTATGTGCGACTGCCGTTTTACGTTCACGATGGGGCGAAATGTCACTTCGAGACGCATCTCGACCTTAACTCAAGCTCAACAACGGAAGTGATCACCGTGCAGGCGGACTTGTTTGCAAACAAAAAGCTGCGCGACGAGTTTGGTACACTTTTCACTGCGAACCCAAGCTACAAAGAGGTGCGGAGCACGATACATAACACGCGCAGTTTCGACTTTGTCTGGTCTCTTCCCTATAATACCTGGATTATTCACCAGGAAACAAATTAATAATCACCATATCCCCTAACGTCGTCAGTGTCGTTCCAGTCTTCAATCTTGAGATAGTCGTACGAGAAGTACAATGGTATCTGCACATACGGTACGGGAGGTCTCGGCAAGAAGCTCTTGATGAGTGCAAGGAGCACGTCAGGTAACAGCATAATTCTTACTCTTTTGTGTTGTTACGCTTTAAAAAACATTTTACGACACTGCCCCCCCGCCAACAGGGCATGGCCTGCCGCGACTTTGGGTCCAGCCCGGTTTCTTACAGAATCGACTTACCAGCTACACATGATTCAGCCCGGTTTCTCGATATCATAGGACCTGTACGAGGGTATGTTGCGATATATCGCAACCAAAAGCGCGGCCGGCCATGCCCCACAATCACCATAAATCAAGGCAAACGCTTGATGTATCACGATGAGCACCGTGCAAGCCTGAAGTTATCGCGTAGTAGCTCCAGCTAAAACACTTTATCAATTGATAAAGGCTTTTACCAGCGTATATTGCCCCCAAAAACATCGTGTAAATGGTGTAAAAAGTGAAAATATGTGCAAAAACGACCTAAAACTCAATGTTTTGCCGGTTGTTTTGCAAGATTTGGTGTTAATGTACGCCTACAACGGCAAAAAAGAGCAAATAATGGTATCTTTGGAGTGTATATTGAACATAATCGGAATGAAACTGCCCTTTTTCTTCCTAAAGGAGCGAATTTGGTCCTGGCAGCACAGAACGTTCCTCCCAAACCCGTGCATAACGTTTTTGCCGATGGAATATTACGGAAAGTACCACGACATCTTTGACGACGATGCAATGTACTGTCTTTTGCTCGGTCTAGACTTCCGCCGACGAAGTGTGAGGCGGTTTGGGTCGCGAGAACACTGGATGTCGCGCATTTGCTCCTCGTGGAGGGCAGTGGAAGCGTTGTCGTCTTATTACAAAATGCTTTTGCGAACAAAACAACAAATCATGAAAAAACGAGGACCATTGGTGATGAAATTTATTTAAATTCGAGCTTCTTGATCTTGATATCCTCCAACGTGAAATTCAGCTTTCCGCACCCCATCATGGGAGTGTCGTCCTGCGTCCCCCCCCTGCATAGGCGCCTTAGTTGTGGGCAGTCGCGCGCGCCCTCTACGGTTGAACCGGGCTCTGCCTTCTACCGGCTTTTTGCCCTTGAGAATGTCGCTGAGGGCTTGAACAATGCTGCCCTGCTCGTTGTCTTGGTGACTCTCAGCGGACGCACGAACGTCGAGTTTACTCATTGCTGGAACTCGCAGGCTTTTGCCGTCCGGCATGATTGTATACGTGATTCCGCGCTGCAAGCTGCGATCGTCCAGCATTCTGTAAATTGTTCCCGGCATGGGGCGATCAAACGACCTCCACGCCATCTTTTGTTTGATTACTAGCAATATTTTGTTCAATCCAGGTGATCCAGGTGAAATAGGGGTCCTGATCCTGGGTGCCGTTTTCAGATAGCAGCATTTCCGGCCTCAGACAAGGTGGGCATGCCCCTTTTAGCGTGTTCATTGCCCTCCAGACGTTTTGAAAATGGTTGAATTGTAAGGATATGGTACCTTTTTGGCGGACGTCCGCACGGGATTTCTAAACCTCTTCCTGATTCCGGCCGTCATTCCCACCCAACTCTACCGTATTTTCTTCATACTCTGAGTGAGAATCATAGACATGTGTGTGCTCCCACCCGTTCATATAGTTGGGAATTTGAAACTCTGGGGTTGCATTCTTTACTATTTGCCGCCGAACGTTATCAATTAGGCCCTTATTGCAGAGCGGACTGATCTCAAACAGGCGGTCGTAGCTTGTTTTTACATCCTGAATGTACTCTTCTGGGTCCGAGCGAAGGTCTCGGTGCAAATTGAGTTCGTGTTTGATTCCGTTGTAAAAGTGTTGCCAGCTCACTTCTGCAGTTTCGTGTTTGCTTTTGGTTTCGCCGAGTTGCAGGTAGGATGCAACTGCAGAAATGATGCTAACCAGGATGCTCACGCCCGCCGTGGTATTTGTAATCGCTTCTTCCGCGGTCGGGTAGCCTTTGCTGAGAAAAGTCGCAGAGCCCGCGACGGCTGACAAAATAATTACGGGCAACTGGAACAGGGTGGTGAGTGTTTTGTAACGATAATACGCCGCACGGTGAAGGTTTTCGCGCACCTTTGATTCGTCGCAATATTTCTGAAGTAACCGCTCAATACTCTTGTCCCACTTCATTTTTGTTTTGGTTTATCACTTCTCGATAAAGTGCAAGCGAAGGTGCCAGTAGTCGATGTCTTTCATTGGGCACCGAATGGTTTTCATGCCCCACTTTCTTGTTGACGTGTTGTATGAGCGAACGCGGGCCCAGAGCCGTATACGCAAGATTTGAATCTTTTGCTGCGCCTGCAAGTGGTGATAACACACACGATCTTGCGGCCCTTGCATGGTGCGTGTGCCCAGCCCGGGTATGAGTAACTCGGGAGCCGGGTTTCTCGTTAGGACTGCGTTCGCAAAGCTCTTCATAGTGTATGGTTGGTGGAACATATAGCGACCGAGCACGAAATCCGGCGCTTCCTGGCCGTGGTCTATCATGGGGCTGTTTTTGAGTGGCAACGAGCACCCAACTTCTAGTGTAACACGGCGGTCCAGGCTGCTCAGAATGTTACCTGAAGTTACGAATTCGAGCTCACGCACGTTTTGCGGGTCTCCGCCCGCCGTGAGATGGTAATTGTTGGGGCATCCCCAGCCGACCGCGGTGGTTGTAACAACCACCGGAAACGCCGGAAGATTATTCGTTTCGACAAACACGTTCATTTCCGCTTGTTCCGTAATGGGATTGATCCACATGTAACGCTGGTCGGGGTTTCGGAAGAAGATTTGTCGGTACTTTTCCATGGGGACCTCGATCGCAAAATTCGACCAGAAGATACGGTTTCCGGAAAACCGGAGTTGTCCGTTCTGGGAGAGACCAATGCGAAAGTGCTCTTGGTTGTTTGGTATTCCGGCCGCAATGGGAGTCCAGAGGAAATTCCAGGTTGGTGGAGCACCTTGCGTTAGACCCTGCGGCTCCCGAATGTAGCTCCCGACTGCCGTCGCAATTTCACTGCACCGCTCCAGGAATTCGAGCATGGTGTTGTAGGTTCTGTCGACCTTGAACGAAAACGCGTTGCGCCACTTGTCCAGATTACCGGCCGGGCCGTCGTGGAGCTGGAATCCCGTTACGGATTGTTCCGTGCCGACGATGGCGCCCGCCGCTATTGTAATACTATGTCCTCTGCGGATAACGCGAAAGATCGTTTCAGACCCGGTTGGTTCGAATTCGAGCATACTGAGTGCACTCAAATTCAACGTCATCTCGTCGACGCCGACTTTGAAGTGGTCGGAGCTCTTCGGTAAAATGGGAGATCGAAACGACATATCGACGTGGTTCTCTCCACTCACAAATGCTGAGACATACTTGTCGCTGTGGTCCTTCTGTCGCGGAGGCTCTGTTCGCAGTTGTTCGTGGGGTCGGTGCTGCGGCAACATGTGTGGCGATTTTATCTTGGTCCCTTTTAAAGGATTGCTTCGAGTTTTTTTGTAATGGAACGATGCACGCATTGCAAGGGACAAATGATACTCACCGAGTACTGCTCAATGGTGTGTACCTCTTGTGGGGTTGAGGATTTCAACAGCATTATTACCACCGAGCACGCGCATATTTCGTACTGTGTTCCCCTGAAAAGTGTCGCGACCTACACTCGCGTAAAGCGGTTCAAGAAATACTTGCAGCGCGCGAGCATGGCGCAAAGTGCGAGCACCATTCCGCAGTTGACGTGGGACTACTTACTAGAAGGGCGGCCCTATCGCAGCCCCGCCCATATTGTCCGGCGCCTCAAGAAAGCACCAAAGAACATCCGCAAGAAGTGTTACGACTCCTTGCCGCTTCTCGTGAAAATGCTGTGCCCCAACATTAGCGTCCCCACGATGAACGAGCACGACAAACTGCGGGCGCTGGTAGCATTCAACAAGCTGGACCGCGCCTACAGTGAAGGGGAACCCTTTGTATCCTATTTGTATGCGCTCGAGTACATTTTGGAGCTCATAGGGCGCGCTGACGTGTTGCCGTTTATTAACAAGATCAGCTGTCGCAAACGGCGCATGGAATATAACCGAAGGCTAGACCGGATATTTAGTTAGTAGTAGCCGTTGTAAATCTGTTTGAATCCCTGGCGGGCGAGGTGTTTGTTCGCAGACTGTAAGCTTTTGTTCCAGACCTGCGTGGGCGGCTTCAGAAAGGGCTGTTGCCCCGGAATGTATCCAGCTACCGGGTGGATCCACTTACCGGCGGTTGCTCGGGGTTTTGGTAGAATGACGACGCGGTTAAATAATATGGGCGCTGTGCCGTTACCGATCATATCATTGAACCCGATAAAGTTCAACGAAGTGGCGGAGGCGGTCGTGCTCTGACTCATCGTTTTTCCTCGTTTGATTAACTGCGTGTACAAAAAATCTGTTATCTGTTCAATATAAAAGGAACAGCGTACAAACATATGCAGGGTCCAGCACCGATTCCCGTTTTCCGCCCTAGTTACCTCACCGATGGACTTGAGTTCCAGGGAAGCCTCACAGAGAGCCCTGCGAACGTATTTTACCAGCGCGTGAAGGCGAGCAGAGCGAGCATCAGCGCTGCAGGCTCCGGACGCTTCCAGTTCCAATGGCGAAGCGTGTCCGACAACTTGTTGATGTCCCCGACCGTCCTCCTGCGGTTCCGGCTCAAAATTCGATCCGAGGTCGTGTGGAACCAGGTGATCCAGTACTTAGCCGTAAAGGGAGTTCGCAGTGCAATGACGGTTGCGGGTGTAGCTGAGGCCGCAGTCTATGCCGAAAATGTAGCTGCGGCAAACTGCGGAGGGGTTTCGCCCCCAGCGATTTGTTTCGCGGACGGTGACGCTTTCACCAGCTGCTGCTCCAGTATTAATTTCTCGTTTAACGGAACGAGCTTGAGTTTGAACCGAACCAACCACTTCTGGAGAGACTGGATGCGAACGCAAATCAGTAGCGAGGACGCCGCGCGCATTTACAAGGCGGCAGGCGGAGCCTACGACCAGTCCGATTCAGTTGGGGTTGCTGTACCCAATTACGGAGCTCCTGCAGCCGCTGCATTGAACGATGTCGGTTTGCGAACACATGCTCAGGCCGGAATCACGCTCGATAGCGGTATTGCCGAGCGATGCAAGACCTTGTACGCCTTGCTCGAGAAAGCCGAAAACGTTCTGGTCGGGGGAACCCGAATTTTGCAGGTGTCGTACCCGGTGCCCGTAGCCCCACTGAACCCGTGGCGCGGCTACAGCGTGCCCAGCACGAGCCCGTACAAAAGCACCCCCCTCGCGATTCCCCACTGTTCGGCCGGGGGACTCGACTTTTTGATTGAAGATTTCAACGCCGCCTTTATTAGGCGGCTCGGTAACATGTTTGACGAGGCCGCCGGCCTTGTTGTAGCGCCGGGAGTTGCGGCCTATGGATCAAACACATCGGCTGCTAAAATCGGTGTGGAGTTTGTAGAAAACAGCGCCGAGCTTGAGCTCAAGTACTTCCGACTCGCGCACACACGCGCGCTCAAGGAATCGTACCGATTTAACGTCTGGCAGGCGCAAACCTTCTTGGGCGAACAACCGCCAGCGCTTACCGTTGCCGGTCCCACACAGGGACATCTTCTCGGCCGCATGCGCTGCGTTGGAAAGGACGCGACAACCAGCATCGCTGTTGGATCGAGCACAGTCGCATTTAGTGAGACGGACAACACCTGGACGGTACAGATCCCAACCATCAACCTGGCGCAGGTCCCATCCTTCTTGCTCATCAGTGCGCCCCGCATGAACTCCGAATACTCGTTGGGTCAGGAAGCAGACACTGCCGTCGGTCGCGCAAGACTGAAGGGCGCTGGAACCTTCAACAAATCCGCGAACTTGTTTATCAAGAGCATTAAGTTGCAGGTGAACAACGCGCAAGGACACATTGATAAGGCCGGAGGCGCAAACGAGGCGTTTATCATGTCCGAGCGACTCTTCGAAATGACGAAGGAGAACTGCGGCTCTCACTACTTCAAAGAGGGCGGCTTCCGCGAGTGGCGCGACAAGCAGATGGCGGTGTTGCTCTCGTCGGCTCAATATGCGCCCGGCCTCATGGTTTCCGACGGTGTCGCCTATCCAATCAACCTCGACATTACGTTGGAGTTGCAAAATCGGCACGTTGACGTGTCTGCGCTCGGAATCCAGGGTGCGTGTGCCCACCAGTGTACAGCGGACAAAATCCGCGCCCAGGCCCAGGTAACTGCGATCTTCACTAAGATTATCCTCGCCACCACGGAGACCAGTGCGACAACGAATGCGATGAATTATCCGCTCGACAGCGCTGAGCGAATCTTGAACTCTGCCGGAAGCATGCGATAAAAAAAAGTTTGTGTTGCGTATATAACAAAAATATGAGCAATCAAGCATTGAGTTTTATCGGGCGCATGGATAGGCGCGACGAGGCACTCATTATGAATCAGCAACAGGAGAAGGCGTTTGTGCAACGGCTTATGGGGAATCGGGGCTCCCTTGTTGCTCAAAAAATGTATGGGAAGAAGAAGGTTCGCGATGTGTACGTACCCCCGCGAGTGGTAGACGGCACTTCGGTCGTTATGCCCAAAAATTAAAGGGCTCTAATTTAAAAAGAGCGGCAACAGATGTCCTACGCATTATTAGAAAAGGCGTGTCCCCGTTGCAAGCCCAGCAGTATTCGAACATACTGGGCAAATATCAAAGCACTAAGCAGAGTCGCTGGGCGCGACGAAACGCCCGCAAGCGCTGGATGGTTAAACGACAAGCTGCTCGCACGCATCCGGGCAATGCCGCTGAACCGCCTAAAGCGATTTGCGACGGCGGGCGTCAAGGCGGCGCAGATGTACAAGACGACGCGCCCGAGCTGGGCGAAGGCGATGAGCGATGCTACCGAGAGGTACGCGAAGCTGCGCGAGAGCGGCAAGCGCACGAAGCGGGAGGCGCAGAACTGGCCGCAGGACGGGTACAAGGCGCTCGCGAAGCTGGCCCGGGAGCTGCACACGGAGCTGGAGCACCTCGAGAAGAAGAAGAGTTGGACGAGCAGCGATTTGTATCACTACCAGCGGTACCTTATTGTGCTATTCTATAGTAAACACGCGCTGCGGGGGGATCTCGCCGATGTGCGACACAAAAAGCCCTACGGACCGAATTGGATAACAAAGAACTCCAGCGGCAAGTACAAATTACACATCGGTGAGCACAAGACGGCGCGGTCGCACGGCCCCATTCAGTTACAACTCGGGCCCGGCATCGGCGCCGCACTCGACACCTTCTTGGTGCAGCTCCGAAGGCTCACCACGCACGGGTTTCTGCTCAGCACCCTGAGAACCGGCAACCGGCTGCAAAGACAAGATATGTTGCGACTGATTCGTAACACCACCAAAAATAGACTGGGGAAGAATATCGGGGTGCAGATGATTCGCGTGCTCAAGGTGACGGGCGCGGCTGCGGAGATTGACGCGGCGCGCAAACTACAAGACGAGATGGGGCATGGCGCGAGCATGCAACAGAAATACATAAGCAGGGGCGGCTGGAATCATTAACGCACTTGCAGGCCCCAGTCCACGATACGGTCCCCGCCGAACTCCTCCGGCAACAACCAGTTCGGGATCTCGTCAGTGTCGCGCTGGACAATTGTGACGTCGCCCCCGCGCACGTTTTCTGGGCCGTAGCGCCGGGCGAAGTGCATCCAGACGTCATTTTCGTAGGCCGACGCCTTGCCGAGGGGCACGGTGAACTGGGTTACAATCCGCTTGAACCCATGTCGTCGCGTCCACTTGCAGGCGTACCCGCAGCGGTGCTCGTTGAACCGAACACTCTTCTCTCGGTACGTTGTGCCGACATAGTAGCGTCCGGGCGTCTTACATTGAAGGACGTATAGGGTGCATGGTGGGAATTGCATTTTTTTTTTCGCGCGTTGCTTTTACTAGTGTACTTTCTAAATTATATTAGTTGGCGGATCTTGCCTTTAAACTACTTTTGTAGCGATGTTTATCGGAATGTGCGGGGGTGCGGTAGCGTCGGGCGCAAAGTGCCTCACCTCGCGCTGGTGCGTCTGGTAGCTGTGGTAGACGGGGCGATCCTCCGTCGTGGGCGCATCGTGAGCGTCGGGGACCGTCTTCGTGGTTACTCTCGCGGCGTCCGCGGCGGCCTTTGCGGCGTCCGCGGCGGCCTTTGCGGCGTCTGCGGCGGCCTTGTCTTCCGCGGCCTTGTCTGCGGCGGCCTTGTCTTCCGCGGCCTGTCTGCGCCTGTCTGCGTCTGCCTTGTCCTCGGCGGCCGCCTTTTTTGCCGCCTGCGCGTCCCAGAAGTCGTTCCACATCTCGTCCTTTTCCGAGTAGAAATCGTACGGCCGCTTACCGCCATGCACCAGGCCGGTTACCTCGTTGTAACTAAAGCCCTCGGGGTAGTCTATGCCGGGGGCGGGGTAGTCCGCCTGGTAGTCGGTTACAGGGCCGTCGCCGATAACACTTGTGTCCCCAAAGTCGTACGAGCCTTCGCCCGTCTTGCCGACGACGGTGCCGTCTTTGTCGGTGTCGGCGCCACCTGCTGCGTATTTCCCAGGGAGCTCATATCCCCCCGTTAGCGGGTTTAGCACGAGTCCTGGGCTCAGGTCCTCGACTGCGACCCAGGCGCCCGCGATGGGATCGAAGACTTGGTCGGTGCCGCCTTTAAAGTGCAGGTAGTCTCCCTCGGTCTTAAAGTTGCCCGCAACATAGTCGGGGTTGGATGTGTCGGCAGCCGCGGTGAGGACGCCCGCCCGGCGCAACGACTCACGAGTCTCCTCGTCTTTTTGCGCCAGCAAATCGGCCCGGGTTATAAACTCTGGCGTAACGTAGTCGCCGCGGTGCACTAGATCATCTACACCGTACGTAAAGACGCCGTGGTCGTCGCGCTCGCTGTACAAGGGGTCGAGCGAAATGCCGTCGTCTGGGTACAACGAGTAGTCCCCGCCGTAGCGGTCCTTGTCGTTCATGCGGTACCTATCGTCCCCCTTTTCGCCGTAGCCGAACATGTAGTCGTACCCGCCCAGCTTGTTGATCTTGGAGAAGATGTACCGGGTGTACGCCTTTTGCGCGAGGTAGTTGCGCTGCTGGGAGTTTCGGTAGTGCTCCGTGCCGCTGTGCGAGCCCTCACCCGAGGCCTCGATCTTCTCCATTGCCGCCTTGAGCTCCTCCGTCGTGTCGAGCTCCCCAAAGGACCAGGTCCCGTCCTGGTAGAGACTCCAGGCGTTGTCCGCCAAACCGTCAGAGACGCCGGTCTGCATGCCCCGGTAGTCGCTGACGTTGTTCGCGCGCCAGGTGCCGTCAGGGTCCCGGAAATACCGTTTCGCGGCCGGGTCGGCCTTGCTGCCGTACAGCTTCTTGAAATTCATCGAG
>Ga0302123_10003057_pt1 | contig 11195 bp, 11 predicted proteins | sample CB21_321_MG_FD_203109 | JGI IMG/M metagenome (GOLD analysis project Ga0302123, IMG submission 203109) | Marine microbial communities from Western Arctic Ocean, Canada - CB21_32.1 | ecosystem: Environmental > Aquatic > Marine > Oceanic | place: Canada: Western Arctic Ocean | collected 2017-09-28 | reverse complement strand
CCGGCCTTGATGTTCGCCAGCGAGGCGGTGCCGTCCTTCACTCCGATCGCCAGCAGCGGCGGGTCGAAGGCCATCTGCGATACCCAGTTGACGGTCCCGGCGCCCACCGAGTCGCCGTCGACTGACGTGAGCACGTACAGGCCATACGGAATCATCCGCAGCGTGGTCTTCTTGGCGTCGGCGTCCATCTCGTTCCCCTTCAGTGGCGCGCAATCGCGCCATAGACGTTCGTAATGGCGTGAGCATACCGATCGTCACGTCAGCTGCGGCGTTCCCAGGTGCATCATTGCGCCGGAGGAACCGTGGTGGACGGTCAGACGCTGGCATCCTCACCTTCTTCCTGTTCCTGCGGTTGCCCTGGGTGCGCTGGCTCGCACGCCTCGCCGCCCGTCCCCGTGACGAGCGCCCTTGAGCGGCGCCTGGTGCTGGGGAGGCGCTTGCGGCGCGGGCTCGCAGGGAAGCGCCTCCGGGGTGGGTGGAGCTATCATCGCGCCCGTCCCCAGCGGCTCTCCCGTCCCCCGCGCCTCCGAGCGTGGCGAGGTGGATTCAGAAGCCGGCACGGGACGAGCACGGAAGAGAGCAGCCTGTGGTCCTCGAGAAATTCGATCTCAGCGGTCAGACCGCCATCATCACCGGTGCCGGCACCGGCCTCGGCCGTGCCATGGCCCTGGCCATGGCCGACGCCGGCGCAGACATCTACGGCGCCGCGCGCCGCATCGACCCGCTCAACGAGACCAGGGCGCTCGTCGAGGCCAAGGGGCGCCGCATGGAGGTGGGCACCGCCGACGTCACCGTCACCGAGCAGGTCAACGCCATGGCGGAGGACGCGATCGCCAAATTCGGTCGCGTCGACATCCTCGTGAACAACGCCGGCATCACCGATCGCGGGCGCGGCAAGACCTTCCCCGAGCTGGATGACGAGGACTGGCGCATCGGCATCGACGTCAACCTCAGCTCGGCCTTCTATTGCTCGCGCGCGATCGTGCCGCACTTCCTGGAGCACGGCGGCGGCAACATCATCAACCTCACCTCCGGGTGGGGTTACCGAGGTGGTCGCAACAACTTCATGTACTCGATCGCCAAGGGCGGCGTGATTCAGCTGACCAAGGCGCTGGCGATGACCTACGCTCGCGAGAACATCCGCTGCACCTGCATCGCCCCCGGCCTGATCCCGAAGGAGATCGACCCCAACCTGCGGGAGCAGCGCAACGGCTCCCAGCCGGTGGGCCGCGTCGGTTGGGCGCGCGAGATGGGACCGCTCTCGGTCTTCCTCGCCTCGGATGCGTCGGCGTACATGTCTGGCGAAACGGTGTTGCTGGATGGCGGCGCGATCGCCGCCGGGTTACTCCCGGCGGGCTACGCGCCGGTCGCGGAAGGATAGTCCGATGGCTGAACAGATCCCGGTCCCCACGATGGTCGTTCCCGATGACGAGTACGACCTGGGCGGGGTGAACCCCTTCGACCTCAGTGGCCGCCACGCGCTGGTCACCGGCGCCACGAGCCCGCTGGGCCGCGCGCTGGCCACCGCACTGGCCGAGGCGGGCGCCGACGTCTCCCTCACCACGCTCGGCGACGACGCCGAGGAGGAGTCCGCCGCCCACGCCATCTCCGAGGCGATCACCGCCCTCGGCCGCCGTGGCGGCGTCCGCCGCGTCGACCTCACCGACCCGACCGCCGTCGATGCCGCGGTCGCGGCGCTCGAGGCGGACGTGGCGCCGTTCGACATCCTCGTCAACGCGCAGCACGGTGCGAACATCAAGCCGGTGCTGGGTGCGAGCCTGGCCGATTGGCAGCGCGAACTCGATCGCAACGCCACCTCGGTCTTCGTCGCCACCCAGTCCGTCGGGCGCGGTATGGTCGAGCGCGGCTACGGCCGCATCGTCACGCTGGTCTCGATCCTGCACGACCGAGGCGTCCCGAACGCCGCCATCTTCGGCGCCTCCCAGGGCGCGGTGATGGGCTACACCAAGTCGCTGGGCCTCGAATGGGGACGCTCCGGCGTCACCGTCAACTCGCTGGGCCTCGGCTTCTTCGACGACGTGCCGGGCATCCAGAGCGACGAAGAGATCCACGCCATCCTTGAGCGGTACATCCCGCTGCGTCGCCTCGGCAAGCCCGAGGATCTGCAGGGCGCGGTCGTCTACCTGTGCTCGGAGCTGGCGGGCTTCGTCGACAGCGAGCACGTGGTGGTGGACGGCGCGATCCAGGTCCACGCGTAACTGGTCGAGTTGGTCGCGGCCTCCGCGGTCACTGAGGTGATCGCAACGGTCTGCTGAGAGAGGAATCGTATGTTCGGCGTCTCGATCCAGGCTCGTAGCGCACCGGCCGCTGTGGAACAGATCGTCCAGGCCGAGGCGGCCGGCGTTCAGGCCGCATGGGCAACCATGAACGGCGCCGGCGGCGTCGATATGATGCCCGTCTTCGCCGCGGCTGCCGCGAAGACGGAGCGCATCTTCCTCGGCAACGCGATCGTCCACACCTGGTCGCGCCACCCCGTCGCCTTCGCGCAGGAGACGATGGCCATTCAGGAGCTGGGCCCCGGTCGCTTCCGCCTCGGGATCGGGCCCACCACCGCCTTCTATGTCGAACGCTTCTATGGCACCGAGTACTCGAAGCCGTTGACCAACCTGCGCGAGTACCTCTACACCATCCGCCAGCTCCTCCACGAGGGCAGCGTGAAATTCGAGGGCGTCCATGTCAGCTCGCGTGCGCGCATCAGCCCCCACGCCCCCGTGCCGGTCATGGCCTCGGCGCTGCGCCCGAAGTCCTACGGGTTGTGCGGCGAGCTGAGTGATGGCGCCATCTCCTGGATGAGCCCGCTGAAGTACCTGAGTGAGATCGCGCTCCCGGCGCTCGAGGCTGGCGCCGAACTGGCCGGTCGCGAGGCCCCGCCGCTGGTCGCGCACGTCCCGATCGCTGTCACGACCAACCGTGAGGCGGCGCGCCAGATGGCGCGCGAGCAGCTCGCCATGTACGCCGGAGTGCCCAACTACCAGGGCATGTTCGCCGCCGCGGGCTACGACGTGACCAACGGCTACGGCGACGACCTGCTTGATGACCTCGTGGTGTCGGGTACCGAGGACGAGGTGGCGGCTGGCCTGCAGCGCTGGATTGACGCTGGCGTCGGCGAGGTGTTGGCGCACCCGCTGCTCGAGGAAGATCGCGACGCCTCCTTCGCCGCCGTCGCGCGGGCGGGCCGTTGAGGGCAACCCTCCCGACAGCAGCCGCGATCCTCGGAGCGCTCGTACTCGCCGCCTGTAGCGCCGGTCCAGACACCTCGACGCCGGTGCCCGAGGACGGCGAGCCGTTCGACGGCCGCACCGCCGCGGAGTTCTTCGGCAGCAGATGCTCGTCGTGCCACGGTCAGGAGCGGCAGGGCGCGATTGGCCCATCGCTGGTGCCGGAGCGGCTCACGAAGGACGACGCGGCCTACTTCGACACCATCGCGCATGGTCGCCCTGGCACCCCCATGCCCGCCTGGCGGGCCCAGGGCGTCACCGACACCGAAATCAACGCGCTGATCGAATTCCTGCGATCACCGCCGTGATCGCCCGAACACGTCGCCGAGCACTGTATTCTGCTGATTCGCCAAGGGGGTAATCGATGGGTCGCTGGGAAGACGAATACCGGAACAAGCTGCGCGAGCCGGGCGAGGCCGCGGCGCTGATTCCGGACGGTTCGCTGATCGTGCAGGGTGTCGCGGTGGCCGAGCCGCCGGCGCTCCTTGAAGCCGTCGCCAATCGGGCCAAGGACGGCGGCTACACCAGCATCACCATGACCACGCTGCTCCCCATGGCCGCCAGCGCCCGCACCGTGCTCGCCCCCGAGGTACGCGACGTCATCCACTGGGAGTCGATCTTCGCCAGCGGCGCCGACCGCGCCCTTATTTCCGCAGGCCACGCCACCTTCACCCCCGCCTTTTTCCACCAGGTTCCGCGCCTGATCACCGAGTTCATGAACGTCAACGTGGCCATGATGTGCGTCTCACGCATGGACCGGCACGGCTACATGAGCCTCGGCACCAACGTCGATGTCGCCAAGGCAGCCATCGCTGCCGCCGACATCGTCCTGCTCGAGGTCAACCCGAACATGCCTCGCGTCCACGGCGACTCCTGGGTGCACATTTCGGATGCCACCGCCATCGTCGAGCACGAAGCCCCGCTCAACGAGCTGCCGGTGCCGCCCGACCGTCCCGAGGACGCGGCGATGGGCCAGCTGATCGCGGACCTGATCCCGGACGGCGCCTGCATCCAGCTCGGCATCGGTGGCGTGCCCAACGCGGTCGCCAAGAGCCTGAGAGGCCACAAGGACCTCGGTATCCACACCGAGATGTTCGTGGACTCCATGGTCGACATGATCGAGGAGGGCATCGTCACCGGCGCCCGGAAGACCTTCCACCACGGCAAGGTCGTCTGGGCCTTCGCCGCTGGTTCACGGCGCATGTACGAGTTCCTGGACGACAACCCGCTGATCGAGGCGCACCCGGTCTCCTACACCAACTTCCCGCCGAACATCGCGAAGAACGACAACCTGATCTCGGTCAACTCCACCATCGAGGTGGATCTGACCGGCCAGTGCTGCTCCGAGTCGATCGGCACCGCTCAGTTCAGTGGTACCGGCGGCCAGCACGACTACGCCCGCGGCGCCTTCGACTCACGAGGCGGCAAGTCGATCATCGCCTTCTACTCCACCGCCCGGAGCGGCGAGGTCTCGCGCGTCGTCTCCACGCTGACGCCCGGCGCCATCGTCACCACGCCTCGTAACGAGGTGCACTTCGTCGCCTCCGAGTACGGCGTCGCGAACCTCAAGGGCAAGACCACGCGCGAGCGTGCCGAGGCCATGATCAGCCTCGCCCACCCCAAGTTCCGCGAGCAGCTCACCGCTGACGCGAAGAAGCTGCACCTGTTCTAAGTCGGGAGCGTCATGGCGGCGATCATCGCTCGAGGAAATGCCGGATTGGCCCTCGCCTGGGGAGCGACGGGTGCTGCCGCCATCGGGCTCGCCTGGATCGCGACGCAAGCGGAATCGGCATCCGCCGCGTGGTTGGTGGTGAGCGTGGGCCTGGTCTCGGCTGTGGCCTCGTGGATCGCCGCCAGTTCGATGCGTCCGCCGGCACACCGCACGTTTGGCGCGGCGGCTGGCGCGGGGATGTTCGCGATCCTGGTACTGATCGGATTGGTGAGCTTCGGTCTCGCGCTCGTCCCCGCTACCCTCCTCTGGCTTGCCACGCTTCGCGCCGTGCCGAAGCCGCCGGAGGCCGGGCGATGGATCCGGTCCGGCCTGGTGGTCGGCTCTGGAACAGCCACGGTCGTCGTGTTGCTCGCTCAAATCGGCTGACCGCCCACGGCCGCCGTTTCTGTTTTGCCCTCGGAGGGTTGGGCCTACTCGACGCGAATCGTCGCCGTCGTGATCGAGAGCGGCGTCGTGGTCTGACCGCTGTCGGAGCCGCCCGCCTCGAGCGTCTGCACCACATCCATACCGTCGACGACCTCGCCGAAGATGGTGTGCTTGCCGTCCAGCCACGGCGTCGCCACGAAGGTCAGGAAGAACTGGCTGCCGTCGGTGCCGGGACCGGCGTTGGCCATGCTGAGCATGCCCGGCTTGTCGTGCTTCTGGCTGCCACCGAACTCGCCGGCGTACTGGTAGCCAGGGCCGCCGGTGCCGGACCCCAGCGGGCATCCGCCCTGGGCCATGAACTGCGTGATCACCCGGTGGAAGTTGAGACCGTCGTAGAACCCGAGGCGCGTCAGGTAGATCGTGCTCGAAACGTGCATGGGCGCCGAATCCGGCAGCAGGTGCACCGCCACCTTGCCGACGTTCGTCTCAAGGTCCCAGAAGTAGCTGCTGTCCCCATCGAACTCCGCCATCGGCGGCGCTGTCAGACTGGTGCGCCACCCGGAACCCGAGGTGTCGACTCCCTGTGCCGCGATGAACTCGTCGATCGCTCCGACCGCTGCGTCAGCCATTCGATGCTCCTCACTGCGCGACGCGCCACGCGAGTGGGGCATCAGTTGATTGCTACGACCAGTCTCTGCTGCCCGCCCGTCTCGGGCTAGGGCGCCACGGGCGGTGCCGCCCCGCGCTCACGTTCCCGCCCGTTCGCTAGCGGAACCGTCAGCTTTGGGCGCTCACAGCAGTCGTATCACAACTATGATTTGCATCGATATACCAGCACTCCGAAATCGGAGCCAGCCACATGCCACGTTCCAGATTCACCGCCGCCGAATGGCGAAAGATCGAAGCCCTCAACCCCGACGACTTCGGCCTCCCAAAGCGCCGCGCAAAGTCCGCCGTCATCGGCACCTTCAACACACTCAAGCTCGGCAAGGACGACGACGACGCCAAACACTGGGACTACCTCACCAACATCTGCAAACGCTTCGACCTCCTCGCCGTCCAGGAAGTGCTGGACGACCTCAGCGGCCTCGAACGACTCGTCCGAGGCATGCGCGGCTACGAACTGCTCGTCTCCGATACCACCGGCAAGTTCCCCGGCGCCCGGCGCGGCCTCACCGAGCGCCTCGCCTTCATCTACCGCCCCGACCGCATCCGCCTCGACGATCTCGCCTCGGACATCACTTACGACCGCTCCTGGGTACTCGAAACCCTCCAGCAGGACCGCGCACTCTGGAATCAGTTCTTCGACGACCTCGATCAGCGACTCGTCACCTGGAAACAGACCGGCAAGGGATCACGGCCCAGCATCAGCAACTCCACTACCCCGGCCTTCCTCACCTTCATCCGCCAGCCCCACTGCGCCGCCTTCAGCCTCATCAACACCGGCGCCGGCTCGGACATCCCCTTCCTCGCCATCAACGCCCACCTCCTCTATGGCAATGCCAAATCAGAGCGAAAGCGCGAATTCACCGCGCTCGTCCAGTGGCTGATCTACCGTGCCCAGGCCGTCGACCGCATGTACCACACCAACATGATTCTCTTCGGCGACCTCAACCTCGAATTCAAGACCGCCGCCGAGAAGCGCGCCGAAATCGATCGCCTCCGCGGCCTCAACCAGGGCGAACTCGGCAGCGCCAACGCTGCCCTCGTCAACTTCCCTCTGCTCTCCGTCCACCCCGATCGCCAGCACCTCTCTGCCTCCGAGCAGCTCTTCCGCACCAACGCCCGATCCAGCCAGACCTACGACCAGATCGCCTTCTTCGTCCACCCAGACGAATTCGGCCTCCCCCTTCCCGTCGATAACAAAACCGCCGGCCAGCACGGCGCCAGCGGCTACGACTACGGCGTCTTCCGCTTCACAGACCTCGTCGCCCAGGCCCTCGACCGCGAGCCCGACTACAACGACCTCCCCCGCGCCCGCCGCGACTACATCAGCCGCCGCGTCAACGCCGAGTTCAGCGACCACCTCCCCGCCTGGACGCGCATCCCGCTTCGATAAGCGCCGTGCTGCCTGCGTGAGCCGGTCTCCGCCCCTCTCCCCGCGATTCCCGAGGACACTCGAACACGCCCATGCCGTTGCTCATCCCTGCGTCTGACGCTTCCTCGACTCCACCCCGTCGCCCCCTACCTCCCGCCCGTCGCGCTACGATGCCGCCCGCGGCGCCTCGGACATCGAGGGCTGCGCTCGCTCCGAGGAGAGACGTCCGCGGAGAGCAATCGAGGAGAGACAGATGGCCCAGGACCAGCCCACGTCGCTTCGCATCCCCGATCCCGGCATCCGCGCGCTCTTCACGCGGGACGCCCGCTGGCAGGCCTGGCTCGACGTCGAAGTCGCGCTCGCCCAGGCCGAGGCGGAGATCGGCATGATCCCCGCCGCCGCCGCCGAGGAGATCGAGCGCAAGGCCAGGCTGGAGCTGCTCGACGTCGACCGCATCATCGAGGGCCTGCGCGTCACCGGGCACGGCCTGGTGCCGCTGATCTGGGACCTCGATCGCATCTGCGATGGCGACGCCGGGGGCTTCGTCCACTGGGGCGCGACCACGCAGAACATCACCCAGACCGGCACCGTGCTCCAGGTCCAGAAGGCGCACGCGATCATCCTCGATCAGATTCGCGCGCTGCTCGGACGGCTGGCTGACCTCGCCGAGCGCACGAAGGACGACGCTCTGCCCGGTCGCACCCACGGCCAGCACGCCGTGCCCTCCACCTTCGGCGCGAAGGTCGCGGTCTGGATCGACGAACTGTGCCGCCACGTCGAGCGCCTGCGCCAGGCGGAGCCGCGCGTCTTCGTCGCCATGCTCGGCGGCGGCGCCGGTACCGCCGCCTCCTTCGAGGGCCATGGCCAGCAGTTGCAGACGCGCATGGGAGAGCTGCTCGGCCTCGGATCGATGCCGCTGCCGGGCCGCACCATCCTCGATCACCTCGTCGAGTACGTGACCATCCTCGCCATGGTCGACACCACCTGCGGCCGGGTCGCGCGCGAGATCCGCGAGCTGATGAAGGAGGAGTTCGGGGAGGTCGAGGAGCCGGTCCCGCCGGGTAGCGTCGGCAGCAGCACCATGCCTCAGAAACGCAACCCGAAGCTCTGCCAGGACATCATGGCCGACGAAACCCACGTCCGGTCGCTCGTCCCGCTGGCCATGGAGTCGATGCTCTCCGACCACGAGGCGGACGGCAGCCGCGCCGTCATGCTCAGCCGCGCGCTCACCCCGGCGATCGAGATCACCGGCGACATCCTGGTGCGCATGAACGTGCTCTTCGAGGGCCTGCGCGTCTTCCCGGAGCGGATGCGCCAGAACCTCGATCTCTCCGGTGGCCTGATCATGTCGGAGAGCCTGATGCTCACGCTCGGCCGTGAGCTGGGCCGCCAGCGCGCCCACGACGCCGTCTACGAGGCCGCCCAGGAAGCCGCCGTCTCTGGCGCGTCGTTCGCCGCGCTGCTCGCCGCCCGCCCCGAGGTGCAGGGCCACCTCGACGCCGCGCGCATCGAGGAGCTGCTCGATCCCGTCGCCTACACCGGCGACAGCGCCCTGCAGGCCACCCAGCAAGCCGCCCGCGCCCGCGAGGTGGCGGCGTCGATCGAGTCGACGGCCACGATCGCGAGCGCCTGATGCCGGAACTCGACGATCTTCGTCCCGAAGCGCGCGACCTGCTCCGAGGCGCGATCGACCTCCACGCCCACGCCGGGCCTGATCCGTTCGCTGAACGCAAGATGGACGCCCGCGAGCTGGTGGCCGCCGCCTCCGAAGCCGGCATGGCGGGCGTCGTGCTTAAGAGCCACGAGTACCCGACCCAGCCGCTCGCCTGGGCGCTCGGCAACGAGTTCGCCGGCATCGAGGTCCACGGCGCGATCGCCCTCGATCACGGCGTGGGCGGCCTCAACCCGGACGCCCTCGAGACCGCGCTGCGCATCGGCACCAGCGTCGTCTGGATGCCGACCTTCGACGCCGTCTGGTCGCGCGACACCTTTGGCCGATTCAACAGCAAGGGCGCGCCGATCACCGTCCTCGATGGTTCGGGCGCCCTCGTCCCGGTCGTCCACGAACTGCTCGATTTGATGCAGGAACACGGTGCCCTGCTCTGCACCGGCCACCTCAGCCCCGACGAGACGGCAGCGGTCGTCGAGGCCTCGCGCGGACGCGACATCAGAACCGTCGTTACCCACGCCACCGCCTTCGGCATCCCGCTCGAGGTGCAGCAGCGCGCCGCGGAGCTGGGCGCGTTCATCGAGCAGTGCGGCAACGTCCTTTTCCGCGAGGACCCGGAGGAGCCGACCAACGCCATCATCGAGGAGGTACGGGCGGTCGGCGCCGAGCACGTCGTGTTGTCGACGGACCTCGGTCAGGCGAACAACCCGCCGCCGCCGTACGGCTTCGGCGTGTGGATGGAGCGCTTCCTCGATGCCGGTTTCGACGCCGCGGATGTGCGGCGGATGGTGCAGGACAACCCGCGCGGCGCCCTCGGATAGCACCTGACGGACCGGGCCTCGTTGGATGACTGCGAATCTCGACAGGGTCCGAGCAGGGTGATCGCGGCGCCCTGAACACCCGTCTGTCTCGCACAGAGTCTGACGAACCGCTACGCCACCGTCACGGTGGGACTGTATGAACCGCCTATCAAGACCGAAGATCGTGCAGTAACGGCTGCTCGAGCCGGGCCATTCGCGCACGCGGCGAGTGTCGATTCGATCGGTCCAGTAGCGGAAAGTAGACTATGGCGGCTGCGTCAACGGAACCTTCGGATCGCGCGGAAGATGGGTTGCCTGCACACGTGACGGGCGATCAGACTCCCGGCGTTCATCCTGCGGGCGAACTGCCCGTGGACCGCTACTCCCTGCTGGGCGTGCACGTCAGCGTCACCACCTTCGAGGCGGCCCGCGATCGCGTGGTCAACGCGCCCCGCACCGGCGAACGCCTCTCCGTCCACTACATCTCCGTCAATACCATCGTCGAGGCCAACCGACAGCTCGAGCTGCGCGATCTGCTCAACCGAGGCGACATCGTTGCCCCGGACGGCATGCCGCTGGTCTGGATGGGCCGGCTGCGTGGCCGTCAGATGACCCGCGTCTACGGCCCGGACTCCATGCTCGCGATCATCGATCACGCCCAGCAGCACGGCGGCACCCACTACTTCTACGGCGGCGCCGACGGTGTGCCGGAGCTGCTCAAGGAGCGTCTGCTGCGTGACTACCCGCGGATGAAGGTCGTCGGCATGTACTCGCCGCCCTTCCGCGCCCTGACGCTGGAGGAGGACGAGGCCGTCGTTCAGCAGATCAACGAGGCCAACCCGGACTTCGTCTGGATCGGCCTCGGATCACCCAAGCAGGACCAGTGGGTCGCCAACCATCGTGACCGCCTCAACGCCGCCGCCATCCTCGCGGTGGGCGCAGCCTTCGATTACAACGCCGGCCTGCTGCGCAAGGCGCCGCGCTGGATGCAGCGCTCGGGTTTGCAGTGGTTCTTCCGTCTGGTCACGGAGCCGCGCCGCCTCTGGAAGCGCTACACCGTCTCCAACGCGCGCTTCCTCTGGTTGCTTGCCCTGGACTCGCTCAAAGCCCTCGGTGGCCGCTTACCCGTCGTTGGCGGTCGTTAGCAGCACGAGAAAGGGGGCCGGACCGGCCCCCTTTCCATGATTTCTAGCTGAGCAGCAGTGCCGCTACGGGGTTGGCTACCCGTTGTCGCAGGCCACCGTCGCGTCGCCATCGCTGTCCGGGTCGGCAAACTCAGCGCCCACCACGGCCGACTGACCGTCGGACTTCACGCACGACTGGAAGTAGCCGTTCCAGGCACCGACGTTGA
>Ga0302123_10003056_pt1 | contig 11198 bp, 13 predicted proteins | sample CB21_321_MG_FD_203109 | JGI IMG/M metagenome (GOLD analysis project Ga0302123, IMG submission 203109) | Marine microbial communities from Western Arctic Ocean, Canada - CB21_32.1 | ecosystem: Environmental > Aquatic > Marine > Oceanic | place: Canada: Western Arctic Ocean | collected 2017-09-28 | reverse complement strand
TAGATGGCGACGATTTACGTTTGGCGGTGTAGGTGAGGGTGTTGCGAACTAGATGATTTAGCCACACGTTTGAAACTCGTTGCTGCGTAGCTGAGGGGCGGGTCTGGCTACTCCCTCACAAGGCTGTTGTGAGGGAGGGGAAATATACCTGAATGCCCCCAAGTTTATCTGCTGGTGACGGCTCTCACCCGGACTGAGTAGGAGTAGTTCTTCCTACTGCCGGTAACCCGCCCATAGCCTTATGACTCAGGCGCAAGAGCTATGATGATCAGCACCAATATCAAAAAGCTCACACTAGCTATCGCGAAATAGATAGCGAACTTCTTGAATGTGCTGCTTTGAGTAATCGAATTGCCTTTGTCCGGCTTACTTTCTATCGCTTCAGTTGATTGAGGGGCCGTGTCTCCTACTGGTCGTTTCTTCTTCTCAAGTTTTTCCTTCGCCTGAAGCAGACGCATTATCAACTTAATAATCTTTGCGATATCTACAATGTTCCTCCAAACAGTTATCTATGGACAATCCTTTTCAGCGACTAGCAGACCCCTCTCATTAAATAGGCTGGCAGTGTCTCCGTCGTTGTTCCAAACCGTGCGGTTGTTCCAGAAAATGGTCTTGTCGGTATCGTCTCCGGACTCTCCGGAAATCAATTCTACTAAAGATCCTGGCTCCAAAGAGAAACCTGAAGGAAAGTTGAATGTATATTTGGGGCCGTCGTCCTCGACCTTCCAGCCGGTCAGGTTCTGAGAAGAATTGCCAGTGTTCTCAATAACCACTATCTCGGGCTTACCCTTACAGTCCATGGTCGTGATTTGTATATCTTCAGAACCGGACGTAGCTTCAACAGATGGAGTAACTGGCGTCACTGGCGGTGGTGACTCAGCTTTGGACGGGATCGCAGTGACGGAAGGGTTACCGTCACAAGTCTTGAGCATCTCCTGTAGAGCTATCCACTCAGACTTCGTTGCGCTCAATTCCCACTCGACTTTTATCTGCACCCAGTCAATAGCGTAATCACACCAGTAGTCTTTATTGGCCGGTTTCCATTCTTCAGGGCCTCTTGCACCCTTCTTCCTGTTGGCAGATGCCGTCACGGCAATAAGATGGTCGGCATACCCCATTTCGTTGGCATAGGCCGCCTTCTTGTCCTTGTCCCACGCCCAGCCACCTGAATCATGTGCGTTCTTGAGGGGAACCATGTGGTCAACGTCGAGCTTGGTGCCGTCGGTCACGGTGTCACCTGTGAACGGAGCCAGCCACTCCCCAGTGGCTACCTGGCATTGTTTGTCACTTTTGAAGGTCACTGCCTTTGAGGATTCCTCAATCAGTACTTCGTGCCTGGTGTTCTGACAGTCCTTATCCTCGTCTATCCAGTGCTTCCAATCGTCCCTGTCATATTTAGGTAGGTCAGTCGTTATCTCACTGATTTCTAGTGAAAAGGCAAGGCCGCTGGATGGTTGCGTTTGCGTCGGTGGGAGGAGGGTGGCTGTGGGTGGCACCTGAGTTGGTGAAGGTGTAGAGGTAGGCTGCACTGGTGTAGCAGTGGATGGTGCCTGAGTCGGTGTTGGAGTAGGAGTCAGAGTCGCAGTAGGCGGCACTGTCGTAGGAATAACAGTTGGCGGTACCTCAGTAGGAGTGGATGGGTTTGTTGGTTCTGGCTTCGGAGATTCATTTGTAGGGGATGGCTCGACTTCCACCTTAGCCACCACTTTGGCTTTAGGGGTCGGGGTATCGGCAATGTGACTTCCCCCACCACAAGCTACCAGCAGCAACGCCAGTGTCGCGAACAATAAGAATAGCGATGTATATTTGAGATGCATCTCAACATCGTCCACTGATACCTAATCCCCCATGGGACTCCTAGTCATATAGGCCCTAGCCTCCACCCCGCATAACCCTGCCTCTACAAGATGGGCCAGTTCCATTATAAAGTCGAGGCCCACGTTGCCGCGGGCATGAGCCAGATGGAGGCCATCGTCGCAGCCACGAGCGGCGCCGCGAGGTCGTGTATGGTCGACCGCAAGGTCGGCAGCTTCGAGGCAGACAAGCAAGCCGACGTACTGGTCGTGGATGGCGATCCATCGGAGGACATCACAGCGATCAGGAACATCGCCGAGGTGTTCAAGGCCGGCCAATTCGTCCGTCGATGATCAGGCCAGGTCCCTCAGACACCCGTCATTTAGAGGCTGAAGCGGCGTAAAGTCGCGGTTGTTCTGATACCAGGGACGCTCAGTGCCAGTACAAGCGTTGCCGACGGCATTGTAATTCATGTAGATGATCGCCCGCCGCCACGGCGAGATATTGTTGGCCGACCCATGCAACACATTGCAGTGTACTAACGCGACAGACCCCGCCGGCCCGATCAACGGTGCAATACCGCTCTCTTCGGCGAGCCGCTCCAGAGTGGCGTTATCGATGTTGTGCAAGGCATATCCTCTGCCCTTCGCGTCCTTGTGAAGTTTGGAGTCTAGAAGACCATGGCGCTGAGAGCCCGGCACGACCAGAAGAGGCGACGTCACCGCCGTGCAATCGTCGATGAATATAGACGCCATGACACACTCCGGTTCAGGCATTCCATCGATCAGATGCCAGGGCGGATAGTCCTGATGCCAGTCCCACGCCCCACCCTGGCCGAAACCTGGTTTGGGATTCAAACGGCTCTGATGAAGGTAGACATCATCCCTCAGCAGTTGGCGGACGGGCTCTATGAGTCGCGGGAGGGTCGAAAGACACCGGAATGGATCCGAATAGACATGCGACCCGAACGCCAGCTTCACTGCAGTCTGATCGTCTTTCTCGCGGACTATCTCCGGTCCTTGCCGGCTCAGTATATCCGGTACCTCCGCCTGTAGCACCGCTACCTCATCGCCGTCTAGCAGGCCTGGGAAAAACAGGTAACCTCGGTCATCGAACTCTGCGATCTGGGCATCGTCGAGCTTCATGGCATTACCCTCCAGCCTGCTAACCATACCATCTAATAAACCTAGCCGTGGATGTCGGCCAAGATTGACCGCGGTCCCTTAGCCAAGTGGGCGACGAGTGTAGAAGGCGAAGCGGCAATATTCGCGAAATCCAAGAGATCGGTACAGGCCCAGGCCCACCTTCGATGGTTGTAGCGTGCCTATGGTGTATCCGGTGAGCCGTGCCTGCTGAAGAACATGTCCGACCAGCGTAGTGGCGATTCCCCGCCGTCGTTCGGTCGGTAGTGTAGCGACCAAATAGATGCCGGCGACACGGACGCCACGAAGATAGTGTCGGGATCATGGAGCGGGTCGCCAACATCAACGGTGTGATCCCCTATGGGTCGCTGGTGACTGTAGACCAGCGGTCAGTTCATCTGGTTGATGGCGAGGTGACATTCAATATCGAGGGTGCAAGCGGAAACATGGCGAAGATGATGTACGGGGCCGGGGGGGGATGAGGTCGGTAACGGCGGCGGGGCCGGTTAAGGGTATCTCGCTACGGCTGCAGCGGGGCCAGAGCGGAGGCCGGTGTTCGTGGCTAACCCACCGTGGGGTTCCTAGCCGCCAGACCATCCTGCCTGAGCCTACCTCTGGAGGCAGTATTGGTCGTTGGGGATTAGCTTACGATTAGTGGTTGTCCCTTTCGGCTGCAGCCAACACCATGCGGATCGCCACACACCGCAGGACTCCCATCGTTGTTTTGAGTGAGCTCTTCGTACCGCACTTTAGTGACCTGAGCTCCGCATTCCCCTGGGCAGTACGCATACGTATCATCTTTAAGGGCTTCCTTTGTCATGACCACATCTCCTTAATATTGGTTGTCTTGTAAACCGAGATTTCCATTGTAACAGTGCGGACGTGCAACGAGCACAAAGCCCTTTAAGACTGGAAGGTAGTTACGCCCCGGCAGGTTGTCAATCGTTCTATCTTACCGACGGAGCTACCTAAGGGTGACCCGCACCGACGCAGGCGCAAGGACTACAGTTCGTCGGGCAGTGATATGGCCCCCCTGCACCTAATCCCCCATGGGACTCCTAGCCGTTAAGCTCGATTGGGGGCAGTATCGGTTGCGACCGCGAATGCGTGTGTGTCAAAGGTGCTGGACAAAAAAGCGTTCAGAGACCCCACTGTATAGCGACCTCGCGAGTGATACGAGCCAGCTCTTCCGGCGTCTCGTCATTTACCCCTTTTTTCACCTCAAAGGTCCACGGCCCAGGGTAGCTGACCTCGGCGAAGGCTCGGAGCATCGCATCCCAGTCGAGCCAGCCCTGGGTGGGGGCGTGGTGGTCGCCGTCGCCTGCTTGGCCCACTACGTCATGTATGTGGGTGCCGCGCAGACGGTGCCCGGCGGCCCTGATCTCGGCAGCGGGGTCATTTCTCAGGATGCCGACGTGGCCCGTGTCGATAATGAGTCCGACACGGTCCTCGGGGTAGCCATCGACCAGCGGCCTGAGCTCCTGCATCGTGCGGTACGGGTAGTCGCAATCGTAGGGCAGGTTCTCCAAGTTGAATCGGATGCCCGCACGCTCGGCCGTAGGTAGCAGATCGTCGAGGGAGTGCCTGACGGAGTCCCCGATGAGCCCCTGCACCGCCGGGTCGTCCGAATTCGGGACAACGGTTGGGTTAGGGATGGGGTGGACGACCATATCAGTTATGCCCAGTTCACCCCCAAAGGTTAGATAACGCTTTAGCAGTGCGACCTCCTGCTGTCGCCACTCTTCGTCCGTCGCCCCCAGCACGGTGTGACCCGAGGGGGCATGCATGGTCCTCGCCGTAAGACCTCGAGCGTCGAGTCGAGTCCGAAACTCGGAGAGCGCCTTGCCGGTGAGGGGCTCTGAGACGTGAGCACCCTTGCCCTGAATCTCGGCCTGAGGAAACCCAGCCTCAGCGATCGCGTCCAGAGCGGCCTCAACGTCCCTGTCGCCAAAGCCGACGGTCGAGTAGCTTGTGTCGTCCATGTCCACGTAACCTCCAGGTAGTCAGCGACCATTCTAGCCGGCACTCCTTGTCCGACATTCCCCATATCAAGCTGTCTGGACCCGAGTAACGCTCGATGCTCGACGAGAACTACGATGCTGAGCAGTTTCATCTTGACGGTTTGTAAAGCTTACTAAATTTAGTTCGTTATTAAATTATTGGCGATTTGTGTGAGTTTACGAATGTCACCGCGGCGTCAAGAAAAAGCTGGGACGCACGTTGAGCAGAGATTACTTCAGGTGCCATAGTCTTACCAGCATTGTGTACTGACTCGCTGACCTTGGCCTCGAATTCTTTCACTCTCGGGTGATTCATCTGTCCAGGGATTCCCATTGATTGGGCCAAATCCTTCGGTCCTATACTGTAAAGGTCTATGCCTTCGACGGATAGGATGGCGTCTAGGTTGTCTAGCGCGTCTACATGTTCAAGCAGTGCGATGACGAGGATTTGAGTGTTGGCGTAAGCCATATACTCTGGTCTTGGTGGACCAAACCCGAAGTTGGTCGCCCGTGAAAAGGATAGACTCCTCCTACCATTGGGCGCGTAACGACACGCAGAAGCTAGCTTCTGTGCGTCTTCTGGCGTCGTTATATTTGGTCCGTGAATCCCCAATATACCGCGCTCCAAAAAAGAGTGTATGGTGGGGGCTTCGACGTCTGGCACCATGCCTATCACAGTCAGTCCGGACATTTGTGCGACGCGGCTTTGATCTTCCAGATCGCCTAGAGTGAAGGATCCATGTTCTCCATCGAAGATCACGAAGTCGAAGCCGGCAATGCCAAGTAATTCGATTTGCTCGGATGAGGGTGAGTTGAATTGACAACCATAAGCAACCTCGCCTTCATCCATCTTCGAGAGAATGTTATTGGTTTGTATGTTGATGTTATATTCTGGCGTACTTCGGGACATTGACTGCCTCCTATTACCAAATTGCTATGTGTCGCATTCGAGAAACCCGCCTCTGGTGCCAGTATAGTCTTGAGGTCAAGGCTCCCACGGCTTGGCCCGCACTAGTACCAGACAGACCCTCCCCTGCCAGAGATTTGGGGGCAAAGATGGAGCTACGTGGCGCGCCTGCTGGCCGAGCCGCGGCCCATGGATGACAACCCGGCTCTCACAAAATGGGCTCATCTCCAGATAGGTTCGAGCCTGGTAGCGAGGATGCTATTGGGGCTTATAAGGCTGTTCTGAGGTAGGGGGGATATATCCCAATACCCCCCAGTTGAACCCGATCCCCCATGGGACTCCTAGCCTCTAGCCCTAATCAGCATGCCCCTGCCTCTGGGGGCAGTATAGCTAAGGGGGCAAGGTGGGAGGGCCAGGGGCTTAGGCGGAGGCTGGTGCGGGAAAAGGGATCCGGCAATAAGCGGGTGCAGGATAGGGGCATAAGCCTGCTTCTTGGGGGCAGTATAGCCTAGGGGGCAACGGGAGGGGCGTGGGTTGGATTGAAAAAGCATGGTCTAGTACCTCACGCTATATCTGGCCCATGACCTTTTCCAGGTCCTCTTTCTTGATGTGAAAGGAATGTGCGTCCGTCGGGAATTGTCCACTGACGACGTCCGATACGTAGGCCTCAAAGGCTTCATGTATTTGTTCGCCCAGCTCCGTGTATTTCTTTACAAATTTCGGAGTGAACTTGTCGAACATCCCAAGGATGTCATGTGCCACAAGTCCTTGGCCATCACAAGACTCACCGGCGCCGTAGCTGATAGTTGGAATGCGGAGACGTTCGGTTACAATCTTAGATATCTGGTTCGGCACGCACTCAAGGATGATGGCGAATGCCCCTGCTTCTTCAATCGCGAGCGCATCATCAATGACTCGTCTGGCCGTCTGAACGTCCCTACCCTGGACTCTATACCCTCCTAGTAGAGAGATGTGCTGAGGGGTCAGGCCGATGTGCCCCATGACCGGGATGCCGGCTTTCACGATCGCCGTGACGATGTGTGCCGCATTGGATCCACCCTCCACCTTTACTGAGTCGGTGCCGCCCTCTTGCATGAACCGACCCGCGTTGATGATAGCGTCGCGCTCGGAGGTGTTGTTCGACATGAATGGCATGTCTCCAACTACGAAGGCGTATTTGGTTGCCCGCGTGACCGCTTTGGTGTGGTGCAGCATCTCTTCCATGGTTACTGGAACCGTAGTATCATAGCCTAGGACTGTCATGGCCAGGGAATCGCCTACCAGAATCGTGTCGAGCCCAGCGCGGTCGGCGAGCAGGGCCATTGGATAGTCTGGGATGCTCAGCATCGTAATCTTTCGACCCTGCTGCTTCATTGCCTGAAGGTCGAATAGCGTAATCTTCCTGCGTTCAGATCTCGTACCAGTCATGGTCTCACCTCCATCCTTTACCCGGCTCTGTCTGGTCTTATCGGGCGACCTATCCTTTTCCCCAACCAGATTGACACCACAGGCAGTGCAGAACCGTTCGATGGGTGGGTTTTCTAGACTACATGCTGGACATTTCATGGAACATATTCCGTATACCATCCCGCGCATCAGCCTGCTTCTGGGACAGTATAGGCTATGGGGCACGAGGGAGGGGCTGGCTGGTAGTAACTAGGAGTACTGGGCTAGGAAGTGAATAGCAAGGATGTTGTTGGGGCTTATGAGGTTGTGGCTAAAAGCGTAGAGTAACTAGGGGTCTGGGCACATCCCTTAGTGGCTCGATATCAATTGCCTAAATTATCTGATGATCCAACACACCTATAGGCTGTAGCCAACTAAACAGCTACTGAGGTACCTCTACAAGACTTGAACCTGCCTGGTGTGACTTCAAAAAACCGTTCATTACCTGCACAACCCTGCGTGCTTCCCGACCAGACCCTACACTCTCTCCAGTACCACCTGCCTCAATTAAGCTTATCAGCTCCTCATAAGCTGCCACATACCCCATCGACTGATAACTACCCACAATCCCAAGAGGCTTTATTATCTGTGTTACATCATCACCTTCATCATTCTCACTCCTCAAAGTCGCATAGCCTTGATCAAGTCCAAAAACAATCTCGCCCTTAGACCCCTGAAGATGAAGTGTCGAACCGTTTATCGTCTTCTTGTTGCACTCATACAAAGCACGTACACCATTTTCAAACATGATTAATCCACTCACAGCCGGATCATTCTCAGGCTTCTTACCACCATCACCCTTATACTCTGTCCAGTCATCAAACCCTTCCTCTAACACCCCGCTTACATGGGTCGGATCTGCATCTGCAAAAAACGTCACACCATGCAAAATATGAGTTCCGTTCCTGAATAACATGGCCCGGGCTCCACCCTGTATCGCTACAATCGATGCTAAAGGTCCTATCTCTCCAGCACGTATCATGTCCCTGATCTTGTGATATAGAGGATCCCATGCACGTGTATGACCTACACTCAACGGTACATTATTATCATGGCATGTCTTGACCATTACATTGGCATCTTCCATCGATACTGCTAAAGGCTTTTCACAAAAAACAGCCTTAACTCCTGCATTCGATCCATCTACCACCATCCTTGCATGTACATTGTCACCCGTACCTACTGTCAAAATATCCAGGTCTGCTTCTGCCAGCATCTTTTTGTAATCGTCATAAGCCGTGGCTTGTGGCCAGGTAGAACCCCAGCTCTCCTTAAACTTATCTCGAAGATCTGGCATTAAATCACAGTACCCAACCACCTCTGCATTAGGCATTAAGGCTACGCAGGCCGCATGAGATATGATTATCTCCCTGTCAAACGGAAGTCCCACTTTCCTGCCCTGCCATGCTGCCCTCGGTCCTGCCGGCAATGGGGCTCCCGATGTTATCCCGCTAAGTCCTATTATCCCTACTCTATATTTTCTTTGTGTCATGTTCTTTCCTTTAGTGGCTCCTACTCGACTCCGAGTTCCTTGGCCCTAGCGAAGTCACGGTCTGCTATGCGAATGTTCCTCGTAGGCTTACGTGACCCTGGCCACAGTATATGCCACAGGGTCAAGAGCAGGGGTACGGCTTAGCTGCAGCCAGGCAGATGACGGCCATGTCGCGGTGGCCTCGGGTAGCTCGAAGCGTCCTAGGATTCCTAAGAACGCGCCGGGACTCCCGTCCCTGGGCGGGTCGTCCCCAGATCCGGGCATGGGACCCGCGGTGTCCCTAGGGCTCTTCTGACACAGCCGTGCACCCAGAGATAGGGGTGCGCCTAACTTCCCTTTGACCTGCTCCCTTTAGCGTAGCGGCGCTTCTTCGGGACGCGGCGGCCACGCAGCCTATTTAGCACTAAGACCACAAGCTTGGCGGTATCCGGGTACGTTTCACCGACACTCCATCGCTTCATAGTTCTCCAGCTGACGCCGACTTCATCGGCCATTGCAGCGAGGGTCCATCCACTTTGTCTTAAGATCGCGATTCGCTCTTGTACATTATTCATATTTCTATGCTATGCCAGATTGACATACCTGTCAATATTGACACATATGACATACTGTCATGTTATTGAACTCCAGAAAGCACTGGAGGACAGGCATGACCGGCAATGATAACAAACCCGTAATACCCGTTCGTGCAGCTCTGTATGCGCGGGTTAGCACCGACGATCAGCGGGAGCGACAGACCATCCAGAGCCAGGTAACCGCTCTGCGGAACTCAGCGCCACACTGGAACATGACGATCGTCAGCGAATACCTAGACGATGGCATTTCTGGCACGGTGGCGATGGAGAAACGCCCCGAGGGAGCCAGACTCGTGCGGGATGCCAAGGACGGGAAGATCGACGTGGTTATCTTCTACAGGCTAGACCGATTGGCACGCAGCCTGCGGAACTTCTTGGACCTGGTGGACTTCTTTGAGGATGCGGAGGTGGGTCTGCGCTCCATGACGGAGACCTTCGACACCACTAATCCGATGGGGCGCTTCGCGATCCAGATGATAGCGGCCGTCGCCGAGTTGGAGCGGGGCACGATTCTTGAGCGGACATCCATGGGTAGAGCCCGAATCGCAGCCCAGGGGCGATGGACCGGTGGAGTTGTTCCCTACGGCTATCTAGTAGATGGGGAAGGGTATCTGGTAGTCGACAGGACGCCTAGACACGGGTGTCCCTACTCAGAAGCGGAAATTATCGAGCGCATCTACAGAATGATCGCCGACGACCAAGGCACTGCGATGGCTGTGAGTCGAAGCCTCAATCAGGAAGGGGTCCCCAGATGGCGCAAGTACCATCCCAAGGGTCAAAAGGAGGCTCGATACAAAACCAGCGGCAGCGGATTTTGGTGGCATGCTGACATAGCGCGGATTATCCGCGCCGAGACCTACAAGGGATCCCACACCTGGGGGTCCGGCGAGAAGCAGATTGTTAGGGATATCCCGCCTATCGTTGACAGGGACACTTGGGAGCGAGCCCAACGACAGCTAACCAACAACAAGCGTCTATCGAAGCGTGGCCAAGACCATGCTTATTTACTGAGGGGTCTTATCAGGTGCAAGGGCTGCGGCAAGATGTATGCTGGCGCTCAGACCGCTGTTCCGAGCCGAGGGTGGTCTCGCTTATACTACCGATGCGGATCCCAGGCCGGGGCGCGAAATCCGTGGCAACCCCGATGCAACGGCAAGCTCATCGGCACCGACTGGCTGGAGGGCTTGGTGTGGAAGGATATCGAGACCTTCCTGTCCAACCCCGGCGACGTCATCAACCGCCTACAGGAGCGCATCCAAGCCGACCTCGAACCGGTGGCCGGCGCAAATGCCAGGAAGAGAGATCTGGAACTGGCAATGGGTGCCAAGCAGAACGAGCATGACCGAGTGTTGGACGGCTACCGCCGGGGTTTGTTCGACATCGACGAACTGGAGGTGCTGATCACGCGGTCCCGTGGGGAGCTTGAAGCGCTCCGAGAAAAGCTCGCTGGCATAAATCTGACCGAAACGGAGCGAGGCCAGAGCCGAAGCAATCTATCCGATGTGGAAAGTCTACTAGTTGAGCTTCGGGACAAAGTCCAAGGGCCACTGGACTGGGAGACGAGACGCCAGATTGTTGAAGCTCTCGTCAGCGGTATTCGGGCTTCCACCACTGGTGAGGGACGTAACAAAGAGGCGTCGATAGAGGTCACATACGCATTTGAAGCGCCTTCTCATGCTGTAGAACACGGTATAGCCTGAAATACAAGAACATTCGCGCCTAAACTCCCGTCCTGGGAAGCCTGCTGCACACCTATCTGGAGAAAGCGCCGCGTGCTGTCGACCTGATCGTGCCGGTGCCCCTGCACCTCAGCCGGGAACGAGAGCGCGGCTACAACCAGTC
>Ga0302123_10003052_pt1 | contig 11210 bp, 7 predicted proteins | sample CB21_321_MG_FD_203109 | JGI IMG/M metagenome (GOLD analysis project Ga0302123, IMG submission 203109) | Marine microbial communities from Western Arctic Ocean, Canada - CB21_32.1 | ecosystem: Environmental > Aquatic > Marine > Oceanic | place: Canada: Western Arctic Ocean | collected 2017-09-28 | reverse complement strand
AATCAAGGCAGATTAGCGTACTTGCTTCATCCTCCCAATGTTTTGGCCTCATCGCTTTGAGTTGAGTAACTGGTGCAATCCCAGCAACTCTCCATCCACTGATGGTGGCATCTGGATTTGATTCCCCACCGATTGGTTCACGCAACCATTGGATAATTGGATGCCATGGAGCAAGCTGGACAAGGTCAGTTCTGTCCTTTGCCTCTTCTCTATCAATAGCAACTCCAATAATGTGGGGCCCTGCAGACCCTGCTAACATTTCAATACGTTTTTGCCATCCGCTAGTAGACCAATCGGGGAGTGATTTATCAGCACATCTTTGGGCTAATTCATCAACGCTATATTGACCTAGTTTCAAGTGCCAAAACCCATCGACTTTGTATACGCTTGAAGTTCGGTCTCGTTGCTTTAATCTTGCTTTTACCCAAGCAATTAATTGGGCCGGCTCAATACCCAACTCCATATTGATTGCATCTTCTCTCAACTGACGAATACCAGGGTCATTTCCGAGCCATTCACGCTCTTCTGTTGCACGTTCAGTTAACCATCGCTCACGTTTTTCGAGTAGCGTGTCAAGGCCGCCATCAACATTCGCAACTTCATCAGCATTGACAAGACTGTATCCGCTATGACCCAAACGCTTGGCGCGAGGATTGTTTAGTTCTGTTTGGGCGACAAGCCGCATGGCTTTACCAAGTAGTGGGTCAAGCATCCCAATTGAGTCCTCAAACAATCTGATTCGATGGAATAAGCGGCCTAGAATCGCAGCATCTATTGTTCCTTCAACTGCTAAGTTGAGGATTGTAATTACATCTGCTTCTTGACCGAATCTATCAAGCCTGCCAATGCGTTGTTCAATTCTCATTGGATTCCATGGTAAATCATAGTTCACAAGTCGATGACAATGCTGTTGGTCTAATCCTTCACTTCCTACTTCGCTAGATAGTAGCACATCAATTTCTCCATTAGCAAATAAATTGCGTAGAACCTCTCTCTCAAGCATTGGTGTTTGCCCACTCAGAACCCGACAATTGACGCCCTCTTCGGTTAATCGACGGTGTAGGTAGGCAAGGGTCCCGCGGAAGTGACTGAAAAGAAGAATCCCTCCCACTTGGTCCTCTTCAAGGGAGTTTAGCATCCACAATTTCATCGCTTCAAACTTTGAGTCTTCATCTCCTAGTTCTTCAGCCGCATCAATTAATTCGTCAAGGTCACCAAAGCGACTCAGAAGACGATGTTCTGCTTCTCGGATAGTACCATCTTCTGCTTCATCTTGACCTTCGGTTCCAAAATCAAAGGCCGCTCTTGCAGTTTGCCGCAATTGAGTTCGTACATGGGTTGAGAATGCTTGTAGGCAACTACTGGCCATTCTTTCGGGCACGACTAGTGCCCAATCAAACCGATCAGAATCGGGATTTCTCAATTGCATTAATCGCCAAGTCCAGCGTCTAGCAGCCTCATACAGTCTCCACTCAGCAGCACTCAAATTTACATCTAATGTAATAGCTTCTCGTGTTGCGAGGTGAAGGTCTAAATCTCGACGTCTTGTTCTAACAATTAATTCATTGAGCGGCCTTAGTTGGCGAATCAAATCAGCAACTTCCAACCGATTTGTTTGTAGATATTCATCTCGCCAACCAAGAGGGTCTGAGCAGATTTCAATCGCTTGAACCAGACGTGGATCATTGGTGAATCCAGGTGTCATATTCAGAACCTGCAGGGCTCTCAATGCCCCCTCAAGGTCTGGTTTAGTTTTCGCTGTTGCATTAAGTGCTGTATTCAGCATTTGCATAGGTCTCATGGTTGCTTGGAATGAGATAAAATCAGGCCATCTGTCAGGCGCCAAAAGTGAAAGTTGTATCCACAATTCTTCATTTGAGAGGTTGACAGGGGTTGCTGTTAGGAACAGTGTTTGTCGACTATGTAAGGAAAGAATTTGAATTGCGTCGTGTAATCGACTACGAGGATTTCTACAATGATGCGATTCATCAACAATTGTCAGAAGAAGGTCAGGAATCCCCTCCTCCATCAACTCTCTCAACAATTTTGATTGTCTAAAAATCCCATGGCTAGTGACTACAACGAGTGATTCCCCTTCACGAATTCTGTCCAAAGATTGGCGTAGTTTTTTACCAGTATTTGCTTCAAATCCATCAAGGTCACAACGGTGAAACATTTCTTGTAACCATTTCAGTCTTAGCCCACCCGGACAGATGATGAGAACCCCGCCAGTTTCACCCATAGCGTGAAGGCGGCGTAAAACATGTAATGCTGAGATAGTCTTGCCTAATCCAACTTCATCAGCAATTAGTAATCCATCCCAATTACTTGAGGCAAGCCTTGCTGCTGGAAGATGCTGATGTGGCTGGTCCATCCAGCGACCGAATTTTAACAATGGACACAAATCAGATGGTGGGAATCTAATATCCAAATCGTGGCGAATTAGATCCCATTCAGCAGCGCTCAATTTTGCGCCGCTGGCGTCTTCATTCCTGTTATCTAAATCGCTCAACAGTGTCCTACCGCAGAGCGACCGTTCTTGAAGATACGCGAATCAATACCCCGAAACGGCCAAAAAACAACATTTCCCTCAAACCGGCACTTCAGTAATAAATGCTACAAAATTAATTGTTTGTTATCCCTTGGTGGCTTACTTTGGTAATTTCACACCTTGTTCTTTGACTGTGTTTAGTACCACCATCGTAGTAGAACGTTCAACTCCTTCAGTAGATAGAACCGTTTTGGTGAAGTCATCCAAGTCATCCCTGTCACTCACCCGTGCGAATACCAAACTATCCATCTCACCAGTCACATCATACACCGCAAAAACCCGATGGTCGTTTGCAATCAAGCGCTGCACCGGGAGTAGTTCCCCTTTGACAATTCGTAACCCGACAACGACACTCATCTCCCAGCCAACTTTGTCAGCATCAAGAGTGACAGTATAGCCAGTGATGACACCATTTTCTTCTAATTTCCCAAGTCGATTTGACACAGTTCCTAGGGCAACGCCCACCATGTCAGCGAGCGCTCTCATTGAGAGTCTGCCATCTTCTTGAAGTGCTTCAATCAATTTATTGTCTGTTTCATCCAACTCCATTTTTCCACATCCGGAGTTTTCTCGCCCCACCGGAGGTTTTTGAACGTTGTTGACAATTAACTAACTTTTTTTAGTCAGATGACCACCATAACTAGGGTAAAACCAAGATTACCACAACATTTGGTGAGTGTGAAGGGTATTCACTCAATTTTATGAACTGGCAATTTGAGGTCAAGAACCCAACCACCTAGTTCTTCAACTTCAACTTCCCAATGAGTTTCAGCCTCATTGATTTCTTCTGTGCTTCTCAGTTTAACAGAGAAATTGCGACTCGTCCCGGCTGGAACTAATTGCTGCTTAGGCACTCTAGACATCTTCCAGGGCAATGTTGCGGATGCGCCTTTAATCGTCAAGTCATACTTACCTGCAGTTACTTTCACTTCAGCAATCCATTCCTTCTTGATGTAGCGCAGAGTTCCTGTTAGAAGTGGAAGCCCAACTTCTCTCTGGTAATCTTGACGCACAATAATAACAAGGCCAGCAACGATTGCAATTACCAAGATAATGACAGGAACCATTCTTGCAACAGTTGGCATTCTATCAAGGGTTTGAACCTGAGTATGGGCAATTCCAGAAACAGTTGCATTGAGGTCATCAACTAACATCACAGTCACTTCTAATCTCCACAGATCATTGATAGTGAATGGGATTCCATCTTCTGCTAAACGCTCGGAATCAATTACCTGAGTCCAGTTCGTGATATTTCCTTCTTGATGATAAAATGAGGATGACCAGCCATAGTGGAGAACCACATCATCAGCAATTCCATTTCCTACGGGAGTGTGGTCAACAGTAACATACCAGCGCAGATTTAGTGACTCCTCCAAATCTTCTAATGGTTCAATTTCAACCTCTAACAATAGTCCAGCCGTTTGAGTAACATCAGAGGTAGTCGCGTCATCACCTTGCTCAGTAGCGACAACATCAACTGTTAGGGTGAGTTTAGCCAGCGGAGATATCGCGGTAGCATTCTCTAGCGAATATCCATTCCGCCATTGTGAGCAGGCGCCTGCACCGAGTTTTTCTGCTCGCTGCTGCCCTGCTAAACTACCCACCTCACCGTGAATCCAGTTTAGTGATACATCACTATCTAGTCGCTCAACTGAATCAAAATCTCCCTCACAATTGTCACCATCAATAAAGGATTCAAAAACTGAAATTTCAGATTCAACTCCCTCTCCGCTAACATTATCTAAGTATTCGGGTAACACAATAAATGTGAGATTAAGCAATAAAAAAGCGGCAATAATAACTGCTGAAAACCGATTCATGCCCCCACCTCAAGGCCTAGGGCATAGGATACTAGGGTGCGCTCGCAATCGGGGAGCATCAGAGTCAGTTTGCCTCCTAGCCATGCCGGTAGCCACCACGTCACTCCTTGATGATTGAACCGTAGAACTACTCCACCAGAGGATTCGTCGCCAATACTAGAGATAGCCGCAGCGGCATCTTCCTTTTCAGGCCCACCTTTTTGCAAAATTTCTTTGAGGAGAGTAGACTCTATTTCGTGTACACGACGTGATAATATTGCTCCGGTAATGTGCATCCCTTTGGAAGTAGGTCTTTGTAAAATTCCTTTACGTAATTCCCATGTTGGTAGCCCAGCTTGCACCACTTGGAATGGGTGCCAATGGCAGCCAGGGAGCCTACCACCGCGCCTGAGCATTCTTTCACCAGCCCAAAACCAATCGTGAATCTCATTGCTAATTGTGTAGATTTTACTCCCCCGAGTAAACATTTTTTCATAATCAGCCCCCCACTCTTCAGAAATGGTTTCTAGAACATCAGTGGTGGTTGGAAGTTCGTGGTTTTTTGTTGGTGGAGGTGGTTGGCTAACTGGCCTTTCCGCCATCTCGCTAGTTGGCATCAATGCCGAGGCTACTTTTCCATCCCCAACATGCTTGAAAGCGGCGACAAAGAATCCTCCAGAATCATTTTCATCATTCCAAATACGCCTACAAAGAGGCAGAGCGGTAGCGATTTCAGTTTCTTCAGGTGACAATAATTCCGCTTCATCCCCATCACTAAATGTCCCTTCTTCCCCGCTTTTGCGGGTGAGTTGTGACCAAGTTGACATGCCATCTCGGCTAACTAGTCCGGGACATTTTTCGTCAATTTCAGTATCAACTAATGTCAGGAATTCACATGTACGCAAGATCTCAGCAACTACTGCTTCGTTTTCGATTGGGTCCATTGAACAAGTAGAGTAGACCATCCTACCACCTGGTGCGAGTAGCATTGCACCTTTTCGGACTAACGCGACCTGCAACGGATTCAATTTCCGACCAGCCCGTTCAGTCCACTTTCCCCATAGTTCAGGATTTTTTCTTGTTGTCCCGTTTCCGGAACACGGGGCATCAACTAATATTCTATCAAAGCCAGGATTTGGACACCGAGGGAGATGTCGGCCATCATGGCGAATAATTACCATAGAAGTAAGGCCAACTCGCTTAGAATTTGAGACCAATAGATTTGCTCGTCCCGGATTAGATTCATTGGCAACAACGACCCCATCATCATCAATTGCTTCACACAACTGAGTTGACTTGCTTCCAGGCGCCGCACACATATCCAACACATGATGGCCAGCCTTACAATCAAGCAGTTTCACTGGAATCATGCTGACCGCTTCTTGACGAGTTATTCGACCGGAATCATGCAGAGCGCGAAGAAGTATTTTTGCATCATCTGAAGACCATTTCCCTCTTAGCCAAGGCATCACCCAACCTTGGCCTCCACCACCTTCAGGTAACCAATCAATAGGCTTGCCACCCAAAGACAGGAGAATCTCCCTTACCCATTCTTGGTCTTCTCGCAGGGGGTTCACACGCACGGTTTCACTAAGTCTTGATTCAGCATTCTCAATCCATGAATCAGCATCCTCACGCCATGTTTGCACCGCCTCCCATAGGTCGCTTTTTGAAGGGTCTGCGAAGCCGAGTTTACCCATTCACACCACTCCCCTAACCGGTTGCACATACCTTCGTGCCGGTCCCCCTCCCTCAAGGGTTGTGGATGCGCTAACCCAATGAGCCATGCCCAGTGTCGGCTGTTACATGGCGGTTGGTAGTGGCGATGCTTTCAGTTTACCCGCCACTCTATTAACAGTCATTTTATTGTGGTCGTTTTTACAATGGTCAGCACCTTTGTGGTTGCCTGGAATGGCTGAGAAAAATCCGGATAAAGCAAAATTTTACCGTCACTTTGACCGCAGTTTAACAATCCTACCGGTGTTATTGGTTCTGCTTGTAGTCCTAGCTTTATTTAGGGCGCATTTCACCCAAGATTTTACTCATGGTCATGTGGTAAATTTCGGAATTAGTAATTCATCAGCATGGCAAAGAATGTTACATGGCCCAACCAACACAGTAGGCTCACCTTGGTTTGGAATCATCATTGTTTTCGCTATTACTACCTTGGTAAAGGAGTGTTTTGGTAACTCTGGATATTCCTTATTTGATGAACATGGGGCAGACCTACGTGCCCGCGTATTAAGGTGGCATGGATTTCTATGGCCATTGATGTTGATTGGGTTTATTCCTTCAGACGCATTTGCCGTTTACTCAGAACCGCAATCTTTTATCGGTTCAGAAATCGCTCCACTTCAGACTTCACTTACGTTGATGTTTGCTGGAATTGGTCTCGGTATCTGGCCATATGCTGTGGCAAATTATTCACAATCTGGAGATATGAAGGAAGGTGGCAATTTTCTTTTAGCAAGTATAACTGCTGTGTTGGCATTATTTTTCCTTGCAATGGAAAACCTCTCTTTACAACGAGTTGATGCGTTTGGTGAACTAATTGCTTTGGGCCAAATGACAGATCTCTCTCTTGTCTCCTCATTGGTGGTTTTTTTATTGGGATGGCCAATTTTCTTGATGTTATTGAGTAAAGTACAGGAAAAAAGAGGAGTTGCAAAAGGAAGACGTTGGCTTGGTTTGACCCGTTCTTTAACTCATACACTAGTTTTGATTTGGGTATCAGGCGCAGTGATACTTGAATCGCTTCCTCATGTTGCTGGTTGGCCTAGTTCATTTTGGGTATCATTGACTTTGATGCTCCCATTAGCAATCTTTGGATTTGTTGGGACGTTGCTACCGATTGTGGGCTTAGATTCTAGACCACGACCAGAAGTATGGGGGTTTTTCTTAGTGATGAGTCTAGCCATTCCCTTCTTGACAATAAGAGAACCACTAACTTTAGTATTGATTCCAGGTCTTTTCATGTCAATGACAACATTGCCTTTGCTAGCAACACATCTAGAGTTGCGTCCTAACTTGCCAATTCAGCGACGTGTGTTAGAATCAGTTGTATTAATTGGGTTAACGATTACAGCCTTATGGGGATTTCATCAAATGTTTGCAGGCGATACGATGGCTATTTCATTGGCTATTGGAATAACTTTGATATTACCTTTAATCTCAATTCTCTTACTCAATCAAAAAATAGCAACTTCTAGTACAAATGTAACCAATGAGGATAGTAAATCCGGTGTTGAGGATTGACCTATCAAAATCACCTTTTCAAAGAGTTATCCACCTGCAACGGTTATAGCACCGACAGCACGCCTGCATTTCAGTTGACTGCGTTTTGTAGTCTTCTAGATGGGATGCGAAATGACTGAAGAGAGTGAGCCACCTGTAAAGCGACAAAATAGGATTAGTCCGTTAGCCAGAGCCAATAAACAGGCTTTCAAAGCGGCCCGAGTAAGAGCTGAGAAGGCTTCACAAAAAATTGATGATGCGAAAGAAATCAGAAACCAATTCCAAGAAATTCAAGAGCGTGCGGTAGAGAGTCAAGTTGAGCAAGGGCCCTTAGTTCCAGTTGAAGCACAGATGGAGGTTGCAGATGATGATTGGGTTTACCAGTCAATTGATGAAGAGACACTTCGAGAATTGAGTCACAGAGTAGTTCTCCAGACTAGTGCCGGTAAGCGCAAAGTTCTGTTTGAAACACAAAATCTCAATGAGGCAATGGATTGTGCAGCACGAATCGTAGAGTTCAGTGATGGCTGTGTTTTAGTAGAAACCGTCGACCCTTGAGTGTAATTTAGGATTAGTCGCGTTCAAATAGGCGAGGCAGGTGGGGCGTTTTACATGGCAGTCAAGAAGGACAAGAAGTCGAAGGGGCCAAACATCCAGCAAGCTGCTGGGTTAATCCGCTACTTCGACGAAGAGTCAGATGACGCTTGGCAGATTTCAAAAGGCATGATTTACGCTATCTGTATCATATTCTCAGTTGGCGTTTACTTGGCTAACCAACCAAACCAGTGGGCGAACACTTGGATGTGGATGTGGGACAACCTGTTTGGTTGAATCAACTTCTAAGATTATTCTTCAGAATCCGTTAGGTCAACAAATGGGATATCGCTTCCAGAATCATCGTTGATATCCCCCAGCAAGTCATCTGCTGAGACATCGCCGGTTTTTGTAGCCACTTCAGCAGGAGTGATTCTATCTACTTCATCTGGTAGTTCTTCATGGACCATTACATGCTCCTCTAATATTTCTTCATCCACATCTAATGAATCATCTAGTAACAAGTCATCAGCTTCTTGGAATACAGTGCGCGAAACTTCTGTTGTTGGGTCAGCCTCAATCATTGAGGATTCTGCTCTTGCCAATGCGCGCTCAAATCCAGCGGCATTCTTGTCATGCAAAGCCGCCAAAGCAATCTCAATATGGCCACTTGCTTCTTCAATAGCTCTTTCAGCATCACTTCTCTGCCAATTTTCGTAATCCATTTCTTCAAACTCGTCAAGCCTTTTTGTTAGTGTTGTGAGCCGATCTTTGTATTTGTGTGCCTCTTCGTGCATATCTTCCCTCGCGTATTGAATTAGTTCTTCCCACGCTTCACGGTGACCATTTGAATTCGTCCCAGTGGCTCTTTTCCACATTAACCCGAAAGTGGGCTCCCATGGGTTCCGTCCTAGAATTGCCACCAAATCAAAAATAAGTCGTGCGCGGTTTTCTAATGGACCTTCAATAACGAGTTCGTTAAGAAAACAGGAATCAAAGAGTCCGAACCCCCAATACGAGCGGCTAGTGATTTCAATACGTAATAGTGAATCATTCGTAACCATCTTCCAAGTTTGCTGGTCAAATCCGGGAGGGGAAGTCAAGATTGGTGGTTCATGGGCACCAAAACACCTCAACAATGCATCACTGATATCACCTAAGTAAAGGCTAGTTTTTCCATCTGGCCAGTTTAGGTGACGTAATCGTTTCTCATCGTCTACTTTCATTTCTGGCTTACCATGCTTTACTTGACACCAAAGATGGCTGTGAGTCGCGTCAATTCCGACTACCTCATCTTGCTCCACTGCCCACCCTCGTTAAGTTGCGTGCGCGGCTGTAGCATCATTGTTACTTCGCTATGATATGGTGGGTTGGCTGTTGAAATATACTATAATAGATTAATTTTTGAGACGATTTCTATCGTAAGGCTGAATAAAAGACACGTTCCGTCGCGCTCTCATGGCGAAGAAGACGGGCTCGGCAAACAATCGTTCCGCAGCAGCAAAGAAAGCAGCCGCAACTCGAAAGAAGAATGCTGCTGCTAAGAAAAAGGCAGAGGCTGAAAAGGCAGCAGCGGCTAAGAAAGCAGCAACTGCGAAGAAGGCCGCAGCAACTCGAAAGAAGAACGCCGCGGCTAAAGCAAAGGCAGAGGCTGAAAAGGCAGCAGCAGCAAAGAAAGCAGCAGCCGCGAAAAAGGCAGCTGCAACTCGCGCAGCAAATGCTGCAACTAAGAAAAAGGCAGAAGCAGCGGCAAAAGCCGCTGCAACTCGGGCTCGTAAAAAGACAGAAGCAGCAGAGGCTGAAAAAGCGGCCAAGCGAAAGGCTGCAGCAAAGAAGGCAGCCGCAACTCGGGCTCGTAAAAAGGTAGATGCAGAAGCAGCAGAAGCAGCTAAAGTAGCCGCCGCAACCGCCGCAACCGCTCTAGATGCCAAGCGAAGGCCAGGATTAATACTCTCAGTAGACCAACTTGATTCCTCGGTTTCTAATAAAATGCGTAAGAAATTATCTACCTCTACAGAAGCACATCACATCAATGCGCGAGGAGATGCATCCAAAGTCATGAGTAAAGGTGTAAAATCTGGTAGAGGTGCTAAAAGCACTGCAGATAAGCGGAAAAAAGCATTTCACCAGCGTTGGTTAGAAGGTGCAAACGCGCAAACTGTTGAAGAGTTCTCTTGGGTTAGAGAATTCACTTCATGATATCTTGAGTCTCTATCACTCAATGTCGCCGAACAGGTCGGCTTCTTGAGCTCTACGATAGACTTCTCTCAGAGTTTGGTCAGTGATATCGAGATAGACTCGCGTACTACTGATATCAGCGTGACCAAGCAATCTCTGAATACTCACGATGTCAGCCCCGCGTTCAAGTAAGCCAGTAGCAAAATTATGACGCAATGTGTGCGGGGTTAATCGACTTCGCAAAATTCCAGCATCATCAGCCAAAAAATCCATCATCTTCTGTACGTTTCTTTGAGTTAGGCGATGTCCACGACCATTCAGGAATAGTGCTTTGTCATTTTTTCCAGCCCTTGAAGACCTGTGTCGCAACCATTTTTCAAGAATGTCTTTACTTTTCTTGGTGAAGAGAACTCGGCGGTCTTTGTCTCCTTTGCCCGACCACACATTTGCCGACATATCTTGGTAATCTACATCAATGCAATCTAGCCCACACAGTTCACTTACTCGAAGTCCAGTTTCGAGTAGCACAACAACGATTACCTCGGCGAGAGGATTTTCTGATTGTCGACAAACCTGAATTAATTTACCTAATTCTTGATGTGTTAAAGTGCGAGGTAATCTCTTACTTCTTTGAGGACGCACGATCCAATCAGGAACTGTGTGTCCTAACCACTTTAGGAGGTGAGAAATAGCAGCCAGTCTAGCGTTAACAGTGGATGGTTTCAGATGTGAAATTGACTGTATCCAGAGATCCAATCTGCCATTATTTGGGTCAATATGGCCAACTCCTTCAATCATAGACATGTCCTCAACATCATTGGGATTGAGTTGACCTTCTTCTGGTATTGAAGTTGAGAGGAATTGTCTAGCAGCAATAAAGTATGAGCGAGATGTATGTTCACTCTTCTTCTCTG
>Ga0302123_10003045_pt1 | contig 11228 bp, 11 predicted proteins | sample CB21_321_MG_FD_203109 | JGI IMG/M metagenome (GOLD analysis project Ga0302123, IMG submission 203109) | Marine microbial communities from Western Arctic Ocean, Canada - CB21_32.1 | ecosystem: Environmental > Aquatic > Marine > Oceanic | place: Canada: Western Arctic Ocean | collected 2017-09-28 | reverse complement strand
TGGATCGCTGAGACCTGGAGCACGAGGCGATCCAGCCGCTCCCGTTGACCCGTGGAACGACTCTGGTCCCCGTGGAGGCTCGACTACGTGACCGGTCTCGTCGAGACCTCGAGTGACGAGTGCGTGTTCTGTATCGCCAGGGCCCAGACTGAGGCGGAGTCCCTGATCGTTACCCGTGGCCGGACCTGCTTCGTCATTCTCAACCTGTACCCCTACAACAACGGCCACGTCATGGTGGTGCCGAATCGCCACATCGGGTCGCTCGCCGAGGCGTCGCCAGAGGAACTGAGCGAGTTGATGATGCTGACGCGCCGCGCCGAGATCGCGTTGACCGAGGCCTATCGACCGCATGGGATGAACATGGGGATCAACCTGGGCCGGCCGGCCGGCGCCGGACTGCCGGGGCACCTCCACATGCACCTCGTGCCACGCTGGGAGGGCGACACGAACTTCATGACCGTCGTGGGTTCTACTCGGGTCGTGCCCGAGGAGCCGCCGCAGACGCTGAAGCGACTGGCGCCGATCTTCGCGCGCTTGGCCGAGGAAGACTGATTGCCGCGTGGGCTTCTAAGCAGAGAGGATGGCCGCGGCGATGACCATCCGCTGTGCTTTCGAGGTGCCCTGGTAGATTTCCGTTGCGCGCACGTCACGGACCAGGCGTTCGAAGGTGGAGCCGCGGCGGTAGCCGGCCGAAGCCAGAATTTGCATGGCCTTGTCGGTGGCGCGGTGCGCCGCTTCAGAGGCGTAGAGCTTTACCATCGCGGCCTCCACGCCGCTTCGGTCCTGGGTGTCTTTGGCGACGGCCCCGCGATACATCAGCATCCGCGCCGCCTCGAGGTCGGTCGCCATGTCGACCAGCATACACTGACCGCCTGATACCGGCCGATCGGTCGTCCGAACGTCTGCCGACGTTTTGCGTGGAGGAGCGCCTCGTCGAACGCCGCGTGTCCGATACCCAGTGCCTGAGCGGCGATCGCCACACGTCCACCATCGAGTGCCCACATGGCGATCCGGAATCCGTCGCCCGCCGCACCCCGCATGGCGTCGGCGTCGACCCGCACGTCGTCGAGGTCGATGTCACGGCAGCCGAGCCCGCGCACGGCGAGTGAGCTGGCGGTGGTCTCGGCCCGCGAACCCGCGGTCCCGCTCGGAACGAGAAACGCCGAGACACCCCGTCCGCCGATACCCGGTTCGGTGGCGGCGAACACCAGGAGCAGGTCGGCAACTTCGCCGTTGGCAACCCAGACTTTGCGTCCGTTGAGGTGGTAGCCTGGACCGTCCGGTGTGGCCGTGGTGTGCTGATTCGCGGCGTCGGTGCCCGCATCCGGCTCCGACAACGCGAAGGCGCCAACTGCCTGGTCGGTTGCCAGACGGCGCAGTCAGGTGGTGCGGTGCGCGGCGGTGCCGAAGCGCGCGATCACTTCAACGACCAGCGAGTTGTTGACGGCCAGGATGCATGCCAGCGTGGTAATGGCGGCGGCAATCGCCTCGATGGCCAGGGCATAGCTGGCGTAGTCGCGGCCCGCACCGCCGGCGTCAACCGGGATCGTGATCCCCATCAGACCACGAGCGCCCGCTTCCCGCACGAGGTCGTGTGGAAACTCATCGGCCTCGTCGATCTGCGCCGCGCGCGGTCTGACTTCGTCGTTGGCGAACCGCCGGACTGCGTCGCGAAATGCCTCCTGGTCGGCGGTCAAGTTGAGGCGCATGACGGCTCTATTGGCGAGGCTGACAGAGTCAGACGTCAGCAGTCAGGAGAAACCAGACGGCCGCGCTAGTCACCGACCCCGCAGGCTGACGTGGTCGAGGACCCTGCGTGCCGATCATATGCGAGCACGGCCGCCGAGGCCTGGGGCTGGTGAGCCCAGCATGAGCGTGGTCAGTCAGATTCTTGGATGATATCATCGACTGGCAAGTGTCTGCTGACTGGACTGTAACACCTGCCGCAGTTCACGAGACCAAGGAATAATGAGGATGTCCAGCAATTGGTTGACAGTGCGCTCCGTCGTGCTTGTCACGATGGTGCTCACGGCGACCGGCACCGCACAGCAGCAGCCTGAGCCGCAGCGGCCCGGGTCCCCCAAGGCACCCGATGCACCGGCGCAGGCGACCGACCGGTCCCCGGACGGTCAGATCCCGCAGCCGGTGTTCCGTGCTGAAATCAACTTTGTACGGGTGGACGCCATCGTCACCGACGACGACGACAACCTGGTGCTCGACTTGATGGCCGAGGAGTTCGAAATCTACGAGGATGACACGCTCCAGCAGATTGAATCGTTTGAGCTGGTCCAGTTCACGGGCGAGCCAGACCCCCTACTGCCCCCGCCGTCGAAGATCGGCACCGAGTACGATCAGGACCGCGAGGCGTCCCGGTCAGATTCGCGGATTTTCGTCTTTTTCCTCGATGAATATCATGTGCGCGACACCAACGCGATGCGGATGCTGGCGCCGCTGGTAGAGTTCGTCGAGACTCAGCTCGTGGCGACTGATCTGGTGGCGGTCATGTATCCGCTGACGCCGATGATGGACGTGCAGCTCACCCGCGATCACGCGCAGGTCGTGCGGGCACTCCAGGGGTTCGAAGGCCGCAAGTACAGATACGAGCCGCGCAACCTGTTCGAGGAGGAATACGCTTACTATCCGACGACGGTGGTCGAGCAGATTCGGAACGACGTGAGCCTGTCGGCGCTCAAGGGGCTGGCGATTCATCTAGGCGGACTCCGCGAGGGCCGCAAGTCTGTCATCGTGTTGAGCGAGGGTTACTCCGACTACGTGCCGCCCCAGATGCGTGATGAAATCGCCACCGCCGGCGGTCTGACCGCCGCCCAGCGATTCGACCCGTTCGCGGGCAACAATTCCCTGGAGGGGTCCCAGCAGTTTTTCGATGACGCCACAATGAGGATGGATCTGTTGTACGTCGCCGACACGGCGAACAAGAACAACACGAGCCTCTACATGGTCGACCCTCGGGGGCTGGCGGTGTTCGAGTACGACATGCAGGACGCATCGATTGCGTCGAGGACCGACGGTCGGATTTTGCGTAATCTGCAAGACACGCTGCACTTCCTCGCCGAGCAGACCGACGGACGTGCGATCGTCAACCGCAACGATGTATTGCCTGGGCTCAAGCAGATCGTCCGCGATCAGAGCTCGTACTACCTGCTGGGCTACACCTCGTCGGATGCGCCCACTGACGGCAAGTTCCACGAAATCAAGGTACGTGTGACTCGGCCCGATGTCGATGTGCGCGCCCGACGCGGCTACTACGCACTGACCGAGGAGAATGCGGAGCGCGTGCTGGCGCCGCCGAAACCGGCTCTGCCAAAGGCTGTGGACCTGGCGTTGGCGACCCTGGTTGAACCGACCCGCGGGCGGCTGGTTCGCACCTGGGTCGGAACGCGGCGCGGCGCCAACGGCAAGACGCAGGTGACGTTCGTCTGGGAGCCGATCGGCGCCAACCAGCGTCAGGGGCGGGAGTCGGCGTCCCACGTGAATCTGATGGCCATGAGCGATAGCGCGGCGTACTTCCGCGGGAAGGTGCCAGCGCGTGGGCAGGACTCGCCGCGGGCGGAGTTCGAGGCCGACCCGGGCGTGGTCGAGTTCAATATCGCGATCGAGGACGACTACGGCGACGTGGTCGACCGAGCGGTGACCGAATTGGCGATCCCAGATTTTACCGGCACCGACGTCGCGTTGAGCACGCCGGCGGTGCTGCGCGCACGCAGCGCGCTGGAGATGCGCGTGCTCGTCGCCGACCCCGCCGCGCTGCCGACCGCGTCCCGCTTCTTCCGGCGCACCGACCAGCTGCTGGTGCGCGTCGAGGCATACACGCCGGGCAATGTCCAGCCGGTGGTCACCGCGCAGCTGTTGAGCCGGGAGGCTACGTCGATGCGGGACCTCCCGGTGACGCAGCCGTTGGTCGGTGGACCGCACGAGCTGACGATGCAGTTGGCATCGTTCCCACGGGGGGACTACCTAGTCGAGATCTCGGCTACCGTGGGCGAAGATGTTGCCACGACGCTCATCGCGTTTCGCATTCAGGGATGACCACACTGGAACAGGAGACATGGACAAGATTCGCGTCATAATTGCAAAGCCTGGCCTCGATGGCCACGACCGAGGCGCGAAAGTGATCGCTCGCGCGTTGCGCGACGAAGGCATGGAGGTCATCTACACCGGGCTCCGCCAGACACCGGAGCAGATCGTAGAGGCCGCCCTGCAGGAGGACGCGGGCGTCATCGGCCTATCGATTCTGTCCGGTGCCCACAACCATGTCTGCCCCCGGATCATGGAGTTGCTTCGCGAGAAGGGGATCGACGATGTGCTCGTAGTCCTCGGCGGCATCATTCCCAATGCCGACGTGTCGCAGCTACGTGCCATCGGCATCGAGGGGGTGTTTCAACCTGGGACCGCGATGCGCGACATCGTCACCTTCATTCGCGAGCACCACCGGCACGTCCCGGCCTGAGCGCTGCGCCGAGATCCGGCTCGCGGCGACCAGCACGTCTCGCCACACGCGAGAATATCGCACTGAGCAGATGCCTGCATGGAGTCTCTTTGTCGTCTCTAAGTATATGCATATGCTATACTTATTTAAATTGTGTCGGTAGGCTCTGACCAGTCTATGTCCCATACTCTTCTGCTCGCCGATGATAGCGTCACGATCCAGCGTGTCATCGAGTTGACGTTCGCCGATGAGGATATCCAGGTGATCGCGGTCGGTGACGGACAGCAGGCGATCGATCAAATAGTGGCGAATCCGCCGGACGTCGTGCTGGTCGATAGCGGCATGCCGGAGCGTAACGGCTACGAGGTCGCGGACTTCATCAAGAAGGATCCGGCGCTGGCGCACATACCGGTCGTGCTGATGACTGGGGCGTTCGAGTCAGTCGACGAAGATCGTGCGCAGCAAGTCGGTTGTGACGCGGTCCTGGTCAAGCCGTTCGCGCCGCAAGTCGTTGTCAATCGTGTGCGCGAGCTGCTGGGGCAGCGATCGGCGACAGCGGTCCCGGCGCCCTCCAGACCAGTGATGGCCGTCCCTCCCCAGCACGCCGATGCGGATGCACTCACGCCGCCAGCCGAGGCGGCGAGGCGTCCTGCTCACGACCTGGACGAGACGCTCGAGCTGGTGTCGCCCGTGAGGACGGGTGCTGTGGAGGCTGCTCTGCCGCCGGACGACCCGCTCGCCGACTATCTGGAGCGGATGGATGAGGCGTTCGAGCGATTTGAAGGGGAGAAGTCTGCTCCGTTGGGGCGTGAGCGCACGGTGGTGGAAGAGCCACGCTCCACCCTGACAGACACGTCGGCCTCCGAAAAACAGGACGACGCGCTGGAAGGCGCGTTGAGCGTGTTGGAGGGGGCGCTCGACAAGCTGGGTCTCGAGAGTCCAGACGTGCCGGCTGTGCCGGACATCCCTCCACGTACGTCGGATGGGGCGTCACCGCCACCGGATCGGTCGCCCGAGGCACCGGCCGTGCCCGTGGCTCCCTCACCGACGTCGGATGCGGCGTCGCTACCACCGGTTCGGTTAGCCGAGGCGCCTGAGTCGACGGCGGAGTCCGGGTCGGCCAGCAAGGCACTGGCCGCTGCAAGACCGTGGGTGCCATCCCCGGCAGCGTCCGTGGTACCCGTCGCGTCCGCGCTGGATACGCCAGATATGCCACCGTCGCTTGCCGACGCCTTCGCGTCGCTGCTCGCGGCTGAGCAGGGCGGTGCCGAGCGGGCCGACACGCTCTATCCATGGCCCCGACCGGCCTCGTCGATCAGCATGCCCGAGGCGCTGATTGACCAGGTTGTCGATCGGGTGGTCGAGCGTCTGACCGACGGCGTGACCGGCGAGTTGGTGGCCGATGTCGTCGCCCGAGTCGCCGAGAAGCTCGTGCGCGAAGCGCTCGAACAGGGCAAGCCGGAATAATCGGTCGCTGAAAGACCTCGACCTGTCGCGTGGTAGCAACGTTCCCGCGTCCCTACTTCCGCCGCAGAAGCCCATCCTTGCCGGTGTGTGTGGTGTCACCGGCGGCTGATACCATGATCGGCATGCGTGAGCTGGCGAAAGGATTCGAACATTCGAGCGTCGACCCCAAGTGGTATGCCTTCTGGGAGTCGACCGGCGCCTTTCGCGCGGATCCGACATCGTCTCGTCCTGTCTTCAGCATGGTTCTGCCGCCTCCCAATGTCACCGGGGTGCTGCATGTCGGGCATGCGCTCAATCAGACGTTGCCGGACATTGTCTGCCGGTGGAAGCGGATGATGGGCTACGACGTGTTGTGGTTGCCCGGGACTGACCATGCCGGGATTGCCACCCAGAACGTCATCGAGAAGCAGTTGGCCCAGGAGGGGACGAACCGCCACGAATTGGGCCGCGAAGCGTTCCTCGCGCGTGTTCGGGCCTGGAGCCAAAAGAGCCACGACACCATCACCAGCCAGATGCGGATGCTTGGTACGTCGGTCGATTGGAGTCGGGAACGGTTCACGCTCGATGACGACGTGTCGCGAGCTGTGCGACGGGTATTCGTGACCTTGTTCCAAGAGGGGCTGATCTATCGCGGGAAGTACATCGTGAACTGGTGTACGCGGTGCCGGACGGCTCTGTCCGATCTCGAGGTGGTGCACATCGAGCAGCAGGGCAAGCTGTATTACATTCGCTACCCGGTGGTGCAGGGCGATCGCGTCGTGACCGTGGCAACCACACGGCCCGAGACCATGCTCGGCGATACTGCCGTGGCCGTGCATCCAGACGATGATCGGTATCGGGAGGTCGTGGGCCAGAGGCTCACCCTGCCGGTGATTGGCCGGGAGCTGCCGGTGGTCGCCGACGCAGCTGTCGATGCCGCTTTTGGCACCGGCGCCGTCAAGGTCACCCCGGCCCACGACCCGAACGACTTCGAGCTCGGGAGGCGCCACGAATTGCCGCAGGTCGTGGTAATCGACGAAGACGGCCGGATGACCGCCGAGGCGGGTCCCTATGCCGGTCAGGACCGATTCGAGGCAAGGCGCGCGCTGGTGGAGCGGTTGGAGGCCGATGGCGTGCTCGAGAAGGTAGAAAAACACACGCACGCGGTCGGGCACTGCAGCCGGTGCAACACAGTGGTCGAGCCCTTGGTCTCGACCCAGTGGTTCGTGCGTATCACACCGCTGGCAGCGCCGGCCATCGCGGCGGTCGAGGACGGCCGGACCCGCTTTGTGCCGGAGCACTGGGAGCGCACGTACTTCGAGTGGATGTCCAACATCCACGATTGGTGCATCTCTCGCCAGCTGTGGTGGGGGCACCAGATCCCAGCCTGGTACTGCGACGACTGCCAGGCGGTGCTCGTCGAAGAGGAACCCCCGGCCCGTTGCTCGTGCGGTGCTGCGCTGCGTCAGGACGACGATGTACTGGACACCTGGTTTAGCTCTGGACTCTGGCCATTCAGCACCATGGGGTGGCCGGACCAGACGACCGACCTCGCGCGGTACTACCCAACGAGTGTGATGATCACGGGGCTCGACATTATCTTCTTTTGGGTGGCGCGGATGATGATGCTCGGGCTGAAGTTCACCGGGCAGGTGCCGTTCAAGACGGTCTTCATTACCTCGCTTGTGCGCGACGAGCACGGGCAGAAGATGAGCAAGTCCAAGGGGAACGTCGTGAACCCGCTCCAGGTCATGGATGACATCGGGGCCGACGCATTCCGCTTCACCCTGGCTGCGCTGGCCTCGCCCGGGATGGACATCTCTTTGTCCGAGGGGCGGCTGCGCGGCTATCGGCAGTTCGTGAACAAGATTTGGAACGTGTCCCGGTTCGTCCTGATGAACCTGCCGAAGTCGCTGCGGGAGCGTCCAGGGTTACCGCCGGCCGGTGAGCTTGAGACGATCCACCGGTGGATTCTGCATCGTGTCAGCGAGTTGGCGGGCGAGGTGGCGGGGGCGCTCGAGAGCTACCGGTTCGACGTGGCCGCGGACCGGCTGTATCACTTCGTCTGGCACGAGTACGCGGACTGGTATGTCGAGTTGGTCAAACCTCATTTGCAGGCGGATGGGGCGGAGCGGGAACGGGCGGTCGCGGTGCTGCTCACGGTGCACGATCGTGTGCTGCGGATGTTGCATCCATTCATGCCGTTTGTCACTGAGGAGCTCTGGCAGACGCTGCCTCACGAGCCAGGGGACGGGCTCACTCCGGACGGTAAATCCCGGACCATCACTCGCGCGGCATATCCGCAGGCGATGCCATCGTGGGTCGACGACGACGCGGTCGGGGTGCTGGGGCTGTTGCAGGAGGTCATTACGATGGTGCGGACCGCGCGAGCCGAGCTCGGCGTGCCGCCGTCGAAGAGGCTGACGATGCTCATCGAAGGGGCTAACGCCGGTGACCGGGCACTGCTCAATCCGCATGCTGATTACGTGCGGCGGCTCGCCCGTCTCGAGTCGTTCGCGTTTGTCGACGCGGTCGAGCGTGACAGCGACACGGTGCGGCGCGTCGTGCGGCAGATGCATCTCTACCTGCCGCTGGCCGGTGTCATCGACAAAGCGGCCGAAACCGAGCGGGTACAGCGCGATCTCGACAAGATCGCCAAGCAGCTCCGCTCGCTGGACGGGAAACTGGGAAACCCGAAGTTTCGAGAGCGCGCGGCGGCCGACGTGGTCGTCGAGGCTGAGGCGCTGCAGCAGTCGGCCCTCGTGCGTCGCCGGCAGCTCGAGCAGATTCTCTCGGAGCTGACCTCATGAGGGTCGCGCCGTTTGCCTCGCTCGACCCGGCGTCCTATCGCGAGATTGTGCGGCGGGCGCTCGCCGAGGACGTGCGATGGGGCGACGTGACCACCGACGCGGTCGTCGAGGCCGAGCACATAGCGACCCGCGTGATCGTCGTGCGAGCGTCATGTGTCATGGCCGGTCTGGACGTGGCGGCGCTCAAACGCGGTGGGATTGTCGCCACGGGTTGCTCGCGAAGGGATGCTAGTGCTACCGGCTGACCTCGACGCCCGGCTCCGGCCGGTGGCGGCTCGGCTTGGACCGTTCGGCGGCCGGGTGCGTCACTATCGGCAAGTCTCCTCGACGAACGATGTCGTGGCCGAGTTGGCAGACCAGGGGGCCCCGCATGGCACCGTGGTGGTGGCCGACGCCCAGACCGCTGGCCGGGGACGTCACGGGAACCGGTGGTTCTCGCCCGGCGGTACGGGGTTGTATCTGTCGGTGCTGCTGCGGACGGTGTCGGCCCCGGTCCTGACCCTCGCGGCGGGCGTCGCGGTGGCCGAGGCGCTCCGCGTCGGCGAAGGGCTCGAGGCCACACTCGAGTGGCCGAACGACGTCGTCGTCGCCGCCGCCGACCGTCCCCGCAAGGTGGCTGGCATCCTGGCCGAAGCGACCACCGTGCGCGGTCGGGTCGAACGTGTGATCGTCGGGGTCGGCGTCAACATCAGCGAGGCGGTGTGGCCGGCCGAGCTGGCCGGGCGCGCCGGTTCGGTGGAAGGGCTGACCGGTCGGCACGTCGACCCGGCGCGCCTGCTCGTGGAGGTGCTGGCGGCGTTGGCCGCCGGTGCGGCCGAGATCGAGTCGGGCGCGTTTTCCGGTCTGATCGCCCGCTGGGAAGCGCTTGCCCCATCGAGCCGCGGCACGAGCGTGAAGTGGTCCGTGGGGTCGGTCCGGCACCGGGGTGTGACCGAGGGAGTGGACGAGGACGGCGCGTTGCTCGTCCGTGTCGGCACACGCCTCGAGCGGCTGGCCGGCGGCGAGGTGCACCACGTTCGATAGTGTCCCGGAGCGACTGCCTAGGGCGCCATGCTGCTTGCGATTGACATCGGCAACACCAACATCGTCCTCGGGGTCTTCGATGGGGAGACCCTGAGTGAGAGCTGGCGTCTCTCCACCTTGCGTGAACGGACGACGGACGAGCTGTGGGTGCTCGTCAGCCGATTGTTCGAAGATCGTGGTCTGGACACGAGGCTGGTGACCGGGGTCGTGCTGTCGTCGGTCGTGCCGCCGCTCACGGCCAGCGTCGTCGAGATGGTGCGGCGTGCGTTCGGTCAGGAGACGCTGGCGATCGACTCCACGAACGCCGGTCTGCCCGTCCGCTATCACGCGCCGGAGGATGTTGGTGCCGACCGGCTGGTCAACAGCATGGCGGCGCTGGCGAAGTACGGTGATGAGGGTCGGCCGATTATCGTGGTCGATTTCGGAACCGCGACCACCTTCGATGTTATCTCTGCGTCGGGTGAGTATCTTGGCGGTGTTATTTGTCCAGGTGTTGAGATCTCGGCCGACGCGTTGTTTCAACGGGCGGCGCGGCTGCCCCGGGTCGATGTCCTTCGGCCGGATCACGTCATTGGAACGAGCATGATCGGGTCGATACGATCCGGGCTGTATTTCGGGTATGTCGCCATGGTTGAGGGTCTCGTTGCCCGCCTCCGTGACGACATCGGCGGCGACCGGCCTGCGGTCTGCGTCGCCACGGGCGGCTTGGCCGGGACCATCGCCCGGGAGACCACCGCCATCGATCACGTCAGTCCGGACTTGACGCTGCACGGTCTCCGTCTGGTCTGGCATCGGAATCGCTAGCCGCTCGTGGTGACACCCCGCGTGGCACCGAAATGCGTCGTTATCGATGCCGGGCTTGGCCAGTACACCGAGACAATGGTTTGCACGTGACTGTTCTCGAGTTACCGCGCCGCGATCCGCACACGTGTGCGCGATCGCGCGACTCGAGACGCGAGCGAGGTTGGTGATGGAGCCGGGCAAGTATTGCCGAGAGGTCGAGACGTATCTGTGTCGCAGGAACGAGGGGCATCTGATTCGCATTGTGGGGCCGGCCTTCGAGCGGGTTCGTGGCTGGGCGGAAACCGGGGTGCCGATCCAGGTGGTGGTGCGGGGTATCGACCGGAAGCTGGAGCGCTATCGTGCCGCCGGGCACACACGGCGACCACTGCGGATTGAGCACTGTGAGGCTGACGTGCTCGAGGTGTTCGATGAGTGGCGCCGCGCCGTCGGGGTGGCCCACATTCCGGATCAACCGGCCACTGAGGAAGGACCAGCCGGGCCGACGCGCCAGGTCGTCCGGCCTGATAAACGTCGCCTCAGCCTGCCGGCGCACATCGACCGGGTGCTGACCCGGGCATCGAATCAGCTCGCGATGACCGAGGTGGCATCAGGTATCCACGCGGCGCTCGAGCGGGTGATCGTGGACCTGGACCTCTTGCGGCACGAAGCGCGCGGCGCCCGCGGAGCCGCGCGCGCCGCCCTGGTTGAACGGCTTTCCG
>Ga0302123_10003044_pt1 | contig 11230 bp, 8 predicted proteins | sample CB21_321_MG_FD_203109 | JGI IMG/M metagenome (GOLD analysis project Ga0302123, IMG submission 203109) | Marine microbial communities from Western Arctic Ocean, Canada - CB21_32.1 | ecosystem: Environmental > Aquatic > Marine > Oceanic | place: Canada: Western Arctic Ocean | collected 2017-09-28 | reverse complement strand
GTCGCCATCCTGGTCGGCGGATATCTCTATGCGACCGGCGGGCGCATCATCTCTACCGAGAACGCCTATGTGAAGGCCGACAAAGTGGCGATCAGCACGGATATCGATGGCCGCGTTATCGAGGTCACCGCAACCGACAACCAGGTTGTGAAGGCCGGTGATCTGCTGTTCCGCCTGGATCCAGAGCCGTATCGCATCGCGCTTGGTCAGGCGGAGGCGAAACTGCGCACCGTCGCGGCTGAGATCGAGGCCACGCGCGCCCTGCACCGCCAAAAGATCCAGGCGCTGAACCGGACGGAAATCAATATCGGCTATATGCGCCGCAAATTCGAGCGCCAGCGCCAGCTCATCGAGAAGGGCCACGCTTCGAAGGCCAAATACGACGATGCCGAGCACAATCTCGAGCTGGCCCGCCAGGCCTCCAACGCTATGCGCGAGCATATTTCCGAGGTCGTCGCGAATCTCGGCGGCGATCCGGATATTTCGATCGAGCAGCATCCCGATTATCTCGCCGCCCGCTCGGTGTGGGACGAGGCGGCGCTGGCCCTCAAGCGGACCGAGATCTACGCCCCGATCGACGGCGTCGTCACGCGCATGACGGTTCAACCCGGCGAATGGTTCGAGGAAGGTGAGCCGATCTTCAGCATCGTCGACACCGGCCGTCATTGGGTCGAAGCGAATCTGAAGGAAACCGAACTGACCTATGTCTATGAGGGCTTGAAGGCGCTAATAAAGATCGACGCCTATCCGGGCCTCGTCTGGGAGGCCACGGTCGACAGCATCAGCCCGGCTACCGGGGCCGAGTTCTCGCTCCTGCCGCCGCAAAACGCGACCGGCAACTGGGTCAAGGTCGTCCAGCGCATTCCGGTGCATCTGGCCTTGGGCGAGCGCGACAACCTACCCCCCCTGCGCGCAGGCATGAGCGTACGGGTCGAAATCGACACCGAACGCGACCGGGAAGTTCGGGGCTTCGTCAGTTCCACCTTCGGCCTGATAAAGGATAAAAACTAGTCCTGCAGCGCGGCGCCGGGTGAGCGCGCGAGGCACCTCGGTCCGTCGCCCGGCCGAAACAAGGCCCTTCCTCATCACCTGCATGGTGATGTTGCCGACGATCATGCATTCGGTGGACATCACCATCGTCGCCGTCGCCGTGCCCGCGATCCAAGGGGCCATGGGCGCGACCGAGGACGAGGTCGCCTGGGTCCTCTCCTCCTATCTGATCGCCGTGGCGGTGATCACGCCGGCCACCGGTTGGTTGAGTTCGGCACTGGGCCGCCGCCGCTTGCTTCTCCTGTCGATCGCCGGCTTCACCTTCGCATCCCTGTTGTGCGGAATTGCCGATTCCCTGAACGAAATTGTTATCTTTCGGATCCTCCAGGGCGGCTTCGGCGCAACCTTGATACCGCTGTCCCAGGCCATCGTGCTCGACACCTATCCGGTCCGCGACCACGGGCGGGCCATGGCATTCTGGGGCGTCGGCGTCATGGCCGGCCCGATCATGGGCCCGGTACTGGGCGGCCTGATCACCGATCTCTACAGCTGGCGCTGGGTCTTTTTCATCAACCTGCCCATCGGCCTTGCCGCGATGGCCGGCGTCCTTTTGATCGTGCCGGAGAGCGAAACCGCACGGAAACGCCGCCTCGATTGGATCGGCTTCGCCACCCTCGCACTCGGCCTGGCCGCGCTGCAGATGATCCTCGACCGGGGCGAGAAACTGGAATGGTTCGCGTCGACCGAGATCGGGGTCCTCGCGCTGGTTGCCGGTATCGCGCTCTATTTCTTCCTGTTGCGCAGCCTCTCCAGCGCGGATTCCTTTCTCGACCTGCGCCTGTTCCGCAACCGCAACTTCGCCATCTGCCTGGCCTTAGGCTTCTCCGCCCATGCCTGCCTCTACTCGACCATCGCCCTGCTGCCGCCGATGCTACAGAACGTCCTGGGCTATCCGGCCTTCACCGCCGGCCTGCTGTTCATCCCGCGCGCTTTCGGGACCCTGATCGGGATGTTCGTGGTCAGCCAGATCGCTCGTCGCATAGACATGCGGATATCGATCGCGGCAGGTCTGCTGATTGCCGCTTTCGGCATATGGCAAATGGCCGGTTTCTCGACGGAAGTGGGATCGCATGAAATCATCGTCACCGGATTGACCCAGGGCTTCGGGCTGGGTCTGGCCTTCACGCCGATCACCGTGCTCGCCTTTTCGACCTTGGCCCGGGAATCACGTACGGAGGCGGCCGGGGTCTACGCCATCCTGCGCAGCTTCGGCGCCAGCATTGGGATATCGGCCTTCGTCACGCTTTACGCCCGGAACTTACAGATCAACCGTTCAGCCCTCGTCGAACAGGTTTCGCCCTATAACGAAGCGATGACGGGAAGCGTGCTGCCCCAGACCTGGGATCTGGACCAGGCCGCCGGCCTGTCCAGCCTCAGCCGCGAAATCGACCGGCAAGCGGCGATGATCGCCTATGTGGATGATTTTTCGTTGATCGCGCTTTGCACCGTGCTTCTGGTGCCGCTGGTATTCCTGCTGCGTCCGCCGAGCAAAAGCCCGGCGCCGGCGCGACAAGATCCGCCCGAGCAATAGTCCCGGATGGCAGGTTCGGGCGTCCCCGGCGATCAATCGTCGCGGTAGGTACGCTCCATACGCTCGTGCCGTTCCTGGGCCTCGAGGCTCAAGGTTGCGATGGGCCGTGCTTCCAGCCGCTTGACGCCGATCGGCTCTTCCGTCTCGATGCAATAGCCGTAGCTGCCTTCCTCGATCCGGCGCAATGCGTCGTCGATCTTGGAGAACAGCTTGCGTTCCCGATCACGGGTCCGCAGTTCAAGCGAGCGATCGGTCTCGTTCGATGCCCGATCGGCCAAATCCGCAGCCTTTGCCCCACCCTCTTCCTGAAGGTGGTGCAAGGTCTCGAACGAGCCACGCAACAGCTCTTCGCGCCACGCTAGAAGCTTTTTGCGGAAGTGTTCCTGCATCCGCGGGTTCATGAACTTTTCGCTCTCCGTCGGCCGATATTCACGGGCCGACGACTTCCTCGAGGTATACTTCTGTCCGTTCTTGGTCGACTTTGCCAAATGGGCACCCTCCCCGTCGAAAGCGGGCGCATACTAGTAAGATGTCTTGCCATTCGCAACGCCCGAATCGGCATCCCCTCCGAATCAATTTCTCATGCAATATTAAAGAGTTGCCGATTCGGCCGTTCGAGCCAGTTTGGCCAATTCGACCCGCGCCCGAAGCGCGATCTAATCAATCAGATCACGCAGGGCCGGATCGGAAATTCCGGCCCTGTCGCGACGGACGGCCCCTTCGAGATCGACCAATACGCGGCGCGAAAGCCGCCCCTGAAGCAGGCCGTGGCGAATTTCGTCCAATCCGGCCAGAATCGCCGAAGCATCACGCCGGGCGGCCGTATCGGGCTCCTCGCGCTCGGCAATGTCGTTGGGCAGCAGGACCGATTCGAGATTGGCCACGGAATCGAGGGCGCTGGCCGCTGCTCCCGCCGGGCTGACCAGATCGTGGCAGAGCCGGGAGCGCAACAGTTCGGTCACGCGCAGATCGAATGCCATCGTCACGGGAAATCCCCCCTCTTCGCGCACAGCCTTACATCGGCCACCGGGTAGCCAGTAAAATCGATCAACGGCCGGTTCGGAAGACCCGGTTTTGTAACATTGTCGAGGACAATCCGACCATGGACCCCGCCCTCACGCCAGGCCGTTTCGTGCGCCACCCGCAACGTCCCGATTGGGGCCTGGGCCAGATCCAATCGGCCGTGGGGTCGAAAATAACGGCCAATTTCGAACATGTCGGCAAGGTCGTCATCGACGCCACGGTCGTCGCCCTTGTCGCAGTCGAAGCAGGCGATGACGGGGATGTATCACAGAGGTGACAAGCCTTGCGCTAGTCTGCCGCTAGGCTGCTATGGTCCCGGGGAAACGCGTGAACCGTCATGGAGGGAAAGGGTGCGCAAGCCGCAATTCGGCGCGCGCCTGATGAGGGGATGAGCCAGTCTGAACCCACCGTCAAGAAACACCGACACCCTGGCGCCGGACGGCGCAAGGGACGTGCGACTCCCAAGGGCCGACAGGTCGATCCCATCGCGCTGAAAGAGGTCCGCGCATTGTTGGGCGATCGGCCCCGACGGCGCGACCTGCTGATCGAACACCTTCATCTTATCCAGGACAGGCACGGCCATATTTCGGCCGCCCATGTCGCGGCCTTGGCCCATGAGATGCGCCTCGCCCAGGCCGAGGTTTACGAGACCGCCACTTTTTATGCCCATTTCGACGTCCTGGCCGAGAACGAGGCGCCGCCGCCCGAACTGACCGTGCGGGTCTGCGACGGCCTGACCTGCGAGATGATGGGCGCCAAGGCTCTACTGGACGCCTTGCCCGCGACGCTCGGGCCGAAGGTCCGCGTGATCCGCGCACCCTGCATGGGCCGCTGCGACCGCGCGCCGGTCGCCGAGATCGGCCATAACCACCTCTGCGCCGCCACCGTCGACGCGGTGCGCGCGGCGGCCGAAGCCGGCGACACCCATGCCCATGTCCCGGACTGTCCCGGCCTCGACGCCTACCGGGCCGCCGGCGGTTACGCCGTGCTGGACGCCTGCCTTGCCGGCGAGCGCACGCCGGACGACCTGATCGCGATACTGAACGAGGCCGGCCTGCGCGGCATGGGCGGCGCGGGCTTCCCAACCGGGCGCAAATGGGGCTTCGTCCGGGCCGAACCCAAGCCGCGCAAGATGGCCGTCAACGCCGATGAGGGCGAACCAGGGACCTTCAAGGACCGGGTCTATATGGAGCGCGACCCCCATCGCTTCCTCGAAGGTGTGCTGATCGCCGCCTGGGCCGTGGAGGCCGACGAGGTCTTCGTCTATCTGCGCGACGAATACCCCCAGATCCATGCCATCCTGACGCGGGAGATCGCGGCCGCCCAGGCCGCCGGCCTCGCCGATCATGCGAAAATCCATCTGCGCCGGGGCGCCGGCGCATATATCTGCGGCGAGGAATCCGCGATGCTGGAAAGCATCGAAGGCAAGCGCGGGCTGCCCCGCCATCGCCCGCCCTTCGTCGCCCAGATCGGCATCTTCGACCGACCGACCCTGGTCAACAATGTCGAGACCCTCTACTGGCTGCCCGAAATTTTCGCCAAGGGGGCCGAGTCCTTCGCCGGGCACGGCCGCAACGGCGGTAAGGGATTGCGCAGCTTCTCGGTTTCGGGCCGGGTCAAGGAACCTGGCGTGAAGCTCGCCCCCGCCGGCATCACCATCCGCGAATTGATCGACGAATATTGCGGCGGCATGACCGAGGGCCGCACCTTCAAGGGCTATCTGCCGGGCGGCGCCTCGGGCGGCATCCTGCCGGCGAGCATGGGCGACCTGCCTCTCGAATTTGGCAAGCTGGAGGAGCATGGCTGCTTCGTCGGCTCCCATGCCGTCGTCGTGCTTTCCGACCAGGACGACATGCGCGCCGTCGCCCTCAACCTCATGCGCTTCTTCGAGGACGAAAGCTGCGGCCAATGCACCCCCTGCCGGGTCGGCACGGAGAAGGCCGTCAAGCTGATGAGCGAGGGAATCTGGGACACCGGCCTGCTGAAGCAATTGGGCCGGACCATGGCCGATGCGTCGATCTGCGGCCTGGGCCAGGCGGCGGCCAACCCACTCAACGCCGTCCTCAAATTCTTTCCCGACGAGATCGCGGCCGAGAGCGAGGGATGAACCGATGACCGATGCCATCACCTTCACCCTGGACGGCGACGAGGTCGAGGCCGCGCCCGGCGAGACCATCTGGCAGGTCGCCCAGCGCCACGGCACCGAGATCCCGCATCTCTGCCACCTGCCCGAACCCGGCTACCGCTCCGACGGCAATTGCCGCGCCTGCATGGTTGAAATCGAAGGCGAAAGGGTGCTCGCCGCCTCCTGCATCCGGACCCCGAGCAGGAGCATGGTGGTCAACACCGCCTCCGAGCGCGCCAAGAATTCGCGCCGTACGGTTTTTGAACTGCTGCTGGCCGACCAACCAGAAAGGCCGGTCGCGCGCGACGCCGATTCCAAGCTCTGGCGCTGGGCCGACCGTATAGGCATCGCCGATAGCCGTTTCCCCACGCGCACCACCACAGCCGCGCCCGACCCCACGCATCCCGCCATGGCCGTGCATTTGGATGCCTGCATCCAGTGCAATCTCTGCGTCCGCGCCTGCCGCGAGGTCCAGGTCAACGACGTCATCGGCATGGCCTATCGCGGCGCCGAGGCGAAGATCATCTTCGACCAGGACGATCCCATGGGCGACAGCACCTGCGTCGCCTGCGGCGAATGCGTCCAGGCCTGCCCGACCGGCGCGCTGATGCCGGCCGCGGTGATGGACGAGAGGGGCGTCGGCGACACCGCGACGGACCGCGAAGTGCAGAGCGTCTGCCCCTATTGCGGGGTCGGTTGCCAGATAGTCTATCACATCCGCGACGACCGGATTCGCTATGTCACCGGCGCGAACGGCCCGGCCAACCGCAACCGGCTCTGCGTCAAAGGGCGCTTCGGCTTCGACTACATCACCCACCGCCACCGTCTGACCAAGCCGATGATCCGGCGCGAGGATGCGCCCAAATCGGTCGATCCCGAGATCGATCCGGCCAATCCCTGGACTCATTTCCGCGAAGCGAGCTGGGACGAAGCCCTGGACGCCGCCGCGAGCGGTTACAAGCGCCTGATCGCCGATCATGGCGGCAAATCCATCGCCGGTTTCGGCTCGGCCAAATGCTCGAACGAGGAAGCCTATCTCTTCCAGAAGCTGATCCGCGCCGCTTTCGGCCACAACAACGTCGATCACTGCACCCGCCTGTGCCACGCCTCCTCCGTGGCGGCCCTGATGGAAACCATCGGCTCGGGCGCGGTGACGGCGACCTTCACCCAGGTCGAGCATTCCGACGTGATCGTGGTGATCGGCGCCAATCCGACCGAGAACCATCCGGTCGCGGCGACCTATTTCAAACAGGCGGCCAAGCGCGGCGCGACCCTGATCGTGATGGACCCGCGCGGCCAGGCGCTGAAGCGCCATGCGACCCATATGCTGCAGTTCAAGCCCAGCAGCGACGTCGCCATGCTGAACGCGATCATGCATGTGATCGTCGAGGAAGGACTCTACGACCGGCAATATGTCGAGGCCCATACCGAGGGCTTCGAGCAACTCAAAACCCATCTCGCCGCCTATGCGCCCGAGAAAATGGCGGAAATCTGCGGTATCGATGCCGAGACCCTGCGCACGGTCGCCCGCACCTATGCCGGCGCGCGCACGGCGATCATCTTCTGGGGCATGGGCGTCTCGCAGCATACCCATGGCACGGACAACGCGCGCTGCCTGATTTCCCTCGCCCTGATGTGCGGCCAGGTCGGGCGCGACGGCACGGGCCTGCATCCCTTACGCGGCCAGAACAACGTCCAGGGCGCCTCCGATGCCGGGCTGATTCCCCTGGTCTTTCCGGACTATGTCAGCACACGCAACGACGAAAAGCGCCGCATGTTCGAGGACCTGTGGAACACGCCGCTTTCGCCCGAGCCCGGCCTGACCGTGGTCGAGATCATGGACGCGGCCCATCGCCGGGAGATTCGCGGCATGTACATCATGGGCGAGAACCCGGCTATGTCGGACCCCAATGTCGGCCATGCCCGCGAGGCCCTGGCCGGGCTCGACCATCTCGTCGTCCAGGACATCTTCCTGACCGAGACCGCGAACTACGCCGATGTCGTCCTGCCCGCTTCGGCCTGGCCCGAAAAGGACGGCACCGTCACCAACTCCAACCGGCAGATCCAGATCGGCCGCGCCGCCCTGCCCCTGCCCGGCGAAGCGCGGCAGGACTGGTGGATCACGGTCCAGCTCGCCTGCCGCCTGGGCCTCGACTGGACCTATGGCCATCCGCGCGAGGTCTATGCCGAGATGGAGCGCTGCATGCCGTCGCTCGCCAATATCTCCTGGGAGCGTCTGGAGCGCGACGGCGCCGCCATCTATCCCTGCGACTCCCCCGACGAGCCGGGCCACGAGGTCGTCTTCGGCGACCGTTTTCCAACCCCGACGGGGCGCGGCAAGATGGTCGCGGCCGATGTCCTGCCGCCGGACGAGTTGCCGGATGACGAATTCCCCTGGATCCTGACCACGGGCCGTCAATTGGAGCACTGGCATACCGGCGCCATGACCCGCCGGGCCGGCGTGCTCGACAGTCTGGAGCCCGAGGCGGTTGCCAGCCTGGCGCCGGACGAGCTGCGCCGCCTGGACGTGGCCCCGGGCGAGCGCATCCGCGTCGCCACGAGGCGCGGCGCAATCGAACTCAAGGCAAGGGCCGACGGCGCCGTGCCGAAAGGCGCTATCTTCATCCCCTTCGCCTATGCCGAAGCGGCGGTCAATCTGTTGACCAACCAGGCATTGGACCCGTTCGGCAAAATTCCGGAGTTCAAGTTCTGCGCCGCCAGGATCGAAAAAGCCGCGGGCCCCGCCGACGCTGCGGAGTGATGCGCGGCGCGGGCCCGACGCGCACGGGGTTTCTGGCCTGCGCGGCGCTCGCACTCGCCATGCTTCTGCCAGCAACCGCACCCGCCCAGGATGCCGACGCTCTGTTCCTTCAGGGCTTCGAAGCCTGGCGCGCCGGCGACCTGCTGACCGGCCGCGAAAATTTCGCGGCCGGTCTGGAACTGCGCGAGGACCCGACCGCACGCGAATATCTCAACCGAATTGATACGGAACCGGGCGTAGCCCTTGCGCCGCAACCCGCCCCGACCGCTCCCGCGCACCCTCCTGCTCCGCCGCCGCCTGTTGCGGCGCCCGCTCCGGTTCGGACGCCGGACACCGTCGCGAATCCCGCCGCCGCGACCATGCCCCTGCCCGAATTGCAGGGCCGCTGGCGCAGCAAGACTTCCGGGTTCGCGCAATCCGGCCGGCCGATCCGGCGGGACGGCGCGCGGACGGGGGAGGCCCGCGGGGCGTCACGGCATGTCTAGATTGACCGACAAGGCCGCAAGGGCCAGCGCCGTCGCACTTGTGCCCTTCGGGGTGCGCAGCTTCCGCTTTCAATGGCCGGCCGACCTGCTGACCTCCTGGGCCTTCGAGATGGAGACCCTTATCCTCGGCTGGTATGTCCTGGTCGCGACGGAGTCCGTCCTGATGCTGACGGTCTTCGCCTCGCTCCAGTTCCTCGGCACCCTGCTCTCGCCCCTGTTCGGCGTCGCGGGCGACCGCCTTGGGCGGCGCGCCACCTTGGCCGCCATGCGCACGGCCTATACCATCCTGGCCGCTATCTTGATGATTCTGGGACTGACCGATCTGGTCACGCCCTATGCCGCCTTCGCCGTCGCCTTTTTCTCGGGCCTAATCCGGCCCTCGGATCTGGTCCTGCGCTATGCCCTGATCGGCGACACCATCCCGGGAAGCCATCTGACCGGCGCGATGGGACTGGCTCGCGCGACCCAGGACACCGCCAAGATCGCGGGCGCCCTCGTCGGCACGCGGCTTTTCGCGGCCTTGGGCCTCGGCGTGGCCTATACTGCCGTGACCGCCTTCTACGCCGCCGGCCTGCTGCTGACGCTGGGCGTGTCGCGTCATACCCCAGGGGGCGAGGACAAGGCCGACGGTCCGCCGAGCGCCGCCCGCCCGGCGTCGCCGCCGAGCCAGTGGCGCGAGTTGTGCGACGGCCTCGCCTATGTCCGCAACGCGCCGACCGTGCTCGCCCTGATCTGGCTCGCCTTCCTGATCAATCTGACGGCCTATCCCTTCACCATGGGCCTGCTGCCCTATGTCGCGAAGGACATCTACGGCACCGACGAGACGGGCCTCGGCCTCATGGCCGCGGCGGTGGCGGGGGGCGCGCTGGTCGGCTCCCTCGCCGCCACGATCACGGGCGCACGGCGCTATTCGACCCGCGTGATGATCCTGAACATCATGGCCTGGTATGCCCTGCTCGCCGGATTTGCCTTGGTCGAGACGATGACCCTCGGCCTCCCTCTGCTCGCCGTCATGGGCATGGTGCAGAGCCTGGCGATGATCTCCATGTCCACGGCCCTGCTGCGCGAATCCTCGGCCCGGTTCCGAGCCCGGGTCATGGGCGTGCGGATGCTGGCCGTCTACGGCCTGCCCATGGGATTGCTGGCGATGGGCCAGGGGATCGAGGCCGTCGGCTTTCCCGCCACGGTCTGGATCTGCGTCCTGATCGGAGCGGCCTCGACGATCTTCGTCGCCTGGCGCTGGCGGGCGGCGATCTGGGTCTAACCCCCTAAACGGTTTCGAGCGCCTTGCGCACCGCCCGCGCGGCGATATAGCCCGAATGGCTGGTCGGCCCGCTCGAGCCATAGCCGACATAATCGCCGGCGAAATGCAGCCGCCCTTCGGGCCGGGCCAGGGCGGCCTGGTGGTTCAGATGACCGGGCGCCCAGAAGGGATAGCCATGCTCCCAGCGGTGGACCCAGGTCTCGCTCACGATGCCTTTGGTCTGGGGAAAGACTTCCTCGATATCGGCGAGATAGAGAGCGCGGATCGCCTCGTCCGTCATGTCCCATTGCCCGGCCGCTTGATGGGCGCCGGTATGGACGTTGATCGCTCCGCCCGCGCCGCGCGGCTGGCCGGCTTTCCGCAGCGGATTCATCAGGTTGTAGAACATGCAGAAAGAGCGATCGATCACCCCGACCATATAGATGTCGTCATAGGGCATCGGGCCCGGCTCGTCGGTAATGGCGGACATGATGATATAGGGGCCGTAGCGCACGGCATCGAGTGCCGCCGCCTTGTCCTCGGACAGGCCCGAGACCATCCGCCGGGTGATCGGCGCGGGTGTCGCCATGATCACGTAATCGGCCTGGATCGTGACGTCCTCGCCGCCCTGCTGGGCGCGCACCGTGACCCCATCCGGGCTATGCTCGACGGTCTCGACCGGCGCTCCCGTGACGAGGCGATTGCCCATCCGGGCGCTCATCGCGTCGACCACCTCGCTCAGCCCGCCGGGGATCGTCTCGCGCAGCATCGCGGCATCGGCCCAGAGGTTACCCACCACCGAGGCGCCGAAATGCCCGCTCATCTCATGGGTTTCGGCGGTCACCCGATTGACCATGGTGCGCATGATCGATTCGACCTGGGGATGCATCCGCCCCAGCACATCCGCGAAACTCTTGGCGTCGAGCTCAGCATCGCCCGGCGCTTCCACGACCTCGCCGTCAAAACCGTCATGACCGTGGAGGGGATCGTCGATAATCCGTCGCACCCGCCG
>Ga0302123_10003041_pt1 | contig 11231 bp, 10 predicted proteins | sample CB21_321_MG_FD_203109 | JGI IMG/M metagenome (GOLD analysis project Ga0302123, IMG submission 203109) | Marine microbial communities from Western Arctic Ocean, Canada - CB21_32.1 | ecosystem: Environmental > Aquatic > Marine > Oceanic | place: Canada: Western Arctic Ocean | collected 2017-09-28 | reverse complement strand
ATACGGACAGCGCAGGAACCGCAGATTGAACTGCGGCAAGAGCAACGCAGGCTGAACGTTCCGTCATTGTCCTCGCGGACCTTGATCAGGGCGTCCAGCACCGTGCCCTTGTCATCGATTGAAACCGTGAACTCCTGCCAGTAAGGCTGGGGATCAGCGACTTCCGGATCAAATCTCTTTATGTTTAGCGTGACGTCCATCAGTTAGTACTTCCTCTCTTCAGGAGTCCACTGGGTGATACTGACGGGGGCGTAAGACAATTCCGGTCCTGAGGCTCCCTTCTTGATCACCAGGTGCTTCATCCAATTTTCGTCGTCCCGGTCCGGATAGTCGGTGCGGGCCTGGGCCCCCCGGCTGTCCTTGCGATCCAGAGCGCTCATTGCAATGGGGGTGGCACAGTCGAGCATGAAGCCCAACTCTAGAGCAAATATCAGGTCGGTGTTGAACAATTTACCCTTGTTGTCCACCGGCACAGTCTCGTAACGTTTTTCAATATCCTTGAGTTCAGAAAGGGTCTCTTTCATACCCTCTTCATTTCGATATACGGCCAGGTTCCGGTTCATGGACTCGCCCATTGCCAGTCTGACAGAGGCGATCCGGTCACCGTTCTGAGGCCGGTCCAAAAAGTCTTGGATACGCTTTTCTTCATTGCGGACGGCTTCGTCCACGTTGAATTCAACGTACTCAGAGTCCCGGGCGGCCTCGGCAGCATGGTTGCCGGAACGCTCACCGAACACAATCGTGTCCAGCAGCGAGTTGGCACCCAAACGGTTGCCACCGTGGACGCTAACGCAGGCGCATTCACCAGCGGCGTAGACACCTTCAAGATTGGTCTCGCCGTCAACATTGGTGCGGATGCCGCCCATGGCATAGTGCATGCCGGGCCTAATCGGGATTGGCTCTTTGATCATGTCATGACCCACAAGGTCGATACCGATCTCGCGAATCTGGCTGAGCTTCTCCATAATCAGGGCTTCGCCCAGGTGGCGGCAGTCCAAGAAGACGCAGCCATCCACGCCGTTACCGGCGTTAATCTCGGTTTGCTCGGCACGGGAGACCACGTCACGGGAGGCCAGCTCCATCATGTTGGGAGCGTACTTCTCCATGAAGCGGTTTCCATCTTTATCAAGTAGGTAGGCACCCTCACCCCTGGCTGCTTCGGAGATTAGCACTCCGCTGCCGGCCAAAGTTGTTGGGTGGTATTGGACCATTTCCATGTCCATTAGCTCCGCCCCGGCGTTGTAGGCCAAAGCCGTACCGTCACCGGTGCAGATGAGGGCGTTGGTGCTGGGTTCAAAGACCCGGCCAAAGCCGCCCGTGCAGAAAATCACCTTCTTGGCCCTGATCGCATAGATCTGGCCGGTCCGAATCTCCAGGGCCATCACCCCGCAGACCTTGCCCTCTTCTATGATGAGGGAACTTACGAACCACTCCTCATAGCGGCGGACGCCGGACTTGATGAGCTGTTCAAACATCACGTGGAGCAGAGCCTGCCCGGTGAAGTCGCCAACGAAGAACGTACGGGCGCGGCGTTGACCGCCAAAAGCCCGGGTTCCCAGGCGCCCTTCGTCGTCGCGGTTGAACGTGACTCCAAAGTGCTCCATGTCGATTAGCGCTTGACCGGCCGCCTTACACATGACCTCAATGGCGGCCTGGTCTCCCAGGAAGTCACTTCCCTTCACGGTGTCATAGGCGTGGTCTTCCCACTCGTCACCACGGTCTGTCAGAGCGGCGTTGATGCCTCCCTGGGCCGCGTTTGAGTGGCTGCGTACCGGATGCACTTTACTAATAATTGCTGTGGTGGCACCGCTGGCACGGGCGGCGATGGCCGCCCGCATTCCTGCCAAACCTGCGCCAATTACCAGGACATCATGCTCGAGCATGCTTGTCTACTTCCTCCAATTTCACCTAGGCATATTCGCCTTAGGCAGTCGGTTGGTCTTAGGTTTATGCCTATTCTCAAAGACTCATCCCCAAGAATGTGCCGAAGACCGCCACATAATATAACAAAAAAGGAGTCCAACTATCCAGCTTTGACCGTACCGAACTGTCTAATCAGTGCTGGTTAGCTAAGGAGCCTTTATATGAACCAAGTTCAAACGCTATCTAGTATCCTATTTCCCGGCTTATTTCCTAGGGCAGCAGGGGCTGGGCCAAGAGCATCGATGCGATGGTCTTCCCGTCTTGAATCTCGCCCGTCTTGAACATGGCGATCGCCTCATTAAACGGCAGGCGAACCACCTGGATATTCTCGTCCTCGTCGGCGTCGAGCCTGGATGGAATCAAATCAGTGGCCAGGTAGGCGTGCATAAACTCGGTGGCCCAACCCGGGGCCACCCAGAAGCTGGCCAGATGCTGCAATTTACCTGCCGTGTAGCCAATCTCTTCTTGAAGCTCACGCAGTACAGCTTCTTCTGAGACCTCGCCTTCCTCCACGCCACCGGCTGGGGCTTCCAGGAGCGGCCCACCGGTTGGAACTCGGAACTGACGCACCAGCAGCACGTTGCCGTTCTCATCCACCGGCACGATGCATACAGCGGCAGAATGCTCAACCACTTCCCTGCTCGCAGTCTTGCCGTTGGGCAATTCTACGGAGTCTTTGCGCACATTGATAATGTGTCCTTCATAGATGCGCTCGGTACCAATGGTTGTTTCTTTTATAGATTGTAGTGAATCATTTTCTGGCATGTTTATTGACCACGGATGCTGAAGCCCAAGCGTCGGGTCAGCGTCCCAAAGAAATAGTTGGATGGGTGGGCCCGCAGGAAACGCGCTTTGTGAGGGCTCTGTTTCAGTTCCACCCTGTCTCCCAAACCCAACGGGTGGTCGATGATGCCATCAACGCTCAAAATCGCAGGTTGGTAGCCTTCCAGAGTCAGCCCAACTTCCGCCGAAGCCCTAAGCACCATGGCTGCACTCAAACCCATATGGGCGGCAACGGTCTTTAGTACAAGGGAATCCGACTCCGGGTCGAGGATCGGGCCGCCGACGGCCAGGTTGTAGCCAGTGCTGCCGGTGGCGGTGGACATGATCACGCCGTCGGCCCGGAAGGTCGTCACCGGTGCGCCGTCAATGGTACCGGCAACGGTCACCACTCTGGACGCCTCACCACGGGTCAATACAACGTCGTTCAACGCGTGGTAGGGGCCTTCTGTGCCGCCAGCGTTGGCCTTATGCACGGTGGCCTGCAGCATGTTTCGTTCGTCCATCCTGAAATCACCGTTGAAGTAGAGCGGCAACTTCTCCATTGCCTCGTGTACCTGCAATTCGGTCATGAAACCAAGACGGCCCATGTTGATACCAACCATTGGTATTCCCGCCGGTGCTGTGAATGTGGTGGCGCGTAAAATGGTGCCATCACCGCCCACGGTAATCACAAGATCAGTGTTTTCAGCCCTGGGAATAAGGGTTTCCATATTCTCGGCCGGGGCCAGCCAGCTATTCTCTGACAGGTTCAGGTCGTGGAGAATGGCCGTGCTCAGATCCAGGGCTTCAGGCACTCTGGCGTTGTATATGATTCCGATGTTTTTCATCGCGTATCTACCGGCGCTGTTGGCTTTTTAGTTCTTCTGATCTTGCTATCCTGGTCTTGCTTTCCCGGTTTTGCTTTCAAGTTTTCTCGGTTCCCGATTTTTATGAACCTGGTCTTATTTAGAGGTTCTTAATTATGAACCTATTTTAATTAGCCTGGCACTTAATCCTTTAGCAGCTCGTCGCGGACACTTTACACCGCCAGTGCTTTTACTGCATTTTGGGCGGCTTCCATGACAAATCCGGGCGCGATTCCCATGAAGACCATAGCCGCCCCGGCAATCCACAGCGCCAGCCACGGAGCGGGCGACGCTGAAATTTTCTCTTCTGAATCGTCTGACCGAGTGAACATCACTCGGATGATCTTTACATAGTAGTAGGCCGAGACCGCGCTGTTAATCACGCCCAGGATGGCCAACCAGATAAGTCCGCTATCCACAGCCGCCGTGAATACGTACAGCTTGGCGATGAATATCCCAGTGGGTGGCACTCCGATCAGGGCCAACAACGACAGGGCCAGGATGATGGCCAGCACGGGGTTCTTGGCGGACAGACCGGCGTAGTCGCTAATCTCATCGCTCTTTATCTTTGAACTGATGATGGTGATAGCGAAGAACGCCGTCAGGTTGGCTGCTGCGTAGGCTGCCAGGTAGAACAGAACCGAGTCTGGGCCGATGGCCGCAAATTCCGGTGCCTTTAATATTCCGTCGCCAGACTTCACACCGGCGGCAACGCCTACCAAGATATAGCCCGCATGGGAGATCGTACTGTAGCCAAACAGGCGCCTGATATTGCTCTGGCTGATGGCCACCAGGTTACCGATGACCATGGACGCCGCTGCGATACCCGCGATTAGGATTCCCCAGTCCAAAGCCACATCAAAGAACCCGGTGAAGAAAACACGGATGACCACGGCAAATGCGGCGGCCTTGCTGGCCACCGACAGGAAACCCACCACTGGCGTGGGGCCGCCTTCATAGACGTCTGGCACCCACATCTGGAACGGAGCCGCAGAGAGCTTGAATCCGAAACCGGCAATCATCAGGACTATACCAACGAACAGTGCGTAGTTGCCAAATGGCATGTCGCCGGTCGCCTGGCCAACGGCAGTTGATATTTCCGCTAATTGAGTGCTGCCGGTGAAGCCAAAAATCAGCGCCATTCCATAGAGCATCAGAGCCGAACTGACGGCCCCAATGATCAGGAATTTCATACCGGCTTCACTGGAGCGAGGGGTCATCAGGAAGGCCGTCAATGCGGCCATGGGCAGGGTTGTCAGTTCCAGGGACACGTAGATGGTAATCAGCTCAGTGGCCGCAGCCAAGAGCATCATTCCAGTGGCGGCAAACAAAATCAGGGCGAAATACTCACCCTGGAACCGCTCCATGTTCCGCACGTAATCAGTGGAGGCCAGCACCACCAACGCCACCGAACCAATGATCAGGAAGTTGAAGAACAGCGCGAACCGGTCAACCGATAACGCACCCAGCAGAACGCTTGGGTCTTCCGTTGCGAAGGCGTCGGAACCCTGAACCAGGCTGGTGGCAGAACCCAAGTCATAAACCTGAATCACGCTCATAACCAACGGCCCGGCCAGTGCCGCAAAGGTCAGGTAGGGCAGCAAGCTCTTTTTCGGCAGAGCCAAGTCGAGCAGGATGATCAGCAGCGCTGCTCCAGCCATTGCGAGATACGGCGATAAAACGTAAAAATCGTGGACTGTCATTACGGGTTAATCACCCCATTAAGGACGTCCACCATAGGGTTAAGTCCAGATTCAAAAACGTCGGTCAATATTGCCGGATAAACACCCACGCCGATGATTGTTACCAACATCAAGACCAACGGTATAGCTTCCACCAATGTGGCGTCGGGCAGGTCATCAAAGGACGCGCGCCTTTCGCCAAAGAACGTCCGCTGCATCATCCAGAGGATGTAACCGGCCGCCAAAACTATTCCAGCCACTGCTAGCGCTGTTGGCCATGCGTAGGCCTCGTAAGCACCGAGGAAGACCAACAACTCCGACACAAAGCCGCTCAGGCCCGGTAGACCCAGAGAAGCCAGTCCGGCGATTAGCATGGCCACGGCCACTACCGGCATTCGACCGGCTAGACCGCCCAAATCAGGTATGTAACGAGTATGCGTCTTTTCGTAGACGAGGCCCACCGAGAGGAACAATAGTCCCGTTACCGTGCCGTGGGTGAATAGCTGCATCGCCGCGCCATTCAGTCCGGTCACGGTCAGCGTGCCTTCGGAGATTCCTATCGAACCAATTCCCACCAGCACCAGACCCATGTGGCTGACACTGGAATAGGCGATGAGACGTTTCAAATCGGTCTGTCGCATGGTGATCACTGCGCCGTAGAGCACGCTCACCACTCCCAAGAACACCAACACCCAGGCAAACTTGTCCGCCTGCGAAGGGAACATGCCCACGTTGATTCTAAGCAGGCCATAACCGCCCATTTTTAGCAGCACACCCGCTAGCATGACACTGGCCGCAGTTGGCGCATCAGTATGGGCGTCGGGCAACCAGGTGTGCACCGGCCAGGTTGGCAGCTTGATAGCAAACCCAACAAAGAAGAGCCAGAACAACCCACCCATGGGAATCAGCAGCCCGGCAGAGGTCAACATAGTTGATTTAGTGGAAAGTTCCACCATGTCAAATGTACCCAAGCCCGGCGTGAGATAGACCGCGACGATACCCACCAACATGAACCCGCTGCCCAGGATGGTGAAGATCAGGAACTTCATGGCCGAGTATTCTTTGCGACCACTACCCCAGACCGAAATGAGCATGAACATGGGAACCAGCTCCACCTCCCAGAACAGGAAGAAGAGCAGCAGGTCCATGGATGTGAAGACACCCATCACCGCAGATTGGAGCACCAACAGCCAGATGAAATACTCTTTGACTCGGAACCCAATGTGCCACGATGCCAGTATTGCGCACATGCCCAGCAAACCGGTCAACGCCACCAGCGGCGCGCTAAGCCCGTCCACGGTTAAGAAGAAGTTGGCGTTCAATCCCACATCGGGAATCCAGGTAATCTTGTCGACAAACTGGAACCGGTCCGCGCCCTCTGACCGGTCAAAGAAGCTGAAGACTATCAGCGACAGAACCAGGTCAGCCAATGCGATCAGAACGGCAAAATTCCGCACGTTCTTGTCGCCTTTGACGACCAACAACAAGACCAGGGCCCCCACTATAGGCAGGAACACTGTCGCCGTTAAAAGTCCGTTGTAGCCTTCTACCATTAAAGAATTCCCATGACTAATTAGCCAACAAAAGCGCCAAAATTATTGCCAGTGTGCCAAACGCTATGCCGGTTGCGTAGGTCTGTACCTGGCCGGTCTGCAACTTGCCAATGGCGGTTCCAATGTTTCTGAAGAACCAGCCAATCAGATCCACCGTCCCGTCCACAAAATTTCGTTCAATCCAATCCAACGTCCCGGCAAAGACCCGGTAGAACCACTTACGGACAATCACATTCTCGTAAAGGGTGTCCATGTAATACTTTTCAGATAGCAGGGTGTGTACTGGCTTGATTCGTTCCAGCGGATCAGCGCCCTGGCCCTTATTACGCAGATACACCAATGCGGCCAGACCGATGCCGGACAACGCTGCCACGGTCGATACGGCAGCCATCGACCAACTGAATTCCAGAGTCTCCTGATGACCAACGGCCCCCAGAGCTTCGGCAAGTCCGTCAGCCAAGAATCCTGTTATCCAGTGTTGGGGGATGCCAAATTCGTCAACCCACTGCGGGTTAGCCAAGTAACCAATAAATACCGCAGCCACTCCCAGCACCGCCATGGGTAGCACCATGACAAAGGGCGACTCATGCAGATGGATGCCGCCATGCCCGCCGTGACTCGCTTCTGCCGACGGATCAGATTGGGCCTTGTCTTCGAGTTCTTTTTCAATGCCACCACGGAACTCGCCGTGGAAGGTCAGGATAATCATCCGCATGGTATAGAAGGCGGTGGCAACTACACCAGCAATCAACGAGAAGAAAGTCACTCGACTGACCCAGGTATCAACTATCCCATCGCCGTTCCAAGCGCCCAGCAGTATCTCGTCCTTGCTCCAGAAACCGGCCAGCGGGATGATTCCAACCAGAGCCAAACCGGCAATCAGCACCAGAACATAAGTGACCGGCATGTGTTTGCGCAGGCCGCCCATGTAGCGCATGTCAAAGGTGCCTGTGGCGTGGTTAACGCTACCGGCACCCAGGAATAACAGTGCTTTGAAGGCTGCGTGGGTCACCAGATGGAAGATGGCCGGGGCATATAATCCCAGGCCCAAAGCCGCCATCATGTAACCCAACTGGCTGACCGTGGAGTAGGCCATCACGCGCTTGATATCGTTCATAACCAGGCCCATCGACGCGGCGAACACTGCAGTGAAAGCGCCCACCAGAGCCACCACGGTCATTGCGTCAACGGATTGTTCGAAGATGGGGAAGAACCGGGCCACCAGGAAAACACCGGCGGCAACCATGGTCGCGGCGTGAATCAATGCGCTGACCGGAGTGGGGCCTTCCATAGCGTCGGGAAGCCATGTATGCAACGGAAACTGGCCCGACTTGCCAGCGGCTCCGGCAAAGATGCCCAGGGCCAGCCAGGTCAAGGCTGCGCCGCCGATTATCGCACCGGCTGCGGCCTCCGGTTGGGCTGCCTGCCAGATGTCTTGAATGTTGAAAGCGTTCAGCCCGGCCGCAGCAAATGTGTCGGCCTGGGTGAACAGGTAAAGGATGGCAATCAGGAAGCCAACGTCGCCGATGCGGGTGATGATGAATGCCTTCTTGGCGGCGGCGGCGGCGGCGGGGCGTTCGTGCCAGAAACCGATCAGCAGGTATGAAGAAACGCCGACCAACTCCCAGAACATGTAGAGCTGAATGATGTTGGACGATAGAACCAACCCCAACATGGCCGCAGTAAACAGCGACATATAGGCGTAGTAACGGGAGAAGCTGGGGTCGCCTTTCATGTAGCCCAAAGAGTAAATCTGGACCAACAGGCTGACTCCGGTAACTACTACCAGCATGAGGGCGGTCAACGGGTCCACCAGCAATCCCATCTCGATTGTGGCGTCACCAACTACCAGCCATTCAAAGGGTTCAAATTCCAGGTTGTGCCCCAGAATAACCGATTGCAGGGTCATTATGGAGAACCCCAACGCCGTTCCTAAAGCAGCAATGGTTACGAACCCGCTGACAATAGAAAACCGGTTGAAGAACGGCCTGACGACCAATGCGGCAAACACAAAGGAGCCGAGCGGCAACAAGAATATGGACCAGATTACTGCTTCACTAACCATCTATAGCTTCCGCAGTATCTCTTCGGCGACGTGTTCCCGGCCCTTGGGGACAAGAATATTGAAAGGGACTCGTTCGCCCCAATCCAATATGTCGCCCTCCGGCAGGATGCGTGTTGGTAGGCCCTCACCTTCGAGGACCTCCTTCCACATTTCCGCGAGCATCAGGTTTGGCGCCTTTTTAAATTCAACCCACATATATTAGTACCGCAATTGGGTGGCCTCTGACAGGTCCACCGTTTCATTAGTTCGGTACATGGCAAATACTATTCCCAGTCCTAGGGCAATCTCAGCGGCGGCCACGGTGATGATAAATACCGCAAATACCTGCCCGGTGAGCACCGTGCTGATGTCATCCTGGAGTCCGGCCGGAGCCAGGTACTTGGCCATGGCCACCAGCGTTATGTTGACCGAGTTGAACATCAGTTCAATGGACATTAAAACGGCCAAAACGTTCCGTCTGGCTAAGGCCCCGTAGAGGCCGATGCAGAACATAATTGCTGCAACGATCAAAAATGCTTCAAACGACATACTGCGCTAGCCCCTCCCCGTTCCAAGATTGGGACGCACCAAAACTAGCGCGCCGATCAAGGCGGCCAACAAAAGAACTGACACTGCCTCGAAAGGCAGCACGTAATCGCTAATCAACAGGTCAGCCAGTCCCGATTCTTGCACCTCTTCTTGGTCCTCGGGGCTAACACCGGCGTCGTCCAAAACTTCTCCGGTCAGCGTCGTCACCGCGTTGACCTGGACCAATTCTGCCCGTTCTTGCTGGTCAGCAGGTAGGAATTCCCACTTGGTATCCACTGCAACGGCCACTAAAGCCGTGAAAAGCAGGGCGGCAAAGACCGCAGCCGGTATATTCATGCGGTTGGGCAGGTTGCCGTGCTGAACGTCTCTGGTCAGCATGACGGCGAATATTATCAGTATGGCAATGGCCCCAACGTAGATCAGTATCTGCACCACGGCCAAGAACTCGGCGCTGAGCAGGATGAACATCCCGGCCACAGCAACGAATACCACTATCAAGAGCAGGGCAGCACGGAATAGGTTGGGCACCAACACCACTCCCAGCGCTCCGGCAATGGCCATCACGGCCAGAATCCAGAATACGATGTCCTGAAAGAGCATCTACTCGGCTTCCTCTGCTGGAGTTGGGGCAGGCGTAGCTGGGTTGTCTTCGACGAAAGACGAGTCAACTTTGGGTTCGTCGGGTAGCAGGTCAGAGGGCACTGGCCTGGATATTCTCATGCCCATCTTCTCTCGTTGATGCCACTGCCAGCCCTCACGGCCAACCTCTTGCCAATGGAGCGGACGGTCGGCTCTAGGGTCGTAGCCGGTGTCCTCCAATTGGGGCCGGAAGAAAGTGCTGGGATGCTTGTCGGCCTGGCGCAGTTGGTCGATGTCGACAACCATATCTTTTCTGGAATATTGTCCCTGTTCAAAACCGCTGCCCATGAACAGGGCGTCGTAAGGACAGGCCTCAACGCACAGCCCACAGAACATGCACCGGTTGATCGATATATCGAACAATTCCAGCTTGTACTTGTCGCCCTCGGCGGGAGCCGTCTCGCTGGGGGAGGTCACAATCTTGATGATACCCAGCGGACAATACTTGGCGCAGGAGGCACAACCGGTGCAGCGCTCTTCGTACCAGACAAATTCCTCACCCCTGAACCGTGGGTGCTGTTTGACCCGTTCCTCAGGATATTGGACCGTGAACGGTTTCTTGGTGAAGTTCTTGAGGGTCACCATTAGACCCTTGGCCAGGTTTATTCCGTACATATTAATCAGCCTCCCCGGTGGAGAGGGTAGCTCCAGTTATAGGGCCTGCAGGGCGGACTTTCTCTTTGATCAGGGTGCCAAAGATCAGTAAGCAGGCAAATGCTACGCCAAAGTTAATCCCGGCCATGAACCAAAGGTCGGTCGTGTCCAGGGTGCCGGCGGCATCACGCAGGAAGTAGACCTCAAGCGCAGTGGCAAACAGGTTGATAATGCTGAGGGGCAGCAAAAACTTCCAGGCAAAGGCCAGCAATTGATCAATGCGCAATCTGGGGAAGGTGGCCCGGACCCAACTGAATATAAAGGCCAAGATACCTATTTTCATCAGGAACCAGGCCCAGCCTAAGTAGCTGGCAAAAGGTCCAGACCAACCACCGAGGAACAAAGTCACCATCACGGCAGATGAGGTCAGAACCGCGCCAAACTCGGCGGCCTGTATCAGGGCGAATTTCACCCCGCTATATTCAATGTGATATCCGGCAATAATCTCTGACTCGGCCTCAGCCACGTCAAACGGCGTCCGGTTAAGTTCAGCGGACGTTCCAGCCAGGAAGACGAAGAACGCCAAGGGCTGGACCAAGAAGAAGGGAACGGCTTGGGC
>Ga0302123_10003039_pt1 | contig 11235 bp, 8 predicted proteins | sample CB21_321_MG_FD_203109 | JGI IMG/M metagenome (GOLD analysis project Ga0302123, IMG submission 203109) | Marine microbial communities from Western Arctic Ocean, Canada - CB21_32.1 | ecosystem: Environmental > Aquatic > Marine > Oceanic | place: Canada: Western Arctic Ocean | collected 2017-09-28 | reverse complement strand
CTGCGTACGCACAAAGAGCTTGATCTGCGGTGGTTAGTTGAGCGTTGCGATAATCGTATGCCAGTGCAGTGGCGATTGTTAGGTCGTTGGACTCCAGACCGAAGTCGTGCGAATGTGAGAGTGTTCAGTAATAGCAATCATTGGTGCCCGAGACGACCGTGGCTAGCATTTCTTTTTGCTGCGAGGAAAGGGCATTCGGGGATTTCATCAGCTTGATGTAAAACTGCATCGAAGCGTTTAATGTCTCGACATCGTGACTCATGACGCGAATGATGTTGGCGAGGCCACCGGAGCGGTCGCGGGCAAGTTCATATGCTTGTTGCAGCAGGCCATTTGCTTCGCTCTCGCTGATTTGTGAAATGTACGCCATGCAGAAAAACTTTCCAGTCAAACCTATTGGTTTAAATACTCGAGTCGCCGTTGCACGAGCGGTTCATGTGACCCTTTGATTTTCGAGGAATCCAATTGGAACTCGTAGTCGTGGTGGTCACGTAGAAACACAACGGTATTAAGTGTAATTGCCGCGACGGTGCCGGACGGGTTGGTTGCTAGAATGTCGTAGATCGTGCTTTGCGGGTCCATGTGTCCAATAATCGCCAGAAACTCTGCTGCCCGCAATCGTACCAGATCGTCTTTATCATCAAGTAGTTCTTTTGCAGTGTTCGCGAATCGTTTGGCTTCTTTGGCGAAACTAGTGCAGGCGGTTAACGTCCAATATCGCATTCGGGGGTTCTTGGATTTCAAGCCTTTAGCGATTCCTTTGGTTGCCTCTGCGAACGGGAGTAGTGCTAGGTCGACTGCGTCCACGAGGGAATTGATTTCCACCTCATGTATTTCACCAAACCCGGCGCCATCGGCGATGGCAACTTCAATCATTTGGTTTTCTGGGTAGAAGCTGAGATCATGGATTTCTTTGACTTGCGTTTGTAAAGCATTACGCAATTGCAACAATGTTTCTCGATGCATTGGGTCATTAGCTAGGTTGTGAATCTCGTGGGGGTCTTGAGAAATGTCATATAGCGACTCAACTGGTTTGGCTTGGAAGAAATGGGATTGTGCTTCGTTCAGTTTGCCTTGGTTGTAATGTGCGCGCCATTCTCTAAATGAGAGCATGCGATAGCGGTAATTGTTTTGCAATGAATCGGGGTAGAAGTTTTCGTAGTTGCGGATGTACTTGAAATTGCCCTTTCTGAAACTGCGGACCAACTCATATTTTTCATCGAAACGATCCGCATAGCCGAATGCCTCGTCTTGCTTGTCAATTATTGCCGCGTCAACTCCGCTGCCGAGAAAGGGCGTGCCGTCCATTGTGCTGGGAATTTGGACACCCGCTAGATTCAACACCGTTGGAGCAAAATCGATAAACGACACAAATCCATCCACTCGTGTTCCAAGGTTCCATGGGTTTGCTGATTGATATTTGTTAGGCACACGAATTACCAGTGGCACATGTAACCCCGATTCATACAGATAGCCTTTGCTGCGAGGTAACACGCCCCCGTGGTCACCGAAGTAGAAGATGATTGTGTTTTCATAGAGTCCGTCTTCTTTGAGACGGTCGATTATTTTTCCAATTGCGGCATCGACAACGGTTTGGCGGTCGTGATATCGAGCAGCAGTATAGCGGGACAGCGGGGTGTCTTGATGATAGGGAAATACGTTCACTTCGGTGGGGTCTGTGTTAAGTGAGGCGACGTCGATTGCTGCTTGAGGAAAGTGAAGTGACCCCTCATGAGATTGAGCAAACGACTGCATGTGAAAAAACGGTTGTTGCGGGTCAGTGCGATTTCTCCAGGATGCTTTGCGAGATGATTCGTTCCACACATTCTTATTGACTGCGTTGTAGTCGGTTTTTACATTGTTGGTGCAGTAGTAACCGGCATTGCGTAAATAAACGGGAAACATCTTGGCACCTGGTGGCAAGTTGGTTTGGGTGATCTTGCGATGATATTGAAACCCAATACGCGGGGCGAGCATGCCTGTCATGAGGGTTGTGCGAGCGACTGAGCAGACGGGACTGTTTGAAAACGCATGTTCAAACGTCAGGCCGTCCTTGGCGAGTAACGTTAAGTTGGGCGTCGGTCCATGCTTGGCGCCGTAATGTTGTTGGTAATGCACTGAATTGTCTTCCGACAACAGCCAGACGATATTGGGTCGATCAGCGGCTTGAGCGGTAAGAAACCCGAAGGTTGTTAGCAAATACAGCAGTGTTGAAAACTGTGCGATTCGATTCATGATGAGACTGTTGTTGTGACTTTAAAGTGAGGATATAAAATAAAAATAGGCAAGGGTCGTCAATTACGGTAGAAGCTACTTTTTCGTTCCGCAATATATTCAACATCCAAATGTGGCGTCTGCAATGTCTGACCGAGATGCAGTGAGGTTAACGCTGACTGTACCATGCCACTAGTCAATAATGTACGTTTTACATTGTAGGGTGCTTTGCCCGTCATAAACATTTGTTTGGCGTTATCCATAAGTGCTGCCGAGTATACGACATTGGGATTGGGCGGTAGGTAAAACAATGTCGACAAAGGAGTTTTGCGTCGCCGTAGTTTTGCGGCGAAAGTAAAGTCTGTTACAAGCCCGTTGAGTAGCAACATCGTTGCGCGTGTACCATCACGGTAAATGATGCGATACGCAATCGGGTCTGTTACGAATTCTGGAAACTGTTGGCGTGAGGGATAGCGGTGGCTGAAGTTGTTACTTTGAGCGAGTGTTTGGCTACGCGAGAGGCAAGCTTCAAATAATTCGCCAGACCAGCCACCGTTGGCAAAGCTACCCTTGTCGAGCATTCTCCAAACGTCGACGCCACGGACCGCATGAATCGAATGAACGCCTGTTTCGCCACCTTTGCGGCGCTCAAGCATGCACTGTAGGGTTTCTAGTGCATGAAAGTCATAAATGTCCGTGCCGCCGTAGGCGACAATCAATGCTTCCTCGACTTCAGCGCCGTAGGGCATTTCGATACTTGGCATGCGCCAAGTGACAGGAAGTGATGACCCGGCGAGCAGTGGGAAACCTAGTTGTTCCGACTGGGTGACCATGTCTTGAGCCCATTCGAAATTCCAACTGAGGTGTTTGTCATTGAAGACAGGTACGCTGTTGCCGTCTGCTCGAAAAACATCCGTAATACCATTGAACAGGCGGTATCGAGGATACAGTTTTTGCCCGTAAGCATTTTTCTCGTAATCCCCATGCTCACCAATGAGTAGTACGCAATCGACATCGATCTTGTCTTTGCCATTACGAACCGCTTCGGCCACCGTTGGATAGATATTGAAACCGAACTCTTTGGCGCGTCGATGACTTAAGTCATTATCTTTCACTTGATCAACATAGGCTGAAACAACGTCGATTTCCGGATGCACCCATTTTCCGCCGTTTGGATAGCCCACGAGGAAACGAGTGGCCATGTGCCACGCATGCGAACGTTCCCACCATGTAGTGGTAACGATCGCCATCTTTTTCTTAGCGCTATTTGTGGCATTACGCGTAGCGGCAGGTGCACTAAGAGGGATTAATGTAGCGCTTGCTGCGGTTCCAGCGGCGATGCTCGACTGAATAAAACGACGGCGATTTAACGAATTGGGCATGATAGGTACTCATAAAGGAACGTGAATCGATATGTCTTATGATAACCGCGCCGATGTGTGCACTACCAGTACTTCACAATCTGCGGATGTGTTTGTCTCAGAATATCGAGCAGGGCAAGTTTAAGTTTCGGTGTGAGATGTTCTAAGCCTTGCTCGTTGACATCGGCGTTGAGGTGCTGATGTAGCTTTTGGGCGACGGCTTTCAGCGTTGCGGGAGGGAGTTGCTGAAATAAAGGCGAATAGATCATGTAGCTCAATGGGTATCGAAATAATCGTGATTTGAGGTCCAGTTGATAGAGGCTGCGACCTTGGTTGTCGTGGGGTCCCCGTTTAGAAAATGTATCCGCAAACGTAGAAGTTCCTCGCAGCGGCGCGGTCAGATGGAATTCATCAGCGAATAATAAGTAGCGTATCAAATTGTTGTTGGCTCGCGTCGTGCGTCGTGTTGTGAATTCGCTTTCAAACTTAGGATCGCGGTCGAGCGCCGCGTTCATGCTCTTGTCATATTGCCGCCCGCGGATTTCTTCATAGAGTGCAAATGTAATCAAGTTCTGCATTTGCGTTTGGTGCTCGAGTACCATCAGCGCTACGAGATCGCTTTCGTCGGTGAGATAGGCCTTGGTGTTCACAAGTCTAGAAAGATCAGTGACGTTGGCGCCGTCGTCAAAATTAACTTCACTGCGACCTTGATTGGCATCCACCAACATGTTTCCCATGTGACGCATATTCCCATGCGTGCCGGTGACATAGTAACCACCCCACCGTTGAGAAAACGGACTGGTGTGGTCTGAGACGTAGGTTCCAAAGTTGTAGACGGGTTGGCCATTGTGACTAGTGAAAAGACTGCGGACGACCGGACCAGGAACGTTTTGCGTACGCCGTGCTGCATGACATTGTAAACATTGCCCTTTGTCGCGGATGAACTTGGGTGTCGCGCTGCGTCGTTGCGGTAGGCTGTAAAACACAGAGCCTAATGTAGGGTCCGACGCGATGATTTCGACCACGTCACCTCCTGGTACCCATCCCAAATAGATTTGATCATTGAAATACAGAGCGCGGGGTGTGGTCGGATTGATGCGACGTAATTGTAAGCTAGATTTTGAATAGACGAGCGCTTGCGTAGACGGCGACACCTCTAGTAATTTCATCAACGCTGGTAAATAGCCATGTTGGTCGCTGTATCTTAAAGTGACTTTGCCGAGGTCGAGTTTCGCCTGTAGTTGAGTGATCGGGTTGTTGGCAACTGTCTGGTGGTAATCGATTGGGGGTTTTTCAAAATCAAAAAGACCTTGCCCGCTACAAATCTGGGCGAGAAGAAACAATGTGATGCATAGCAACACAAATGTACGACCAAAAACGGCAGGCGGGTGATTCAATCTGGAAACCATAACAAAAGGGTGGGAGAGTGATTGAAGTTCAATGGGAGTTTGGTCATTATAGATAAACAAGCTACTGGGCTTGGGTTGGTGAATTATAGCACAACATAAAAAATAGGAATTACGCAATGGTGTTCAAGGTACGAGCAACGGCACAATTTTTGACCACAAAATCCTATGTAGTCGGAGTTATTCTATTTGTCAGTGTGGCGCTGTCGTCACCGATGGTTGTGGCCCACGAAGGCCCTGACCCGCTGAGTCACTGGTATTTGCAGAACGAATACATAAAGGATAACGTGTTATCGGCTCGACTTGGCCCAGATGGTGTATTCAGTGCAGAACCGAAGTTCGCTATGGATGCCACCGGTGAAGCGGTTTTGTTCTCAGGTCGAACACCGCATTGTGTTATCGCGATGGATCACAGTAAGGCCAAGGAATTTTTGCCAACTCGGGCGATGACAGTTGCCGCGTGGGTGTCTGTTGACAGCGGTAAAGAATGGGGTGGAATCATCGGTGTCGTTCTAGATAACGGTGATGTAGAGCAGGGTTGGGTGTTGGGATATGACAATCAACACTTTACCTTCGGGCTGTCTACCACGGGGAGTGATGACGGAAATGGTTTAATGACCTATTTCAAAAGTACTACCAAATTTGAACTCGGCAAATTTTATCATGTGGTTGCAGTGTATGACGGAAAGATAACAGAGATTTACGTCAACGGTAAAAAAGAATCGAGCGGGACCGAGCAATCAGGGGATATTTTCTACCCGACGAAAACCCCCTATGTCATCGGGGCATATGCGGATAGCAATGAGTTAACCGTTCATCATGGCCGAATTCGCGAAGTTAAGGTTTACGATTTAGCGGCTAAGGCAGAATGGGTGGCGGAGGCGTTTTCCCACCATAAACAGTTAGCCCAAGAACCGGCCGTCGTGCAGCCACAACCTTTGGAAGCGTTTGTTAGTCCCTACCTGCAATGGGCGACAAAAAATTCGATGACGGTGATGTGGGAAACGAATGAAACATCTACATCGGTTGTGCATTACGGAGAAACGAGTGCCTGCACTCAATCATTTTCTGCGGTTGATGCCAAGATACATGAAGTAAAAATCCCAAATTTGAAAACGCAAACGCAATATTTTTATCGCGTGGAGTCGGTCACTGCAGCAAAAGAGAAGTATCAAAGTAAGGTATCGACGTTTCAAACCGCAGTGCATGCTGACTCTCCGTTTGCCTTTGCCGTAATCAGCGATACGCAGGGCAACCCAGCAGTTTCTTCAGTTTTAGCGAACATGGCATGGGCTCAACGTCCCAATTTTTTGTTGCATCCTGGAGATCTAGTATCCACCGGAAAGAACAAAGATCATTGGTTGAATCATTTCTTTCCGGGGATGCGGCCGTTGATCGATCGAGTAGCGTTTTTCCCAGTGCTAGGAAATCATGAACAAAACGCTGACCATTACTACAACTACGTCTCTTTGCCGGAACCCGAATACTACTACACTTTTCAATATGGTAACGCACAGTTCTTCATGGTAGATACGAATCAAAATGTGGGTGTTGGTTCGAAGCAACACGAATGGCTCAAAGGTGCATTGGAAAAATCTACGGCAACTTGGAAGTTTGTCTGCCACCATCATCCTCCGTACTCTTCGGACGAAAACGACTACGGCGACCTTTGGAAATCCAACAAGAGTTCACGCGGTGACGTGCGGGCTCGAGTTTTAGTTCCGTTGTATGAAGACAACGGTGTCGACATAGTGTGGAACGGTCATATTCATTCTTATGAGCGGACTTGGCGGATTCGTAGAGGAAAAGCGGTCGAAAAAGACGGACCCTTCTATATGATTACCGGCGGCGGCGGAGGTGGTTTGGAAACCCCTAGTCCGGTGCGTCCGTTCTTCCAAAATAACGTGCGACATGGGCACCACTATGTTATGGTTTCATTAAACGGTGGTACGCTAGAAATGAAAACGTTTTCGCTTGAAGGGCGAATGTTTGACTACCTGAAGATTACTAAATGATATATCAAATCTGAATACGAGGTGTGAAATGAAGACTCTCTTTTTATTGACAATGGTAACCGCAATGGCTGCTGCAAGTTTTGGGAAAGTGAAAGGCGACGAGGTCATATACGTCGCCTCGATTGTGGAGAAGACGGTCTCCACGTTTGCGGTGAATCCGGACTCCGGTGAGTTGACGAAACTTTCATCACTCGTTCTGCCGGAGTCACCGGGCGCAATGGATTTATCGCCCAATGGCAAGCATTTGTACGTTGCCATGGCGGGGCGGGATGAGAAGACCAACCAAGCGACAGCGTTCGTAGCGACGCTAGAGCGGCAAGAGGACAATACGCTACTATTGTCGGCAGTCGCAAAAATCGCCACTCGTCCGCCCTATATCCGTGCCGACGACTCTGGCCGATATTTAATGATGGCTCACTATGGTACCGGCGAGATCAATGTTTATCGAATCCAAGATGGGATCGTTACCGCTGAACATTTAGATTATCACAAGACTGAGAAGACCGCGCATTGCGTGGAAATGGACCCCAGCGGACGCTTTGTCTATGTTCCGCATACGACGCCTAATGCTATTTACCAGTACGTGTTAGATAGTGACACTGGGAAATTAATTCCCAACGATCCGCCCGTCGTATCCGGTCCAGATGAGGATCATCAATATCATCAACCTCGGCACATCACGTTCCACCCATCGTTATCGCTAGCTTTCACGTCGAATGAACGCGGCGGGGGCATCAGTGCATATCGGTTAAATCGAAAAACAGGTGCGTTGACACTGAAACAAACCCTTTCGGCACTCCCAGAGGGATACACCGGTGGCGCTGCAGCGGCTGATATCCGCATGACTCCCAATGGGAAATTTGTATATGTATCGAATCGGGACCTCGAAAGTCGCGAGCCTCACCAAGATAGCATCGCCGCGTTTTCCATAAGTCGCCGCGGCGAATTGCAGCGAGTTGGCACATATCCGACTGTTTGGTTTCCTCGGTCCATGACGATTAATCAGAGTGGCCGTTTTATGTACGCTGCAGGGCAGAAGTCAGGAACGTTGATCTCCTATGCGATTGACCCAAAAACGGGCGCTCTGCAAGCGTTGAAAAATTATGACGTTGGTGACGGCACGATCTGGGCGATGTGTGTCGAGTAACGTTGTCGTTGAATTGATAAACAATTACAAGGAGACTGTTATGGCGAAGTCGACAAGCAGGCGTTCTTTTTTAAAGACCAGCGGTCAAGTTACTACGGCAACAGCGGTCACTGCGGCAGTCACGGCACTCGGTGCCGTGCACTCGCAAGCCTCAGTGGAACTTGATAAACTCGTCGTCGGTATCATTGGTTGTGGTGGTATCATGTCGTTGCATGTCAAAGGATTGGTTGAACGCAATGATTCCGTTGAGATTGCCTGGTTGTGCGACGTGGATGACGCTCAAACCGCGCGTATGGCCGGATTTGTTCGCAAGGAATTTCAATCCGCCGCACCTAAACGCACCAGACGGTATGAGGATGTGATTCGCGACAAAAATGTGGATGCGGTCGTGATTGCCACTCCCCACCACTGGCACGCTCCGATTGCAATTGCAGCGATGCAAAATGGCAAACACGTTTACATCGAAAAGCCGATATCGCATGTCTATAACGAAGGGCATGCGGTCATTGCTGCCGCTAAAGAATACGGGTGTGTCGTGCAACAGGGCAGTCAGATGCGCAACAGTCCCGTGACGCTCAAAGCTGAAAAACTGTTGGAGTCTGGCATCCTTGGTGAGATCAAGATTGCCAAAGCCTGGACGGCTGAAATGCGCAGTGTAGTGAAACCCGTGCCGGATGCAACAGATCCAAGCGGCGTCGATTACGATCGATGGCTCGGCCCGGCAAAAAAACACGCGTTTAATCGCCATCGTTTCCATGGAACTTGGCGGATGTTTCAGGATTATGCAAACGGTGAGATTGGTGACGATGGTATCCACGATTTAGACATGGCAGCTTGGGGATTGGGAGTCGATACATTTCCAAAACAAATTACTGCCCGCGGAAGTCGGATGCTGTTGCACGGCCACGCTAGCGATTATCCGGACAATATGAATGTGACTTATGAGTATGAAGACGGTCGGTTGCTGATCTACGAAAACTATCCCTTTACGTCCTATGGACTTCATGGATTTGATAACGGTAACGTGTTTTATGGAACTGAGGGATATATGATATTCTCTCGCCGTGGTGCTTTCAGCGTGTTCTTAGGGCCGAAGAATAAGCCAGGACCAACCGAGGGACAGGAGATCCGCGGGTCGCGCGGGTACGCAGAGCATATGGCGGACTTTCAAAATGCGATACGTAGCGGCGGAAGGACTCGAGCCAATGCCCAAACAGCTCATTACAGTTGTGCGTTGGTGCACCTCGGTGAGATTGCGTACCGAACCTCGGGTCGCGTCGAGTTTGATCCACAGACTGAGACGTTTGTCGGCAATGACGACGCCAACAGAATGTTGAGCAAAGAGTATCGTGCACCTTATATACTGCCAACGGTGGCCGTCAAGGAATGATAATTTACATTGCCTAGTCGCTGGTAATGGACTGTGGTTGTCCACTATCGACGGATTGTTGAGCAGCGACGCACATGGCGACCGACCAGCGACCATCGATGCCCGTGGCGTGTACTGGTTTGGAACCCTGTATCGCTTGCACCATTAAGCCAATTTGATCACGCAGTTCAAAAACTTCACCAGTGATACGTGTGGGCGTCAAATCCAAGACGTCTTCTTTCTCATCGTTGAATGCTTGTAGTTTGAACTCAGGATGCAGAGTGCGATCTTTGGCGCCACTCCAACTCGCCCAGATCGCGCCGCGAGTTCCAGTAACCTTCGCGGTTTGGTGATGCTCAAAAGCGCTAAGTGTTTGCGTCACCACGGCATAGGCGCCAGAATCAAGCGTCATGATGGCACTGAAGTTGTCCTGCAATTCGGGGTGACCTTCTTGGCGGGAATTAGCACGAGCGTAAATTGTTTCTGGTGTTCCTGCTGTATCTAAATACCAACGCGCTAGGTCGAAAAAGTGAATCGGTTCTTCGAGGATCCAGTTACCCACCCGCTCAATATCAAATCGCCAGCTATCCGCACCAGGGCGATAGGGCCGTCGGGAAAGTTCAACTAAACAGTATTGCGGTGTGCCAATAAAGCCGTCGTCGATGAGTTCCTTAACTTTACGCCACATGGACGAGAGCCTCAGTTCATGGCCGACCGCCAAAATTCGATCGTTAGCGGAGGCTGCAGCGTTGATCGCATCACAATCGGCTAGGGTCAAGGCCATCGGTTTTTCAAGCAGGACATGTTTTCCGGCTTCTAGGGCAGCGATAGCAACATCACGGTGCAGGAAACTGGGGACAACGATGTCGACAACGTCCACGTCGGCGCGTTGCACAAGTTCGTGGTAATCGTTTGTTACAGAAGCTGTTAAATAGGTTTCGCGTGCGAGTTGACAGGAGCCTTCGCTTTTCGCCGCGATTGCCGTGATTTCAGCATTCTCGGTTTGTGTAATCGCATCGGCGTGACAGTTTCCCCACGCGCCAAATCCAACGAGTCCAAATCGTACTGGTGCAGTCATCTTATCTTTCAATGTCAATATACGAGAATTGATTAGAGTTTAGTTAAGCTAGTTCCGGTTGGTCTTTGGTCTCGGGTGCGGCGAGCAGGATCAGCAAACCGATGAGAAACAAAAAGGAGAGTCCGCAGGCAATTTCGAGCGGCCCTGTGTTAAATGTTTTTTGCAACCAGCCGCCGGAAAATAAAATGGGAGCAGCGATGATTCGTCCGGCGTTAAAACAGAATCCGGTGCCGGTTCCTCGGATGCGAGTTGGGTACAATTCGGGGAAGTAGATAGCGTACCCAGCGTGCATTCCAAGTGTTAGAAAACCAAATACGGGCAAGGCGGTGTATAGGTATGTAGTTGATAGGGGGACGTTGAACAGGATCATCGCGCTGATAAAGCCGCCGCAGTGAAAAAACATGAATGTTTTGATACGCCCAATACGTTGACACAGAGGGCCAAAGGTGATTAATCCGATACCCCCGCCGGTGGCAGTGATCAGCATGCCAAACATCTCCCAGCCCTTAATCGTCGAGACGCTGTCGATCTTGATTTCGGCTCGGATAGATTCTCTTTGTTTGGTTGTTGCCTCAATCAGAGAGTTCTGTGTGTCGCTGGTTTCACTGGCAAGCCTCGCTTCAATCATCTCGTTGATTGCCGAAT
>Ga0302123_10003035_pt1 | contig 11243 bp, 14 predicted proteins | sample CB21_321_MG_FD_203109 | JGI IMG/M metagenome (GOLD analysis project Ga0302123, IMG submission 203109) | Marine microbial communities from Western Arctic Ocean, Canada - CB21_32.1 | ecosystem: Environmental > Aquatic > Marine > Oceanic | place: Canada: Western Arctic Ocean | collected 2017-09-28 | reverse complement strand
CAGGGCAATTCGACGCCGTTGCGCGTGGCCATGGCGAACATTAACTCGGGCTCAAGCGTACCCTCGATATGGAGGTGAAGCTCCGCCTTGGGCAGGCCGTCAATGAAACGTGACAGGGACGTCATGGCCGTGACCTCGCCGCGTCTGTCAGGGCGCGGCGCAGATAGCGCACGGTCTTGCCGCGGTCCTCCAGGTGGGCGTCGCCAATTTCGGTGAATCCCAGGGCCTGATGAAAAGCGTCGGAGGCCGGGTTCGGCGGGTCCGAATTGACTTCGCAGACGATCACCTCGTGGCCGCTACCGGCGCCGAATGCGAAGAGATCTTCGTAGAGGCACCGCGCCAGGCCCCGGCCGCGATGGCGATCGGATACGGCGATGCGATCGACATAGATGAAACGGCGAAGACGATCTCTGAACCACAGGAAATTCGGGCTGTCGTAGTCGGCGTCCTGATCGAAGGCGATGAGATAGGCGGCCTGATCATCCAGGACCCGGCTGTAGATGGCGCCGGCCACCAGCGCGCTCAGCCCGGCGTCGGTCAGGGATGACAGTTCGATCTCGTGAAGGCGGTTTAACGCGAGCACCCAGTCCAGGTCGGTTGCGATGATCGGGCGGGGATTATTGTTCATGGTTATCTCTCGTCTTTAAGCATTTTCTCGCTAGGGCGGAATATTGCGTTAGAGCGTCTTCAGACAATACGGAGCCATTTGATTGCGTCCCCTTAATCCGTGGTTAGGCGCGCGCCGCATGGCGATGCTAAAGCATCGGCAAAGGCGTGCAACGCGGCCACGGTTTAAGGGGGCGCGGCCCGCGGGTGGGGCATCGATGCGTTTTGGCGGGCGTCGCGGCGCTTGCCCGATGTACCACATCGGACTGCGCTCCGTTCCTCCCCAAAACGCACATATGCCCCATCAAATGACTCCGTATTGTCTGAAGATGCTCTAGGATCATACCTATGGATCAGGCTTTTCTCGATGCGCTCGACAATGACACCGAGGCGCTTCGCGGCGTTGGTCTCTACAAGGACGAACGCGTCATCGCCTCGCCCCAGGCAGCGGCCATCACCCTGGCCGACGGCACGGTGGCGCTCGACGAATTCGGCTTCGGCATGTCGTCGGCGCGCTTCATTTGTGGCACTCAAACCGTTCACAAGGAACTGGAGGCCGGGCTGTCGCGTTTTCTCGGTACCGCCGACACCATCCTCTATTCGTCCTGTTTCGATGCCAACACCGGGTTGTTCGAGACCATCCTCGACGATCAGGACGCGGTCATCAGCGACGCCCTCAACCATGCCAGCATTATCGACGGCGTTCGCCTGTGCAAGGCCCGGCGCCTGCGCTACGCCAACAACGACATGGCCGATCTCGAGCGCCGTCTGGTCGAGGCCGCCGATTGCCGGCGCCGTCTGGTGGTCACCGACGGGGTGTTCTCCATGGACGGCATCATCGCGAACCTGGCCGACATCTGTGATCTGGCCGAGCGTCACCATGCCCTGGTTATGGTCGACGACTCCCACGCGGTCGGGTTCATGGGGGAAGGCGGGCGCGGCACCCCCGAGCATTGCGGCGTGGCCTCGAAGGTCGACATCGTCACGGGCACTTTGGGCAAGGCACTGGGCGGCGCTTCGGGCGGTTATACCTCGGGCCGGGCCGAGATCATCGGCTGGCTGCGCCAGCGTTCGCGGCCCTATCTGTTCTCCAACAGCCTGGCGCCGGTCATCGCCGCCACGTCGATCCGGGTTCTCGACTTGCTCGAGGAGGGCGGCGATGCGCGCCGCCGGCTGCACCATAACGCCAGTCGTTTTCGCGCCGGCCTTGGTGATCTGGGCTTTACCCTGGTGCCCGGCGAGCATCCCATCATCCCGGTCATGCTGGGTGACACCAAACTGGCTACCGAAGTGGCCGCCCGACTGCTCGATGCAGGCGTCTATGCGGTCGGCTTTTCCTACCCGGTGGTGCCCGAGGGCCAGGCCCGCATTCGCACCCAGGTCTCGGCGGCCCACACAGCCGAACACATTGACCAGGCGTTGGCGGCTTTCGCGAAGGTCGGTCGTGATCTGGAGGTGATCCCATCAAAGCCCTGGTCAAGGCCAAGGCGGAGCCCGGCATCTGGATGGAGCAGGTGCCAAAGCCCGAGGTCGGCCATAACGACGTGCTGGTCAAGATCCGTAAGACGGCGATCTGCGGCACCGACGTTCATATCTACAATTGGGACGACTGGTCGCGGCGCACCATTCCGGTACCCATGACCGTGGGCCGCGAGTTCGTCGGCACGGTGGCCGCGATCGGCATGGAGGTCGCCGGCTTCGAGATCGGCCAGCGGGTCTCCGGCGAAGGCCATGTGACCTGCGGCCATTGCCGCAACTGCCGGGCCGGGCGTCGCCATTTGTGCCGCAACGCCCAGGGTGTCGGGGTTAACCGGCCGGGCTGCTTTGCCGAGTATCTGGCGATCCCGGCGGTCAACGCCTTTCCCCTGCCCGACGACGTCGGCGACTATATCGCCGCCATTCTCGACCCCCTGGGCAATGCTACCCATACGGCGCTGTCCTTCGATCTGGTCGGCGAGGATGTGCTGATCACAGGGGCCGGCCCCGTCGGCATCATGGCCGCCGCCATTTGCCGCCATGTGGGCGCCCGCTTCGTGGTGGTCACCGACGTCAACGACTACCGCCTCGGCCTCGCCGCCAGGATGGGCGCGACCCGGGTGCTCAACGTCGCCCATGAGACCCTCGGCGAGGCCATGGACGACCTCGGCATGGTCGAGGGCTTCGACGTCGGCCTGGAAATGTCGGGCAACCTCCGGGCCTTCCAGGACATGCTGCGGACCATGAACCACGGCGGCCGGGTCGCCATTCTCGGCATCCCGCCGGGTGAGGCGGCCATCGACTGGACCCAGGTCGTGTTCAAGGGCCTGACGCTCAAAGGCATCTACGGCCGCGAGATGTTCGAGACCTGGTACAAGATGTCGACCATGTTGCAGAGCGGCCTCGACATCACACCGATCCTCACTCACCACTTCCCCATCGACGAGTTTCAGCAGGGCTTCGACATCATGCGCTCGGGCCAGTCCGGCAAGGTCATCCTGGATTGGGCCTAAGGGGCGCCGTCAAACAGCGTCTCGAGGATCGGGCAATCGGGGACCGTGCCGCCGGCGCAACGGGCGATCATGGCGGCCAGTACGTTCTCCATGCGGGCGAGGTCGGCCATGCGGCCGCGAATCTCATCGAGATGAACCCGCGCCAGGGTTTCGACCTGGGCGCAGGAGGTTTCGCGTTCGTCGGCCAGAGCCAGCAGGCCGCGAATTTCATCGAGGGTGAAGCCCAGTTCCCGGCCCCGGCGCACGAAGGCGAGGCGCTTGATGCGGGGCCCGTCGTAGACCCGATGGCCGCCTTTGGTGCGCGGCGGCGCCTCAAGCAGGCCGCCGCGTTCATAAAACCGGATGGTCTCGATGTTGACGCCCGACAGGCGGGCCGCCTCGCTGATCGACAAGGCTAGCGGTTGCTCATTCGCCATGGCGCTTCTTTCCCCTTGAACCTGTAGTCGCTACAGGTTGTAGCCTAGCAAAAAATGGCGAAATGACGAAGGTATCCAATATGACCGTGGTTGATTCTACAGAACCATTGTCCATTACTCTGGGCGGCGCGGCGTTCCCCGACTGGTCGGCGGTGACCTCGGACATCGTGCGGCGCGGCCTTGAGGGCATTTTCGAGCGTCAGGACACGGCCAAGCGTTGGGGTTGTCTTGATGAGGACGAGGACCGGGTGCGCCGCGCTATCCTTTGCCACTACCTGGAGGCCGGGATCGCGCCCTCGTTCCATGACCTCGCCGAGGCAACCGGCCTGGACGCCGGCGCCGTGGTCAAACGCCTTGCCCGGCGCGACATTGTCGCCCTTGAGAGCACCGGCCGCGCCATCGCTGGCGCCTATCCCTTCACCGACCGCCATAGCGGGCACCGGGTGCTTGTGGGCGACACCACGGTCAATGCCATGTGCGCCATTGATGCCCTTGGCATTGGCGCCATGTGCCACCAGGACGTGACCGTTGCCTCGGCCTGCGCCGATTGCGGCACGCCCATCGATGTGGTGACCGGGGATCGGGGCCGTTCGCTCGAAGCGGTAGCGCCAGCGGCTACGGTGGTCTGGCTGGGCCTCGCCTACGAAGACGGCTGCGCCGCTAACAGTCTGTGCCGGGGGATCAACTTCTACTGTTCGGACGATCACCTGAAGGCCGATAGTCAGGCCGCCGCGGCGGGCTATCGGTTGTCCCTGGACGAGGCGCTGGAGGCTGGGCGGGCGATCTTCACGCCCATGCTGGCCCCGTCGGTCGGGCCATGAACCACAAAGCACTGCTCCGCACCGGGCTGATCGGCACCGCCGTCGCGGCCCTGTGCTGCTTCACGCCGCAGCTCATCGTGGTGGTCAGCGCCGTCGGCCTGTCGGTGGTCATCGGCTATCTCGATTATGTGCTGCTGCCGGCCCTCGGGGTCTTCATCGTGATCACCGGCTACGCGCTACACCTGCGTTCGCGGGCGGCGCCGAGCCTATGACCGGCGTGGACACTCACTCGACGGTCACCTGTCCCGAATGCGGCCATCGCAAGGCCGAGAAGATGCCGACTAATGCCTGCCAGTTCTTCTACGACTGCGAAGGCTGCCAGGTGGTGCTCAGGCCCCTTGCCGGCGATTGCTGCGTGTTCTGCTCCTACGGCGATGTCGCCTGCCCGCCGGTGCAGGTCGACGGCCACTGCGGCGACAACTCGCCGCCGGCGAGCCGGACAATTTGACAACAAGGAGACCGTCTGGTGCCGAACCAACGTCAAGTCGAAGTCTTCAGCGCCGGCTGCCCGGTCTGCGAGGTGCTAATTGAGCGGGTTCACGACATCGCCTGCCGGTCCTGTGAGGTCACCGTGCTCGACATGAACGACCCAGCCATCGCCGCCCGCGCCACGAGCCTCGGCATTGCCTCGCTGCCGGCGGTGGTGATCGACGGCGTCCTGGCTGATTGCTGCGCCGGACGCGGCCCCGACGACGCCGCGCTCCGCGCCGCCGGCCTCGGCCAGCCGCTGGGCTGACGGCCTACTCCGCCGCAGCGACCGCCTGGCCGGAAGAGGTCGGATCAGCGATTGTTCCCTCGACCGCCATGCCAAGGGAGCTCACGGCATCGACCACGTCTTCGGCCAACGCCGGCTCGATACCGAGAATGGCAATATTCTGCTCGCGAGTGGTGTGCAACCCGTCCCGGGCGAAGTGCTCGGCGAGGCCGTCGAGGGTGTTGGTGTTTCCATTACCAGCCGAATCGGCGGTCGTCAGGCCGACCGCATGCAAGGCTTCCATCAGACTCGCCGTGGCATTGAGGTCGACGTGGTGGATTTGCATGTCCCGGCTGGTGGTAACATGGGCGCCGCCCGTGGCGAAACGCCGGGCGACATGGGCGATGCGGCGCGCCCCGGCCACGGGCAACAGGCCCCCGGGCACCTTGATGCGGACCATCTGGAGGCCAGGTTGGGGTTGGCCATAAACGCCAAAGCGCAGGCCGAAGTCGGTGAAGCGGTCCTCAGCCCAGTCGTCGGCTTGAACGGGCTCATGGCGGCTCGCCGGGATAGACCGTCACGCAGCTTTAAGCGTAGTATAGATCGCAGTAAGGTTAACAAATTATAATAATAATTTTCATTATTATTATCAATATAATATATATATTAATCACGAATATAAAAGGTAGCGTGTTGATCGCAGGTTTATTGTTAACAGACAATTTGTCCGGGCATATTTGGTGGCGCTTCACGCAGGCGATTTCTTATTTGAGTTTTTTCGCCTTGTGTGACGGTCGTCATAGGACGCTGGCAGACGGCTGGATATCGTGGCGGCAAGAATTAGGCCGTCTTGCCACCTGGAGGGGCAAAGGGATGTCAGGGGAATACGATTTACCTAAGTTCAAGAACCGCGTTCACGGTTCGGTGGCTTTGACATGACCGTGAAACGACTTGTTATCGTTGACGATAACGAAGCGTTCGGTGAGTTCATCCGCAAGGTCGCGGTTGGCGCTGGCTATGAGGTTGAGGTGTCGACGACTGGCGAGGCGTTCAAGATGTGCTACAGCGCCTTCAAGCCGACCGTGGTAATTGTCGATCTTGTAATGCCCGATATTGACGGCATTGAACTGGTCCAGTGGGTTGCCACTCACAAGTCGCCGGCCCGGGTCATGGTCACCACCGGCTATTCACCGGAATACGCGACACTTGCCAAGATGCTGGGCGAGGGTCGGGGACTGGCGCCTGTGGCCACCCTGATCAAGCCGGTCAAGCCTGATCGACTGCGCCGCGCCCTCAGTGACTTTGAAGACGATAGCCGCGCCGATTCTGGGAACCGGCGCAAGCGCCCCGCCAACCAGTCCGGTTCGGCCGAGGCCTGCGATGATCTCAATACGGATTGCTGAATACGCGCTAGATCGCAGCGAAGCCCCGAGCCAGATCGTCGGCGATATCTTCGACGTCCTCGAGGCCGACCGACAGCCGCAGTAGCCCCTCGCCTATGCCCACCGCTTCCCGTTCCTCGGGCTTGAGCCGTTGGTGGGTGGTGCTCGCCGGGTGGGTGATCAGGGTCTTGGTGTCGCCCAGGTTATTGGAAATATCGATCATCTCTAGGGCCTCGAGGAAGCGAAACGAAGCCTCGCGGCCATTGGGCAGGGCAAAGGCCAGCACCGTGCCGCCATGGGACATCTGGCGCTCTGCCAGGGCGCGCTGGGGATGGCTGTCGAGACCCGGGTAGCGCACGTAGCGGACGCGGTTATTGATCTCCAGGCGCCGCGCGATGTCGAGGGTGTTGGCGCACATGCGTTCGAGGCGCAGATCCAGGGTCTCGAGACCCTTGAGCATGACCCAGGCATTGAACGGGCTGAGGCTGGGGCCGGTATGGCGCATCAGCGGCATCAGTTCGTCCTTGTAATAGGCTTCGCTGCCAAGAATGGCGCCGCCCAGACAGCGGCCCTGGCCGTCGATATGCTTGGTCGCCGAGTAGACCACCACGTCGGCGCCGAGCGGCAGGCAACGCTGCAGGATCGGCGTGGCAAAAACGTTGTCGACGACGACGCGGGCGCCGGCGCCATGAGCGATGTCGGCAACCGCGGCGATGTCAATCAACTCGGTGGTCGGATTGGCTGGGGTCTCGAAAAATACCACCTTGGTGTTGGGCCGCATGGCGGCGCGCCACTGGTCCAGGTCGGGACCATCAACGAAGCTGGTCTCGATGCCGTAGCGCGGCAATAGCTCGGCGATGATGTAGGCGCAGGAGCCGAACAGGGCCCGCGACGACACCACATGATCGCCGGCGCGCAGCAGGCTCATCAATGCGGTATTCACAGCCGCCATGCCGGTGGCCGTGGCGAAGCAGGCCTCGGCGCCCTCGAGCAACGCAAGGCGGCGCTCAAACATGGCCACGGTGGGATTGCCGTAACGCGAATAGATGAAGCCGTCGTCGTTGCCCTTAAAGCGCTCGGCGGCGGTTTCCGGACTGTCGTAAACGAAGCCGGAATTGAGGAACAGGGCCTCGCTGGTTTCACCGAATTCCGTGCGCCGGGTGCCGCCACGCACCATGCGGGTGCGCTCCCGCCAGGTCTCTTCGCGCTGTTCGATGCCTTGGCGTTGGTCGACAGTGGGGCCTTGGTCGATGGTCTGGGTCGTCATGTCATCCTCCCGAAGGCGGATCGTCCAGCGGCTGGGCAATAAAAAAATCGCCACAGCCAAGCTGGGGCGATTCGCCTCCTCTTTAGCTGTACTTTTAAAGCGCCCGCAAGCTGAAACTCAAATCGGCGCTACAAGGATGAGCACTTTAGCCGTGCCCATCCTGTTGTCAAGCGTTCGGTGTACACCAGCGGACACTATAGACCGCTGGCAAGCGCGACTGCGCGTCGCCGCTTATGCGGCGGGAGCCTGCGTGGCGCTTGAACGTCTATTGGCCATTCTTAATGGCCGATAGTATTAAAACAAACCGACAATCTTGCCGTTTTCGTCCAGGGCAATGGAATTGGCGGCGGGCACCCGGGGCAGGCCCGGCATGGTCATAATGTCGCCGCAGATGACCACCAGAAACTCGGCGCCGGCCGATACCCGGATGTCGCGCACCGGTACAGTGAAGCCCGAAGGCGCGCCCTTGAGTGTCGGGTCGGATGAGAAGCTGTACTGGGTCTTGGCCATGCAAACCGGATAGTGGCCAAAGCCGGTTGCCTGCAGGTCATCGATCTGTTTGCGTATTTTGGCATCGGCGGTTACGTCGTCGGCGCCATAGATCTCCTGGGCCACGGTGCGGATCTTGTCCCACAGGGGCATTTCGTCGGGATAAAGCGGCTTGAAGTCGGACTCGTCGCGCTCGACCACATCGATCACCGCATCGGCCAGGTCGGCCGCGCCGGCGCCGCCGGCCGCCCAATGATCGGACTGGGCGGCGATGACACCCAGTTCCTTGCAACGCGCCAGCACCATGGCCACCTCGGCGTCCGTATCGGCGCTGAAGGTGTTGATGGCGACCACCGGCTCGACACCGTATTTGCGCACGTTGGAGACGTGGCGCTCGAGGTTCGACATGCCCTCGGCCAGGGCTTCGAGATTCTCCAGTTTGAGGGCGTCGCGGGCGACGCCGCCGTGCATCTTGAGTGCCCGGATGGTTGCCACCAGGACCACGCAGGACGGCTTCAGCCCGGCCTTGCGGCATTTTATGTCGAAGAACTTCTCGGCGCCCAGGTCGGCGCCGAAACCGGCCTCGGTGACCACATAGTCGGCCAGCTTGAGGGCCGTGGTGGTAGCCAGGACCGAGTTGCAGCCATGGGCGATATTGGCGAACGGGCCGCCGTGGATAAACGCCGGGTTATGCTCCAGGGTCTGCACCAGATTGGGCGCCAGGGCGTCCCTCAGCAGCGTCGCCATGGGGCCCTGGCCCTTGACCTCACGGGCCCGGACGGGCTCGCGGTCGCGGGTGTAACCGATGATGATGTTGCCGAGGCGGGTTTGCAGATCGTCAAGGTCGCGGGCCAGGCAGAAGATCGCCATGACTTCCGACGCCACGGTGATGTCGAAGCCGTCCTCCCGGGGGAAGCCGTTGCCGACGCCGCCCAGCGAATTGGTGATCTGGCGGAGCGCCCGGTCGTTCATGTCCAGGGCGCGGCGCCACGCCACCCGCCGCGGGTCGATACCGGCCTCGTTGCCCCAATAAATGTGGTTGTCGATCAACGCCGACAGCAGGTTGTTGGCGGTGGTGATAGCGTGAATATCGCCGGTGAAATGGAGGTTGATGTCTTCCATGGGTACGACCTGGGCGAAACCGCCGCCGGCGGCGCCGCCCTTGACCCCGAAGCACGGCCCCAGGCTGGGCTCGCGCAGGCACATGATGGCCTTCTTGCCGCGGGCATTGAGACCATCGCCGAGGCCCACCGTGGTGGTGGTCTTGCCTTCGCCGGCCGGGGTCGGGGTAATGGCGGTAACCAGGATCAACTTGCCATCAGGCTTGTCAGCCAGGGACTTGATGTAGTCGAGCGATACCTTGGCCTTGAAATGGCCGTAGGGCTCGAGATGCTTGGGCGCGATGCCAAGCTTGTCGTGGGCGACATCGAAGATTGGCCGCATGGTGGCGGCCTGGGCAATTTCGATATCGGATTTGGGGTTGGCGTGTTGCGAACTCGACATGCTTATCTCGTCTCCGGTCCTGGATTGATTTTATCGCGGCGTGCCGGCTCGCCCTTGCATAAATTTTGCCCGGATCGCTGCCTGTTCAGGCGCCGCGACAATGGTTCAACCGGATATGCGCAAAGGCGGCGAAAACTTAGCCTTTTGTGGGTCTGCGGGCAATGGAATTCAACGCCTAGGTTGATGACGACTTCGTCATCTCCTGGGCGTCGTCTTGGGCGTTTCGGATCGCCGCGGCGACTTGGTTCAGGGGCGCGTCGAGAGCACTGTTGGGAATGATCAGGCGGGTGCGGCGGACCAGCGGGCCCAAGGCCGGTCGGACGCCGCCTTCGGCTTCCATATGGGCGAATAGATCGGCGTCCTCATTGAACTCGATATAGATCAGCGGGCGCAGGCGATTGCCGGCCATGCGGCTCCCGGCCACGAAGTGCCAGGGCACCGTGGCCATGTTCCACTCGCGAAACCAGATGCCGTCGCCGTCGATCACCAGGCTGGGGCCGGTGGCCCCGGTTGTCCGGCGGACGTGAAAAACCAGCGCAGCGGCAAGCGCCAGGGCGACGAGGCCAATGGTTTCACCGTCCGGTACGGCAGGGCCGGCCGCGACGAATGCGACCAGGCCGGTGACCGCCAACAGGCCGGCAATGATCATGCCGTGGGTTCGTTTGCCCGGCGAGATACCGAAGGTAACGGCAGTGGGTGATTGTTCAGTATCGCCGTTCATCACCGTTTCTCATGCAAGGAAAAGGGCACCGGGCGAATAGCCCGGTGCCCCAAGGTTAAGGCAAAAGGTTGGGCCGCCCTAGTGGTGGCCGTCCAACGCTTTCTTGATGGTTTCGTCATCTCCGTATTTGGCCAGCTTGTCCCGGTACTCGGCATTTTCATGCTTGAGTTGCCAGACGTGCCAGCCAAGCCAAAGGATGATGCCGATCACGGCCATGACGACTTCGGATCCGACAAACGGATAGATAAACGTGACGTCGGCCAAGTCCACGGCCCATGTTTCGATCGGTGTGGTTGACATGATCTATCTCCTGTTTCTGCTGTCCGGGACTCAGCCGTGTTCCGCGCGAACGGCGGCGGCGACATCTTCCCGGGCTTGATCGGCTTCCTGGTTCGAATGGAAATCGAGACCAAGCAGTTCGACTTCCCTGGGAATACGCAGCAAATCCATGCTCGCGAGGATCTTAGCAACAATCCAGGCGGGAATGAACCCGAGCACCCAGAACATGATCATGGCGCCGGCGAACTGGCCCCAGGGGGTAATCGGTGCAAAGCCCTCGTAGGGCGACGAAGGATGACCCCAAAGCATGAAGCCGGCGATGATCAGACCCCAGAAACCGGCATAACCATGCACCGCGACGGCGCCGACGGCGTCGTCGATCTTGAACTTGTTCTCGACCCAGAAGTGCATCTTGTAGGCAATGAAGGTGCCGATGCCACCGATGAAAAAGGCCTGCATCGGGTGGTAAAGATCGTTACCCGCCGAGGCCGTGATGATACCGGCGAGGCCACCCGAATATGTCCAGAAGGCATCGCCCTTGGACACCATGTAGCCGACCATCATGCCACCCGAGAG
>Ga0302123_10003034_pt1 | contig 11246 bp, 9 predicted proteins | sample CB21_321_MG_FD_203109 | JGI IMG/M metagenome (GOLD analysis project Ga0302123, IMG submission 203109) | Marine microbial communities from Western Arctic Ocean, Canada - CB21_32.1 | ecosystem: Environmental > Aquatic > Marine > Oceanic | place: Canada: Western Arctic Ocean | collected 2017-09-28 | reverse complement strand
CACGCTGGATTTGCCAGCCGTGGAAGGCGGATCCATCATATTGAAGAATCAGCTTGAGGCGATTGTCCTTCGCGGCGTTCACGCCCGGAAGGTAGGTAGGGCGAAAGAGTGAGTCAAAATTCTACTTATCCACTGGAACCCTTCGACCTCCGGGCCGTGATTCAGAAGGCTGCTGGAGGTGAGGATCTCACCGCATTCGAGGCAGAGTTTGTATTCGATGTGTTCATGGAGGGTGAGGCGTCTCCGGTGCAAATGGCCGCCCTCCTTACCGCACTTCGCGTGAAGGGAGTAGCGTCCGTCGAGGTGGCCGGCGGTGTTAGGGCGCTCCGAAAAGCCATGATTCCGATCCACTCGGAGTCACCCGACGTGTTGGTCGATACCTGCGGGACGGGCGGTGGAGCCGTGACCACCTTCAACATTTCGACGGCTGCGGCCCTCGTCGCTCGCGGTGCAGGCGCACGGATCGCGAAGCATGGGAACCGCTCGTTCACATCCCGGAGCGGGAGCGCCGATGTCCTCGAGGCATTAAACGTCCGCATTGAGCTCAGCCCCGAGGAAATGGCTCGGGTCCTAGAAGAGGCGGGTGTAGTTTTCATGTTCGCGCCGCTGCTCCATCCTTCGATGCGGCACCTTGGGCCGGTCCGTCGGGAGTTGGGTTTCCCGACCATCATGAACATCCTCGGTCCATTGACCAACCCGGCCGGCGTGCGCAGGCAGTTGGTCGGCGTCGCCGACCCTGCGTTGGTCCCTCTCGTCGTCGAGGCACTGAGAGAACTCGGGCATATCCGCGCGCTCGTCGTACATGGCGAGGCGGGGCTGGACGAGTTGAGTCCGATGGGACCGACGGCGGCGGCCGAACTCCATGATGGGGTCGTAAGCCAGCGGACTATCCGCCCGGAAGACTTCGGGTTGGAGCCCTGCCCGGCGGAAGAACTGGCCGGTGGTGAGCCCGAGGACAATGCGGGGATCATCCTGAGCGTGTTAGAGGGTGAGGAGCGCGGTGGCGCCCGAACAGCAGTCCTCATGAATGCCGGCGCAGCGCTCTACGTAGCGGGCACTTCAGACACGCTCGAAGACGGTATCGGGGCCGCCGCCGCAGCCATCGACGACGGGAGAGCGCTGGACGCTCTTGAGGGTCTGCGAGAGGCGACCCGGGCTTGAGAGGCCTGCGGCCGACTGTACTCCTTCAACACGCCCCTAGTACTTCCGGATGACCCCTACGACGATGCCCTGGATCTGCACATTACGCGCGTCCTCGATGATCGGCGGCATGGAGGGGTTCGCCGGCTGAAGCCGAATCCGGCCGTCTGGTTCCCTGTACATCTTCTTCACCGTGGCCGAATCGCCACCGATGAGCGCGACAACCATCTGTCCGTCCGAAGCGGTCTCCTGGGAGCTCACCACGATGTAGTCGCCGTCTCGGATCTGCTCGTCGATCATCGACTCACCTTCGACCCGTAACACGAAGTTCTCCCCTCCAGACCGTACCATATCCGGCGGCACGGCAATTGTCTCCTGTTGCTCAATCACTTCGATGGGTAGCCCTGCAGCCACCGCGCCGAGGAGCGGTAGTTCGGTGGCGTTTGTGCCGAAGGTCGCGCCGACCAATTCAATGGAGCGGCTCTCGTTGTAGGCCTTCCGGATATAGCCCTTGCGCTCCAGATTGCTCAGATGCTCGTGCACGGTCGCGAGGGAGGAGTACCCGAACGCGTCGGCGATCTCTTCAAAGCTCGGGGCGTACCCATGTTTTTCGATGAAGCTCTCAACGTGATCGAGGATCTCTTTTTGTCGCTTAGTCAGGGGCATATCGACGACCTCTGCATGATGGGAACCCGAATAAGACCCGAACAAAGGGTACCCGAAGGTTGCCCGAAATGCAAGGCAGTATAGCGAGGGCCTTGGCCCGCGGTTGTTTAACGCGGGCTTTAGCCCGCGGTTGTATAGCACGGGCTTTAGCCCGCGGTTGTTGGCGCAGGCCTTGGCCTGTGGTTGTTCGGGTGGCCGAATGAGGCAGCCCGACGACATCCTCCAACGAATCGTCGAGACCAAGCGGGCCGAAGTCGAAGCGTTGAGGCGAATCTTTTCAGGACTCCGGGATCGAGCCGAGAACGCGCCACCCGCGAAAAATTTCATCAGCTCCCTCCAGGGCGGAGATGGGGTGGCGATCATTGCTGAGATCAAGCGACGTTCGCCGGGTGCTGGCGAGATCCGTACGGATCTCGATCCCCTTCGTCTCGGACCTAGGTATGAAACGGGAGGGGCCGCAGCGCTCAGCATTCTCACGGACGCAGAGTATTTCGGCGGTTCTCTCGGGGACTTGGCAGGAGTGGGCGGTCTCGTGAAGATTCCCGTGCTTCGGAAGGACTTCGTCATCGATGAGTCGCAGGTGTATGAGGCGAGAGGGGCGGGGGCAGATGCGATTCTACTCATCGTCAGCATCTTGGATGATGGGAGGCTTCGTTCCTTGAGGACGCTTGCCGAAGAGCTCGGGATGTCCGCGCTCGTGGAGGCCCATGACGGCACTGAAGTGGAGCGCGGTCTCGCGGCAGGAGCCCGGCTCCTCGGCATCAACAATCGCAACCTCCGGACCTTCGAAACGCGGATCGATGTAACCCTCACATTGGCGGCCCAGGTCCCGCCCAGCGTGGTGCTGGTGTCCGAGAGCGGGATTCACACTCCGGCCGATGTCCGTAGCGTCGGAGAGAGCGGGGTGGACGCCGTACTCGTAGGTGAATCTCTCCTTCGTCAGGAAGATCCCGGAGCCGGCGTAACCTCGTTGGTGGGGCAGGGGAAGGCTCCGCGGAGATCGAAATGAACAAAATGGACATCAAGATTTGTGGCATCACCACGCTGGAGGATGCCGTCGCTGCGCGAGAACTCGGGGCCGATTACCTGGGCATGATTCTTTCCCAGGGATTCGCGAGGAGTATTCTGCCAGACGAGGCTGTGGACATCGGGCTTGTTGCCGAGGTGCCGCTGGTGGCGGTCCTGGTGGACGAATCGTTGGACGAGGCCGAGCGCATCGCCGGGCTGTCCGGTGCTTCTGTGATCCAGTTGCACGGTGAGGAGGACGGTGAGTATGCCGAGGAGTTGCATCGGCGGGGAGAGTGGGCCATTTGGAAGGCTGTTCGGGTTCGAGACCCTGAAGATGTGACGAGGGCAGTGGAGGCCCTGGGAGCCTCCATAGACGGCCTGCTCCTCGATGGGTGGCATCCTGACCGGCCCGGTGGTAGCGGAGCATCGTTCTCCTGGGAGGGTGCGCGCTTGGTGAGGAATCACATTCCCCCCGACCTGAAGGTGATCGTTGCGGGAGGCCTCACGCCCGGAAATGTGGCCGATGTGGTCCACGCCCTTCGGCCCGACGTGGTCGACGTCAGCTCTGGTGTGGAGCTGAACGTTCGCCGCAAGGATCCGGAGTTGATCGGGGCGTTCGTCCGTAACGCCCGCGGGGAGAAGTGACCATGGAAATTGAAGGGGAGCGATTCGGTCCATTCGGGGGCCGGTACGTGCCTGAAACGCTCATTTCGGCTCTGGACGAGCTGGATGCCGCCTACCAAGAAGCGATCACCGACTCCAGGTTCCGCGAAGAACTCGACCTCCTACTTCGCGACTACGTAGGCCGTCCCTCTCCCCTTTACCGTGCCTCACGATTGGAGGCATCCGTGGACGGGGCTCCGATTTTTCTGAAACGGGAGGATCTCAACCACACCGGTGCCCACAAGATCAACAATACGATCGGGCAGGCGCTTCTCGCGCGCCGCATGGGAAAACACCGAATCATCGCTGAGACCGGAGCCGGCCAACACGGCGTGGCCACGGCCACGGCCTGTGCGCTCTTCGATCTCGAGTGTGTCGTTTATATGGGCGAGGTAGACGTGGAGCGACAGGCTTTGAACGTCTACCGCATGGAACTCCTCGGTGCGGAAGTCAGGCCAGTCGGATCAGGAACGCGCACGCTCAAGGACGCAACCAACGAAGCCATCCGCGATTGGGTCACTAATGTCGAGACGACGCACTACATTATCGGCTCGGTCGTGGGGCCTTCGCCGTTTCCGCGGATGGTTCGTGAGTTCCAAGCCGTGATCGGCCACGAGGCACGCGAGCAGATGCTCGCTCGCACCGGCGCATTACCTGCCGCCGTCGTGGCGTGTGTGGGCGGTGGTTCGAACGCTATGGGCATCTTCCACGCGTTCCGGGAGGAGGACGGAGTGGAGTTGATCGGCGTCGAGGCAGCCGGTGAAGGCTTAGATTCCGGAAGACACTCCGCGACGCTTGCGGCAGGACGGCCGGGCGTGCTTCATGGGGCCATGAGTTACCTGCTGCAAGATAGTGACGGTCAGGTAGCGCCGGCACACTCGATCTCCGCCGGGCTCGACTACCCTGGTGTCGGCCCTGAGCACTCCTATCTAAAGGACACGGGACGGGCCCGATACGCATCCGTCACCGACGAGGAAGCCCTTGAGGCGTTTCACGGGCTGTCAGATTTGGAAGGGATCATCCCTGCGTTAGAGAGCGCGCACGCCATTGCACATGTCCTGAGGATTGCTCCGGAGTACCGAGGGCACGGATCTCTTTTGGTGTGTCTGAGTGGTCGGGGCGACAAGGACGTCGCACATGTTGCTCGCGTGGAAGAAGGAGCACGTTATCTTTGAGTGGAAGCACATCCCACTCAGGACGAGCGACCCTTGACCGACAAACCGGCGGAAATCTCCGACCAGACTCCGGACGAGCCTGAAGGCTGGAGCGAGGGCGACGACCTTCCGGTCGCCCAGGTTCGGGAGCTTTTTACTGTGTTCTCCAAGGCCCTCCGGGCTTTTCAACTCTACGACGAGAACAACCCGGTCCGGAGGCGCTTCGTCACCAGCCTTCGTGAGTGCTTCGAGCGGCTTTGGCAGGAAATCGAGGGCCTCAATTTGTCGGTTGAGGAGCACCGCTTTCTGTTGGCTGGCGAGGCAGTCTACGAGAACCCTTCCCGCTCGGACTCGCTCGCGTTTCTTCTGTACAAGGACGGCGTCCGTGACGTCACGTTTCTCCGAGGCATCGAGGGGCATGAGCTCGAAAGGATTCTCGCCGTGCTCCAGCGGGCGAAGATGCTCAAGACCGCCGAGGCAGAGGACCTCCTGACGATGCTCTGGGAGGCGGACCTCGAGTTTTTCAAGTGTCAGTACGTGGCCCGGTTCACGGACGGTGCCGTAATTCCCGCGGCTCAAGCGGTGGCGGATCGTGCCGAACTGGGTCAAGTCCTTCAGGGTGAGGCGGAGGCATCCCAGGCCGCGAGAGATGGTGCTGAGGCGGAGGGGGACACCGCTAAAGATGATGCTGGGGCGGGGGCGAGCACCGCACAAGATGGCTCTCCGTCGCCCAAGGTGGGCCAGGATTTTTCGCCGACGCGCTACGCGCTCGAGCCGGAGGAAAAGGCGGAGCTTCAGCGAGCGTTGGCGGCCGAGATGTCCCGCGATTTAAGGCATGATGTCTTGGCCGCACTCTTCGACCGATTGGAAGATCCTGAATATCCGGACCGCAAATCGGAAATCCTGAAAATCGTTCGCGAGCTCGTGCCGAATTTATTGAGTCGCGGGGCCCTCGAGTCCGTGGCGAACATCTTGGAAGAGTTGGCCATGGTGCGAGCTGAGTCAGGAGTCTTGGGCGAACTCCACGTAAGGGAGTGTGATGACCTCCTCGACGACCTCTCGTCCGCGGAGACGGTCGAGGAGTTGGTGCGCGCTCTTCAGGATGGGACCATCGATGTTCCGGTCGATGTATTGGGCAGGGTTCTGAAGTTCCTCCGAGTCGGTGCCTTGCCGATGCTTCTCGGAGCGGCCGAGCAGGAGGAAATTCCCGGTTTGAGGGACACACTCCGTGGTGCCGTGCACGGAATCGCCGCGGAGAACCCACAGGCGGTCCTGGCCCTTCTGGAGAACGTGAATCCGGTCGTGACCTCGGGAGCCGTGCGCCTGATCGGGAGGATGGGTATGGCGGAGGCAGCCCCTAAGCTCGTAGGCCTCATGGCGCATCCGGATGCCGACGTCAGGCTCGCCCTCGTCGAGACGGCGGAGTTGCTCAGGGAGGACACAACCACGGAGGCGCTCATCGGTGCGCTCGCCGACGCGGAGCGCGATGTCCGTTTGGCCGCGGCGCGCGCGCTAGCGACCCTCGGGCATGAGCAGGCCGCGCCGGTGTTGAAGGTGTTGGTGACCAGCAAAGAGATTCGCCAGGCCGATCTCACTGAGAAAATCACGATTTTCGAAAGTTACGGGGTGCTCGGCGGCGCTGACGCGGCCGATGTGCTGAACACACTCCTCAACAAGAAGAGTTTTTTCGGCCAACGTGAGCCCTCGGAGATCCGCGCGTCGGCGGCACGGGCCCTGGGCAAGGCTGGGCTTCCCGGTTCAGAGGCGGCTCTCCGAGCCGCTCAGGGGGATGAGGATGCCGTTGTCCGCACCGCGGTGCGGCAGGCCATTCAGGGAGCTGAGCAGCGAGCCGAGCAGGGAGTGGAGCCGGGAGTCGAGCCGGGAGTCGAAGAGGCGGTCGAGGAGGTGGTCGAGGAGGTGGTCGAAGAGGGAGTCGAGGAGGTGACCGAGTGAGTTCGCTCGACGATGCCGGCCGGGTTCAGGATTTGGGCGGAAAACTGCTCACAGTGATCCATGTTGTCCTTCGGTCGGCGAGGCTTTACCCGCTCGAGAACGTCCAGGTCCAGCAGTCTATCGACGACCTGCAGGCGCAAATGGTCGCTTTTCTAGAGGCGGAGGGGGCGTTCGAGCTTCATATCGCCGGTGACTTTTTCTTCCTGAACGAGATGCGGCTTCGACTCGACCTGTCCAACTTCTCCACCTTCGGAAACCTGGCGTCCGTGCTGCCGAGTCACGGGATCGGAGAGGTCGGAGTGTTGCCGGGTGTGCAACGTGAGGAGTGGGCCCCCTTCGCCGCTCTACTCTTGCGGGATCCGAAGGAGGATCCCTTCCCGGAGTTCATAGACCGGTTAAGCCAGACGCCGGCGGAGCATATCGATGTCCGGCCTGTGGCCGAGTCCGCTGAACCCGAACTGATCGAGCGGGACTCGCTCGATGAAGCCAAGGGAACGTACGCGCAGTCCGTGAAGGTGGCGAGGGACGTGCTCACCGGCATGCGCATGGGGAAGGCAGTGAATGCCCGTAAGGTGAAGCGCGCTGTTCAGGGCATTGTCGATCAAGTGCTGGACAATGAGTCATCGATGGTGACCATGACGACGCTTCGCGGATTCGACGAATACACATTCACCCACTCGGTGAACGTCTCCATCTTCAGCGTAGTCATCGGACAACGGCTCGGGCTCACGAAACTACAGTTGTACGAGCTGGGTCTCGGCGCACTGCTCCACGATATCGGCAAGATGCGCGTGGACACCGAAATCATAAACAAGGCCGGCGGACTAACCGAGGATGAGTGGACCGCGCTCAAGGATCATCCCACGGAGGGCCTACTCCTTCTGTTTGAAATGCGGGGCTTTTCCGAAGTTCCGTACCGTCAGATGCTCATGGCCTACGAGCACCATATGAAGGTCGATCTTTCGGGGTATCCTCAAAACGAACGCGTCCGGGAGCTCGGACTCTTCTCACGGATCGTCGCGGTTGCCGACGGCTTCGATGCTGGGACTTCAGTACGGAGTTATCAGTACGAGCCCTGGCCTCCGGACGAGGTGCTCAAGGAAATGAGGGACAACCCCCGGCGTGGGTTCGATCAACTGATCGTGACAACCCTGATCACGGCGACAGGTGTCTATCCGGTCGGCACGCTCGTGATTCTGGATACGGGCGAGTTGGCCGTCGTATCCAAAACCCATTCGGAAATCGAGCACATCCACCAGCCCTCGGTGAGGGTGATCTCTGATGCCAAGGGCCGGCCATTGGAAACGCCCGTCACGGTGGACATTTCCCTCGGCGAGCGCATGATCATGAGGACCACTGATGCGCAGAAGTACGGCATCCGTGTCAGCGACTACCTCATCTGAGGTCCAGAAGGCTGCTGGAGGAGTACAGCGGGTCGCGCACATGGCGCTTGGGCGCATTCAGACAAGGAACGACGACGAGGCGTAGCAGAGCGGGCACCGCGGCCAAAGGCCGTGGTCGCGAGGAGGAGAGACGCAGGATCAACCGCACAACCGCCCTGTGCCCACGGACATGAATGGAATGACCTTACAAGTTGAAGGGTTGCGTTGGCACGACCCCATCTCCGTTGTTGGAGCTCCTAGCCGTAGCGAACGCTATGGCGTCGTCGCTCCGCCTAGGAGCTGGGGCCGTGGCATCCGCAACGCGGCCCACTGTACTCCTTCAGCAGCCTTCTAGCCTTGAGCTCCGATTTCAGCCCCCGATATTGGTTCCATGCCGAGTATCTCTGAGAGGTTTGCGGAGCGCCGAGGCGAGCGGCGGGCCACCCTGGTCCCGTACGTGACCTCCGGCTTTCCGTCTCGTTCCGCAACAGTAGACGTGCTGACGGGCCTGGCGGAAGCGGGTGGCGACGTGCTGGAGCTGGGGATCCCGTTCAGTGACCCGCTCGCGGATGGCCCGACCATCCAGGAGTCCACCTTCCGGGCCCTTGAGGGCGGCATGACGGTCGAGGGCACGCTGGAGGTGCTTGCCGAGTTTAGGCGCGGGTCGGACGCCCCGATCGTTCTCATGAGCTACCTGAACCCGCTCCTCCGGTACGGCCTCGAGGCGTTCTTGGCGGATGCAGAACGGGCGGGGGCCCAGGGGCTGCTTCTCACCGATGTACCTACCGGTGCCGACTCGCAAGTCGAGGACGCCATCCTCGATTCTGCCCTGGACCTGATCCGCCTGATCTCTCCGACGACCCGCCCCGATCGTGCCTCAGCGATCGCGGACCAAGGACAGGGATTTCTCTATTACATCTCCAGGACGGGAGTGACAGGGGCTCGTGAAGCCTTGGAAGGAAATTTGGAGGAAGAGGTGAGCGCTCTTCGTGAAGTCGTCAAGCTTCCGGTGGCCGTGGGGTTCGGCATCTCCACGCCCCAGCAGGCGGGCCTGGTCAGCGCGGTCGCCGACGGCGTGATCGTCGGCAGCGCGCTTGTCCATGCTTTGGCAGAGGGCGGCCCGGAGAGTGCGGTGGCCTTTCTCGCCACTTTACGGTCCGCCATGGACGAAGTCTCGACGCGCACAGAGCTTCCGTAGAGGGCTGAGTACTTCTGCGCCGACCTCGGACTCAGCCTTCTAGCGCTTGTTAAGCCGATCCAGAAGGGAGGGATCGGGTTGAACGAACAGCGTTTTGGCACGATCCAACTGGACGCTGCCCGGAGGAGCCTTTCTGGGCTTACGTACATACTTCCTCGTCGTCCAGTCGACAGGTACGCTCCCGGACGTTCGTGCCTTGGAGTGCAGGGCGGCGAGGATGGCTGCCTGCTCAAGATCCTGAGCGGGCGGTGTCTCTTCGCGGTTCCACCGGAGAACGACGTGAGCGCCGGATGAATGTCTGGCATGAAGCCAGATATCGTTTGGCGCAGAGTGCTTGAACGTCAGCTGATCGTTGGCCTTGGAACTGCGTCCGACCCGCACCTCCAATCCCCCCGATGTCCAATAGCGCCGGTAAGGAAGGGACGGTCCGGGGGTGTCCTGTGATTCTCGCCCGCCCGTTCCGGGCTCGGGGAGCACCTCCCGGATCTCGTCGGCCGAGGCCTTCCCGGATCGAACCTGGCCCAGAAGGTCGCTGAGTTCGACGACGCGGGACTCTGCCTCTCGGATCAATGCCGGCAATCGCGCGTGTGCCCGCTCGGCCCGCCCAGCCCGGTCGTAGAAGCGCTCGGCGTTCCACCGCGGCGAGAGCGCGGGATCGAGAACGATCGTCTCCGAGGTCCCTTCGAAGCCCGGAAGGGTCACCTTGGCGGCTCCTTTTTTCAGGAGGTGCAGGTGCGTGAGAATCATGTCTCCCTGTATGCGGAGCGTTTGTGGGTCTGGGGTGGCTCCGAGTTCCCGCGTGAGCTTGCCGTGTTTCTTGCGCACCGCGCGGAGGGCGTCCTCCAAGGCGTTCATCCATCGGGAGGGGGTCAGTACCGCAGCAGCTCCGGCGGCCTGCCGCGCTTCCTTGACGGCCTCGAGGAGCGATCCTGATGTTCGGTGCCCATACCCAGGCAGCTCTGCTGGGTAGGGTTGGTCTCCCCAGTCGCATTTGAGGGTGTAGGCCCCGCGAGACCGGCCGGTGTCTGCCCCGAGACCGATCTCCCTCAGGTGCAGCCAAAGACCGTAACCGGTCTCCAGCGACGCGAGCGTGGCCGGTCCGGTTGCGCCGCCAAGGAGTGCCTGGGCGTTGACGGGAGAGGTGAACGCGACGTTATGAAGCAGCCGACGCATTCTCCCTTTTAGCGTTTCCTCGGGTTCGAGGATCTCGAGCCAGTCCTTAAGAACCAGGGGCGTATCCGCTCCGCGCCTGTTAGACAGCGGTTTTGGGTAGGGGCTTCCGACCTGTGGTGCTCGAGTCCCCGAGCGTGGCAGCAGCACATGCCGGACCGTCCATTCGTCTCCCTCGACCACGGTGGCGTTGCTCCGGTTGGGTACAAGTTCGACGACGATCCGAATTACGCCTCCCCGCCCGCGAATCCGGGTCAGAACGAAGACGAGGACCCTCTCGTCCAGTATCTGCTCGACCTCCGACAACCTACACGGGAAAGTGCGGCTACCCTCCGGAGGCTCGGACTTGCCTAAGAGTTCCACGCCGAGACCGGACGTCCCCAGATCGAAAAACAAGGTCATCTCTCGAAAATAGGCGTGGAGGGTCCCCGCGCCGTGATCGAGAAAAATCCCCTTGAGCCGCGCTCCCGACAGGGCGTCGTTCAGTTCGGCCGCTATCGCGGCGGTCAGAATCGGATCCCATCGCATCGTCATCGACGGAAGATAGCGGAGAACCGGTTGGGGCTCGTCGGGTGCGCCTAGCCGTTTGGTGGGGCCTCGGCTAGGTTTCGCCGCCGTCAGCTTGCTGATGGCAAGATTGAGCGATGCCCGAACGTGTAACCTACCAAGTGATCGAGAGCACACCGAAGTCGGCCGGAAGGCGGGTATGAGCGAACTCCATCCCTGGGTCGCCGCGGCGGCTAGGGGCGTGCTTCCTGATTGGGCCGTCGCCCGTAAGAAACGTAGGGCACACATGGCGCGGGTGGCGGCGCTACTGCAGGGGTGGGGCGAAGCCAGGGGTGATTGCCCGCGGGACGTCGAGCGTTGGACTGCAGTGGGTTATCTTCATGACGTCTTGCGCGACGCGGGTGC